>JAABVA010006413.1_pt1 | contig 10423 bp, 12 predicted proteins | sample 5560331 | NCBI WGS metagenome assembly JAABVA01 (sample SAMN12812661, study PRJNA571458) | rock metagenome | isolation source: Antarctica rocks | place: Antarctica: Victoria Land, Mt New Zealand sud | collected 2016-01-07 | reverse complement strand
CTGCAGCAACCCTGCAGCAACCCTGCAGCAACCCTACAGCAACCCTGCAGCACCGTTGTTGTGCTGTGCAGGTGCTGGTGCTGGTGCACTGGGAAGACCATGCTGATACAATGTTGCAAGCTGTGCCCTGCAGGTACTGTGCATTGGGCACATCATAAGGCCAGTGTGTCTTTGCAGCAAACACACGACTAGCTGAAGAATCCAAGTGGCCAAGCTGCAGATCTACTCAAACTGCAGCAGCAAGAGTGTGTCTTTACAAGGGAATAGACGCCTACATTGATGACCTTGTTCTCTGCCGGCGCTTTTGCAGTGAAACTGTCAGGAGGTCAGTGCATCGCTGCTGCAGCCAGATGACCAACGCAAGGATGCGCCAACAGCCAAACCTCAGGATCAATTTTGCACCTCCCACCTGGCAGCTTACATCAGGGATCATCGTCAAACGTCAGGATCACAGAGTCCAGCGACACAGAACATGGTTCAGACACACAGCACTGAAGGCTCTGCGTCTGTCATGTGTAGGTGCTTGTGCACTGGGCATGTCAGAAGATCAGTGCATCATTGCAGCAGCCAGATGACCAGCTGAAGGATTTGCTGACAGCCAAGCTGCAGAATTACAGAGGAATCCGGTACAGCATGATTGCTGGCCATGCTGAGTCAGTGGGACGCAAGGGCCTGGCTACAATGCTCCTTGAGTATGAGACCTGCGCTGCTGAGCAGGTAAGGGAGTATGGGTTGCAGCATTTTGATGCAACGTAGTAAGTACAGCGTAATTGAAGTAGGGAAGCCTCAATGATGAATGATGGTGTGTCCTATATACAAAAACTAACGAGTTTCCTTCCAAAAAGGAAAAAAAGAACCAAGGAAAAAAGTAATTATCCTAAATGAAATAAAGGGCCTGGTCACAATGCTCATCAAACATGAGACCTGTGCTGCTGACCAGGTGAGGGGTTACAGCACCCTGATACAACATTGTCATCATTTGTACAAGTCACACATGTTGTGCAGCCATCAGACCACATCAAAGACCCAAAGCACCAGTGAGTGAACACTGAAGGCGCAAAAGCTATCAGAACAGTGTATGTTTACTGCTTGTGAATCCATAATCCACCTGCATTCAGTTTGTCAGGCATGCGTGCCACCGCCTGTCGCAGTTCAATCAACATCGTAGACATGTACATGTTGTATGGGTTTAAACCCTAAACCCTTAAACCCTTGAACGAATGACTTGTAACGCTGACCCGCTTTTCTGGTGGGTGCTGTCTCTGTAGGTGCCGCTGTTGCTATCTCTAGGCGAGCTAGAAGGAGCGCTGACAAAAGCCATCGACAGCGGGGACACTGATCTCGTGTACCTAGCCATCTTCAGGTGAGTGTTCACACGCCAATGCTGACTACATCTGTGTCTATAGCCTTTGGATATATTGCCTTGACATGCTCATACCATGGGCGCAGCACAGAGCACAGGCAGTAAACTCAGGCATGTAGAGCAAGTGGAGTGTCTCTCTGGCATTTGGCAAGACATAACACACTACCTGGAAGCTCATCTCTGATGCAGCCAGCCTTTCAGTAGTTTTATATACTTGCCTGTGTTGCATCAGGTGTCACCTATCACACACTGTGTTCTGAACTACAGACACAATGATCTGGGGCACTATCAGGCTGCAAGGGTTAGTCAGAGTTTGCAACATGCACAATGTTCCTTGCAGTCATGATCACGTTGCATGCAGTGCTTCTTGGCGATGTGTGCATGTCCGATGTATTTCAGAGACGCCTCACCCCTTTCAGAGATCGAGGGAAACAGCGTGTTGGACCCACTTCCATCAACATGCTATTGATGGTTCAGACAAAAGAGGTTTTGCCATCCCCAGACAGTGCTTGCTGCCTGCTGTTCAGGATGTACCGCAAGGGGATGCCCCTAAAGGAGTTCCTGGAGACCATGAACTCCAAGCCCCTTGCCAAGCGCCTCTTCATCTCCTACTGCCACAGAAGGGTCAGCCACCACTGTGCTTACTCCCTTTGTCATGTGTGACTCATCATGATGGGCGCCTCAACTCACCTCATGCTACCTCTTCTTCTTCTTCTTCTTCTTCTTCTTCTTCTTCTTCTTCCTCTTCTTGAAATCAGGATCGTAGTTTTTGTAGCCGGTTTTGGGAGCAGTGCCTGTCCCATGTCATCAGCGAGAAAATCATGAACTGCATGCTCTTTGTGTCCAGCCTAGGATTCTAATGATAGTTTATAGCATCTGGAGTTCATGCGTTACTTGCTGCTTGACATCATAGGTGCGCCTGCTGTGCATGATGTCTGGTTTCAAGCATCACCAGGTTGTACAGAAGCCAAGAGTACTGACTAGATCCCTCTTTCAGCAGGCCTGTACTCTGGTCTGAACCACAACTGCTTCTGTGTGGCATGATTCTTTACAGCTGCGACAACTGACCTTCTGGCTGCACATCTTCTCTGAGGGTCAGCCTGCCTTTGCCGGAGCCAGAGCTACTGGAGCAGAACTATCTGCAAATGCAAACTCACAATGGTGCAGTTTAAACATGCTTCTATGCCGGTCCAGTGCTTGTCTGATGGTATACAGCAGGTACAGCAAATGCTGCGTACACGCTTGTCTGGTGTGGTTGCCAGAGACAGAATGTGATGATTGCTGTGCAGGAGCCAGAGCTACTGGAGCAGATCTACCTGGGAATGGGCACCTATGATGGTGTGGGCCACATGCGCTTGAGTGCAGCCCTGCGCAAGGCCAACAAGATTGCCAAGGCCAGTCAGGCTGGCAGCAGCAGCAGCCATGCTGGCTTGATCAGTGACAACACGGAGGTGGTTCAGCTGCTAGTACGAGCCTCTGAGCAATACTCACAGGTGAGCTCAATGTGAACTTCTGCACTCGTGCTCCTGGGTGACATGACAAGCAAAACCAGGCCAACAACATTGCCAAGGCTGGTCAGGCTGGCAGTAGCAGCAGCCATGCTGGCTTGATCAGGCGGAGGTGGTTCAGCTGTTTGTGCGGGCTTCAGAGCAGTATCCACAGATCAGCATCAAATCGTGACCTGTGCATCTTGTGACTGCAAGCAGCAATGGTGACCAGACAGGCAGAAGCAGCAGTCACCCCGCCTGATTGGTGACAACGCTGAAGTGGTGCAGCTCCTGGTGCCAGCCTCAGAGCAATCATCACAAACAGCTCTCTACCGCTACCATTGCATTACTTCTTGCCAATAGTCTGAGAACCCATGACAAGCCAGGCTAGTAGCAGCAGCAGCCATGCCAGTGTGACCAGGTACAATACTGAAGTTGCGCAGCTGCCAGTGCGAGCTGTAGAGCAGTATTCACAGGCAGGCGTGTAGCGCTTGTGCTCAGGAGAGTGTTTGCCAGACACAAACCAAGCAGCAATTGGTTGGCTAGTCCAGACCGGGCAGAATTTGTAAGCTGCCTGGAGCAGACACCCTACAGTACATGTCCATGATGCTATCACACCTGCAGACAGAGCAGCATGTGGTCTAGAGCAAAGCAAGTCCAAGGTTGCTTTCCACATGGGGGATAGCATGTGCAAATGTTGCTTGCTCACAGGGTCATGCCGCACAACTGCCTGCACAAGACTATGATGACTTCTAGCCTTGCGTGCATGTGCAGAGTACAAAGCTTGTGCCGTGGGGGCATCGATTTCTGCTTCCTTATAGCCTGTGCTACACGGCCAACAACAAATCATATGCAAGACTGTGTGTTTCATCCTAAAGCAAACCAGACGCCTGTGCTTTTGTGTGAATGTGCTCAGCTAAGCAGCGCATCTTTCAGAGCAAGGCGAGTACAAGCTGCCAAGCTATGCACCTGATGCTGCAGACTGATGCTTTGCGTTTGTGCACACTTGCACACTGAGCAAGACAGGTTCCAGAGCAAGGCATGCACAGTATTGCCAAGCTGTGCATGATGACAATGGAGCTTCTTGTTGTGTGCACATGCAGACAAAGGAGCACGTGTTCCAGAGCAAGGCATGCGCAGAGTTTGCCAAGCTGAGAACAGTGCAGGCTGAGCTGGAGCAGGAGGCCGGCCAGCCCTGCTTCCTGGGCTGCAGCGTCACAGAGACAGGTCTGCTTTGCTTTGCTTGTTTGGCTCTGTAAATCAGTCAGCTGTCTGTGACATCATTGCGTTGGTCAGTGATGCATCAACCCCCATGATTCCAGCAACCCTCATACATCAATCCCTGTCAACCCCCTCGGGTTTGTTGCCCCCTGCTCAGCAGATTGTACCTTGTCTCCTGAGCTGCAGTGTCACAAAGACAAGCCTGCTGTTCACACATGCTCTGCGCTTGCTTGTAGAAACAGCATTTTCTCAGTTGACTGGGGCAACGGCTACAGTGCTGTAGTGTTTGCAAGGCTGGTACATGCTATGCATGTTAGAAGCATCTATTGAAGCTAGCACATGCAGGTAAGACTGAATCAACAGCTGTCAGGGGGGCCTGTGGTGGTACTCTGACGCTATGGGCCTTGTACCATACTGCAGCCCAGAGTTGCCTCAGTTCTTCTCACATGCATTCAGAATGCCATCAAACACGAACCTTGCATCAATGACAGGCCAAAGTGGTTGTGTTGACTTGTCTCAAATGTGTTGCAGTGCAGCAGTGCCTGAGGCTGGGCAATGCGAGAGCAGCTGAGCGTGTGCGCCAGATCTTCAAGCTGCCAGACAAGCGCTTTGGATGGATCAAGGTCTGCTCACCCTCCCCTTGATCATGGTGCCTGACTTGATGTGACAAAAAAAGAGAAATGCTCCCTCATGCAAGACTTTGCAAGCAGGTCAACTGTCACAGCTTTTGCAAGACTTGTGTACATGGACTGGTCGGCTGTATATATAGACTTACATGGCACATCCAAGCAGAAGAGCTGTTTTTTTGTTGATGCATCAAGAGTAAAGAAGGTGTTTGCTGCTGCCATGCTGTTCTAAGCAATGGCGCAGCATCAGGCAGGCACTGATGTGAAAACATGGTAGACAATTTGGTGTGTTGTAAACGGGGCAAGGGAATAGTCAACAGGGTGTCAATCCAAGGCTGTCAGTCACCTGAGGAGATGGCGCTGCATGTGTACTTTGCCATGTACTCAAACAGAGCCACAGAGCCAACAACAGACCAGCACTGCATCTGCACTGCTGCTTGAGCTGATCTGGCCCCTGATGTCTGCAATAAGCCCGCCCCTCCTGTACCCCCCCCCCTTCCTGCCCCCTCTCTGCCCCAGCCCCTGTCTTGCATCAATGGCCTATCTGGACAAGTCAAGCATGAGTGCCCAACTGGCAGTGATGGGTTGCAGGTTCAGACCCTAGCTACCCTGAAAGACTGGGAGGGGCTGGAAGCATTGGCCAAGGAGAAGAAGAATGTGTTGCCCATCCCGGTCTACATTGCTGCATCCAAGGCAAACAGCGCCCCCAAAGAAGCCACTGCCAGGTACTCAGCCTGCTGCACTGTCTGCACTGTACAGAACAGAACAACTGCATTAGTGAAGTCATAGCCCTAGTCAGTGGCAGCTGCACAGCTAGCCTGGCTCTTTGTGGTCTACAAAATTATTCATGCATTCATTCATTCAGGCTGTGCACCTGGCACACCCTGGAGTGTTGTAGCTGTGTAACATCATGTGATGTGATGTAGCTTCATGTAATGCAAGGCTGCACACTAGAAGCTTTAGCTCCATCAATCATTGCAGCAACAAATGAATGTACAAGCTTGTAACCCTCTAATCTTGTAATGTTGTGATCAGCTGTGGAACTTCTTGGCCTGAGTGTGGCGTTTACATTGCTGGCTTGTTGGCACACATGGTAGCATACATGACAAATGTATTCACAGTCTCCTTGGCTTCCATGACCCTGGGCAGTCCAACAGGGCATTTTGTTGCTGCAGGCTGGTGGCTCGCTTGCCAGATGCATCGCGCAAGGCAGAAGAGTACGCTGCGCTGGGCATGTTCCAAGAAGCTGCAGAGACTGCTGCAACAGTAAGCGCCCTGTAGCCTTGGGGTTCAAAACACTTGGGAAATGCCCAATAGGCCTTGGCATGATACACATCTGGGTTGCCAAGGACAACAGCGCATGCTGAAAGCATAGTGCGCAGGAAGCTTTGTATGCGGAAATGGCACAGTAAATGTTGCAATCTATGCATCACAGTGCTGAATGGATGTCAATGACTTCTGTCTTGCAGGTGAAGGACAGCGCCATGCTGTCCAAGATTCAGGGCATGGTAGGCACGTCCAGTCCTCTGGGAGCAACAGTAGCTGGAATCAGGGACAGGCTCACTGCTGTCACACGATGAGAAAAGAAAACAAAAGGAAAAGAAAAGAAAACGCTACGCCTTTCAGCGTTAACTGAAGAGAAGCCCATGTAATGAATTACCGGACTTCCCCATGACACACAATGATGTACCATTCCTAGGAGGGATACATGATTTGGCTGCCACACAATGTGCAGTACACCAGCTGGGACAAACGCCTCTGGTCTTCAGCTGGTGAATCACAAAAGCATGTTCAGAACATCATGTATGATGCTAGCTAGCTCTGTAGAGCCTCAACACACCATGGCTATCATCATCCAAGTTGTCAGCTGATTGAAATGCTCAGTGCCTACGGACTGGCAGCATACCGTCTAGGATGTTTCACAACATGAGGCTACAACATTCTTCATAAGTTTCTCTGCGATCACAGTCAGGGGTCATGGTAAGGAGGCAATGGTAAAATGTGTACACTTATCAATGTCAAGAGTCAACTTGTGATCAACTTAAAGGGGCATGCAGGTCAGTGCTTCATGCTGCAATTGCCGGCAATGATCATGTAGTTCGTTCGTTGCCTTCATGAACACAGCCTCAAGGGGCCGTATCTAAACCTAAGCCAACTCGATGCACTCCTGTCATGTCATAATCCAAGCCTGAGCGAAATACCTCAATGCACACATTTGTTGCGTCAGGTGCCATCAGGCGCAAGTACCGCAGTTGACACAATTTCCCTATGCACAAATGCCAATTCAAAGGATTGCGACAAAGTGGTATCTCCAGCTCTAGCTGCAGTTCATCCAAGCTTGCCAAGTCTAGCAACTCTTGCACTTGTGATTACTGTCAGGAGATGCAAACATGGTAAAGCGTAGCTCTCGTATTTTTTGGCAGAGATGCAGCAAACCTGAAATTGTTCTCTATCGAACAACCAACGGGAAACATCTGCAGGCTGATTTAGAAAGGGAAAACACCATTCAGCACGCACCATGAGTGCCTGTTGGCTTCAGGTGCAGCAGGAGGGCCATACAGACGTGCAAATGGTTCCAGTCTAAACATGCTAAGCCAGTCTCTTGACATACCGGTAGTACCGCTTTGAGTGCCATATGTGAGCATCACCAAAGGTGGCATGCTAGGTCATCACGCTGTAGTGCAGCCACATTCGTCAGAGGTACCAAGTGTCATAAAACAATAATTAAGGTGTCAATACAGTCTGTATTCATCGTTGCATGCAGTGATGCACGTCAATGTCATGCACGCACACCTATATCAGTACTGCTACACATGAGAGCACGAAACGTGCTACTTGCAAGCCAGGACGTACTGTCAACAGAACAGCTGAGCCTCAAAGTCTTTTGAACAGCGCAATTGGGATACACTGGTGCAGCTTATTGCCCCTAGAATATACGTTGAGGTACCGTGCACATGTCTGACTGAGATTCACCACATCCAGATGCCGCATACTTCAGCCAGATTTGTGATGCAGGATCTGGGTGACAGGGTGCAGCAGCTTCTCCAAGTGTGGGTGTCTGTGTTCTTCTGTGGAACCTGCTGCTGTTTCTTCTGAGTTTGAGGTGGTTTGTCCCAGGCGGGATGACTGAGACACAGGCCCTGCATGAACAGCACGCTCAGATACTCAAGGCATAAGTAGGCAATGCACATGCTAGTATGGTTCACACACGAAACATGTCCCAGCACAGCGAAGTGTACACTCAGGGCTTGGACCCACAATGCAACTGCCAGCATGGCATACATGTCAAGCACATCTTTACTCATGCTATCCATACTACTATGCATGGCTCAGCCTGTACGTCATGGGCCACTACAGTTGTGCAGCAACGCTACTGTAACTCTGGTATATGAAAAGATCAGCAAAACAACAAACGAACATTACTGTCTGCATCGTGGGACTTCATGGCCTAGGCAGATTCAGGGAGCATGCATATGGACCAGGGCAATGACTGCTTGCAAGAATGCACCAAGTAAACTTGCCGACATTCTGCAGACTACCTTGCAAGCTTTGCTTCGCACATGCCCTTTCAGCAACAGCTAACAGCTACATACTGATTTGCACAGCATTGTTGACTTGGCACAACACTGCAGCCAGCTGGTATCCACCTCACTACTACATGCTGGCAACCAAGACATACAGCAGGGCTGCTTACAGAGCACTGCAGTATGCAGCCACACACACACCACAGATGCAGTGCCTGTACTGCAGAAAAGCATACCTGACTGGCTCACACCTCTGTGTGAGTTGTCTGTACCAGCTGGTGTTGCACCAGCAGATGAACTCCAGTCCACAGGAGTGCTGCTGAACCTAGGGGAGCTGGAATAGCCCTGCTCAGTTGTTGCGGTGTTGAACTGCCCTGAACTCACATTCTGTCCTGCCCCGTTGAACTGGCCTGAGCCCAGATTCTGCCCTGAAGGGTTCAGGGTGAACTGCCCTGAGCCAAGGTTCTGCCCTGAACCATTGTGTTGCCCTGAACCATTGTACTGCCCTGAACCGTTGTACTGCCCTGAACCGTTGTACTGCCCTGAACCGCTGTACTGCCCTGGTCTTGCCTGATCGTACTCAATGGGACGCCTCTGGGTGACGGCAGTAGGGTTTGTGGGTGCTGCCCTGGGAATAGGCTGAGGCTCAGGCTGGTGGTGGGTCTCTGAGGTGATGCTCATGTCATACTGCAGAACCAGACACTATGACTGGCATTCACAGTCCTTGCTGTAGTGCAAGTGACAGTCGGACATGTCCAGACTTTGATAAAATTCAGTATGTTGTAATGAGTCTACAACAAGGGAGCCAGTGTAAGAGAATGAGCCCAACAGCAGGATGCGCAAGGCAGACAGTGCGCAAAATAGTAAATGCCTGGTGGGATGATCATGTCATGCTCCAGCAATGCACAGGCTGTGATGAACACTGTAATACAGTTGAGGCGGGGCGCCAGCGCGCCATGCACAAGCACAGGTGCAACACAAGTCAACACGCTCTAAGCAAACCCAGCCGCTTGATGCCGAATGATTCTTGAAACAGATCTCAATCACCCGATGTGCACAGGGTTGCTGGCGGCAAGATGTGTGAACGTAGCACACTACATGTGAACATTAAAAAAAACATAGGGCTGGCTGCCAAATGTTTGAGAACACCAGATGTGGCTGTATGTATGTAGAGTCTGATAATGAGTAATTCCATGATTTGGGGATGGCAGCGTGTGGATGCAAGGGTTTAGGGTTTAGAGTAATATAGTCATGCAAGTATGGACTTACTGGGCGCTCTTGTGTGATGGGTTCAGCTCCAGGCACCTTGGCTTCAGCTCCCCCAGATGTCTGCAGCACCCACAAGTTCATTCATGCACACCCTGGAGTAAGCATTGGTTCGGTTCATGTGAGCTAGGGGCCAGGTACTGTGACTAGCATCTGCAGGTCACAGGCCCTGTTAGCGGCTGTCTGTGTATGCAGCTGCTGATTGCTCAAACTTCAAAACCGAGTAATGTGGCACCATCACTTGCTGCTGCAGTTGCTGCAAGCACTGGACAGCCTGCAGCAAGGTTCTGAGCTTAAAGAAAAGACAAGGCTACGCCGGTGGGCGATCATAACGGGAGCATCTGCATGTAAACAGTGACAGCAAGGTTCTGAGCTTGAAGCATCGTGTGCTGTCTGACACAGTCCAAGTTGTTCAGAGCTGATGTGCCTACAGGCTGCTTCTGGCTGCATGTAGAGGGAGAGCATCATGTTGAGAGACTGACCTGCTTGTCAAAGTGGTGCTCCCACTTGTGCTTCAGCACCTCTAGAGCCTTGGCAGGTGGCAGTGGCGTCAGCATACCCTGCACCCCGGCAGCACAAGCTTAACACATAACACCAGGCCTGTGTAGGACTTCTTGGCATAGACATGTACGACCGGGTCAGGTCATCACGTGCCGCTTTTTCAGAACCTGAAGTAGACATGCATGCCCATGATGTATCAAGTCACATGGGTAGGTGGAGAATCAGCATGAGAGAGACAGGAGGACCGGGGTGGCGGGGGATGAGGTCATGGTGGGGCTTCCCTTTTCGGTTGTGGCTCTTCTAAAACCTTTTCTGAACAAGGCAGAGGGCAGCATGTGTTGGGCTGGGGTATGGGGGCGGAGACAGAAGCCATACAGTCAGCTGGATAGACATACAGACAGACCCAGACAAGATACCTGGCCGTCCTGCTTGATC
>JAABVA010006412.1_pt1 | contig 10423 bp, 7 predicted proteins | sample 5560331 | NCBI WGS metagenome assembly JAABVA01 (sample SAMN12812661, study PRJNA571458) | rock metagenome | isolation source: Antarctica rocks | place: Antarctica: Victoria Land, Mt New Zealand sud | collected 2016-01-07 | reverse complement strand
TGAACATTCAGAAGAATGAGATTCATAGAAAAAATATATTTCTTCAGCTTAAAAGAAATAATCAGGCTGCTTTGACACTGATTAAGAACATTTATGTGCATAAATAATTAAAGTACATCAATGTCATTTATTATCACATTCAAGATCTGCACAAAAGAAATTAGATTTAAATAAACTTTATATTTAGTCAAGACATAATAGCTGATGAACTGATCAAGTTCTTGTCAAGATAGATATTTAAGTGCTTTGTATGTTAGCTAAGACTTGACAACAATGAGAGTCAATAAATATAAATGTGTTAAGTAAAAATGTTAAGAAGTACAGTGCTTTATTTACTTTCTTAACTTCTTTAATCTTAATGTAAGAAGTTAACAGAGTCTTTTTCTGTCTTAGATAGCAGAGCTTCTGTCATCAATTTAATTACACTTAAGTTAACTGCAGTCAATGTTGATGCATTAGATTTACTAGATAGACAGATAGCACAAGTACTCATTATTCTTTAATACAAATAATAAATGAATAACAGCTCTCTCTGCTTTTACTGTAGAGCTCAGTTACATAAAGATCTTAGTAAATGTACAGCATCATAGATCTGATGCTAAGCAGCTTAGACATTACTCAATGACTAATTAACTACAAAATACAATAATAACATCATAACTTTAATCATTATTTTATTGTCACTCATCTTCTGCTGTCTACAGCAGAGATCACATTACAATCTTATTGACAGTGAGATAGAGTAGATATAAAGCTTTTACAATAAATTCTGACAGAATAGCTGTCAATGTCACTTCATAACTACAATGAACTCAACATAAAGCAATACATAACTATTATTACAGAGACAATTCAGATCACAGTGAAGACAATAATATTAATGTTAACTTTTAGTAAATAATTAAAGTCAGAGTTTGACTCAGAAGCAAAAGAGATGATAAGAAAAGTAAATAAAGCTCATCATTGTTGATAAAGAGAGTAGAGCATGCACATTTAAGAATGAATAGAGATGATCTTAAAGAATTCTTAAAGACTATAAAAATTGATAAAGTAAGTTAAAAATTATGAAGTTGTAAATTAGATTTTCACTTTCATTTTGAAATAGATAAAAAAGTTAGAACTTACAGAACTGCAGAATAAGACAGAGCTACTTTGAATAATAATTTTTTCAATTTCTTCAGAGATAGATCTCAGCAATATTGCAGAATATAAATATTTTAAACTGATATTTATGTCTTTAATTATAGAGACTGAACTAACAGAGATTATAATGTAAGCATTAGACAATAAGATATTAAAATTAAATAACATATTAAATTGAGTTCTACATTAAATATTATTACAACTACTTTTACTGCTGTTCTTACTGTACAATTTATATCTGAACAGCAAAAGACATTTAAAAGTCTTTAAACATTTCATTATAGTGATGCTGCAAAAGCTTAACAAAGAAGATTATCAGCAATTTAAGATATATTAATTAATAACATTTCTAAACATTATAAACAAGACTCTGAAGTCTGTAATGACACACAGAATAAGCTACATAACAAAGATTTATTAATTGTTATTTAAAATACTGCTGAGAGATTAAAAAATTATGTTTACAGAACAGACAATTTACACACTGCTGAAGCAGATTTACAGAGCATGAAAGTTAAGCATGTTAATTACATTATTATTAATGTTGAATGTATTAGAAGTCTTTAACAATATCTTTTACAAAAAATTACTTTACAATCTTTAAAAATGCTGTCTATCACTAAAGATAATAAACTGAATAGAAGACTTTCTGAGAAAAAAAACATTAACAATAAAGCTGTTAAAATATAAATTAAAGAGCTTTGTCATTCATATAGATATATTTTAAAGTTTATTACTATTATTCATTCTATATTTATTCTACAATGCTGACATACTGAATCTAGTCAATGACTCACAGCTTTGAGTCACAGCAGTGAGTTAAATTAATGATGTAGACATCATAATAATAAAAAAGTTAGCAGAAAAGAACTGCATTACTTTATATATAGTGCATAGCTGCACAGAGCAATAAGCTTAAAGATATGTCTCTGTTTTTATTTTAATTAAGTATGAGTTCATTTATTTTACAAACTGTCTTACAAAACATGACACAACAGTGAAGCTGACTTTAGACATATATATAGTACAGATATTATTGATGTATAAAGTGCTGAGAGTTATCTTGAACTTATATTTAAAATAAGATGTACATATATAATATATTTAGACTTAAGTCACAACAAGTCTCAGAGATTTAATGATGCTGATAGACTTTATATAAAATTTTAAGTTTAAGAATTTACAGAAACTCTATATAACAATGATGCTGCTGCAGATTCTGTACTGCTGCTCAGTCTGATACAGCTTAGACAGTGAGTATAAAATAATTATACAATAAAAATGAATTCTTCAGAAACTGACAGTCATACAATAATGAATAGAAGTCATTATAATGAGAATCTTTCACATAACAGTGAGCTCAGTACTGAATATAAAACTCTTTCTTTTCTTAATGAAACAGTAGCTAAAAAAGATACTGAAAGAGTTTATGCTCTGTATTGTCACTGTATTAATTTACACTTTAATAAAGAAAATCAAATCTGACTTTACAAAAAAACTTTGCTGAAAGAGCTCATTAAAATGTCTGCAGCTTTGCTATAAGATGCAGATATAACTTTTATTAAAAGTTAACTTAAAATTTAGAGCATTCTACATTGTATTATTATGATGAAATGACTTAACTATTCACATAAATGACAATGCAGATGAAGCTGTTTGCAGACACAATATTAATAAACTTTGTTGAGATTGAGAGATGTTAAATATTTATATGAATAACAGTGACATTAAGAATCAGATAAGTGCAGTAATAATGACATTGAAAAGAGATCTGAAATGTATAATGTATATAAGTATAAATAAGATATTTACAGTGTATACAGTGAAGCTACAGAATCTAATTATGATGATGAGTATAGTAAATGTAATAAAAATAATGAAATTAAAGCTTTAAATAATAAACATATATATAGATAATTAAGCAGCAATTTAATCAGTCATTAAATTGAATATACAGTCAGATTAATATTTACTGCAGTGTATAATGAAGAGAGTAAATGATCTGTAGAGTTAAAAGATTTAGATATGAATTTGATGAATATTGATGTATATAAAGATATTAGAAAATGAAGAGATAAATAGAATGATTAAGATAGTGATTTAGATCAGAGATTTACATATTAAGAAAAAATAAATTATAAAGATTTAACATTTAATTATTATCTGTAAGATAAGACTCTGTCAGCAGACAGTAAAAGAATGAGTCAATGACTGAAAGAATGAAATAGTAAGATGAGTTACATTTAATATGAAGTAATAGTTAGACAGAAGAGTATTAAATAAATATATAGAACTTTGTTGATTTATAAGCTTTCTCATTATTTAGTTATGCACAGAGAAGATTGACATAACTTATTATTTTTATATTATAAATTAAATGAACTCTTCACAATATTTATACAATCTGAGCATTCAAACTATTCATTATATATTGATGAAATGTCTATAAACTTAAGATCTAAGAAAGAAATTACTGAGATGAATTAATGATATAAAGAAGATTTTATAAAATTCAGCATTAATTAAAGCAATTATTAATATTTATGTTATAAAATAATCTTCTGAGACAATTTCAAGTCATAAAAGAGACATTAGAAGATCTAACATTCTTAGATGCAGTCTGAAATAGAAAATTCAACAATTATATACTTTAGATTGCAGAAAAGACAATTAATTGTTTATAGTAACATTTATTTTTTATTGATGACAGTTGAAGAAAGACATTAACATTAAGTTATAAGAAAAGAAGATTAGTAAGCATCAGAATTAAGAAAAACATGAGAGATTACAGAAAATAAAGTCAGAATTTGTATTAATTAGTTCATAAGATGACAGTGATGATGACAGCAAGATAATAATGAAGGTGAGATCAGTATATGCTAGTTGCTTGTAGTTATGCAGTGTATGGCAGTCTAGGCAGCCTTGGTCACCTATGAATCAATCAATTAATCAATCAATCAATCACTGCAGAATGAAAACTTCTAAGATATTTTGCTGACGAGATTTATTGTGTATATTTGGAGAAAATGGGTCGAGGAGTGCTCGGGACCTGGGCATGTTCTTCTGCTGTTGAATGTCTTAGAGCATTGTATAACATCTCCCATATATACATATGAGGTGCACCAACAGAGAAAGCCAGCGACATGGCTTGCGGAGATTGAGCTCAGGCTACAAAACTTCTTGCCATAATCTTTGTTGACTGAATATGACACACACCTACACCCTCTCCTTTAGGACAACGGATCGCTCATGTCAAGTTCAACTTCACCTGGCCCTCTCCTTGAGACAATCAGACATGAAAGAACGAGCTGATGGTCATGTGTCAGATACGCTACCCTTGTGGAACGCTGGGAATGGATAGATTAGATGGCCGACTTTCCATTCTCTCGTCTCGTATTCTATACATTCATGGCCGGAAACTGGTAGAGAACCTTGTCAGGCATCAAGACGGGCTTGAAAGGAGAAAATTATCGATTACATTGGGCTTTTGTTCATAAGCAGAAACCCTATCCTGCTGCTATTTTAGACCCTTGAGAAAAGAAGCATGAACGACACTATGAATATCCCCGGATGAAACCCCCCTTCGACAATCACTGATCTATAGTACACAATTTTCGAGCATGATCGCAGCAGGACTTGGGCTAGAAATGAGGAAGAAACGACACAGAGGTATACTCCCCCATTGTTTAGAACGAAAACATCGCCCATCCTAGAGCATTGAAGTGGCGAGTAATGGTCGTCTGGCGGTAGAGATGAGGCGGAATCGTAGGCGTCAACCGAGCGGGAGAGTGATGTATTATTCCTGCCGTGTACGCTTCGCACCGTGCGGGTTCCAGTTCCCATCTCCAATATTACCGGCTTGCTGGCCTTGCTGGAAGAAGGCGGGGTTGAAATGTGGGGTGGGTCCGGGGAAGCCAGGTTGACCTGAAAGTGACGCAGAGCGTTTTAGTGCGGCGTTCTCGAGCGGTGAGATGGGGGTGTAAGGGGTTGGAGGGCCTTGGGAGCCTTGAGAAGAAAAACTTGAAGATGGCTGGGAAGAGTAGCCGCTAGACGGCTGAGACGAATGGCTTGCAGCCGACGAGGTGGAATACAGACCAAGCCTCGAGGCAGGCTGATTATTCCTGGTGTAGTGAATTGCTGGAGATTGGATGGTCCCGCCGACGGCGGAGGTGTAGCCTGACGTTCCAATCATGGGTGGATTATTGAAGCCGTGCATACCTTGCATTTGCATCCCGCCCATCTGTCCCATCCCCATGCCCACACCCAACCCGCCCATCGGACCGGGCAACCCACCCATGGCCATGGCACCCATCGGCATACCGCCCATCATCCCTGCGGCGCCCATACCTCCTCTTCCTCCCCGCATACCTCCAGGTCCACCACGCATGCCACCCATCATTCCACCGCGGTTTTGGAAGCCGCCGAATTGTTGCATCCCTCCCATCTGTCCGGGCTGGAAGCCACCCATGGCCGGATTTTGATATCCGGCCGGGCCGCTCATCGGCCCCGAGAAGCTTCGGTTGTTGTAGTTTCCCATGTTGTTCATCCCTCCTCCGCGGTTGTTGTAACCACCCCGACCGCCGCGATAACCACCGCCCATACTGTTCATACCAAAGCTGTTCTGCGAACCTCCGCCCATGCCGCCTTGACTGTTGAAGCTGGCCGTGGAAGTGGAGCGGTTGTCCCGGTTGTTCTGCTGATTACCCCGCATAGGCGCGTCTTTGGGAAGGGTTCGGAAAGGATTCGTGATGGGCGAGGTATAGGTGACCATGTGCTTCTTGGCGTATTGTTGCCCGCTGCCATAAGACTCGATCTTGTGTTTGACTGCCGTCGCAGCCTGTGGAGACAGGAATTCCACAAAAGCTTGCCTAAATGCACACGTCATGTATCAACGATTTCAAGAATATCACGACATTCGGATGCCTACCCTTTGCTTTTACCGTTGACTTTGTGCTCGCTGAAGGTTATGTCTCGTAGTTCATCTTCACACTCGCTTTGATTCACCCATCCGCGAACGTCATCGTCAGTAGTCCACCAATGCAGGTCGGAAATAAACAGGGCAGTAGTCGCGCCAGGGTCAATGAGTCTATCATCAGAGCCTTCTTTTCGCTTTACACCTTGCTGTTGTGGGGCTTGTTTAGGAGGTTGGAGTTGATCTTGGGAGGGGCCGTCGGTGCTGGCAATTTTCTGCTGGCCATCGCCGAGCAAATAAGAACCATTGCTTGTTTTAGAACCATCGTAATGGTTCGGACTGACTTTGTTGTCCCCCTCTGCAGTGGACATGCCGTTCGTTTGTTGGGTATGGGTATTGGTGATGTCCAAGCTCAATTCCGTCGGATCGTGCGTCTCGAACTTTACTTCGCCTTGCGCCTCTTGTTGGTACTCCTCGCCACCATCGCCGTAGATGTCAATATCGAAGTTATCTTCTTCAGTAGCCATTGTGAGTAATTTGGAGTGAGTGTCTCCAAATGAACTTCTGGACTTGCTTGATTGCCTTATGCACAGGTCTGATCTCGCTGAGTGTCAAGTAGAAGAACAAGTCTGTAGAACACATGCGACTGAATTAGCGAAGAAAAAAACATAGTTCCTAGCCATCTGCATTGCCCCTTCACAGTTGTGTCATTGGCAAGTTGCCCGAGACTCGCGATCCTTTACCTGACCCTCATCTGATGTAGAAGAACGAAAACGCAATACGGAGATTGATGGCAGACATACGTACACTCCAAAGGTAGCTCGGAGACAACAAATCTTAGTAAGAGCTCAACAGCTTATGCTCGGATGTGAAAGGCTTGGCCTGCTCGCCCTCAATGGCAGATGCAAGAACGCGTGGTGAGCTGAGGTAGGATGAACACAAAGGTAAGCCCTGAGACCGCACGCTTCTTTGCCCGTCAATCGTACAACGACACTTCAGATGCTGTCTGGACCTCCTCAACTCGATCAAGAACAGGTAAAAGAGACGCTATTCAGTAGAGTAAGGTCCAAAGTCCACAGGTCTTGAAGAAAACCTCCTTCGCCTTTCTATCCAATCGAGCCCTGTCAAGGAGTTCGATCCTGTTAAACACCTGTTATCAGCAGCTTATAGTAGGATCCCGAAGTGGATGGAAAGAACAAAGCGAAGAGCGTCTTATAATGCCAACAAAGCTACGGAGTAAAGAGTCTGTCTGTTGTAAGTTGGCCAGTTCGCTGGTGAGGTTGCACTGTTACCACAAGGTAAGTTAGCATTGAGCCGCACTCCTTCCCGCCGCCGGTCGACACGTGATCCCGCCTCATCATTATTCCGTGTTACCATTGGCTCCTGCACAGTGCCCCGAGCACCTCACTTTCTCTTCTGCTTTTAAGGCTACATCAAGGCTGTTTGAGTTGTGTACTTGTGTGACTTGCGATTTATATTTCTATTTCTAAAGAATGAATGTACTGAAATCGAGTAGGTGAACGCATCGCCAAAAATAATACAGAATGGGATCTAAGAACCGTTGTACCACTCCCAAAGACACAAGTGCCAGGTAGGGAGGTTTGAAGGTTGAAATACAAAGCTGACAGCTGCCCAACCCCAACGCTCCCGCAGCGCAAGATGACAACCCTACCAAAGGCATAATCCAACAGAGTCAGACACTAGGACTAGTAGGTGCCATTGATCCCAGTAGTAGTCTTCGAGTCCTTATGTAGATCCAAGGTCAGCGAGAATACTCAAATAGGACAAAGGAACAACGCACCTTGATCCTCCATTCATCAACTAAGCCACGGTAATCGGCAGGCCCATACGGCTTGAAACACTCAGCAAACATCCCCCCCTTCCTATGACTCTCCAATCCCAGATTCTGCAGCAACATATCCATGTACGGAAGCCAATCGAACACAAAGTCCGGATACCGTGCCCCATACCAGCCGGGATACCGCCATTTCGCGAATTGGGTGTGCAGGATCGTCTCCCACCGGACGTCATCTTCGAGCGAGGACTTGGAGTCCCGGCGCTGGTCGGGAGTCTTGGGGTCGATGGGCAGTTTGTTGCCGAAGTAGGCGGTGATCCAGAGCGCTTGCAGTTGCGCGCCGGAAGCGGTGTTCGTCGACTGAAACATGCCGTTGAATGCAATCGTTCGGTCCTCGATGAGGGCGGGTGGGATCATGAAGCGATACAGCCGGTATGGCCGGTTGAGCGAGGCCTGGGACAACTCCGATTCCAACGGTTTGTAATGAGGGTTGGGTTCAGGCTGTGACCGGAGACGAGGGAAGCGGTTGAGGATTTCCTCGTCGGCCTTTTGGACGAGAGGATCGTCCGGGCCTTGGGCGCGGTATGGGAGACCGAGTTCTCGGTCGATCCCTTCGGGAAGGAATTTGACGGGCGGGTGGTGCCTCCAGCCGGTGGAACAGATCAGGGCAGCGGCCGTCAAAGTCTTTCCAGTCGACAGGTGTACGGTCTTGGAGGAGAGATGAGTGATGTCTGCGACATGGATCTTGATGGTGCCGTTTCTGACAAACTCGAAGAAGTCGGTCGGATAATTGAGGATACTCAACGAACTCGCGACCCAGAAGGCGCCGATCCAGGGCTTCAGCTTCGACGTCTCGGGATGCTTGTCGTAACCGTTCATATCCTCGACGTCTTTGGCCAGAAGCCCAAAGAAGCTGTCGACAATCTTTCGGCCCACTGCGGAACGGTGAAGGAATCGTCTGATGGACGGAAAGCCATCCCAGTCTCCCCAAACGCACGGGCTGAACCAGGTCAAGAAACGAGTGACGACCAACTTCTCGAGCCATATCTTCAGAGGCGTCACATACGCCGGCACCATCCACACCGGTCCATGGCCGGACTCCCGGATGACCCAATCGACCGTGACGCCATGAGATGCGAAGGCGTAAGCGGCATCCCACGCCGACTTGGACCCACCAAGGATTGCAACATTGGTGGCGCTCTTGAACAAGATGTCTGCGTGATCGAACAGGTATCTACAGTGGAACAGTGGGGCGTCAAACGATGCGCTTCCGGGTATGTCAGGCAGGAAAGGGTCCGAAGTCACTCCAGTTGCAACGACAAGCTTATGCGCGAAAAGCGGTGTCCTCCCGCCGCCATTCTCATTGTCGTTGCCGCGCTTGACGGTGAGGATCCATCCGCCACCACCCCGTTGACGTTCCACCGTTTCCACCTTGGTTTCGAAGCGGATGCGCCGGTAAACGTCGAACTTCTCGGCGTAGCTTCGAAGGTAGTCATGCAGCACCTGACCGGGGACATGCTCGCCCGACTTCACGCCAAAGGTGGCTTCATCCATGGGATAGTCACCGTATTCGAAGGTGCCAAGCATGTTATTGGACTTGAGGCCCGGGTACAATCGGTGTTTGGCCCATACTCCACCAATTGTCGGGCCATCTTCCAGGACGACGACCTTGGCGGAAGGGTTCACCTCGATGTAGGTCTTTGCGGTAGCCAGTCCATGCCATCCTGTTGCGAGCGCATCGACAAGTCATCAGCAATACGATCCTTCATCAAGACAGGAGGCGCATCAAGGAAGATGGGCACTTGTAGACAGGTGGGGGGGAGAGACACACCGGCGCCGATGATGACCAAATCCGCGTTCTCCATGGTGGTGAGAGGCCGAGTATCCGTACTCTTGCTACTCGTACGGTCCGTTGTTAAGGTCGACAGTTCCAATGCACTCGACCCTTTCCGGCGCAGGCCGCTTGTGGGTTCGTGGGTCGGATGTGCGGAGATGATGTTTGGTACTGGTTTCAAGACTGAGGAAAAGGCCAGGTGTGGGCCCGGGTTGGTTCATATTGACCAGTGGGGATCGATTCAGGCACAGAAAGTATAATAATACCTGTACGGATGGTTAAGGTATCGAGCACGGTTTGGACTGGAGGGCTAAGGTGAGATAGGAATGGTGATGTGATGGACGAGAGAAGCTTACGGATAGTGCTGACATGGGATGCGAACTAGAATCCTTAGCATAAACATTGTTACCTTAAGGTTGTTGGTACTCATGCCTATTATGGCTTAGTACAAGGACTCGAGGATATGCTGAGGCATTGCCTGATTAGGCTTAGTGACAACCTCCTGAAAAGTTTTCTATTACCCAAGATGTTTGTCTCTACACTTAGTTAGTTATACAATACCTACTATGATCATTACACACCGCTATTAAGTGTATGTCCGACCAAGGTAACATTAAACATTTATGTACCATTCACATTAACATTACGTTCGTATATCTTCAACTTAGGTACTGTAACCCCTCGGAACGTCAAGCTAGTAAGGTACGAACTACCTGGTACTGTAAGTCTGAACTCAAGG
>JAABVA010006410.1_pt1 | contig 10424 bp, 10 predicted proteins | sample 5560331 | NCBI WGS metagenome assembly JAABVA01 (sample SAMN12812661, study PRJNA571458) | rock metagenome | isolation source: Antarctica rocks | place: Antarctica: Victoria Land, Mt New Zealand sud | collected 2016-01-07 | reverse complement strand
ACGCAAAGCGTCCATAACGTGCGGCTCGGCCATCGCAACTCTCCATCCTGGATCAAGGCTTAGGATGGTAACCGGACGCCCCTACCCCTCGGAACAAGGCCGTGGTGGCGGTTGCTACATGATACCGCATATTTCTGTTTCGATGGCGTTGCCGGGCCGCAGTGGTGAGCAAATCAGGACTCTCAATCCTCGACACGCAGGCCGTCCACGCGCGAGAACTCGCCCACGTTGTGCGTCACCAGCACCAGATCCCGTGCCCGAGCCTGCCCGGCGATCAACACGTCGTAAGGGCCGATCGGCGTGCCAGACGCCGCCAATGCCGCACCTACCTCGCCCGCTTGCCGTGCGTCCTCGCGGTCGAACTCCACTGTTGATTTGCGTTGAGATCTGATACCGTTGGCGAAATCGCCGGCTCCGTGTTGGCCTATTTTTCGTAGGGTTAACCAAGGGGAGCCATCATGTCGCTGCATCCGGCGGAGATCGAACCCGTTCCCGCTGCAACTGCTCAGGTCGCGGCAGCGGCGTTTCGGAAGGGCTGTCCGGCCATGCGCATGCGCGACGAGTTGGGCGCGATCTACGACGACCAAATGTTCGTTTCGCTCTACCCGGCTCGCGGCCAGCCTGGACACTCGCCCTGGCGCTTGGCGCTCGTCACCGTGCTGCAGTTCACCGAGGGGCTGTCCGATCGACAAGCAGCCGATGCCGTCCGGGGTCGGATCGACTGGAAATACGCCCTCAGCCTCGACCTGGCCGATGCTGGGTTCGACCACTCGGTCCTGTGCGAGTTCCGAGCCCGCCTGGTCGCGGGCGGGCTCGAACAGACATTGCTCAACGCCATGCTGGCGCGGTTCCGCGAGCTCGGCCTGCTCAAGGCCCGCGGGCGCCAGCGTACGGACAGCACGCACGTGCTGGCCGCGGTGCGTGCAGTGAACCGGTTGGAGAGCGTGGGCGAGACGCTGCGCGCGGCGCTGAACAGCCTCGCCGCGGCCGCACCGGAGTGGCTCGCTCGGCACGCCGATGCCGAGTGGCCGGACCGCTACGGCCGACTGTTCGAAGAGTGGCGCCTGCCCAAGGGCGAAGCGCCCCGTAAGGCGCTGGGCGAGGTGATCGGCACGGACGGTCACCGGCTGCTCGCGGCCGTCTACGACCCGTCTGCTCCCGCATGGCTACGCGAACTGCCGGCCGTGCAAACCCTGCGCCGGGCGTGGGTGAGCCAGCTTCTCGTCGAGCAGGACCGCATCACTTGGCGCGACCGCACCGATCTGCCGCCGGCGAGCCTGCGCTTCGACAGCCCCTACGACGTCGACGCGCGCTACGCGACCAAGGGCGCGACCGTGTGGAGCGGCTACAAGGCGCACACGATCCGAGCGCAATCGACCATTCGCCCGCGGAGGGTCCTCGCGCCCCGACGGCGGGCTGCGCAGTGGGATGACATGGCGGATCTCCAGGCTGTCCTCGTGAACGATGACGCGCTCGACGACGAGCTGCAAGATTGCCTGCTTCTCAGCGAACGAGGCTTCGTCCAGCCGGCCGCGCACGCGTTTGCAGAACGCGGCCAGGTCAAGCAGGAGCTCCTGGGCCTCGGCGCGCTGGCGGCGTAGGTCGCGCTGTTGCTCGAGCTGGCGCTCCAGCCCGCAGCGTTGACCGTCGAGCTGCCGCCGCCGCTCCGTCAGCTCCTCCAGGCTGATCACCTCGGCCTGGTAGGCGTCGAGCAACCGCGCATCTGCGCGGCGCAGCCCGTCGAGGCGGGCTACCAGCCGCCGCTCAGGCCCCTGCTCCCGGGACGCGTTCCGGTCCGCGTCCGCGGCGAAGTGCCGGAACTGGTCGGTCAGCCGGTCTGGGTCGGCGAGCAGGTCGCGGACGTGGTTCCAGACTGCCCCCTCCAGGGCCTCGCCATCCGCGCAGGCACGCGGGCAAGGGTGCGCCCGGCCGGTCCTGACGCAGTCCTTGCCGCCGCAGCGGTAGTAGCGCCGCTCGCCGCGCGGCGTCGGCCGGGTCGTGCCGCACATGGTCAGCCCGCAGCCGCCGCAGGTCAGCAGACAGCGCAGCAGGTAGTCGTGCTTCTTGTTGCGCAACGCGAAGGCGGCGTTGCGGGCCAGCTGCGCCGCCGCCCGCTCCGCCGTTGCCCGATCGACCAGGGCCGGGACCGCGATCGGGATCCACTGCTCCTGCGGCCGCAGCCGGATGCGGTCCTTGCCGCCGCGGCCCGGCTCGCGGCCGCCACACGGCTCGCTCGCCGGCACGCACTCGTAACGGTTCGCGTAGGCGGTGCCGGCGTAGACCGGGTCGGAGAGCATGTGGTGGACGGTCCCGGCCGCCCAGGGCCGGCGGCCGCAGCGCGGGAGCCAGGGGCCGGCGTTCAGGCGCTTGAGCATCTGCCGCTCCGTCAGCTGCTCCTCGATCAGCCAGCCGTAGAGCATGCGCACGACCTCGGCCTCGGTTTCATCGACGGCCAGCTGGCTGGCCACCCCGTCGCGGCGCGGCAGGCGGCGGTAGCCGTAAGGAGCGTGCACGCCGACGAACTGGCCGGCGCGGGCCTTCTGCAGCTTGCCGCGGCGGAACCGCTCACTCAGCAGCGCCCGCTCGTACTCGGCGACCGCCCCTTGGATCTGCAGCAGGAGTTGGTCGCCGGGGTCGTCCGAGATGGCGCGGCCGAGGAACGCGACGGCGCAGCCGGCCCGTCGGAACTCCTCCAGCAGCAAGGCCTGGTAGGCGTAATTGCGGGCCAGGCGGTCGGGCGCGAGGATGCCGAGGACCTCGACCTCGCCGTCGCGCACGGCGTCGCGCAGCGCGTCCAGGCCGGGCCGGTCGAGGCGCGCGCCGCTGTAGCCCTCGTCGCGGAACACGTGGCGGTCGTTCAGCTCGTGGCCGCCGGCCTCGGTCCAGGCGCGCAGGGCTGAGAGCTGGCTGTCGATGGTCTGCTGGCGCTCCTGGCGCTCGGTCGAGACCCTGGCATAGATGGCGGCGCGCATGGTGCAGCTCCTTCGGTGGGCGAAATTATGGGAGGATCGGCAAGGCAATCACTGGTCGCAGCGGGGCCATGGCCGCCGAGAAGGCAGTAGGCATCCGTCAGGCGGTCCGGGCCGTCCCGGGTGCGGACGAAGACGGAGCCGATGCTCCAGTTCGGGTTGGTCGGAACTCGTCGTTTGCGCGGCATGGGACGGCACCTCGCGGTTGGGTGCCCCGTCCAACGAGGGAGCCGCCGTCACAAGGGCCGCAAGCGCCGCCTCCTCGGCTTGGCGATGGCAGGCCAGACAAACGCGACTGACATCGTGAAGACGATTGCGTGGATTGCGCTCGGATCGTGCACCTGACCGAAACCTGTGACGATGGCACCCCGAACCTGATCACCAATGTCGAGACAACGAACGCCGCAGTCTCGGACAACGCGGCGACCTCGACGATACATTCGGCGCTCAACGCACGGGGCCTGCTTCCGAAGGCCCATGTCGCCGACACCGGTTTCGTGAACTCGGCGCTGTTCGTCGACGCAGGGGAGCGCTTCGGGGTCGATCTGATCGGCCCGACCCGCGGCGACCGGCAGTGGCAGGCCCAGGCCGGTGCCGGGTTCGCCGCGCGAGACTTCGCCATCGACTTCGCTCAGCAGCGGGCGACGTGTCCGGCCGGAAAGGCAAGCCAGAGCTGGACGCCGGCGCTCGCTCGCGGCACAGCGCCGGTGATCAAGATCAAATTCGCGGTCGCCGACTGCCGGGCGTGCCCGCTCCGGCCGCAATGCACACGCTCGATCTCGGCACGTCGGGCGATCACAATCCGCCCCGAAGCCCAACACGAGGCGCTACGCGTCGGGCGGGCGCGGGAGCAGACCGCGGGCTTCACAGCCGAATACGCGCGGCGGGCCGGCGTCGAGGGCACGATCGCGCAGGGTGTGCGCTCGTCTCGGCTTCGGCGGACGCCATACTTCGGGCACGCGAAGACGCACCTTGCCCACCTGATGACGGCGGCAGCGATGAACCTCACCCGGTTACTGAGATGGCTGGCGGACGAACCAAAGGCGCAAACACGACACTCCGCCTTTGCGCAGCTGCACCCGCTCGCGGTCTAACAGAGCCACGCCGAATTCGCCACCGATATCAAAGTGCGGGAGAGCCGCCAAGGCGGGCCAACTTCACCCACCTGACCCGGATGCCTGCCTTGCCATCCAAGCTGAACCAGGACCGCCGCCACTACATTCCCAAGCAGAAGCGCAAGGTCACTAACTCGGCCACGTATGACGCCGCCCTGCGCCGCGTCCACGGGCGCGCAGGAACGGCGAGCCCCTGCACCTGCTGGTGGACAGCACGGGCCTGTGCCTGTGCGGCGCGGGCGAGTGGCTGCTGGAAAAGCACGGCACCAGGACACGCCGGTCCTGGAGAAAGCTGCATATCGGCATTGATGCCGACACCGGCCAGATCGTGGCTGCGGCGCTGACCACGAAGGACATCGACGATGGCCCCCAAGTCGGCCCCTTGCTCGATCAGGTTGTGGGTCCGGTGGTCTCGTTCACCGCCGACGGCACCTACGACCAGGAGGTCGTCTCCGCCGCCGTCGCCGTGCGTCATCCAGACGCGGCGATCATCGTGCCGCCGCGCTCCACGGCCGTGCCGAGCGCGACGGCCAAGACCGAGCCGACGCAGCGGGACCGCCACCTCGGGTCCATCGCCGAGCACGGACGAGCAGCCTGGCAGAGGGCGTCCGATTACACGACGCGCGCTCGGGCCGAGGCAGGCGCCGCCAGGTTCAAGCGGGTGATCGGCGACGTCCGGCGAACCTCTCGGTTCGGCGGGCTGCGCTCGCGCACGGACCGGCGTCGCACCACCGAGGTGGACGTCGCCGTCCATGCCCTGAACAGGATGCTAGAGCTTGGACGCCCGATCTCCGTCCGCATCGCCTGATAGGGACGGGGTAGGGGCAACTGCGGACACCCAGCCGACCCGTACAACAACGCTACCCAGGAACCCAACAGGAGCCATTCATAAAATGCTATGAATGGCACACGCATAATTGTCTCGAAGCAAATGAAAATCCGAGTGAAATTCTGAACGCCACGAACTCCTAAGAGATAGCCATCTGCCAGATAGAGACGTGTGGAGGCTAACTCTAAGGCTGTCGTCGAGCGCAATTTCGCTCATCAGTCCGTCAGAATGGGACAATCCAAGCACGGTCACGGGAAGTTTCTGGACGGATGCGAATGTAATCTTGGGCCGATGTGACAGAAAGTTTCCAACACACCCCCTACCGGACTGTATCAGGTCCAACGCGAAAGAGTGCCGGTGCTCAAGGGCCTCCAAAAATGTCTGTCGCGTCAGACGAATCGCTTCAATAGGCGTTTCCCATTTTACAGAGTCTAAAATTAATAGTACATCACTAGTCAAATATCCAACACAGCGCTTATATGAAGCATTAGGACGAAGATCGGTCTCAACGTTTATTTTTACTGCTTTAACGTTAAAATGTTTTGCCAAGCAGGCTCCAAACAATCCAAGAAGAGTTATAAAAGGCGTACACCGTTCTTTATTGCTAACTGAAACTATCTTGTCCCATGTAGCATCTTTTATGTCAATGAAATTTAAGCCTGCTTCATTTTTAGAGTATCTGGATAGCATTAATTCATCTATCTGACATCTCGCATTAGGTGCCGATATATGGCGCCTCCAGTAAGCTCTAGCATCAATTGAGCGTTGGGAAATAACGTAATTCCGCTCCCATTCAACAAAATCTGCAAAATCAGATGAGCCGGGGTTTGTTGCATTTGATCCAGCAGGCTCGTTTTTTTCAGGTGAAAAATTCTTCTGCAGATAAATTTCTTGAGTATCGGTTAACAATATAGTGTTTGATAAGCAATCCCACACCATAGGATGTGCAATCCAAATCCAAATTCGTACCCCCGAGATGTTTTCGACGATAACTGATCTGGCAAACGAGTCAGAATTAAGCGAAAAATGTGTTGACGAGAGTTTGTTAACTGTTTCTAGTGCTAAATTGTCACTTTCCATCAGCATATATTCGGTACTAATTACAGAGCATTCTTGTTCAAAGCGTAAACGCTCCAAATCTTCTTTAAAGCATCCTCTCAAAATTGCATATGTCTCGAGAACTCTGTTGATTGATAAAACCAAACAGTTAATATCAATATCTTTGTTAATACTTAAAATAAATCCTATACTCTTTGTCATATATTGATAATTATAACAAATTTTTTTCCAAAATAACTCTTGCCCTATGGAAATTGTCCGACGTCCAGTATCGATTTGATTTTGACCGTCGCTGCTGGATGCTACTGTTCTGCTGAAAGGGTCATTCTCAATCATTTAATTTCAACTCCTTGTAGATTTAAACCTGCGCGTGAGTGCGGAAGAAGCGTAAATCCTTCAAAGCTTCGATTGCAAGATAGACCTCATTGTTTACAAGAAGTTTCGACGTATGTTAAAGTCTGTGTAGGATTGATCGGCCCCCACTGGGTGATCCGAGGTGAATGTTAGTTCAGCACGGGTCTGGGCGCCACGGTTTGCATGGTGGGCGAAGCCGGTTGGCACAGCACGGCGGGCCAGGCAGCGAAGGCAGGCAGGACCACCTCCGGTGCTGGTGGTCTGAAGCCAAGGGACGCGTGTGGGCGGATGGTGTTGTAGAACACGGTTTGAGAACGCCCACGGGACCGCTGTATCCGTGGCATCCCTGGTGCGGGCTTCAGGTCGCCGTTCATGAGGCGACCACGAGGGCAGATGGCATCGCGTTCCGCTGCACGCTGACGGGGTCTGGCGGGGATCGTTGGCTGGAGGTTCCGGCCTGGATGTTCGATCGGGCGACCTGCCCCGATCAGGCCCGCCTGACGGCCATGCCTTCCGTGAGCCTGATCGCACTTACGGCGCTGGCCAAGCTGTTGCGGCAGGCATCGTCGAGTGCGCCACATCCGGGCGCGTCAAGCTCCTCTCACGAGCAGATTCGGAGAGAGGGTGTCAATCGGCGGGGGATCGGGACCCCCTGTCGGCACCCAAAAGGAACCCCATATCCGGCACTGATCAGCCTGCGCTGAGGCCGTTGATCAGACGCGGTTTTTGAACCGCCAGCTCTCGTTGCCGGTTTCGACGATGTCGCAGTGATGCGTCAGGCGGTCGAGCAGAGCGGTGGTCATCTTGGCGTCGCCGAACACGCTTGGCCATTCACCGAACGCCAGGTTGGTAGTGACGATGACCGAGGTCTGCTCGTAGAGGCGGCTGACCAGGTGGAACAGCAGCTGGCCGCCGGACTGGGCGAACGGCAGGTAGCCCAGCTCGTCCAACACGACGAAGTCCATGCGGCTGAGATAGTCGGCCATGCGTCCCTGGCGGCCCGCACGCCCTTCTGCCTCGAGCCGGTTCACCAGGTCCACGACGTTGAAGTAGCGGCCGCGCACCCCGCGGTGGATGCAGGCCCGCGCGATCGCGATGGCGAGGTGGGTTTTGCCGGTGCCGGTCCCGCCGACCAGCACGACGTTGCGCTGGTGCGCCACGAAGTCGCCGCCGGCCAGGTCGCGCACCAGGGTTTCGTTGATTGGCGTGCCGTCGAAGGTGAAATCGTCGACGTCTTTGGCCAAGGGCAGCTTGGCGATCGAAATCTGGTAGCGGATCGAGCGCGCCTGCTTCTCCGAGATCTCGGCCGTCAGGAGGTCGCTGACGAGGCGCTGCGGTTCATGCTGGCGCTTCACCGCCGTGCCGATGATCTCGTCGAATGCCGCCTTCATGCCGTAGAGCTTCAGCTCTGCCATGGTGGTCAGGATCTCCGAACGTTCCATCACACAGGTCTCCTCAGGGTGTCGTACCGGGCGCAGTCAGCCACAGGCGCGTGCCACAGCCGCAGCGCGTCCGGGGTCATGATCGTGATCGGGGCAGCGGGCTGGCGGTGCCGGGCCAGGATGTTGATGACGACGTCGGCGGAGTGGACGCCCTCGCGCAGGGCCTCAAGGCAGGCAGCCTCGACCGCGGGCAGCCCGTCGCTCAGCACGGCGGTGAGGATGCCGACCATCTGCCGATCGCCGTCCGCGGTCCCTGCCAGCTTGCGGCGGATCTGCTCCAGCCCGGCCGGGAGCAGCCAGTCCTTGAACGGCGCCCCATTGCGCAGCGCTCCGGGTTTGCGGGCCAGAACAGGCACGTAGTGCCAGGGGTCGAACACCGTCTGGTCCCGTCCGAAGCACCGAGCAGGCTGCCCACCCTGGCGTAGTTCAATCCGGTCCGCGTAGGCCCGGATCTCCACCGGTCGCCCGACCGCATGCGCCGACACCGAGTAGCGGTTGTTGTCGAACCGCACGAGGCAGGTCTTCGACACCGACGCGGGCACGGCGTGGAACCCGTCGAACCGCTCGCCATACGGCACCAGATTGGGGCGCTCCCCTATCCACATTCAGGTAGGTCGCGTCCAGCCACAGATAGGGCCACTCGCCGGCGAGTGGGCGGTCGAGGAAGGCATTCACCCGATCGTCGATGCGGTATCATGTAGCAGCTGCCACCGCGCCTTTGTTCCTGGGGGTGGGACCGTCCGGCTACCATCCTGAACCTTGGTGTTCCGGGATGGAGAGTTGCGATGGCCGAGCTGCACGTCATGGACGCTTTACGCGAGAAGCGGTCCGAGCTGAGCGGGGCCGTGAGCCGCCTGGAGCAGCAGCTGGCGCAGCATCGTGGCAGCCTGGCGCATCTGGATGCGACCATGCGGCTGTTCGATCCCGATCTGCTCTCCCAAGACACCGACCCGATCCCGCAGCGGGGGCGGGTGTCATGGTTCCATCCTGGCGAATGCCGCCGGCTGATCTACGACGTGCTGCGCGACGCCCCGCAGCCGTTGGCGACGCGGGAGCTGGCCGAGCGCGTCATGGCAGCCAAGGGCATCCCAGCCGTTGATGACCACCGCACGCGGGCGCTGATCCAGAAGACCGTGCTGGCCTCGCTGTCGCGGGCGAAAGGCACGGTCGAGCGCACCGAGGTGGATGGCGTGGTCAGCTGGCGGGTGTGTCAGGCGGCCTGAGCCCGTTGCCAGTAGCCGCAAAAGTCGACCGAGGGTGGGCTGCGCATCGCGAGACTGACCACGCCGTGCGTCTGCTCGCCATTGCTGACCCGGCGCAGATCCTCGCGCCAAGCGGCCTCCTGCGCGTAGCGGAGCAGGTAGGGCCCGGCGATGTGGTGATGATGGCCCAGCTCGGCCCGGCGCAGGCGGGAGAAGTAAGCCTCGGCGCCGTTGGTGCAGGCGCCATCGATGCTGTAGCCGTGCTGGTGGTTGATCCGCTGCATGGCGAACCGGGCATGCAGCGGGTTCCAGGCCGGGCTCTCGTCGGCATGCACCACGGTGCCCCGGGCGATCCGCTGGCGGATGGCCGGCACCGCCGCGTCCTCGGCGGCGAACACCTGCGGCAGGGTGCGGCCGCCGCGCTCGCGCATCGCCACCACGACCCGGCGCTTGCCCGACTGGTTTTCAGATCGCCGCCGGTCGACCCGGTCGGCGGCCCGGTTCTCCGGCCGGACATGGCCGCCAAAATACGCACCGTCGATCTCGACTACCCGTCCCTCGCCGCCGACACGCAGCCCCTTGATGCTGGCCGCCATAGCCTCGCGCAGCTTGTGGGCCAGGACGAACGCCGTCTTGTACTGCACGTCCAAGTCGCGAGCAAAGGCGAGCATGCTCTGCCGAGTCGGCCCGGGGAGTCTCACCCCGAGCCGCTCACAGATCCGGACTTGACGTAGAGTAGAGCGTCGGCGAGTTGCCAATACGGCACTTTTCCGGCGCCCCCTCCCCAAACCGGACGTGACCGTTTCCGTGTCATCCGGCTTTCCAGTGTTCATTGACGGTCGGATTGCTTTCGGCTGTTGCCATTCCGGCTACCTCCGCATCCGTCCGTCGAACACCTGCGGCCCTTCGCCATGTGGACGGCTTTCCCGCCCTCGGACTACTACGACCGCTCCGTCGCCGTGGGCCTCGCGGCCTGTAGGCGATCCCGTGTCCGTGCAAGTCGAACGTTCTAGCGCGACTTAGGTCCCCTGTTCGCCCCCTTGAACGGCCTCATTGGCCGTCGCTCGGCAGGGAGAGATTTCGGACGGCGAAAGCTAAACCGTCCTATCCTACCGACCGCGCCCTAACACGCCGTGGCGCGGGATGTGACGTTCCATCGCTGGAGACTGGGGTTCAAGCAATCCAGCCTTAACCATATCGCGCGGGCCTTGCGGGGCGTTGGGTCTGGCATGTTCGCCCGAACCCCCGCTTTACCATCATGCTCTTGTCCCATAAGGTTTTCACCGTCCGGTAAGATGGTTGACCCGGAAGCATCTCTCTCAGCTTCCCCCGTCTGAAACGGGGATTCGACCTGCCGTTTTGCACGGCGCACACTCTCGCGTCATCCGGCTCGTGCCACCGAACGAAGGCTGCCGCCTTCCGCCGAGAATTGGAGCTCCTCCTGTTGCCAGTTG
>JAABVA010006409.1_pt1 | contig 10426 bp, 6 predicted proteins | sample 5560331 | NCBI WGS metagenome assembly JAABVA01 (sample SAMN12812661, study PRJNA571458) | rock metagenome | isolation source: Antarctica rocks | place: Antarctica: Victoria Land, Mt New Zealand sud | collected 2016-01-07 | reverse complement strand
GACACCGCCCGGACACACCGACCACAGATCGGGCCATCACCCCCTGCCCGCAACAGGTTTCAAGCGGACCAAGATCAACTACGCGATTCCAAGATCAACTACACCCGTCGCGGTGGATCAAGGCTGAACTGTGCGGCCGCGACGCGCGGACGTGCGGAATCGGCAGCGATGCGGCAAGATCAAACCATGGAATACGACCTCACACGACTCGGATCTGCCGAATTTGAGCACTTGGCGCAGTCGTTGCTTCGAGCAGAATTTGGCCCAAGAGTATCTATATTCGGCGATGGGCCTGATGGCGGACGAGAGGCTACCTGGCATTCTGGCCTCCCAAATCTGGGCAAGGACGCCGAGTGGACTGGATACGGAGTTGCACAGGCGAAGGCCCGCCGGGATCAGGCGTCTGTCAGCCAGAATTTAACTTGGTTGAAGCGTGAAATTACAAATGAGCTCAAGAAGTGGGCAGATCCAAGCAGCAAGCGCGATTCTTTACCCCAAAACATATTATTCTTGACTAACGTCCGCCTTTCATCAGTTCCCGGGTCCGGTATCGATGAGGCTCAGCAGCATCTGCAGACCGCAATTTCAAAATTAAGACTGCCCATACGCAGCGGGGCAATCTGGCATTATGATGACATTCGCGCGATGCTCGACTGCCATGCGGGCGTTCGGACCGCTTACCTTGCGTCTATCACTCCCGGCGATGTGCTCGCGCAGGTGCTCAAAGAATCCGAACCTCGCGCCGACGAGTTACGCAGAGCACTTGCAGCGCATGTTGCTCGCTCGCTCGGCGAGGATAACCGACTAAATTTGACACAGGCGGGCAGTACGCGCGAGACGCCGCTTACAGTCGCCGACGTTTTCACCAGCCTACCAACTTCTCCCCAGGACATCCTTGGCGACGTTACGGCAGCGGGTATGGAACCGCCGACGGATGTCATGGAACTGTTAATTGCGCGTTCAGATCAGACCTTTGGGCCAGAGCAAGAGACGGATCCAACTTCTGCGCGCCGAACCGTCCTAGTTGGTGGTCCCGGCCAAGGAAAGAGCACTGTTACACAGTTCTTGGCTCAGGTTTATCGAGCCGCCTTTCTCTTTGGCTCTCCGGTATCGACAGAGGCACCGGTTGCCGACGCCTTGCACACTATCAATGCTAGTATGCTAAGGCTCGGCCTTGAACCTCCTATATCCCGTCGCTGGCCAATTCGAATCGTTATGACCCGCCTGGCAGACGCGCTCAGTTCCGGTTCAGCGGTATCGCTTCTCGATTTCATTGCACAGCAAGTATCAGCGCGTGGAAGCCTTCCCGTCACCAACGACGACATGCGACGGTGGTTGCGTACTTATCCATGGATCGTAATAATTGATGGTCTCGACGAAGTCCCGAAAAGTAGTAACCGTGAGGAAGTGCTTCAGGCACTCAACGACTTCTTCATTGACAGCGCGTCATTAAAGGCCGACGTCACGGTTGCTGCAACTACCCGGCCGCAAGGCTACTACAACGAGCTTGACCCGCGTCAGTATGCCCATTTTGATTTGATCCCGCTCGACGCCACATATGCCACAGCCTTTGCGGCGAGCTTTATCTCTCTCAGAACCGGCCCTGGTTCGGAACGCAGCGAAGAGCTGCTTTCGAAGTTCGTAGCAGCCACGAGAGAGGAATCCACCTCGCGACTGCTCGCTTCACCACTGCAATGCACAATCTTCGTAATATTGATTGAACGGCTCGGAAAAGCCCCGAGAGACCGGTGGCGCCTGTTTTCAGCATATTATCGAGTAATTTTTCAGCGTGAGCAGGAAAAGCCGGGTCCGCTCGCTGGCTTGCTAACGGACTATCAACAAGATATCGAGCAGATTCACCGTAAAGTGGGCTTTGTGCTGCAGGAAAAAAGTTCCGAGGCTGGCGGCACCTCAAGCTATCTCACTTTCCGCGAATTTGAGAGGCTCATCGACGACCATCTTTTGAGTCAAGGTCACCGGCGGAGGGACGCAAAAGCGCTTCGGAAGCGGCTTATATCGCTAGCCACAGAGGGGTTGGTGTTCCTAGCCTTTCTCGGTAGCGATCAGGTCGGGTTCGAAATAAGAAGTCTTCAGGAATTCATGGCGGGCGAGTACATAGCTCTTTTCAAGCGTCGAAAAGCTGCAGACACGCTGAAATCAGTAGCGCAGCGATCGCACTGGGACAACGTTGTTTTGTTTGCTCTAGGCAAAATCTTCGCGGAAAATGACCAACTGAAGCCGGAAGTTGTGTTGTTGTGTCAGGCACTCGATGTGTCCGCTGAACTGCCGGATGTCGTGAAACCGGGAGCAAACCTTGCGTTGAACGTACTAATGGATGGCGCTTGCGCTACACAGCCCCGGTACGAAGAACTTTTGACTCATCAGGCCTTAAGAATCCTCGATGGTCCTGTATCATCACGCATCGGGTATCTTGTGCAATTGTTACGTGGGTCGAAAGGCGCGAAGCGTATGGTGCTCAAAGCGTCTCAGTTCGATTCGAACGTTCATTTATCAGCGCGCATCAATAGGCTGCTACTTCTTGGCGAGGCATCGCAGCTTGGGTACACACACGCCCGACACCTGCTCGCTGATAGTGTTCGACAAGAGGACCCAGGTGCGCTCGCACAAGCCGTCGCTCTAGCACTAGAACATGATAACCGCCATCTATTAGGAGCCATGTCTAAAAGAGCAGGCGAAATTGCTTTCGCTGATATATCAAAGTCTCTCCGACGGGTGATGGCTTCACCACTTCGTCCGACCGAGGATGAAGAAGAGGTGAATCTATTCGTGCTCCTAAATCGAGTGTTAAGTTCAGGGATCCGGCAGTGGGAGAGACAGCGACGTCGCTCTCCACCTACCAGAAGCCCGTCGCAGGTGTAGAACTTCTTACTCCGCATTTGGTCGATGAAGAAGACTGGGTGAGCCTCATAGAAGTCCTTCCGGAGGACAGCCGCTCCTGGGCAGGGGTCGCCGGGGTGGCTCGATTCGCCCGCCTCCCCTCACCGGAACATCTCAGCGAAGCGTTGCTACTACTGGCTGCCGACGTCAATAGCTGGATGCGTTGGGAGGTGTCGCTTCCCTGGCCGTTGAACGCGTGCGTAGACTACGTACGAACTGTTATGATGGATGTAGACGACGTAACGGACGGCAAATGCGAGGCACTATTTATCGAACTGGCTGAGATGGCGAAACATGGTGCGCTTGGTGACGCACGCTCCTGGCATCAACTTCAGCAAACTCTTGCAAATATCGATTTCGACACGTTACTGGCAAACATGCCTTCGGGGCCCGTCGTCCCTATGTCCGGCACCGACCGCGACCTGCCTATTTGGAAGTCGACGAAGTCGGACGCCGTTCCAGCGTTTTGTGTTGACGTCTCAGTCGCGCTGCCAACGGAGATGTCGATGTTCGACGGGCTCGTCGATATCGCTTGCCGCTTTTTGGAACGAGGCGATGCAGTCGCCGGTCCCGTCGCCGCTGCGTCGCTTACGAATACCGCCGCATTCCTTCTTTCCGTGGCAGGCGGCGCCATTGAAGCCGACGAAGAGGCTGGAACTTATCATCTGCTAAGTAGACATTTCATCCATGATGAAGCTACGGGGTATGTCGAGGAGCGATTACGGGCGGGCACTGAGGTAGATGCTGTGCGGGCAAAAGAAGCGGCGCTAGCTGTGATACCTTCTGCCTTCTCCAAACCCACCGGCATTGCAAGGCTTGGATTGCTGGGATTCTTTTCGCCAGTTGAGATCATGTCTGGTGGACAGTTAAACCATTTCGGTTGCTTGGTCGATAAGTGGGTTCGATTTGGTAATAGAGCGTCTTCGCGCGAGAAGCTGATAAAACAGATCATGCTTAGCGATTCACTAAGCCTAGGTGAGGAGCAGCGGTTCGCTATAGCGCTCGGCTTTAATACTCGCCTAGCAATTAATATGTTGATCGATAGGCCGACGACTTTGGGCCCACTTGGCGGGGCTGCATCATTCGTTGGAGCGGTGCACGCGGTAGTGCGAGCGGACGCCGATGACATATATGGAGGTGAGATCGATACAGCCATTCGACGGCTACTGGTTGAGTACTCGCTGTTATCCATTGGTCTGAGTCAAGTAAGCCCGACGGCAGTAGTCCAACTGGCTGGATATCTGGCGAGCGGTAAAGGAAGAGCGCTGATATTACGCGCCGCGCACCTAATGCTGGGACAGGAAGCGGTGGTAGCGTCGCAGTTGGCCGATCAACAAAGTTCTAGCCTGACCGGGTAGTCAGCGTCGTTGTACCAGGGCCGCCGAGGACGTTGGCCGAAGAAGCGTCGAGGGTAAGGGTGTAGCTGTCCGGCGGCTGGTTGCTAGTCGGTTCGCTGATAGACGATATTTGGAGCCAAAACGCCGAGCTCAGGTAGGGTCTAAGCCGGTTTAGGTTCAATGCCGTTCAGTTAAGGAATCGCCAGAAATAGCGTCGTTGATGGCCAGGTGATTTGATGGAGTGGTTCATTTACGGCTGCCAGGCGCAATCTGACGGCTATTAGGAATGGCTTGCTGGGCATGCGATCATTGGGTATATGTCCGAGTTCGATATTGCTTTCGGTGCGTCGCCTAGTTTGCCTGATGTCATCGGGTTGGGTGTGCTGACCCGGGTGGTCGACCGGGACACCGTCGATGATGTGCTGGGCAGAGCCGACCGCCACCAGACGCGGGTGCGGCTGTTGCCGGCCCGAGTCGTGGTGTACCTGGTGTTGGCGTTGTGCCTGTTCACCTCCGACTGCTACGACGAGGTCGTCCGGAAGTTGGCCAACGGACTACGTGGCTTGCGGATCCTGTCCGGTGAGTGGAATGTGCCTACACCATCAGCGATCTCGCAAGCCCGGGCGCGGCTCGGTCACGAGGTGAAGGGGAAGCTTTTCGAAGCGGTCCGTGTGCCGGTGGCGACCCGGTCCACGGTCGGGGCGTTCTACCGGTCATGGCGGATCATGGCGATCGACGGCACCGTGGTCGATGCCCCCGACACCACCGACAACGCCGCCGACTTCGGCTACAGCGGCGCCGGCGGCGCGAAGGCCAGCGCGTTCCCGCAGGTCCGCATCGCCACCCTGGTGGAATGCGGCGCCCACGCCACCGTGTGGGCCGAGTTCGACGCGGTGAAAACCTCGGAGCGGACCCTGGTGGACCGGATGACCTGCCAGTTCGCGCCGGACATGATCGTGCTGGCCGACCGCGGGTTCTATTCCTACGACCTGTGGACCTCCGCCGTCCAGGGCGCGGCGCAGTTGCTGTGGCGGGTGTCCGACACCCTGGATCTGCCGGTGCTGGAGTATCACCAGGACGGATCGTTCCGGTCGGGAGTTGCTGCCGGCGAAGATGAAAGCTGCGGTCAAGGCCGTGGGTGGGCGGCTCAACATCTGAGCACCCAGCGTTGTACATCCGCCGGACGACACTCAGGAAGGCCGGCCGGCCGCACCCGTCCCACCCAAGAGCGGTAAATCCGCCGACCCTGTCGCAACGCCCGGACGATGGCGGGGTGGGCACCGAAGCCGTGGCACCGCAGCATCGTCGCCCTAATCTGCTGATCTCAGCAACAGCAAGCCCCGCCCAACCCCGAGCGGCCTGAACCCCTGACGAACTATCGAGCGAGACCACTTAGTAGCCGGCAACGTCGGCCGACGTTCAGGCACAGGTCATCAGCGCGGCCACCGCCGCGACTGTCAACGGAGTCTCCTGGGAATCGACTGCTCGACTGGTGCGACTCACCGCAGCCGCCCGCCCGTCCCCATGCCCGGCGGATCCTGCGCTCATTCCGGCCGAGTTCAGCGCCACGGGCGCGATCGCGCCTGCGGTGAGAACTGCGACGACACATCTGGATCGATGCGCCGGTAGTCGGTCGAACCGCTGCGGCGGAGATCTAAATCCCAGGGACGCAGGGATAAACAAACGATGGTTGATGAGACACCGACAAATCGTCCCGATCAACGCAGGTCACCTTTGTAACGCAACCCGTGGCCGCAACTACGTCATGTGCTCCCCTGTTTTCGATACAACTCATGCCAATCGAGGTACGGCCGTCTTCGACGGGGACAGCAGCAGCCCCTTGTCGGTGATCTGCACGTTGGCGCCGGGATAGACGATCAGGACCTCGCGCAGTGCCTTGGAGATGTCCGCGCGGAAGTCGCGGGCCCGGCTGTACTCCGCGCCGAACTGCTCGGCCAGCAGCGCCCACGGCACCATGTGCGTCTTGCGGACGTATCCCAGGCGGTGCGAGAGCCACACCAGTAGGTCCATCTTCATCGGAGAGCCCGCCAGTGCCGCCAACGCGCGAGTGTCGACCGGCACCGGCGCTGCGATGATCGACTGGTAGAACTCATCCCCCAATGTGATGGTGGATCCGAACAGCGGGCTGCGGCCGCCACGGTCGTCGCCGTCGAACCAGAGCCGGTGGCTCTGCGCGACGCTGAAGTGGGCGCCGGCCAGGCCCCAGCGGGTCCCGTCGTCTCGGCTGTCCTCGACGTACATGGATGAGGTGAGCAGTCGGCGCATCTGATCGTTGAGGCGGGTGATGTTGCCGCGGACGCCGCCGGTGGCTGACAGGCCGAGCCGGTGGATGAAGTCGCTCAGGTTGTTGCCCAGGCGGAGCTCCGGCGACTGCATCCGCACTGCCTCGGTGCTCATCCAGGTGAGGATAAGTCGGGGCAGGACACCGAACGGGTAGCCGGCGATCTCGGCACCCTTCGGCCCGGTCATGCCCGGCATGACCCGCAGGGTCAGCGACCCGTTGCGGCGCACCCACATCTGAGTGTCTGGGGCCGGGTTCTTGTACGGCAGGGTCAGCTGGGCCCAGAGCCGGGCGGCGTAGCCTATGGTACCCGCCTCGCGGGCATCTTCCTGCTCGATCTCGGTGGCGGCATTGAGCAGTTCCCGTTGGCGTTGGCTGATGGTGATGGCTCCCGACTCGCCCAACAGTGCGGGGGCACTGTTCGGATGCTCGTTCGGTACGTTGTCCATGGCTGCGCTCTCTCCGGGGTGTAGCCCATGCACCCGGAAGCTTCCGACTTCGCGGGGGCTCTTTGTGTCTTGGCTTCAAGATGGCACGGCCGGACGGTGCCGCTCGGGGTGACACGCCGCGCCGCAGACCGATTGTTTCGGGTTTGGGGCAGGTCAAGTCTCGGGCATTCGTGCAGGTCAGAGAGTTGCCGTCCACGCTGATGTACCCGCGCGGCGGGGTGGTGCACGCTGATCTTCCCGCGTTCGATGGGTGGTCCCCGCTGATGTTCCCGCGCCGGGTGTGCTGTGCGCCGGTCTACCCGCACCGAGGCCGGATGGTTCACGCTGATCTACCCGCGCACCTGAGCACCCGCCTTTCTCCCTTCGCTGCCAGGCCTACGGTATCGACATCCCGAATGGCACGACCGCACATCTGCGCTGATCTACCCGCGCCCCATGACCCTCCAGTCACCAGATGCGCTGATCTACCCGCGCCCGGAATGGACGCCACCGCGCCTATCGTGTGGATAACCGGCATGCTGTGCACGCTGAAGTTGTCGCTCCAATACTGCGTTCGGCGTCTAGGCCACGCTGATGCTCCCGCGCTCGAGCGGGACGCTGATCTGCCCGCGCCCAGCCGCGGGTTTCCGCAGTTCAACGATGTGTGCGACGACGCAGTGACCCTTTCCCGAGCTTCGGCGGACACTGCGGTGCACGCTGATCTCGTCGCATTGGGTCGCGCTGATCTTGGCGCGGCCGCTCCCCAATCGCTGCAGGTCAGGCCGGACAAATCCGCCGTCCCCTGTAGTTGCTTTTCCCTCTAGAAATCTTCCTCTACGCGATTGGTGACCTTCACGGTCGCGGTTAAGCCCCTCCCAGGTGGTCAGATTGCCCGCGCCAAGATCTGCGCTGGCCATCTGACTCAAGACCCGGCCCAGCCGAACCTGCCTCGACAGGAAGACCGACTTTCGCCGCCGGTTCTGGCACATATTGCCGCGCGTAGCGCGCTACGTAGCGGACCACATGGCTGCCAGGTGGGACGCTACGTAGCGGATGCGTCGTCGGTGGCTGGCAGATACCGCTTCAATGCCTCATTGACCAAGGCAGATCGCGACGGGGCCGCCCAGTCGGCGACGAGACCATCGAGTACCGCGGCGTCCGAAGCCTGAAGGCGGAGCTGGACCTGAGCGGCCGGTTCTGCGCGCCGGTTTCCCGGTCGCTCCTGCACTGACCCGAACAGTCCCGTGCGTACCGGCTCAGCCGGCGGGGTGCGCCACAGCTGCGCCAGCTCCACCGCATTGGCTTCGATGGCCCGCAGTGCGATGGTTGCGAACGACAGCTCAGTGCGGACGGCGAATCGCCGCAGTTCCTGATGCACACTGACGTCGATGTTGGCCGGCACCATCTTCACTGTGGTGTCCCGCACCTGTGGTGGGATTTCCTCCCAGCGCGGTCGCGCGGCGGTCGCTGCCTTCTGCCCAGGGGCGGCGTTGCGGAGCTTCCGAGCGGGGGCTTGGGACGCAGCAGTAGCAGCCGTTTCGCTGGCGACCGCTGAATCACCAACAGGTTGCGTTGGGTTCTCGACAGCACCGCTCCCCCGGTCTGACTTGATCGATGCCGACTTGTCGTCAGGTGTTGCGTCCGACACCGCCGGCGGCTCGTCGCCCTCGGGTAGCGGCGGCAGCGCTACCGGACGGACCGGTACCGGCCGCACCACCGGTCCCGCCGGCAGCAGACCAGCCAGACCCTCTATCCGTTCTGGGTTCTCCCCGCGAAACACGTCGCCCAGCTTGGGACGCCCGCTGCTGGTCATCGGGACACCGCCGCCGTCCTGGCGACCTCGCGCTCGGCGATTGCGGTCAGCACTTCACGGGCAAGCGCGGTGTAGTCACTGGCCAGGCCAGAGGCATCTCGGCTCAGTAGTTCTTCATCCGAGCTGGGTTTGGGCGCCCCGCGCAGCCGGCTGAGACGGCGCTTTTGCTGCACCTGCTGGCCGTGCTCGAGCTCATGCGGGAGCAGGCCGTGCCGACGCATGTCGACCGCGGCTGACTCCAAATACCGGATGCTGGCTTCGAACACTGGGGCGGCGCCGTCGAGGGTCTCTTCCAGCGCGACCCGGACGGTCTCGCGCAGCCGTTTGCTGCCGGCCCGGACACCGAACAGCAGTACCCCGAGTAACTCCAGCCCGGGGTTAGTGCGCCGAGCGGCGGCGAACCGTTGCGCCACGACGACGAGGCCATCGAGGCTGGCCTCGTCGGAGCGGGTCGGGATGATCAGGTAGTCGGCTGCGGCGAAGACGATGTCCTGAATGACGGGCTCCCCCGGCGGGGTGTCAATCAGGACTAGGTCGTAATCGGCGTGCGGCTTCTCCGGACGGGCCTTGTCCAACGCCGGCCCGAGCCCGGCCAGGACCTCTCCCCTAGCGCCCCGGGAAATTGAAGCGGTGGGCACGTCGTAGAGCGAGGGACCGCCGGCGATAACGTCGAGGCCTTCGCGGATGTTGCGCTGGATGTGCACGGGCAGCCCATGCAGGACTGCGAGCGCCAGGCTGTTCTCGTCCTCCGCGTCGTACCCGAGATCGCGCCGCAAGTTCCCCTGGGGGTCGCAGTCCACGACCAAGACGCGGTACCCGGCGGCTGCCACGAGTCCGGCCAACCCGGCGGTCAAGGAAGTCTTGCCCACTCCCCCTTTGCCGTTGGCAATCGCCACGACTCTTCGCATTGGGTCCACGCCTCTTCCGGTTCGTTGTTCGCTACGTCTGTTCCATGGTGTCGGTCCCCGCGGCGCGGCAGCTGTTGCCACGCCGTGGAAGCGCCGATCGCCTCAGCGGGTGCGTTTGCTGACGCGACGGCTGAGACGCTCCAGTGGGCGCCATGCGAGCGATGACGTGAGGCGATGGGCTGCGTCCCCCGTGTCGGTCAGCGGGGGCGCCACAGCGGACGGAGCGCGTGGTTCAGCAGCCGGGGCGCCGCCCTGCGCAACGCCCGGCCCCTCGCCGGGTACGCCGCGTAGTGCAACACCCTGTCCGGCACGTAGCGCGGCGCATAGTGGCGTACGTAGCGCACCACCGTGCACGACAGGGTGTCTAATCGTGTCAGTCCGCAATACGACTCGCCGGCGGGTGGCCTACGTGGCCCGGTAGGCGCAGCACCACAGTGGGTGGCGGGTGGCACGGCACATAACGCACCCGCTGTGAACTCAGGTGACGCCAACCAGGGTGCGCCGGATGATGCCGCAGCAGGTAGACCGGTCGAGGCCGCAGAGTGTTTGCCGCCGAGAGTCACGTGTGGCGTAGCACCCTGCTGCGTCACACAGTGGGACACCGGGAGTGCCGGGCGGTATGGCACACAATGGTCCCGGTGATACGGCATCGGCTGTACCGCCTGCCGCGACAGCGTACTCCACATACGCGCGTCATCGCTGCATGCTACGCGTGGCGCTACGTAGCGCGCCATGTGATG
>JAABVA010006408.1_pt1 | contig 10427 bp, 10 predicted proteins | sample 5560331 | NCBI WGS metagenome assembly JAABVA01 (sample SAMN12812661, study PRJNA571458) | rock metagenome | isolation source: Antarctica rocks | place: Antarctica: Victoria Land, Mt New Zealand sud | collected 2016-01-07 | reverse complement strand
CGCAAGATGAGCGGCTATCCGTTGCGGCCGCGCACCCCACAGCCGACGACACGGATCGACGTATCTGCCGCTATCCGAATCACAAAGTGAACAGTATTGTGGTTAAAATGGCAAATATGGCCTTCGATCCTAACCAGCGGGAGATCTGGAGAGAGGCGTCCGGCAAGAATAAGGAATGGGATAGAAATCGGTTGTGCGCCTTCCAAGAAGCCGTTGAGCGGCGGACTTTCTGGCTTTACTGGTCATTCTACGGAGAGCTTGGTTTTGACCAGTGGAAGCCCAAATTAACGGATGAAAGTCGGGCGCAAGGTAGCTAACACTCGAAAGGATCCTCCCGGGACGACCGCTTCTGTCGCAATCAAACGTGTCAGATGCGGTCGTGTTCGCTACATGCATCGTGGATGACAAGCAGGTCTGCGGAGCCGGAGACACTGTCCATGCGATTGGCGGTCGTAAACACCAAGTCGCCAGTCGGGCCGAGCAAAAGCGCCTGACAAGCCGTGGCAAGTCGATCGAGCTTGGTGACGAGATCGCCGCCCGCGTCGCGTCGGACATGCAGATGGAGATTGAGCCCGCGGACCCGGCCGGCGCGGACGTCGCCCGACCCGGCGAGCTCCGGGACGACCTGCACGGCCTCATCAACGCCCGAGGGGATGACGAGCAGGTACGCCATACTCCCCGGACACCAGGTTGCCAGGTGATCCGCAAGGTCGACACAAACCAGACGTCCGTTACGCGGGATCGTCGCTGCCCGGAGCGGGAAGTGATGAATGTGATCACCTGGCACCCCAAGACCCGCTTGCACCACGAACGCACCCTGCTCGAGCAGCCCGCCTACGAACGCGCGGGAGACGGACGCCATGCCCGCCTCGATCGTCACGATCACGGCGGTCCGGCAACCGCTGGCATCACGCTGGCTGCGCATCGTGCGGACGAGAGCGAGAGCCGCTGCTTGATCGTGGGGTCCGGCATCGCCTGAAACGGCGACGGTTGCGAGCGGCGTTTTTGGAAAAAGCCCCCGTGCAACGAAGGCGTCGATCCAGGCTTCCAAGCCCTCTGGGCCGTCCATGTTCCTGACCGGCACGCTCCAGCACCCGGCAGCAACGCCGCCAGAGACTGCCAGGTCCTCCGGCCGGGGCGTCAGCCCGGCAAACCACGCCGAGTGGATCAGGCGGTCGATCCAGCCGGCGGTGCTAGTGCCGACCCCAAACACCAGGCACGTCACGCCGAAAAGAATGGTCGGAGCGTCCAGCCCAAAGGCACCGGTGTTCCGGCCTTGGGCGGCCAGTATTCCGGCCTGATCGATGCCCAGCAAACTACCGCCACTCCGGCTGCCTCTGTTGTCGCGTTCGCGCCGGCATGAACAACACCAGCGTCGTCGAGTGCCAGGATGCCCGCCCTCAGGCAGGCATCCTCAGACAGCCCGATATCCACGTCAGCGCGCTGACGTGGCTGAGAGTTGGCGGCCTTTTTCGTCGTACGTGTAGATCAAGCTGCCGCGCCGAATGCTCACGGTCGCGCCGGTATAGCCCTTCAACCCATCATTGGGCCCGCTTCCAGCCGAGAGCGCCGAAAGCTGGCGCCCCTTTTCGTCGTACACGTAAACCAATCCACCGCGCTGCACCGCATTGCCGATCGCCATTGCTAACACTCCGTCTCTGAAACAGCCTCATCGGCCCAGCCCGATCATTCCCGGCTCCCATCCATGCATCACGGGCGCCCGCGGCTCCACGGCTCGAGGCCAACAGAAGAAGTACCGCTGGTGCGACAAACCCGGACGTAATCCATCCCGATCGCAGGCGAGTTGCTCACCGCACCAAGGCGGCGATGAACTCGGCCACGACCGCATTTGGCGCTCTGGTGTCGCCATGTATGGCGCTTTCGTGGGAGCCGCCCGTTGCCATCCAGCTTACCAGCGCCAGCCAACCAGCATACGCAGACCGTTGGCGCCTCGAGCGCGGTAGGCAGAGCGCTGACCACCGCCGAGCTGCGCCAACCCAAACCTGACCGGCGCGCTTTCCGAGCCCGGGCCCGCTTTCCGGTCCAGGTGGTCCTCGACCAGGTGCGCCAAGGCTACAACGTGGGCGCCGTGTTCCGGCTGTGCGATGCCTTCTTGTGCGAGCAGCTTGTTATCTGCGGCCGAGACGACGCACGAGGAATGCGCAAGCTGGTCCAGGCCGCCCAAGGCACGCAGAAATGGGTGCCGTGGCGGTCGGCCGACACCGCCGCCGATGTCGTGCAGGTCGCCCGTGACGGCGGCTACCAAATCGTCGCACTCGAGCAGACCAGCGGTGCCACGAGCCTCGATCGCTTCCAGCCACGCTATCCCGTTTGCCTGGTATTGGGCTCGGAGCGGGCCGGCGTTTCCCAGGCCGTGCTCGACCTTGCCGATGTCGCGGTCGCCATCACGATGCAGGGCATGGCGAATTCCCTTAACGTCGCGACAGCGGCCGCGATCGTCCTGCATGCGATGGCCGAGGGGTTTCAGGATCTTGCGAGGGTCCGGGAGCGTGAACGGTGACCCGATCACCGTCGTGGCGGACGGACCTACCCTGGCCGCTCGCCGTGATCGACTTCGAGGCGAGCTCGCTCGATCAGGATGGCTACCCGAACGCCCGCATCCTGGTGGCGGACGAGACCAACTTCAGCAAGGACAAGCGGCAGCGCTTCCTCGCCCGGGCCGCGACGGCGACGTGGGATTGCATCATCATCACGCACTCGGCGTTCAAGTTCATCCCGGCGCCGGCCGAGTTCGAGCGCCGGCTGATCCAGGACGCGCTGGCGAGCTACGCCACGCTGCTGGAGAAGGTGGACGGCGACGACCGCCTGACCCGCAAGCGCATCGAGCGCATGAAGGAGGGTCTGGAAGCCAAGCTGGAGGCGCTCGGGGCCCGCAAGGACGACCTGTTGACCATCAGTGAGATCGGCGTCGACCAGCTGATCGTGGACGAGGCGCAGGAGTTCAGGAAGCTGTCGTTCGCCACCAAAATGAACGGCCTGAAGGGTGTCGCGCCAGACGGCTCGCAGCGGGCGTGGGACCTGCACGCCAAGGCGCGCTTCATCGCGCAGGCGCAGCCGCACCGTCCGTTGATCCTGGCGTCGGGCACCCCGATCACCAACACGCTGGGCGAGATGTTCACGCTGCAGCGCCTTATGCAGCCCGAGGTGCTGGTCGAGCGCGGCATCCACGAGTTCGACGCCTGGGCGTCGTCCTTCGGCGACACGCGCACCGAGCTGGAGCTACAGCCGTCCGGCGCCTACAAGCCGGTCACCCGGTTTGCCGAGTTCGTCAACGTGCCGGAGCTGATCAGCATGTTCCGCTCGGTCGCCGACGTCGTGCTGATGAGCGACCTACGCGAATACCTGCGCTTGCCCGGCCTGCGCACCGGCAAGCGGCAGATCGTCACCGCCAAGGCGAGCCCTGCGTTCCGGGCCTACCAGGCGGTGCTGGCCGAGCGCATCCGCAAGATCGAGGAGCGGAAGGGCCGCGTCGAGAAGGGCGACGACATCCTGCTTTCCGTCATCACCGACGGCCGGCACGCCGCGATCGACACCCGGTTCGTGCTCATGCCCGACACCGCGGAGGACCCGCATGCTGGCGACGAGCCGGGCAACAAGCTGAACGCGCTGATCGGCAACGTGCATCGCATCTGGCTGGACACGGCGGAGAACCGCTACCTGCAGCCGGACATCGGCACGCCCTACCCGATCCCCGGGGCGGCGCAGATGGTGTTCTCCGACCTCGGCACCGAGGCGGCCGACAGCAAGCGCGGCTTTTCGGCCTACCTGTGGATCCGGGACGAGCTGGTGCGGCTCGGCGTACCGCGCGAGCAAGTCGCCTTCATGCAGGACTACAAGAAGTCCGAAGCCAAGCAGAAGCTGTTCGCCGCGGTGAACAGCGGCCGCGTGCGGGTGCTGATTGGCTCGACGCAGACCATGGGCACCGGCGTCAACGCGCAGCAACGGATGTCGGCGCTGCACCACCTCGACGTGCCGTGGCTGCCGTCCGACATCGAGCAGCGCGAGGGACGGATCGAGCGGCAGGGCAACCAGAATGCGGAGATCGACATCTACGCCTATGCCACGCTCGGCAGCGTCGACGCGACGTCCTGGCAGCTGCTGGAACGCAAGTCGCGCTTCATCGCAGCCGCCCTGGCCGGCGACCGCAGCGTCCGCCGGCTGGAGGACGCCGGCGCCCAGGTCAACCAGTTCGCCATGGCCAAGGCGCTCGCGTCGGGCGATCCCCGCCTGATGCAGAAGGCCGGGCTGGACGCCGAGCTCGGCCGGCTGGAACGGCTGCGGGCGGCGCATTTCGACGACCAGCTCGCCATCCGCCGGCAGATCACCGACGCCGAGCGCACCATCGCCAGCTCGACGCAGCGGATCGGCGGCATCGCGCAGGACATTGCAGTCCGCACCCCGACCCGTGGCGACCTGTTCACCATGCAGGTCGGCGGTAAGTCCCGCACGGAACGCAAAGTGGCCGGCGGCTCACTGCTCAGCCGTATCCGCCTGATCGAGCGCAACAAGGAGAAGGGCGCTTGGACCCTCGCAGAGATCGGCGGGTTCGAGATCAAGGCGTCGGGCGAGCCGTATGCGCTGAACTACCGCCTGGACGTGTGGCTCGACCGGCACGGCTACGAGCAGGAGATCCAGATCGATGGCGAGCTGACGGCACTCGGGCTGATCGCGCGCCTCGAGTATCAGCTCGACCGGTTCGAGGCCGACCTGGCCGAGCACCGCCGCCGCGTCGCCGAGGCCGAGCAGCGCCTGCCCGGCTACCGGCGCCGGATCGGTGAGGGGTTCGACCTGCAGGAGGAGCTGGACGCCAAGCGCGCGGAGTTGCAGGCGCTGGAGGCTGACCTGGCCGCCAACGACAAGGTGGCCGTAGCCGACGATGCCGTGGCGGGCGAAGCCGCGGCGTAGCGGTCAGTGCCGGGCGTTCTCGATCTGCTTGAGGTCGAGGACGCCCTTCTTGCCCCAGCCCGCGGCGCCGGCCGGCACCTCCGGGCGGAAGTGCTCGTAGAGCCGGAAGCCGATCCGGTTCAGCTCCTCGGGCGGTAGGGAGTCTGCCAGCGCCTCCATCGCTTTGCGCACGGCCGGCAGGTGCTCGCCGAACGCCTTTTCCACGTAGGCATGGGCCGGGCGCGGGGAGGCTGGCTTGTCGTGGTCGAGCGCATACTGGCTGCCCCTCTGCTCGACCACGGGCACGTCGCGGCCGAGCAGGTGCACCGTCTGCCGCGGGGCCGGCTTCGCCGCATCGCGCACGTTGCCGTCCTCGCGCTTCTCCTCAAGGCCAATCGCGCGGGCCTTGACCCGGGCGCTCGACCCGGCGACGGCGTGGCCCAACGTGATCGCCGCGTCCGCGTCATGCCCCAGGCGCTCGGCGACAATCGCCGCCCACAGCGTCAGCACCGGGGCACGGTTGACCCGGATCTCGCTGGTCTTGTCCGTCATTCAGCCCTCTTCGTTCGCCTGCTTGCTGACTACAACGCTGGCGCCGACATCCAGCTGCTATTGCTCTGCCTCAAATGGAAGCTGCAGGCAGTCGGCGGACATTCGCGAGGGTGATATAAGCGAGTCCCGGTGGTCGAGCTGTCATCTACTCTCGGATGGCACGACCGGCTGCTTTTGGCTTAGGCATCTATCTTACATCAAGCGCTCGGTTGATCACATTAGAGGTGCTGGCCGTCGTCTCGGCCCGGCGCTCTGCTTCAGGCAGCCCGTGCGACCCCTCGGATCCCGGACGGTTGCGCAGCCACCACGACCAGTCCTGCGGCAGCAGCTCGAACGGATCGTTATGCGCCAGTTCGCGCGCGGCCCAGACCGGCCAGTGCGGGTTGGCCAGCGCCGGGCGGCCCAGCAGCACCAAGTCGATCAGCCCTTCCCGGATGACGCGGTCTGCCACCGCGGGCAGGCCGAGGTTCCAGCTCACGCCGACCGGGATGCCGACCTCGCGCCGCACCCGGGCGCCGCGCTCCACCATGAACGCCGCCTGGTCGAACGGCACGTCCTTGATCGCGTCAGTGTTCATGCCGAGGCTGAGGTCGGCCAAATCGAGACCGTGCTGCTTCATTACCTCCACCGCGTAGACGGCGTCGTCGAACTGGACGCCCTTCTCGTTGAAGTCGTCGGAGCCCAACCGCATCGTCAACGGCAGCCGTTCCGGCCAGACGGCGCGCACCGCGTCCAGCGCCTCGCGATGAAAGCGCAGCCGGTTGTCCAAGCTGCCGCCATACTCGTCGGTGCGCTGGTTTGCCAGCGGCGAGAAAAAGCTCGCGCCGAGATAACCGTGGGCGAAGTGCATCTCGAGCCACTCGAAGCCGGCAGCCAGCGCCCGCTGCGCCGCGCTAGCATAGGCGCGATGCAGCTCGGCGATCTCGTCGGCCGACAACTCCTGCACCGGGTAGGTGTAGCGGCCGCCATAGGAGATGGGCGACGGGCCGCGCACCTGCCAGCCATCGGGGTGCTCGGGCGCGATCTGCAGCTTGCCCTCCCATGGCCGCTGCTCGCTCCCCTTGCGCCCGGTATGGCCGAGCTGGATCGCGGGGACCGCGCCCATATCCTTGATGATGCGCGTCACGCGCGACAGGCCCTCGATCTGCGAATCGTCGTAGATGCCGGCGCAGTGCACGCCGGTGCGGCCGTCCGGCGTGATGGCGATCTGCTCCGGGAACACCAGGCCGAAGCCGCCCGCCGCCCGCGACCCCATCAGCATGACGTGGAAGTCGTCCATCTTGCCGTCGATCGAGCGGTACTGCGTCATCGGCGACATGGCGATGCGGTTGCGCAACGTCACGCCTTTCAGCGTGAATGGGCTGAACAGATCAGGCATGGAAATTCACCCCTTCAGCGTGGTGTCAGCCGGGCCGAGAACGCGCCCCAGTGAGAGGTGTGCGGCAGGAAGCCATCCACATCCGCGGTCATGGCGGGGGCGACGGATTCGTCCACGCCTAATGGAATGTCCATTGGAGTACTCCCTGCATCTCTCACAACAACGTCGTAGTCGAGCTGAAGCAGCGATGCCATCCGCTTGTGCTGCCGGGTACTAGCCGCCGAACTGTACCCGGATTGAGCCTGAGCGGAGGGACAGCTCCTCACGCCGAGGCAGTTCCAAGCCCGGCCAGCCTCCGTTACTGTGCACGTCGTCAGGGAGTGTGGCGCATTGGAATTTTCGGGCTTGTTTGCGCGAGGCGTTTCGCTGGTTGGCGGTGGAGCGCTGTTGATGCGGCGGCTGAAGCACGGTGCGCCCGAGCCGGCCTGGGGGAGCGCTCCGGCCATTCCGCAAGCGAGGCCGCAAGGTGCCGTCCCGACACTGAGGATGCCGACGGCACGGGGATGGGGCCCGGGGCAGACGCCGGTCGCGGCGCCGGGCCTCAAGGTCAATGCTTTTGCCACCGGGCTTAAGCACCCGCGCTGGCTTCTCGTGCTGCCGAGCGGCGACGTCTTGGTCGCGGAGGTCACGGAAGTGAGCAGGTCCGCCAAGGGTGTCTTCGACTACGCCATGGTCAGCACCATGAAGCGTGCTGCAGCGATGGGAGACAGCGCCAATCGCATCACCCTTCTGCGCGACACGGACGGCGACGGCACGGCGGAGACCCAGGAGGTCTTCATGGACGGATTGCGCCAGCCCTTTGGCATGGCCGTCCTTGGCGGCAGCCTTTATGTCGGCAACACCGATGGCGTAGTGGTCTTTCCTTATACCGAGGGTGCGAGCCGGATCACGGGGCCGGGCCGGAAACTGGTCGACTTCAAGCCCGGCGGCCATTGGACACGGAGCCTGCTGCCGAGCCCCGATGGTCAGAAGCTCTATGCCGGTGTCGGCTCACTCACGAACATTGGCGACGAAGGCTTGGAGGCCGAGGAAGGGCGTGCGGCCATTTATGAGCTCGATCTCGTAACCGGCAGCAGCCGCATCTTTGCCAGCGGCCTGCGCAACCCGGTGGGCCTTGCATGGGAGCCGTCGACAGGCGCGCTTTGGACGGTCGTCAACGAGCGCGACGGCATTGGCGATGAAACGCCGCCCGACTACCTGACCTCGGTGCGCGATGGAGGGTTCTATGGTTGGCCCTACTGCTACTGGGGTCAAACGGTCGATGACCGAGTGCCGCAGGATGCAAAGGCGGTCGCAAGCGCGCTGAAGCCGGACTACGCGCTGGGTGGGCATACCGCGTCGCTGGGCTTGTGTTGGGTTCCAGCCGGCACGCTGCCGGGGTTCCCGGAGGGGATGGCGATCGGGCAGCACGGGTCGTGGAACCGCAGCAAGCTGAGTGGCTACAAGCTCGTCTTCGTGCCGTTCGAGAATGGACGGCCATCTGGCCCGCCGCGAGATATCCTTTCGGGGTTCCTCAGTCCCGACGAGCGCGTGTCCTATGGTCGGCCGGTCGGGGTGGCGCTCGGCGCAGACCGCCGCTCGCTGCTGATGGCGGACGATGTGGGCGATGTGATCTGGCGCGTGACGGGCAACGGCACGGCCTAGGTGTTGCGACCTGCTCCAGCCGCTCCAAGTGCCGCCTCGACCTCAGCGCCGGCCCGCGACGGATCGGCAAAGGACTTAACCGCAACGCAAGTCCCCGCCCCAGGCTTTGCCAACTCCGCCGCCCACGCCTCCATCCCCTCGCGCCGGCCTTCCGCCCGCACGAGGAGAAGGGCGCCGGGGGGAACCAGCCGCCGGCACAGCGCCACCCCGATCCCGGAACTCCCGCCGGTGATGACGGGCACGGTCAAGACGCAATCAGCTCCACATAGCGTCGGGCCGAGCGGGCCACGGTGGCCGGGCCGTCGGCGAGAACGTCCTGGCCAGGAAAGGCACCGAAGATTCGTTCATAGCGCCAAGGCCGCAGCCGCTCCTCGATCTGTCGGATCGCCGCTGCCGGCAAGGGCATCATATTCGGGTAGCTCCACATAAAGGAGACGCGATGTGCGCCGGGCGTCACTTGCAGGACATCCCCGGCCAGGAGCGTGCCCGCCCAATGCAGCACCGTGCCACCCGAGAAGTGGCCGCCGACGCAGATCAGCGTCACCCCCGGCAAGATCTCGCGCGCCTCACCCTCCCAGAACCGGATCGAGGGGTGCGGCCGCACTACCCACGCGCAGTCGGCCGCTTGCAGATGGATCGGCGCTTTGAACGCCTCCGCCCAGTCCTGCATCGTCGTGTAGTAATGCGGATGGGAGATCGCGATCGAAGCGACCCCGCCGAGCGCACGAACCAGCGCCTCGGTCGCTTTGTCGAGCAGGGCGATGCAGTCCCACAGCACGTTGCCCGCCGGCGTTTGCAGCAGGAAGGCGCGCTGGCCGATGGCGAAATGCGGCTGCGACTGCAGGCTGAGCATCCCCTCTTGGTGCTGCTTCCAGGCATTGCGGTGTTGCCCGGCCAGCGCCTCGCGCGTGGTCCAGCTCTGGCCGGCCGCCAGCACGTATTGCCGCTCGTCCGTGCAGATGCGGCACTCGGCCGGCGGATCGGCCGCACCCGGACGCAACCAGACCGCCGTGAGGGACTTGTTATTGATATGGGCACCTTTGACCTCAATCGCTTCATCGATGCCCAAGCGCCCGTGATCGAGCACGTACGGCGGGAGCTTAAAGCCGGCAGCAAGCGCACGCATTGGATGTGGTTCATATTCCCGCAGCTCCGCGGGCTGGGCCATAGCCCGACAGCGCAGTATTTCGGCCTCGTCGGACAGGACGAAGCTTGCGCCTACCTCGCCGATCCCGTGCTCGGCTCCCGCCTCGTTGAATGCACGGCGCTGCTAAACCAGGTCGAGGGCAAGACTGTGAACGGGATCTTTGGAAGCCCTGACGACATGAAGTTTCGTTCCTGCATGACCTTATTCGCAACCCTGCAGCTCCAACCCTTCGAGGATGCATTGCGCAAATATTATGACGGCAAGCCCGACCCGATGACGCTCGAGCTGCTCCATGCCGCTTGAGAAAGCCGGGCTGCGCATCCCGTTCGACAACACGTATGCGCGGCTCCCCGCCCACTTCTATTCGCGCGTCGAGCCCACCCATGTCGCCGCCCCGCGGATCATCCGCGTCAACCGTGACCTCGCCGCCCTGCTCGGCCTCGACCCGGCAGCGCTGGACGCCGACGTGCTCGCAGGCAACCGGCTGCCCATCGGCGCCGAGCCGATCGCCCAGGCCTACTCGGGCCACCAGTTCGGCCATTTCTCGCCGACTCTCGGCGATGGCCGCGCGGTCCTGCTCGGCGAGGTCGTCGGCTTGGACGGCCGGCGCTACGACATCCAGCTGAAGGGCTCCGGCCCCACCCCGTTCTCCCGTCGCGGCGACGGCCGCGCCACCCTAGGCCCGGTCCTGCGCGAGTATCTGATCGGCGAGGCCATGCACGCGCTCGGCATCCCGACCACGCGCGCCCTGGCCGCGGTGACCACGGGCGAGCCCGTCTACCGCGAGACCCCGCTTCCCGG
>JAABVA010006406.1_pt1 | contig 10428 bp, 14 predicted proteins | sample 5560331 | NCBI WGS metagenome assembly JAABVA01 (sample SAMN12812661, study PRJNA571458) | rock metagenome | isolation source: Antarctica rocks | place: Antarctica: Victoria Land, Mt New Zealand sud | collected 2016-01-07 | reverse complement strand
AACCCGCCGCTCAAGCAAAGCAGCCGATGGAACCGGCTCACCGATCGAGCAGCAGTTATCCGCCAGACCAGCGAATCAAAATGCTCACGTCAAACAGTAGGAGATGCAGTGTGAAGCCACGTAGTTGGCGAACAGGCACAGGCCGGTCCCGTCCCAATACAAGCATTTCAGGTAGTCAGCCCGTTTGCTGCGGAACAAGAACAAGTGTCCGGAATACGGGTCAGCATCCAGCACATGCGCCACCAGGGCCGCCAACCCGTCAAAGCCATAGCGCATGCTGACCGGACGGCACGCCAGATACATCCCAGGATGGCAGGCGCGCGTAGATGCCATACTCGTCCGTGTGGATGAGGGTGCCCGGGGTGACAGCGGCGGTGATGACCGGCTTGATCGTGGCCTGCTGCACGTTGGCCAGCATGCGCAGCACCACCTGGCCGCCGCGCTGGATCAGGCCGAGAATAGGCGGCTTGTCCTTCTCCAGCGTGCCCCGTCCCGGCGCGCCTGCCAGCTTGCGGCACCGTCCAAGCCGCCCCTTTTGGCCACCTCGTCCGGCTGCCCCTTGTGCCCGGCCACCACGTAAACCTCGTCAATCTCGACTTCGCCCTCCAGCTGCACCGGGGAAGCTTTGGCGATCAGACCGCTCCGCAGCTGTTCTGTCATGGCCTGCATATCCGAGACGGCCAAGCCCAACTCGCCTGCGATCTGCCGATTGGAAAGGTTCAGGCCCATGAAGTAAAGGCACAAGACCCACACGGGAGTGTCAAAAACCTGGGGCAGGTGGCTTGCCGGTCTCGGGTTGATCAGCCTGGCTGATGCCTGACCATGAGGGCAACAGGCGTGATGCAGTGGACGGTGCGGCTGGAGGCGAGGACAAGCGCGGGGGAGGTGACGACGACGGAGCTGGTGACGTTCAGCAGGCCGGGGGTGGTCAGCACGCTTGCGGAGATCGGCCTGATGCTCGCCGAGACCAAGACGCTTTTGGCCAAGCTGCAGGCGAGCATGCTGTGCGGCCAAGTGGCGGCGTATGCGGCCCATCACCGGGTCTGTGCGGCATGCGGGGTGCTGCAGCCGCTCAAGGACCGGCGCACGCGCCGGCTGCAGACCCTGTTCGGCACGGTCGAGGTCGAGGCGCCGCGGTTCAAGGTGTGCCGCTGCCGCCAGCCCGTGCCCCTGGCGGGGGTGACGGTCTCGCCGGTCGGCCGGCTGCTGACGGCCCGCTGCACGCCGGAGCTGGAGCGGGTGCAGGCCGAGCTGGGCGCGCGCACCTCGTTCCGGGACGGTGCGCGCATTCTGGAAGCTCTGCTGCCCGTCTCGCCGGCGAACCATGAGAGCCTGCGCAACCGCACCCATGCCGTCGCCCTGCGGCTCGAGGCGGCCGGCCGGCAAGCAGCAGCCGAGGTCACAGCTGTCCGAGACGATACAGCCAAGGCCGCAGCGGTGGACGCGGGCCGGCCCGTCGTCATGCTCGACGGCGCCTACATACGTGCGGTGCCCGGTCATCAGGTTCGGAACTTCGAGGCGGTCTGCGGCAAGGTGGAGCGAGAGGGCCACCCCACCCGGCGCTTCGCCTTGGTGCGCAGCGTGGCCGAGCAGCCCCATGCCCTGCTGCGCGCCGCGCTGCAGGGTCAGGGTTGGCGGGAGGGCGACGCGGTCACCGCGATCAGCGACGGCGACCCCGCGCTGCCGGCGTTGGTGCGCTCGGCCACGGCCGGCCCAGTGGAGCCCATCCTCGACTGGTTCCATCTCTCCATGCGCGTGCACCATGTCGAGCAGGTCATGCGCGGCTTGTGCGCCCTGGAACCGCCGCCCCTGGTCCTGCCCGATCATGCCCAGATCGATGTCGAGCGGCTGCGCAGCCTGCTTTGGAACGGCCATCACGAGAAGGCGTGCGAGGCCCTGGGCCGGATCGCAAGCTGGGCCAAGGACGCCGTCATGCCGAACGAACCCGCCGCCGAAGCCAAGTTCAGGCGGCTTGCTGCACGTTGCGCGGAGCTGCGCAGCTACATCGAAACCAACGAGGGCGCGCTGATCGACTACGGCCAGCGCTCCCGGGCCGGCAAGCCGATCTCGACCTCACGTGCGGAAGGCACGGTCAATCAGCTGGTGAACGCCCGCATGAACAAGCGACGGCAAATGCGCTGGTCGCCCCGCGGCGCCCACCGCGTGCTTCAGGTCAGGGCCGCAGTGCTGGACGGACGCTTCCGCCAGCAAGCAATCCAGCTCGCGGCGTAACGCCCCAGGTTTTTGACACTCCCCCGCAGGATCTCACGGGCAGCGTTCGACAGCGCGAGATAGGGAGTATCGAGAGCCCCGGCATCGAGGAACAAAGGCCGGGCCACCTCACCGTCCAGCTTGGCCTTTTCGGGAAACATGCGAGCCAACGCGACCTGTGCTGGGCCGAGCAGGCCAATGCAGGCAGCAGCCAGTACGACATTGAAGGCCAGATGAAATGACGTGATCGCAGCGGCCGGGTCGGGAACATACCGCCATAACGCCTCAGCCAGTGGACGGACGAAGGGTAGTGCGATCGCACACCCGATCGCTCGGAACAGTAAATTGCCGACCGGAACCCGGCGGTTCGCTGGGTTTGCCCCACTGGTCTCGAACACCGGCGGCAATGCGCCACCCAGGTTTGCACCCAGGACCATGGCGAGCGCCGCTGTCGGTGTGAGGACGTTTCCACTACACAGGCTGACCAGAAGCAGCATGACAGCAACACTGGAGTGGGCGGCAAACGTCAGACCGGCGGCAAGCAGCACGTCCAGGATCGGATCGCTGATTAGGCTGGCCAGGATCTGTCCGAGCACCGGTGTGGCACCGACCGGCTGGATCGTCTGGACGAGCAGGTGAAGTGCAAGCAGCATAAGGCCAAGGCCGATCGCAACCCTGCCGAGATCATGATAGCGGCCCTTGGAACTACACTTGAACGCGACGTAGCCCACCAGCAGCAAGAGCGGTGAGATCCAGGACACGTCGAAGGAGAGCGCCTTGACGATCAGCGCCGTCCCGACATTGGCGCCCAGCATGACAGCCAGCGCCGGGACCAAGTCCACCGCACCGCGCGCTGCAAACGACGTCACCATCATCGCGGTGGCTGTGCTGCTCTGAAGCAGCATGGTCACCTCCGCGCCGGCGGCTACGGCCGCCAGGCGGTTCCGCAGAGCCCGGCCCAGCACACGGCGCAGATCGGAGCCAAACGCCCGCTCGACACCGCTCTGCACCATGCGCGTGCCCCAAAGCAGCAGTACGACATGGCCGACCAACTGCAGGAGCGTGAGCGAGCCCATCATGCCCGGGCCCTTCAAGTGTTCCGGCCCACGCGGTTGCGTGACGCTCCATTGACCTGGCGACCGGGCGCAAGATGCATGCCGGCAGAGCTGGCCCGCCTCAGCATAGGTGGACAGGCGAGAACGGCTTCTGAACTCAGCAGTATCTGCAAAGATCGCTGAAGCGCAATCATGGCTCGCTCTTCCGCTCGGCCCCTGTCGTCGCGGCTGAGATCTTCTGCACGGCCGACACCACCAAGTCCCAGTCGCGCCGAACCAACTCGGATTGCGAGGCGGCTGCCTCGACCAGCCCGGACGATAGCAGCTCTTCGTCCTCTGGTGTCATCAACCCAGCACGGCGCATGGCTGCAAGCATGACGCCCGTGACAGCTACCAGGGCCCTGATTTGCTGATGCAGGCCGGCACCGGCCTGTTTGGGATCATCCTCCATGGCATTGCCTCTCTGACAGGTAAGAAAATGATGGTCTTGCGCCTTCGAACATCGCGCACCTTGGGGGGTCCGATTGGAAAGATTGCTTGGAGCACGGTGCGCGCTGCATCAGAACGTGATGGTCGCGCGCAGATCCAGCACCGCGGCATCGCCGATACGGCGGCCGTTCCTAGCGTTCAGCAGGCCACCGCCTGGATTGAACACGTATTGGAAGTCTGGCTGGAGCTGGAACCAGGGTGCCAACTGGGCCTGATAGCTGAGTTCAAGCTGCGTCTCGCTCCGTCGTACGGGGATGACCTGGCCGCTAAATGCGATCGTGTCGGTATCGAACTTCGAGGCATTCCGGCCGATGTGCGCCCAGCTTGCAGCGATGCCGACCGTGTCGTTCTCCCGGCCCGCAAACGGTGCCTTGTAGGTGACGCCGCCCTGCACGAACACATCCACCAGATTGCGGTCCGGTGGGGCCCCCATGACGCGCGCGAACACGGCGACGCCGCCATCCGTGGTGCCGGGCTTCTTCCAGACAAGTTGGTCCGCCACGGCGTAGACGCTGTAGTTGTTGCGCCGGGACCGGGCCGCGGCGGTGTTCGCCGGGTTGGCCAACGACTGGCCCGTGTAGCTGAACCGTAGGTCGGAGAACGCCAGCGAATTATACCAGACGCCGAGTTTGTATGTACCTGCCAAGCCCGGTGCGTTTTCGCCCTGGTTGATGCTATACTGCACCTCGGCGATGGTAAACACCCCGTCGTTCACCCGGAATGCCGTTCCGCTGCCATCCCGCCTTTGCGGGTCACCCAAACCTGGGCCGGCCGGATTGCCGTTGAACACGCCGACCAACACCGCCATGCTTTCGCTCGGCACGAGCTTCACCCGCACGCCGGGCGTGGCGAGCGGATAGGCCGGACCACCCGATGGCAGATCACTGGCCGCCAGGGTGGGAAAGCCGTAACCGGAGTTCAGGAACAGTCCGCCGTATTGAGTGACGATGAACTCCTGGTCGGCGCTCATCTGGCCGATGCGGATCGCGAGCTTCTTGTCCAGCAGCACCTGCTCGTACCAGAGCTCGAACAGCTTGAAGCCCCGGGTCGTCTGCTCGACGCCGGTCAGAGCCGCCAGGGTCGGCACGTTGTTGACCGTCAAGCCGCGCCCGTGGAACTGGAAAGCCGTGACGTTGAAGGTGCCGCCGGCCAGGCCGAACGCCTTCTCCGTGTCGATGCCCAGGCCGAGCGAGGTGACGCCTTCGTACACCGCGCCGCGACGGATGCCGCCGGTGAGGTTGCCCAGCACCTCGCTCTGCTCGGTCAGCCCTAGCGAGACGCCGTAGCCCGCAAGCTTGCTGCGCACGCCACCAAGATCATCAAGCAGGCGGTTGGCGAATGGCTGCTCGGTCTCGTTCTCGCCGGCGTTGGTGGCGCCGCCGGGCGACGCGCCGCGGGCTGCAGGTGCGGCGGGTGGGTTGCCCTCGGTCGGTTCCTGGACGGGTTCGGCAGCCGGACTTGCGGCCGGGGTAGGCGCAGGCTGAGCATGGCCGGGCAGAGCAGCGATCAGCATCACGAGACCTAAGCCGATGCCGATGCCGACACCTCTCACTGCAAGCTCACTCATTGCACTTGCTCCCGCCCGCCCCGCACGGGTCCACCTTGGAGGAGGGTTGGCCGGCTTCGTTGGGACCACCGGGCGTCGATTGGCGGACTGCTGGCGCGCCTGGCTCGCGCCGCTCGCTTGGACCGGGCGCGATGCGTGCCCGATCACTACTCGCGGGCGGGCTGGTCGTGCTGAGCTCGCTTCGGCCAGCTTGTGCGAGGCTGGTCATCACGTCGCAATCGACTGACGGATCCATAGGTCCAGCGATGGCAAGATCGACCGCCGATGTCGCAGCTTGACTTGGCAAAAAAGCTAAACAAGCAAAGCCGGCCGCCACAAGGAACATAACCTGAACCGAATTGCGCATGAGCCAGCAGCCTTCTGCTAAGGGCCCGTCCGGAGATAAACGCTCTGATTAGGTCAAAAATCAGCAAGCCATATCAGGGTGTTAAAGTAATCGAGTTTGATCACTTATCTCCGGATGGGCCCTAAAGGAACTTTAAGGTTCGGTCTTTCGGGTGGCTGGCCACGTTGATGGCCAGCCAGTCAGACGCTAGGGCTGCCGGGCTGCTGCGCCATATGCGCATGCCCATCCGTGTCAGCCGCTCCGCCTACGCCATTGCGGACATGACCCCGCTCGGGCTGAGCAAGCCGCACGAATTCATCGCACGCGTCACCACAAGGATGCCGCTGGCGCCGGCAAAGCAAACCCTCATGCGAGTTCGGTGGCTCCAGACGCCATGAGCATCAGAGCTTGCACACGCCTGCAGTGCTGCGCGGCGTGAACGGGCAAGCGCCCGCGTTCTCGCCGGCATGGGACAGCATTGAGATTTCATCTCGCGCATAAGCGGCGGCTTGCGCGCCAAATCCTCGGATGAGCGGCACAACGCCGGTCGTTGGCGACGATGATTGGGCTGGTTGCCTAAAGGAGAGAGGCCGTGACCTCGATAGCTCCAGACGACCCCGATCACTGCGGGGCGACACCATGCCTCGATCGGCAAGATGGCGAAGCTCCGTGCCGCCCTGCGATCGGCGTCGGCCCGGAGCAGGTCCGGAACCGTCGCGCAGGTGAAGACCCTCTGTGGAAACATCATGATGCCTCTCGCAGATTGACGACCTGGGGAAAGGCGCTGTCCCGGTTGCGTAGCCCGGTCAGCATGCCCCAGGGCTCACGCATGAGATCGCCCAGGTAGCTCAGCCTGGTCTGGCATGATTATCGTGGTTGAGAAAACGCGTACGTGCGAAGCGTAGATGATTGCTTGCTAGTTAATAGCAAACGGTCTGGTTCAACCCAGAGCTTCTCGTGCGTAGCCCCTGCAGCATGCCCGCACCGAGCAAGACAACGACCGCGGTTGGCGACCCTGCGGCGACGAACGCGCCGGTATCACCGATCATCCTGTCCTGGATGCTCAGGCCGGTGACACGTCCTTCGAGACGATGGAGGCTCATGACCCACCTTGCGTAGCGGCCACGATGATCTTGTAGGCGATCAGTGCGACAGCGATCAAGAGGTAGCCGCGCAGCACGCCCATCCACACCCGCGTCTGCAACGTCAGGTTTGGCGCCGCGAGCTGTGCCAGCGGCGGCATCCGCCAGCTATGCTTCAGCATGGCTGAGTGAACGACCCCATCGATATCCTGGCCGGCCGGCAGCTCGTGCTTGCTTTTGCGAACCGCCATCGTGATCAGGAAGCCGACCAAGCCCAGCACGGTCCCGCCACCGAGGATGCCGAGGATCGCAGTCCCGCTCAGTTCAGGAAACACCGTGGACATGGTCAGGATGATCGACAGCATCACCAGGAGCCAGACCACGGCACCGGTGAAGAGGTTCAGCTTCTTGCCGTTCCGCCACGGACCCAGCACCGCCTCGTCATTGCACAGCAGCAGCAGGAACACCGTCGCACTCGGCAGCAGCACGCCCGCTAGGGCCTGCACGGCGTTGGTGAGGTAGCCGAGAAAGGCGTCGCTGGAGACGAGCACGAGCCCTGCCGCGAGGCCGATCAGGCCGATGTAGATTAGGTAGAAGCCGGTGGCATCGGAGACCTTGCGATGCAGCGAGTGGTTGACCTTGATCACGTCGCCGACGGCGTATGCCGTGGCCAACGACACCGCGGCTGCGCCGATGATGCAGGCATCCAGCAAGGCGATCGCGAAGATCGTGGCCGGGTAGCTGCCGACATACTTGTCGAGAGCCGTGAGGATGCCGCCTGCGTCGGTAAAGCTGCCGGCTTCAGGCTTGCCATCGAACACCGCGGCAGAGAACGACATCATCGCGACGGCGCCGATCATCACCAGGGCGATGCCGAGCCAGAGGTCCAGCTTCTCGTACTTGCTGAACGCCGGGGTGATCCGCTTGTCCACCACGTAGCTCTGCTGGAAGAACAGCTGCCAGGGCGCTACCGTCGTGCCGACGATCCCGATGATCAGCAGCATCACGTCGGACAGCTTGGAGCCGGCGGGCCAGTTCGGGATGACGAAGTCACGGGCGATCTGGCCCGCCGGCGGATGCACCGACACCAGCACGGGCACCAGAAGCAGGCTTCCAAAGACCAGAACCATCGCGAAGCGCTCGAACCGGCGGAAGTTGCCGGTGCTGACCGCGGCGATCGTGATGATTGCGGATATGATCACCCCCGGCACCTTGGGCAGGCCGAAATAGGTGAGTGCGAAGGTGATGCCGATGAACTCGGTGACGATCGTGAGCGCGTTGAGCAGGAACAGGTCGACAACGCTGAAGGCACCCCAGAACTTGCCGAAGCGCTCGAAGATCAGCCGGGCGTGGCCGACGCCTGTGACCGCGCCGAGCCGGGCCACCATTTCCTGGTTGACGTAAAGCACCGGCACGAGCAGCAGCAGCGTCCACAGCAGTGTCGTGCCGTAGTTCTGGCCCGCCTGCGTGTAGGTGCCGAAGGCCCCAGCGTCGTTGTCGCCGACCATGACAATTAGGCCAGGCCCCATAATCGCCATCAGCGTGATGAGCTTGGCGCGCCAGGTTCTGCGAACACCGACATCGCCTTGGCGGATCGTGCCGAACGCTCCCCTGATGTCACCGACGTGGGCACTGTCCAGGACAGCGGGAGCTGCAGACGCCAGCTGGATCTCTTCGAGAGCCGTGGGAGAGATATCGGACATAGTAGCCTCGTTCGACGGAAATTTGACGCGGATGGGTTTGATGGATCAGGACTGCGTCGACGCTCGGCCTGGTGGCTTGGGTAGCTTCTCGGCAATGCCGATGGCGTCTGCCCGCTGCCGCATCTCGGCCCAAACCTGCTCAGGCAGAATGCCGCACTCATGCCAGAGGACGACCAGGTGGTAGAGCAGGTCGGCACTCTCGCGCACGGCGGCGTTGCTCCGCTTGCGGACGGTCTCGAGCGCCACCTCCGCCGCCTCCTCGACCACCTTCTGCGACTTCTTGCGCAAGCCGGAGGCCAGCGGCCGGGCGGTGCGCGGGTTGTTGGCCCAACTCACACGGTCGAGGGCGGCAAACAGCCGCTCGATCTCGCCGGACGGCGCAGGGCAATGCAGTGCGCCTTCGAACTCGGACGGGGATGGCGTTTCGATATACGTGACGGCGTTCATGAGGTTGGCCCCGTTCATGGCGTGCAGCGTTGCTGATCGCAGCGTGTCGATGCACGCGCCTTTCGGGAAACCGAAGGACGGGTGCACGCATTTGGCACAGCACAAGCCGCGCCGGGCGGGATCAGTCGGGCGGGATTACCCGGATGGCCGGGGCGTCCATCGTCCAATGGCACACGGGACGGCCATCTGGCCCGAGACGCCAAGCGGCGATCAGGCAGGGGCGAGCAGCAGCCGGGGCCAGTCCGGTTGCGTGGTCAAGATCGACCATGAAGGCGGGCGGCAGCGCGTGCTGCCGCAGAGCATCGACGTTGAGAAGGGCGGCCATGGGACGCCTCCTTTCGCTCAAGCGGTTGCTGGAGCTCGGGAGGCCGGCCGCCTAGGGCTCAGCGTCTAGGACGCGGAAGCCTCGACGGATACAGGCACGGCCCGAGCACGGATCCAGCCCATCGGAACAGTCACAGCAGACGAGAAGCGCCTACTGTCGCCCTCCGGGGACTGGCTGCTAGATCGCGGGGTCATGTGATCCTTGTCCTGTTGCGGGTCCGGCCAAGACCGGGGTGAAAGCCGCGAGCTCGCGCGTACGGGTGACGCATCGCGACGAGAACGCAATTGCCTCGTATACCGCTACCGGGTATAGATCAAGGGATAATGTCAGACAGCGACAGCGAAAAGACGAAGCTCCTGAAACGCCTGAACCGCATCCGTGGTCAAGTGGACGCGCTGCACCGGGCGTTGGAGAAAAACAGCAGCAGCACGAAGGTCTTGCAGCAGGCCACCGCCTGTCGCGGCGCACTCGACGGGTTCATCGAGGACCACATCCGCGAGCAGGTCGTGGACGCAGACGACAAGGTGTCCGCCAAGTTTGCGGCCGAGGAACTGATCGGGATCGTCCACGCCTATCTGACGTGATCACGGTCAGGCCGCTGGTGTGCCTGGCTGGCCTGTTCAGGTGTATCACTCTGTCAAACGACCTGCACACGAAGTGCAACACCTGAGGTTCGTTGACGGACAACCACGTCAGGTCCTGGGAAGGCTGCTGGAACCGGCTGTAGGCTGTGGCGCTGGGGGATGACACACTGCCCACAATGCAAGCCGATTCGGTCCTGGACGTTTACCTAGACGACGTGCGCCGCGTTCGGGCGCTCAAGGCCGGAACAGCGGAAACCAGCTACTATCCTGCCGTTGGGGCGCTGCTGAACGGCGTCGGCGGCCAGCTCCGCCCGCGGGTGTTCTGCCTGCATCACCCATCCGGCGATGCCGGCATCCCCGACTTCGGATTGTTCGAGCAGGCACAGTTTCGCCGTGACGAAGCTCCCACATGGGCCGCAACCATCACCCCGGAGCGGGGCGTCGTCGAGGTGAAGGGAGCGTCGCACAAGATCGACGTTTTGGTGAAAGGCAAGCAGGTCCGCGAGCAGTACCTCCCAGCTTACGGCCTGGTGCTAGCCCCAATACGGTTCAGTTAGTGCCGCTAAGTGCCCAGCGACAGTGGGCAAACCGCTTGACAAGGACCGTCCAATAATCTGAAAAATGGCCTAACTGAACGGTA
>JAABVA010006405.1_pt1 | contig 10430 bp, 10 predicted proteins | sample 5560331 | NCBI WGS metagenome assembly JAABVA01 (sample SAMN12812661, study PRJNA571458) | rock metagenome | isolation source: Antarctica rocks | place: Antarctica: Victoria Land, Mt New Zealand sud | collected 2016-01-07 | reverse complement strand
GGTGCTGCTGCAGTACCTGTCTTTGAACTGGCCGACCGAGGGCGGCTGGGTCGCCTACAACAGCCTGCAGCTGATCGCCTACTTCATCACGGTGTTCGTCGCTGCCCCCCTGGCGCTGGTGACGGGCCTGGGCATGTCGCCGGCGCTGTCGACCCGCTTCACGCGGCTGAGCAGGGTGCTCAGCATCCAGACCGCCCGCTCGCTGCACTTCCTGGTGCTGGTCTGGTTCCTGGTCTTCGTCGTCCTGCACGTCACGTTCGTGGTCACCACCGGGGTGCTGCGCAACCTCAACCACATCTACACCGGCCGCAACGACGCCGGCTGGGCCGGGCTGGCGGTCTTCACGCTGTCGATGGCGGTGCTGGTCGCCGGCTGGGTCGCAGCCACCCCGTTCACCCTGCGGCATCCGCGGGTCGTGCAGCGCGTCGGCTACGCCCTCGTCGGGCCGGTGCAGCGGCTGTTCGAGCACGTCGACGCCAAGCCCGGCCAGTACACCGAGGCCGACATCAGCCCCTACTTCTGGCACAACGGCCAGTACCCCGACTCCGCGCAGTACACGGCCCTGCTCGCCGGGGACTTCGCCGACTACACCCTGCGCGTCAACGGGCTCGTCGACCGGCCTGCCGAGCTGAGCCTGGCGCAGCTGCGGGCCCTGCCGTTCCACGAGCAGATCACCCAGCACTTCTGCATCCAGGGCTGGTCCGGGGTCGCCAAGTGGGGTGGGGTGTCGATGCAGACGCTGATGGACCTGGTCGGGCCGCAACCCCAAGCCAGGTGGGTCGTGTTCTACTCCCTGGGCGACGGCCCCGACGGCGGTATCTACTACGACGCCCACCCGATCGAGCAGATGGCCTACCACCTCAGCATGCTGGCCTACGACATGAACGGCGAGCCGCTCTCGTTCGGGCACGGCGCACCGCTGCGGCTGCGCAACGAGACCCAGCTCGGCTTCAAGCAGGTCAAGTGGATCAAGGGTGTGGAGTTCGTCGCGGACTTCGACGAGATCGGCGGCGGCCAGGGCGGCTACAACCAGGACCACGAGTTCTTCGGCTACAGGCAGTCCCTGTGACGCCCCGTCCGTCCCTGGTCTGCCACTCCTGTCGGTCGGCGGCTGCCTCATGAGCGGGGGTGCCCGGGGGGGCTACGACGAGCCGCGTGCGGCGACCCCTGCGCGTGCGCTCACCGAGCAGGCCGCAGGACCCGAGCAGGACACTGACCGGTTGAACCGAGCCGCCGATGAGCTTCTGCGCCGCGGCCGGGCCGGTCTGGGCATGACCGAGACCACGGCAAGGTATCGCCAGCTCGAGCTCGCGCAGCTCCTGCTTGCGATCGCCCGCGGGCTCGAGGCCGGAGCCGAGCTGCCGACCGATGTCCTCCGCCACGCCGCCAACCTGGCCCGCCACATCCTCAGCTACCCCGGGGCCGTCCCCGCCGCCGCAGCCACGGACACCGCCGAGCCGGCCGCCGCCGGGGTCGCCCAACCGCCTCCTAACCCGGCAGCGGCAGGCGTCCAGCCCGCACCCCGCCCAGCGATCTTCCCCGTCTACGCCTACCGATCGGGCAGCAACCATGATGAAGTCTTCGCTTACCGCTCTGGCCCGCCAGCAGCTGGTGGCCGCGCACACCGCCTCCAGCGGCCGCAGCAGTTCCACCGTGTACGGCGGCCATGAGCATCAGCTCCGCCAGACCGTGATTGCACTGACCGCAGGTCAGACGCTGTCCGAGCACGAGAACCCTGGCGAGGCCACCGTTCATGTCCTGCACGGCCGGGTCCGGCTCGGCGCCGGTGACACGTCCTGGGACGGCGCACCCGGCGACCTGCTCGTCGTGCCCGACTCCCGGCACACCCTGGAGGCACTCGAGGACGCCGCGGTGCTCCTTACCGTAGTCAAGCACCCATGATCGGCCTGCTGCACCGCCTCCGGCACCCGGCGGCCCCGGTGCCTGCAGCCGTAGTCTCCGCATCCCCCTGCAAAGCGGCGCCAGCTGCCGCTGCGCAACCTCCGCCGCCTGGGCGCCCCGTCATCTACGGCTGCTTCACCTGCCCCTGGTGCTACCTGGCCAGCCAGCACAGCGACCAGCTCGCCGACCCCCTCGACGGACCGCAATGGCGCATGGTCGTCCCCGAGCCGCACCCGCCGGTCACCGGGACGCGCCTGGACGCCGCCGACCGTTCCCGGCTGGAGGACGAGCTCGCTGCCGTCGGTCTCATGCTGCTTCCCGGAGAGCGACTGCCGTCCCAGGCTCCCGCGTTCGTGCCGTACACGAGCCCGGCAGTAGCCGGCTACGCCGAGGCCTGCGGCGCCGGCGTCGAAGACGTCGTGCGCCGGTTGCTGTTCGACGCCTACTGGCAGCACGACGCTGACATCGGCAACCCCGAGGTCCTGCGCCGCCTGCTCGCCGCGCCGATCCGCGCCGGGCACTCGGCCAGTTGGCCGCTGCGTGAGTCCGGCTACGTCGTGAGCCTGGCCGGCGGTCCGATCACCACCGGGGCCTACGACCACATGCGGAACTGGCAGGCCGACTGGCTCCACGCAGCCGGCGGCGCTGTTCCGGCGATGGTCAGCGGCGGCCCCCCATCACCGGCCCCGACGTAGTCCGCGCGCTAGAAGCGATCATCCTGGCAGGACCAGACAATGCGCCCGGCCCACTGGCTGGTCGGGAAACGCCGGCCTGGACGATTGCCCGCGACATTGAGACCAGCTTCCTGTCCGCCCGAGGTCCGGTCTTCGAAGGCATCGGAGCGGTGTCGGCGTACGGCTCCATCCGCCCCACGATCAGCGAACCAGGCAAGCCCGACGGAGAAGTAGCCACATGACCGCGCCCGCCACCGGCCCCACTCCGACTGCGGCACACCACCCGGGTGCGGCGCCAGCGGGGCACTGCCGGTGGGCGTCATGAGCACACCGCGGAGCCTGCGTCGCTGACGCTGTGACCGGAGGATGCAGAACGAACGCGGCCGGCGGCGCGGACGCCCGGTCGCCGTTCGCCCCGGGAACCGGGCCGTGGCGGTAGAGCGTCCCCGGACCGGGAAGGACCGTGACGTGATCGACCATGGATCGGGCGACTCCTTGGGCGCGGGCTCCTCTGATGAGGACGCTGAGCTGCTCTGGCAGGCAACCGGCCGGGCTGAGGCGCTCCTCGACGACCTGGCCGCCGGACGACCGCATGCCGACGAGCTCCGGGCACTGCTGACCTACCTGCGCGATGTTGTCCTGGCCCGCGTCTCGGAGGAGGAGCGGCAGGTCTTCACGTCGCTGCGCCAGGTCGACGCCGAGCACCCCGACATCGAGCTACTGCACCAGGACCATCTGCAGCTTCGCGAGGACATCGAGGGCTTGGCCGCAGCGGCGGGAGCCCATGGATCGCGTGACCCGGACCAGTTGAGCGCCATGGTCCGCCAACTCATCACCCGTCTGGAAGGACATCTGCGGTCCGAAGCGGCCACCCTGGCCAACCTTCTCAGCGGCGGGTATGCGGCTGGCCGGTCCGGCTGGGCGAATACCGAGCACTGGTACCTGCTCACGGAAGGCCCAGTGATCGATCTCGACCGACTGCGTCCTGAGCAGGCCGAGGACGCTGTCCTGAACCGGCTGACCCACTTGCGGGCCGGCGAGCGGGTCGAGCTGCGCTGCGAGGACAACCCCGAGCGTCTCCGATACCGGTTGCAGCGCCGGGCACCCGGTGACTACAGCTGGTCCGAGCGCCACGACCCGGGCGAGTGGACCGTGTCCGTCACTCGCCGCCAGGCCCCGCTGGACTGACCCCCGGGGCGGAGCCCGTTTCGTGCCTTGGGCTGCGGGGTCAGACGAACAGGCTGACCAGCGGCACGCTTCCGAGGCCGAAAACGGAGATGATCGGGCGCCGAGGGTCGCACTCACCGAGCCATGAGGTCGGACGCGCCCGCTTGCGACCCGGGACCGTCGGTCGATGGGTTGCGCGTGACCTTTCGTTGTTGGGGGGTTGCCTGGTGGGAGGGATGGTGACGTCGTAATGGTGAGCGGTGAACCGCTGTTCGCGTCGCCGCGAAGGCGTTAGGTGACTCTGGTCGGTGACCACGTAGATCTCTCTGCGGTCATGGCTGGGCCGCCCTCAGCGGCTAACGTCGGCGCTTATCGCGCTGCCGCTGCATCCGAGGCTGGGAGTCGTGGAGCAGCTGCGGACCCCGCAGCGCTCGGTGAGCAGCTGGAGGCCGCGTTCCGCGACAGCCACCAGATGTGCCTGCGCGCCGCGCTGCGGGTCATCCGGGATCGATCCTTCTTTGGCGGAGGAGGTGGTGCAGGAGGCGTTCCTGTCCGCGTGGCAGCACGCCCCGGCCGGGTTCGACCAAGCCAAGGGCACCCTGAGCACGTGGCTGCTGACGCTGACCCGGCACAAGGCGATCGACGCGGGCCGCCACGCTGAGCACGTGCGACGAGTGCAGGCCACCGAGCTGGCGGTGACCACGAGCCGGCACGAGAGGGGCGCTGATGAGGCCGTGCTGGCGGGTCTGGACGTGAAGCGACTGCTTGCCGCGGTAGATGAGCTGACGGTGCACCAACGGCGGACCGTGCTGCTGACCTACTGGGGCGGCCTGCCTCAGAGCGAGATCGCCCTTCGCGATCAAACACCCGTCGGCACCGTGAAGACTCGTTCACGGGCGGCGCTGGCCCGGCTCCGCGAACTGCTGCCAGACCGCGACCTCCTGTAACCAGCCGAGCGATCGAGAACCGTGCCGCCCGCGGCCTCACGGCTACGTGGCGCTCGTTGTGCTGCAGCGGGACCTGAACCGTCTGATTGGCGGTGACTGCGGCGGTGGCGACCGGCAGGCCTCCAGGCTTGTGTAGGTCCTGAACGCACGCCCGGGTCTCGACCGTCGAGCAGGACGCTGCGTTGCAGCGCGACGCGCTCGAGCGGGCCGGCTGCTATGAAGATCGATCCTGGCCGTCGGTGGAGACCCTTGCTTGGCTGATCTTCAGTCCGGTCACCGGTGCAGCGTGTGCCGGTTGGCCCCCGTTCACCGGCACTGCTCACCGAACAGGTCTTGCGGGACAGCTCGACCTGCTGGTTCTCGTCGTCGATGGACCTGGGGGAGGGGTGCCGGTGGGGGGTCGGTGACCGGGACGCTGCCGCGCAGGCGGTTCTGCGCCTGGCAGTCCTGCACGCAGACGGTGTCGCCGGCGGAGAGCTCGACGGCCGTCCTCGCCGAGGACCTGCCCGAGCCGGCCGCCGCTCGCGATCGTCCTGGTGGTGACGCGCTCGCTCTGAGAGTTCTTGGTGGCGGCCTGCGGGCTGTCCTTGCCGCGGAACCGGGTGCCGTCGCCAAAGTTGATCTTGCCGGTGTACGGGTTGGTGAAGTAGTACATGCCCGCTGCCAGGGTGTGCGTGGCGGTCACGGGGGTGCCGGCCTCGACCTCCTGCTGGAAGATGCCGCCGGTGGCGCAGTCCTTCGCCTGGACCTTGACCTTGCCGCCGCTACCGCGCGACAGCACGGTGAGGTCGGTGCCGTCGGTGCGCACCTCCACCTCGCCGCGCAGGACCGGGCCGAGGGACAGGATCTTTGCGCTCCCAGACCGAGGTGCGCACCGGCGTCATGCTCTGCGGGTTCGCGGCGCCGGTGTAGTCGTAGTCCTAGTCGGCTGGGGCTGCAGGCCGACCTGACCGGCGGCGTCCTCGGGTGCGGCCGCCAGCAAGCCCGCCACGCGCGGGTGTCGACGGCGGACCAGCGGTGTCCTCGGGCAGCGGCGGCAGGTCCGCGGCGTCGAGCACGGGCTCGACGCCGCGGCCCTCCACCGTCGCGAGCAGGCCGGCCAGTGAGCTGCAGGCCCTGGGAGTGCAGCACGGGCGGGGTGACGATCAGGCTCCGCAGCTCGCACCCAGCGGCGCAGGTCGACCACGGTGCGGTGCAGCGTGTCGGCCTGCTGCCCCTTCCCGCCGGCCGCCGCCGCGTCCAGGGTGTAGCTCGCCCCCACCAGCCCCTGCACGACCCCGTCGTGCAGGTCGGCCGCGATCGCGGTCCGCCGCGGCGAGTGAGCTGACGAGCAGCCGCTCGCGCTCGTCCTGCGCGGCGCGCAGCCGCACCGCCATCCGGTACGCGAGGGGCGCCTGCACGACGTACAGCAGCACGAGGCCGCCGACCAGCGCGGGCAGGCTCGCCCGCCACATCCCGGCTGCTCGCGGTGCTGATGGCGTCATAGGGCTGGTAGGTCTCGGACAGCAGCGGCCGCCCCTCGACGGTGCGGACCCCGAGGTAGACCTGCAGCAGCTTGCCGAACCGGCGTTCGTCGGTGTTCTCCGGCTCCTCGAGAACATGGAGCTGGGCCACAACATCCTGCACGGCCAGTGGGACTGGATGCGCGACCCGGAGATCCACTCCTCCACGCGGGAGTGGGACACCATGAGCCCGTCCGCGGCCGGAGGTCATCGCCACCGAGCTCGCCCGGCTCAACGCGAGGGTCGACGCGGCGCTCGCGGCGGGCGGCCCGGCGGCGGGGTAGCCCGGCCCCGGTGTCCCTGCGGCGGCACGGGCCTGCGCCGCTACTGCCGCCGGGGGTGCTCACGAATGAAGGCCTCGACCTGCGGCAGGTCCACGATGCCCGCGGCGGCGCCGAGGCCGCTGGCGACGAGGCTGCCGCAGGCCAGGCCCCGCGTGGCGCAGCCGATCGGGTCGAGCCCGCTCAGCAGGCCGGAGATGACGCCGGCGGAGAAGCCGTCGCCGCACCCGGTGGTGTCGATGACCTCGACGTCGAACGCCGGCAGCACCGTCTCGGGCTGGCCGTTGGGCGCGACGCTGACGCCGTCGCCGCCCATGGTCAGCATCGTGCAGCCGACGCCGCCGTCGTGGAGCCAGCGGGTGATCTTGTCGCGGTCGTCGGTGCCGACGAGCCAGCCGGCCTCCTCGATGTTGGGCATGAGGTAGTCGACGTATGGGAGCGACGGCGCGATGAGCTCCTGGGCGTCGTCTCGGCGGGTCATGAGGAAGTCCATCGTCACGGTGAGCCCCAGGGACTTCACGCGCTCGAGGATGCGCGCCATCGGCGCACCGTCAAGCCCGGGGAGGATGAAGGTGCCACCCATGTGGAAGACCTCGGCCTGCTCCACGACGGCCCAGGGGACGTCGTCCTCGGTCAGGTGGGCGTTCGCGCCGATGACGTGCAGCGCCGGCCGCGAGCCGTCGAGGCGGATCGGCAGCAGGCTCCCCGACGTCTGCGCCTCCGTCGTCACCTTGACCTCGGACACGTCGACGCCGTAGCCGGCCATCGTCGTGGTGAGGAAGTGGCCCATCACGTCGTCGCCGACCTTGCCGACGGCCGACACGTCGGCGCCGAGCTTGGCGAGGTCCATCGACGTCGCGGCGGCCGTGCCCGCGACGCTGAACGTGATCTGCTCGACCATGCCGAGCTCCTGGCCCTGCGGGATCACGGTGAACGGCCACGCCAGCGCGTCAGCGATGTGCACACCCATGGCTACTGCTCGACCCGTCACGTCGTCCTCCTGGAGATGGTTGCTGTGGTCTGGCCGTCTGCTGCCCCGGGCCTCGGGCGGCCCTGCTCCCCGTAGGGGAGACGCGCCTAGATCACGCGCTCGTTCCCGCCGTCCACCGGCACCTGCGCACCCGTCGTCGCTGCGAAGGGCTCGGTGCACATAGCGCCGACCATGGCGGCGACGTCGTCGCTGGTGACCTCGGCCGACAGCAGGTTGCGCCGCTTGTACTCCTCGACCGTGACGCCGTAGCGGCTGGCACGCTCGCTCAGCAGCTCGGGCGTCCAGAGGCCGGTGTCGAAGACGGCGTCGGGGTGCACGACGTTCACCCGGATCCCGTCGGGCGCCCACTCGAGCGCGGCGACGCGCGCCAGCTGCGTCACCGCCGCCTTGGACGCGGAGTACGCCGCCGCCCCGGGCCCGGGCGCCGCTTCGGTCGGGGGCGGCCATCAGGAGGCGTCCGGCGCGTTGTTGCTCCACCCGCGCAGCTTGCCGGCGACGTCGATGACCTGCTCGGTCTTGGTGCCGCCGAAGTAGAAGTAGACGTCCCCGTTGGGCTGGATGTCGGCGCCGGGTAGCGGGGCGCAGAACCCGCGTTCGCCGATCCCCTGCATGTACGCGGCGATGCTGTTCAGGTACAGGCGGGCGGTGCGGGCCGTCCCCTCGTGCAGAAAGCGGATGTAGGCGGCTTCGCTCTTGCTCTTGCCGCCGCGCGCTTTCGGGGTAAACGGCTGCCAGCCGTCTGCAAGCAGTGCCTGGTGGATCGCACGTGCATCGCTGGACGGGTCGAAGGCCTCGAACGGGTCCAGCATGGCGACCACACGGTCTTGCTCGGCGCCGACCAGGTCGTCGATGACTTGGTGGGGCCGGGAGGCACTCTCGCCGCCGAGGTGAAGGTGAACGGTGCCGGTCAGTGCATCGGGGATGTGAACGTGAAGCTCGAGGTGCTGGCGCTCGCGGGTCAGCGTCCGGGTGGTGGTCGTGACTCCTCCTCGGGGTCGGTGGTGAATGTGACGCTAGGACGTGTAGAGGAGCCGCGTGTTGGAGCTACTTAGTCTGCGCTCCAGACGTAACAAAATTCGCAAGTTACGTGTTGACGCACGGCCCTCCTTACCGTAGCGTCGGTCGTACAGTGCGAACCGACCACGAAAGGAACTGACATGGCACTTCAGACTGAGGTCAAGGAGATGCTGGCGCTGCTGAGCCAGATGCAGACGTTGGGCAAGCAGGTCGAGGCACGGCTGAGGAGCGCCCTGCAGGAGGAGGATGCAGACGCCCCGCCGGTGCTGGACGCGAAGGACCTGGCGAGGGTGGAGCGGTTCGGGGAGGTTGCGCACCGCCACTTGCTCGTCATCGAGACCTCGGAGGGGATGACGCTCGGGCAGAGCCTGGCGATCCGCCGGGAGCTGTTCGGGGACAAGGTGCAGGCGACGGCGAACCTGTTCGGGCTCAAGGACAGCGGCGCACTGTTCTACCGGCAGACCCCGTACGGCAAGAAGCGGCAGGACTCAGACCCGGTCGCCCTGACCCAGGAGGGCGTGCGCATCGCCGGCCTCTGGCGCCAGCTGCACTCCGCCGCCTGAGCCGTGTCCCGCCGTGCCGAGGAGTTGCTGGCCCTGCCCGGCAACGGGCCCGGGATGCACCGCCCAGGTAGCCCCCAGATGCACCGCCCAGGGGGCTACCCAAGTTGGCTGGGCTCGCGCGGAAGATGAGGTTCGGCCTGGGCGGCCAGCTGCTGCAGCCGTACTGGGGTGGTGTCCAGGGCTAGGGCGAGGACCTCGTAGTCCCCGTGGCGCAGCAGGAAGGCGCCGTCGCGCGCCGCCTGGGTGCCCGGGCGGGTGCGCCGCCTCGCTACCGAGGCGGCGAAGCGCCGCAGTGCGCGCCTTTGCTGCGTGGCAGCCACGTCGTTGGCGGCGGCCGCCGCCTGGTGCGGCAGGGGCGGGGGTGGTGGTGGGGCCGGTTGTCCGGTGAGGATCTCGACGAGGGGCGCGTTGTAGTAGCCGCACAGGGCTGCCATGCGTTCGACTGTGGTGGTGCGAAAGCCCCGCTCGTAGGAGCCGACAGCGGCGGCGCTGAACTGTCCGCCGGTCAGGGCTGGCAGGTCGTCGAGGGCCAGGCCCAGCTGTTGGCGGGCGCGGCGAAGACGGCCGCCGACCCCGCCGTCACCCTCTCGCTCGACCCCCACGGTTACTCACAGTAATTGCGCCTCGCGGTGATGCGGCTGGGCGTTACCAGAGTTGGGTGAGGTCGGTGGCGAGTCGGGTGCCTTGGGCGCGGCCGGCGGCTGCGGCGGGTCCCCGTCGGGTCGAAGATGTTGGGGCCGACGGCGGCGACGCTGTGCTCGTCGGGGGCGATCAGCAGCACTTGGCTGGCGGTGCTCAGGTCGGCAACGTCCTGGGCTGCGCCGGGGATGGCGCCGTAGCCGTCGGGGATCGGGGCGATGACCACGACCCGGTCGTAGCCGCGGGCGAGGCTGGCGTTGGCGGCCGAGACCATCCCGCCGTCGATCCAGTTCCGGCCGGCGAACCGCTCGAGCGGCCAGACGCCGGGGACGGCGCCGCTGGCCGCGACGGCATCGACGAGTGTGACACCGGAGGTGGCGTCGAAGACGTGCAGCGCTCCGGTGTCGGCGTCGATCGCGGTGACTTGCAGGGCCGGCGGCCAGTCGGTGGTGGTCAGGCGGGCCTGCACGACCGTGCGCCGAGCCGCGAGCGGCACCGGTTCGGGGTGGGCTTTGCCGATCCGGCCCATCGCCGCCCCGACCCGCTGGGGGTCGGTGCCACCGGCGGTGAACGCCGCGTACCAGGCCGCCATGATCTGTTCGGTGGCGGCCGCGGGCAGTTCGTTGGGGTCGGGCTGGGACTGCGCGGCGAACAGCGCCTCCAGGTCGTGGCCGCTGGCCAGGGCGGCGCCGACGAACGCCCCTGCCGAGGTGCCGATCACCGCGTCGGCGCCGGTGAGGTCGACCC
>JAABVA010006402.1_pt1 | contig 10430 bp, 15 predicted proteins | sample 5560331 | NCBI WGS metagenome assembly JAABVA01 (sample SAMN12812661, study PRJNA571458) | rock metagenome | isolation source: Antarctica rocks | place: Antarctica: Victoria Land, Mt New Zealand sud | collected 2016-01-07 | reverse complement strand
ACCGATCTCTCAGTGACCGGACGCCGAACGAGTTCGCCAGTGAGTACGCGGCTAGCCGCGTACTCACTGCTACCTAAACCAGCCGATGACTAACTCTAGGCTTGGTATAAGAAAACTGGTCCGATCAGCAACATCGTTAGCCGCGCTACACTAACTCTTCACTTGGTACAAAAAATCGGGCAGGCCAGATGTGTAACACGAGCGGCGTCTTGCTGAGGTATACCCTTGTGGCACACACGCAATCGCGTTAAAGGCCTGTGCCCAAGTACTTGAAGACCACCACGTGCTAGCGTTTCGATATGAAAGAGCGGTTCCTTCTCTACATAGACGTCCTTGGATTTACTGATTTGGTGAGCCAGTCAAACGCGCGGATCGACGATCTGTACGAGGTTATCGCTAGCCTTCATGTCCACAATCACCCGTCATTCAAGGTGATTATCTTCTCGGACACAATCCTGGTCTATAACGTTGAAGGCGAAGACACGCGAAGGGACCGCACCTACCTCATTATGTATCTCTGTGAGTCGCCCAGGATCTGCAGCACCGTCTCACTGGGAAAGACATCTTTTTCCGTGCTGTGCTAGTCGAGGGCGAGCTCGCCCACTACGAACTGAACCAAATACCTTGCTTCTTCGGCAACGCATTGGTCGATGCTCACAGCTCTGAAACAAGCCTAAAGGCCATTGGCTTATTCATGTACAAAGAGCTCGTCGCGGACAGCGACATCTTCCCCACCACACCTTTCACCGAGAACTTCCACTTCGTATACATCACTCAATCTCTTTCACGGATCGAACGAGGTGATTTAGGCAACCTGCCTGTAGAAGCCTGGCTGATGGAGGAGACTGACGAACTGTACTTGATCACTCCCGAGGTGCTCTATCTACAACGATTAATGCACTTCGCCCTTCACCATCCAGCCTCTTCTGTCAGGGTCAAATACAGCCGAACACTGGATCTGTTCAGGCAGCAATACCCGCGAACTCTTGACTTTTTGCAGCAGCACAATTTCAAGATTGAAGCCCTCGCACCTTCAGCAGACTGGAGCATGTCGCTGGGTCAGTGGCCACAAAGGTACGACTGGGCTGTGAAGTCGCGCACAGATTACTGAAGTGGTCCTAACGCAGGCATTCAGCATTAGCCTTCTCCCGGGAGTCGAACAAGATCGGCGTAGGCGCACCATTCTTTGACTTCTGAGCTGCATCCTTGTGGTGCTGGTATCCTGGTGGTACTAACGACTGCTTGGTTCATAGTCGGAGCGAGGGTGGTCTGGCGCTCGGTTGCGGCTTTAGGATTGGCTCACAATCTGGAGACGTTTTGAAGTATCAGGCAAAAAGACGACGGTCATTCCACCTTGCCGGTGCACTATTTACAGTTGGGATCAGTGGGATGGCCATTGCCCAATCAAAAGCAAAATCTCCTGTTGATCTGGCGAATCCAATAGTCGGGACAGCGCCGCTCGATCGCTAAGAACTGATTGGCAATGCACCGCCGCCGGGAGAGCCAGTCTACTCGGGGCAGACCTCGCCAGGAGCGCGTCTGCCACATAGCTCCGTTGAGGCAGCGCCGATCAACAACAACATCGCGTTGAGCTTTCCCAACGGTGTTCCCGTTCCTTACTACTACACCAACCCGACGATGCTCGGCTTTTCGGGCGGCGGCGGATCCACCTATGGCGGCGATGCCGAGCCGATCATATCGCCCGTAGTTGGCAACTGGTCGATGCCGCCAGCCTATCGCGAGAGCTTTTACGACAAGGCGCGTGAGACAGCGTCGCCTGGGTACTACTCGGTGTATCTCGATACCTTCAAAACTCATGTCGAGCTCACTGCAACGCGCTGGGCCAAGCTTGATGCGCTTCAAATTCCCGGCAAGCGACAAAGCCAACATACTGGTCAACTTCCCCGAGCATGGCGGCCATATGGAGATCGTCGGCGATCACACCGTCCGAGGTATGGCGCAGGACAGCAGAGCAATTGATGGTGCCTATTTCGTCGCGGAGTTCTCCAACCCTTTCGCGATTTCGGAACCTTCCGCAAGGCGTCTGGTGACGACAAAGGGTGGGGCATCGGGGAAAAAGATATCGAGCCCGGCGCGCACGAGGTCTCAGGCACCTACGCGGGGACTTATCTAACCTTTTACACGGAGGCCGGCGAGCAAGTCTTGATGAAGATGGCTCACGGTACGAGCTACGCCCAGGCGGAGCAGCGGCTGCGCGGGGAGTTACCCGGCTGGAACTTCGATAGCGTTCACCAGGCGGCGCGCGACCAATGGGCGCAGCTACTGGATCGCGTACAGGTCGAGGGCGGCACCCCGAAGCAGCGCGCCATGTTCTACTCCTCGCTCTTCCAGTCCTTTGCCAGTCCGCGCCTTATCGCCGCCAAGGGCGAGCTCTTCACCGATATGAACGGCAAGGTACAGACCGCCACACACGATCGCTACGGCCCGGTGCCCTTCTGGGATACCGGCCGCAACCAGATTGTGCTGCTTGAGATGATAGAGCCCGAGCGGGTGCGTGACATAATGGCCTCCGAACTCGACATGGCGCGCGAGAAGGAATTTATGAACACCTCCTTTCACGGCGACAATGCGGTGTTCCTGTTCCTGGGTTCGTGGAAGCGTGGCATCCCCTTCGACTACGCCGCGGCCTACGAGTACCTCCGCAAGAACGCGATCGATCCGGCCGGTCCCCGTCACTATCTTGCCGAGTACGAGAAGAAGGGTTGGATCTCGGACCTCATTCCCAAAAGCAATCCCAGCCCGCCTTAAGCCGGTGGAAAGGCTGGAGCCGCGACCACACTCGAATATGCGTGGGACGATCATGCCGTGGCGGAATACGCGGGGCGACTCGGCAAGACCGGCCGTACCGAGGACGGCGCGTGGATCTCGCCCTTCGATCCGCAGGAGCCGTATTATAACTTCATGATGAAGGAAGCGTCAGGCTGGTCCACACTGTGGCTCGTGCCGCATGACGTGCAAGGGCTCATCAACCTGCTCGGTGGACGCGAAGCATTCGACCGCAAGCTCGATCAGTTCTTCTCCACCCCCTACACGCCAAAAGGTATCTGTCGCGACTGCACCGGCCTGATCGGCCAAATTCTCGCCGAGATGTACGGTAGCGATGCCTCAGGCTACGGCTACCCCGGCATGGATGACCAGGGAGCGACCTCCTCCTGGTACGCGCTGAGCGCGATGGGCTTCTACCCAGTCGATCCATCGAGCGACAACTACATCATCGGCTCGCCACTCTTTGACCACGTGAAGCTCCAAATGAGCAACGGCGAGAACCTCGAAATCGTCGCCCGCAACAACTCGACCGAGAACATGTACATTCAAACGGCCACCATCAATGGCAAGCCGTGGTCTAAACCTTGGTTCAGTCAAACCGACATCAAGGACGGCGCGGTCCTTGTGCTTACGATGGGACCTCATCCAAATCCATCCTGGGGCAGTGCGCCGGACGCGATGCCCCCGTCCATGACTTCGCGCAGCAACTAAATTCGCTGCCAGCTCGATTGAGCCGTAACGGGCCCGCTGCAATGGAACGTGATTGCCATACACTCGCTCCCGCATATTCGAACCAATGGCGGCGCCTTCGTCGACCCGAACGCCGCGCGCAATAGCGGAGCTTACCGGCTGGGCACCATCTCGCGAGTAGAAACGGCGCTTCGCCTCCAGGGCTATAAGAACGAAGACCGTCAGCGTCATCAAGAACACACCAGTCGGAGAGAAAATGGATCTCCAACTCAAGTTCGAGATGCTAAATGCCTTCAACCGCCATCAGTTCGGCCTGCCCTCCGTCAACCCGACAGACAACCTCTTCGGTGTGCCCACATCCACGCTCACAACTGCGAGAAACTCGCAATTACCGCGCGCCTCCGCTTCTAACAACCCCGCTCCGGAGCCGAGAGAATCATCTCCCCTCCGGAGCAACGGCCCTTCCAGCACACACGAGCCACTGAGTGAGAAACACATCCATGCGTAAGGATTCCCGCCTGTTGTGGAGGCTTCTGCCTCTTGTCTGTCTCCTCTTCGCCCTCGGAAGATTCGCCGCTGCCGAGCCGATCAGTGCAGACATCTCCGGTCCAGCGTGGGTCGATCCGCGTGGAGGCCACCTCCAACGCGATCACCGTGCGTTGGAGCGATGCTGGCAAGAGGGCGTGGACCGCAGCGTTCTCACTCGACAGCAAAGCGCCGCTCATCTCTTTGCGCGCGACTACATCACCAACATGGGCTACACCTGGTACAGCGCCTGGCGCGGCAAGCTCGGCCTCGGAATTCAGGCAGCCGCTCGACGATAACACCACCATCTACCCGTGGATGAACGCGCCTCCAGGCACCGAGCAGGAAATGGGCATCTTCTTTCTCCTTGGCAGCGGGCCCGCTCAGCAAACCCTCGATCGCGTCCTGGCCTACACGCACAAGGACACCTTCCCGCACATCGACGGATACGTCACCTTTTCACCGCTTGGCACTTCGCTTTCACGGAGCAGGCCGTCGCCAACGGTCCAACCTGCGTGCCTCCGTTTAAGGCCGCGCTCGAACGAATCGGCGTCGACTCCGCCATGATCATGGACTTCCACATCGGTGGCCACCCCTCCGACCCCACCGGCCTTCGCCTCCGGGAGATCGAGGCCTACTACAAAGCCTGCCGGCAGCAGTCCGACAGTCACTTCCTTTTGATCCCCGCAGAGGAGGCGGACGTTTACCTCGGGGGCCATTGGTCGCTCACGTTTCCGAGAACGGTGTACTGGATGATGAAGCGCTCCGGCAACGAGGCCTTCGCCACCCCTGATCCGAAATACGGCACCGTCTACCGCGTCGGAAGCGCCGAAGACATGTGGAAGCTTGTCGAGGCAGAACACGGCTACGCCTATCAAACACATCCGCGCACAAAGGGCTCAACCGGTTACCCGGACAAGATCCTCGACACAAGCTACTTCCGCGATCCACGCTACCTCCGGCACAGGGTGGAAGGCCCCTTCCCTCCGACCTCTCCGACGTCCGCCTCGGCGAGCGCGCGTTCAAGACCGTCGACGACGTCAATAACCTCGGCCTCCGCAAGGTGATGCTCGGCGAAGTCGATGCCTTCCAACTCACCGCCACCGATGAGCTCTATTCCCAGATGAACGTCAACTACGTTCGCGCAGACAGATTGCCCAACCCCGATAACTCCACCTCCCTGCTACAGTCCATAGCCCAGGGCCGAAGCTTCATCTCCACCGGCGAAATCACAATTCCACGGTCCACCATTACCTCCGGTCCCGGTGGCACCATCGAAGTCAAGCTCAAAGCTGATTCCACCTTCCCTCTTCGCATGGCGGAAGTGGTGTGGGGCGACGGGAAGACAACTCACGTAAAGCGCTTCGATCTAAGCGAAACGCACGAATTCGAGCACCAAACCTTTCATTGGAACGTCGATGCTCCGGATTGGACATGGGCGCGTGCCGCTGTCTGGGACATCGCGGCGGAGCATTCACAAACCCAACGTGGAAACAATAACCAGGAGAGTCCGCACCTCAGCGATCATGACGAGTTCAAAAGCGATCGCCGTCGTCAGCTAAACAGCCGTATAACGCTTCTTCACAGAAGACCCCTCTTGCACTGAATCTAAAACCTCGTCCCATTCGCGCCTTTACCCCCCCACGACAGCCCCCAACCCGCAGTTTGTGTTTTCTGGGCATCAAAGCGCATACTTTCTCCGTCTGTTCTGATAGCGAAATCACCTCCGGTCGTGCCTTAAGCATAGTGCTGAATCGCTTCTGACGATGATTTGCCTTTGAGCAGAGGATGACCATCAGGTCCAGCATGCGGAACTTCAACAAAGGGATTTACGTACGTCAACGACCCGAACAAATTGAACACGCTGGACTGCACCTGTGAAGCGTCGTTCTGTCGCGAAAAAAAGACCGTTCCGACAACTGCGGGAGCTCCTTTAACCGGCCCTTTTCGCCACAAGTCCGTCTCAGAAGTCGTCTCGATTCAATGTCCGACTAACGGTGGGCGGCATCTGCAACGGCGAGAGCCCGCCAGCGGTTTTAAACGCACGTAGTTTCCTGGAGCTGTCCCCAGCAGGGTACCAGCGAAGCATGCCAGGGCGCGCATCTGGCTTGCACAAAGACCCCGCTTCCACGTTCACTACACCCCCACCTACTCTTCCTGGCTCAACCAGGTCGAACGCTGGTTCGGCCTCATTACCCAGCAAGCGATCCGACGCGGCAGCTTCCGAAGCGTCAAGGACCTCATCACCAGAATCGACCACTTCGTCCAGCACTACAACCGCAGTTGCCGCCTTTTGCATGGACCGCCACCGCCGACTACTGTGAATCACGCATCGTGACCGAAGACACTCCTTACCAGGTCGAAGACCTGAAAGGAACGCACTCTGATTCGGGCATCCTCCATCTTGGTCGTGTCGTTTGGGTCAAAAAGAGCCCTGAAGACAAAGCCCGGAGGAACGCTTTTCCGTCTATGCCGAAGGGGTTGGTCTGGTGACCCTGGAGGCACGCTGCCTGCGGCCGCCTCCGTAGCTCGGAGAAGACGATCCTGAGAGCAAGGAGGTGCATTGCTAGTGGACGGAACTATCGAACTCGCCCCAATCCGAAGGGGAGTATCGCATCAGACCGACGCCTTGCAGGTAGTGCAATGTGCGGCGGCCATGGCCATAAAACATGTGACGGCAGCTGTTCATCTGGGTTCGGTGGAATCCAACTTCCCGCCCGTGATACTCCCGATCGCAATGGAGAAGAACGCTGTCCGCAGCTTTCAGGCCGGCCATGGCACTGTCCAGGCGATCATGTCCCCCCTCTGGCCGCCGAATACGCAGCCGCTTACCCTGGCCCGAACGCCGGCCAACGTACGGCAATCGAGGAGGACCGGGTGCATGGATTTCAGGGGCTCGCGGGCACGGGAAAGACAAGCAGCCTGGACGCAATCCGCGAAGGGGCGGAGCGCAACGGATATGCCGTTCAGGGCTTCGCTCCTAGCTCAAAGGCTGCCAGCCAAGCTGCGCGGGATTGAGCTGGTGGCCTTGCTTTCGGCAGGTTTAGCGCTGTGATCGTCCTCCCTTTATCGCCTAGGTAGCCGCTGGGGGCAGCTGCTCCTGCCTCTCAGCCCACCCTTCATCTCCGCGATTCCGGTTCTTCTTCGCTACCGGGGATCATCCTTTAGCACACGGATCTTGATGTTCTGAAAGGATGCGGTGTCGCCGTGATCCTGTAACTGAATATGCCCATGGTGCAGCTCGCCGAAGTTCGGCAATGACTTGTATTTGCTCTCCTGCACCAGATGTCGGAACTTCGGCGTGAACCGCTCATAGTCCAGCACTTTCACGCCATTCAACCAATGCTCTGTGTGTGGTCCCCGCGCCACAATTCTGGCCGTGTTCCATTCGCCGATCGGACGATAGGGCTTGTTCTTCGCCGCGGGAACTAGGTCATAAAGGGACGCCTCTGTTCGGTTGCCATCACGGCCCAGCTTTGCGTCGGGATGACGGTCATCGTCGAGCAGTTGATACTCCAGGCCGATGGTTGGGTCGCCACCGTTTGCCCTGTCTGTGTTGACGAAATACTTGATGCCGCTATTCGCACCGGATGCGAGCTTGAAATCTACAGACAGTTCAAAATTCCTATAGTCGCCGTCTGTCAACAGGTCACCGCTATGACCATGCCCATGACCTCCATTCGCATGGTCGAGCAGTACCCCATCCGCTATGGTCCAGCTCTCATTAGGAATGGCTTCGCCGCTTGCCGTGTGCCACCCGGCGCCGGTCTTGCCATCCCAGAGAAGTTTCCAGCCCTGTTGAATTTCAGCCTGGGTTAGGGTGTTAGGCGCTTGCGCAGCAAGAGTCATCGGCAGCAGCGAGCACAGCATAATAAGAACAGCCTTCATCACATCTCCAGTCGCACCTTACATGTGCCAACACCATAGTCATTCCCAACGGCACATTGTTAGGTCGTTCAGATCTCGCACGTCAGGTGGTTGTCCTGTTCTGAGTTAGAGAGACGGCGCCCAGCCCTTCTCGTATTCACGGTCCCATGACTTCATGGCATCCCGATCATCGAGAATACGCCCAGTTCCCGGGTCCAGCTTCAACTCGCGCTGAACCTCCCAGGCGATGTTGGAGAGTTGCATCATTGTCACCGTGACGTTGCCCGATTCCACCGGCTGCGTCAGCTTCTGCCCGGTCCGAATCGCCGCGATGAAGTTGGTGAAGTGCAGGTCGGTCATGCTGTCCGCTCCTCTTGTATCAGATGAGGCTGCTGCCTTTCCAACCATATGTTCGCTCGTCTTGACGCCCTTCAGGTCGTAGACCTCATAACCGCCCGTATCGACCACAACGCTGCCGGTTGTGCCAACAACAACCACCCCGCGATCACGGTTGTAGATTTTCATCCCGTTGCAGCTCTTGTTGTCCCAGGAAATCAACTTGTTATCGTATTCGAAGCTTGTATCAAGCGTGTCATAGAACTGCCAGTCGTCCTTGAACTGGTAACGTCCGCCGGAGGCCGTCACGCGGTTCGGAAGATCCACCCCCAGCGCCCAGCGGCACACGTCGATCTCATGGGTACCGTTATTGAGCGCCTCACCCGTGCCCCACGTTCTAAACCAATGCCAGTTGTAAGGCTGGACGTTGTCTTTGTAGGGCTGACGCGGAGCCGGCCCCTGCCAGAGATCCCAATCGAGGGTGGCGGGAACAGGCGCAGGTTTGCCAATACCGATGGAGTTGCGGGTGTTGCTGTACCAGGCCTTGGCGTAGTATGCGCGCCCGACCAGACCCTGGTGAATCTGATTCATGAGATCGATGTACATCGGTGAGGATCGTCGCTGCGTCCCCATCTGGACGTACTTGCCATACTTCCGCTGAGCCTGCACCAGGAGTACACCCTCCGCCGGATTGTGACTGCAGGGCTTCTCAACATAGACATGCTTGCCCGCCTGGAGTCCCGCGATCGCCATGGGGGCGTGCCAATGATCGGGCGTCGCAATCGTGATTGCGTCAACATCCTTCGAAGCGAGCACCTTGCGGAAATCCCTGTCGCTTGCAGGCGCGTACCCTAGGGTCTGCTCGACGCTCCCCGCAAACTTCTGAAGGAAGTTGCTGTCCACGTCGCAGACGTGAGTGATTTTCGCATCCTTTTCGTTCGCCTTCAGCGAGGAGAGGTGTGCGTACGCGCGGCCATGAAGGCCGATCACAGCGAAGTTCAGGCGCTCATTCGAGCCTAGTATCTGGCCGTAGCTCTTCGCAGTTGAACTGATGGCCACGCCTGCCACCCCCACCGCCATCGAATCAAGAAATTCACGTCGAGAAATCACATCTCCTCCTAGGGAGCTACCATCAGGACTTGCTTGGGCCAGGCTAACACCTGCACCGAACTAAAGGGTCCCGGATGCCTCGAGAGCCTGCTTCATGCTGGCCCAGCTGATCCGGGTCGATTCTTCGTGGCCGCACCGTGCCAGTGCGTCTCAAGGCTGACCAAGCCGCGCGCGGCGTTCGGTGTGGCCGGCATGGCCATGGCCCAACTCGCCCCTTCGACCCACTTGTAGATCTCGGAGTCCGCCCCGTGACGAAGCGAATGCAGGTCAGCGCTGAGAGACACCGGATCGGTTCCATGCAGCCGCTCGAAGTTGAGAAGGCGACCGTTTTCCCTCTCCTCCTCATAGACCGCCGGGAGGCACGCGCTCCGATTGATCGCCACCCGCGTTCCCCAGAAGCCCGGCCCGATCTTGACGTCGTTCAATGGAAACGGACACAACTTCGCATACTTCGACCGCGAAAAATCCATAAGGTAGGCATTCGCAGGCTTTGTGGGCTTAGCTTTGGCCAGTCCAAAGGCAGGCGAAATATAGATGCCTGCCGCCGCACAGGAGGTCGCTGCGACAAACCGTCGACGGCTGATGCCTCTGACACTCATAGAAGACCCCTCTCTGATACGGACGAACGCCCTTTCACAGGGAGACAAGCCCTCGCCTCCACCGCCGTTTAGAAGTTGATCCGTGCGCCAAGCAACAGGAAGCGCGGAGTCGATGTCTACGTTGCTCTGCCGAAGTTGCCATCGTTGGCGTTGGAAGAGATGGCGTTCAGGTTGACCCTGTTGAAGGCGTTGAAGGCGTCCACACGCAGTCGAAAGTCGACACTCTCGCGAATCTTCGTGATCTTTTCAATGGTAAGGTCGGTCTGGGCAAAGCCGGGATTGCGGAAACCGTTACTTTTTTCGTTTCCCTCCTGCCCCATGGCAGGCTGCGAAAACGGCCCGCAGTTATTGAAGTTGCCGCTAGAGCATTGCGGGAAGATGCCCGTGATATGTAAGCGTGTGGTCTTGGCCGTTGTGTTCGCGGCGGCGGAGTGAGGGGGCAGAGATAAGTGTCCACATAACTTTATGTGGACACTTATTTAAGGACTGCATGTATGGGTGGAGAGTGCGACGTTC
>JAABVA010006401.1_pt1 | contig 10435 bp, 5 predicted proteins | sample 5560331 | NCBI WGS metagenome assembly JAABVA01 (sample SAMN12812661, study PRJNA571458) | rock metagenome | isolation source: Antarctica rocks | place: Antarctica: Victoria Land, Mt New Zealand sud | collected 2016-01-07 | reverse complement strand
CACTCTCTCTGGCCAGCCTCATCGCCCCACACCCCATGGTTCACCGGCACCTCGCCAACGCGCCGCGAAGGCGCAAACCTCACATCCGATATCCCGTCCGGGACCTATTTTAGCGCCTATGGGGGGCGTGGCCGTCCGCTGAGCTACGCAGGCCCCACCACATCCCGAGCGGGTCGACGATGCAGACGCGCCCGCCTCCCGGCATCAGGCGCTTGGCCAGCCCCTTGACCGCATAGGTCTTACCCGACCCCGAGGTGCCTACGATGGCCAGCCGGTCGTCCAGCGCCGAGAGCGGCGACACGCCGGCGATCCGGTCCGCAGCGGCCGTGTCCTCTCCCGCCTGCCCGCGCTGAAGGCCTGCCGAAGCGCCTGCCCGGCGGGCGGCCAGCAGGCGGCTGACCGTGGCCTCGCTGACGCGGTAGAGCCGGGCCATGTCGGAGGCGGTGCGTCGGCCGGACAGCACCGCGTCGGCCACCGCCGTCTGCTGCTCGGGCGAGAGCTTCGGCGGCTGCCCGCCCGCCGGCCGCCGGGCACGCGCCGCCGCAGGATGGCCGGGTCCAGTCCCCTCGGGCGCGCCTGGGCCGTTGCGTGCCCCGAGGCTCCCCACGGCCGCCCCTGCCGCCCCGTCCTGGGGTGCGATGGCGTCAAGCGGCTCGGCCGGGCTACGCAGGCCGGCACCGAGGGCGATGAGGTGCCGCAAACAGCGCACCACGTCGGCCACGGACCGACCCAGGCTGTCCAGCCGCGGGACGATCACGACATCGCCCGCGCGCAAGCGGGCGAGCAGACCGTAGAGTGCGGGCTGTCCGCCGCTGTCCTTTGCACCAGGATCCTCCTCGACGACCTGCTCGCTTCCTGCCTCGATCAGCGCCCGGCGTTGCGCGCCGTCATCGGCTTTGTTACGGCGGCACGCTTCGAAATAGCCGATCAGCACGGCGCGGCGCGGGGCCGCGGGCTTCGGGCAAGCGTCACCGCGGCGCAGAGTAGGGCAGGGGAGGGCGCCGCGACTGTCGGGAATGCCCTTGCCGGCTCGCCTGAAGCTTGGAACGGCCGTTGTCGGTTTCAGAAGACCATTGCAGTGACGGCTGGCCAAAATCAGCGCGCTGCAGAGACCTTCTGAACACCCGGGCAACCAGAAGACCCGTTTAGTAAACCGCCGCTTCACCAGAACAACGCTGCGGTGGCAGGCTATTTGACCAGAAGACATCTGCGGTGAGCGGCGCGATGAAACAGAGCGTATCTGGGAACGACGCGGCTTACGGGACGCGCCCTGCCGGCGGGACGGCATAGCAGGCTCAAGCTCGCCGTCCCAGCTCAGGGCGACGGCGTGCCACTGCAAACGTCTTCTGGTTACCACTGCAGATGACTTCTGAAACCGACGTCCTAGATGGCATGCGCTTTCCTTGCATAAGCTTAAATTGCGAAACTCCGACAAATAATACTATAAATCAATGGCATTGTTCTTGCGTGAAGCCTGCTAAAACCACAATATGTTTTTAAAGCTTATTGCCTGTGCCGCTTGGCGCTCGGCACCGCTGAGACCGCCGCAGGCCCGTGCGAGCTCGGAAGGAGCCTGTCCGATGGCCAAACGGGGCAGTGCCCTCTGGTCGGAGGTCGCCGGGCCTGCGCTTGCGCCCTCGCGGGCGCTCAGCTATTTTGCTCGGGGCATCTGCTGGAAACGTTCTGGCGAACTGGAGCCGCACAACTCAGCATCCGGTCCGCCGTCAGCCGCATGAGTGGCGCGGCTGCATGGCCCTGGCCACCCGCACGCGGCCGTTGCGCCGCCCTGCAGCAGCCGAAGAACCGCCCACTCAGACCTCGACGCGCCGTGCCACCTGCACGAGCGTATCGGAGAACGTCGGCGCATTGCCATAGTCGGCGAAAGCCGGTGGATTAATGGCGTTGACGGTGCGCCCGTTGCCTTCGCGCCGCGCCCAATAGCCCATTGGCGCGACGACGATGCCCGCCATCGTGTCGGCGGAGACTTCCGCCGCGGCATCGAAGCTGCCCCGGTCGTTGGTGATGCGCACCCAGTCGCCCGCCTCGATCCCGCGCGCGTCGGCGTCGGCCGGATTGATCAGCAGCTTCTGCTCGCCGGCATGGTGCAACTGCTTCCGCAGGTTGCCGTAGGACGAGTTCAGGAAGGCGTGGCTCTTGGGTGAGAGCATGTTCAGCGGATAGCGCGACGCGAGCTGCGGGTTGGTCTGTGGTGACTCCCGTGCCGGCACGTAGTCGGGCAGCGGATCGAGGTCCGCGCCGGATTGTCCGCCCATATATCCCTGCCTGAACAGCGGCAGCACCATGTTACCGCCCGCCGCGATCGACGACTTGAACTCGCACTTGCCGGACGGCGTCGGGAAATTGCCCTCGCGGTGCGGCACGAAGTCGTCGGCCGAGCCGACGTTGAGGCGGGCGTAGCCGTTGGCGCGCAGCATCGCGAGATCGATGCCCTTGAGCGCGGGGCTGGTCCAGTCGAAGGCCATCTGCGCCATGTCCTCGTCGGTCATCGCCCAGTAGGGATCATCGAAGCCCATGATGCCGGCCAGACGGCGGAACAGATCCGTGTTGGGCACCGCCTCGCCGAGCGGCGCGATCGCCGGCTCATTTACGGTCATATACAGGTGGCCCCAGGAAAACATGACGTCGAACTGCTCGAGCTGCGTGGTCGCCGGCAGCATGATGTCGGCGAAGCGCGCAGTGTCGGTCATGAACTGCTCGCTGACGACGGTGAACAGGTCCTCGCGCGACAGGCCCTGCTCCAGCTTCGCCTGCTCCGGCGCCACTACCATGGGATTGGAGTTGTACACCATCAGCGAGCGGATCGGCGTTTCCAGTCCCAGCTCCCCGGTCAGCGCCTGCCCGAGCCGCCACTGGTTGACGACCGGAGTGCCGGGCGTGATCCAGTCGGGACGGCTGAGCGCGTCCCATTTGACCGGGAACGCCCAGATCGGCATGTGCATGATGCCGCCGCCGCAGTGCCGCCAGGAGCCGACGAGCGCCGGCAGGCACGACAGTGCGCGGACCGCATTGCCGCCGCTGGCGCTGCGTTCGATGGCAACGCCCATGCGGATCACCGACGGTTGCGTCGTCGCGAACCCCCGCGCCAGCGCGAGCAGGTCGGCCTCGGCGACGCCGGTGATTTCAGCCACGCGCGCCGGCGGAAAAGCCGCGGCACGGGCCTTCAGCTCCTCGAAGCCGACGGTGTAACGCTCGACATAGTCATGGTCGAGGAGGTTCTCGGCGACGATGACATTGATCATGCCGAGCGCCAGGGCGGCGTCGGTGCCGGGCTTGAGCCTGATGTGCCAATCGGCGGCCTTCGCCGTGCGCGTGGCCACAGGATCGATGACCACGACCTTGGCGCCGCGCCTTTGGGCTTCGGCGATGAACGGCCAATGGTGCAGGTTGGTGCTGATCGAGTTGATCGCCCAGAGCACGATGAAGCGCGAGTGGACGAAGCTTTCCGGGTCGATCGCGGCGGTGGGCCCACAGGTCATGAAAAAGGCCGTGATGGCGCCGGAGTCGCAGAAGGTCCGTTCCGAGATCGTGGCGCCGAGCTTGTTGAAGAAGGCGTCGCCGACGCTAAGGCCGTTGAGCGTGCCCTGGGTGCCGAGATAGCTGTAGGGCAGGATCGCGGCCGGCCCGCTTTCGTCGATGATGGCGGTCCAGCGCGCCTTGATTTCGGCGAGGGCCATGTCCCATGAGATCGGTTCGAACGTCCCGCTGCCTTTCGGGCCGGTGCGCCGCAGCGGATGCAGGATACGATCGCTGCTATACACGCGCTGCTCGTAGTCGTTGACCTTCACGCAAAGGCCGCCGCGGGTGAACGGGTGGTCCGGGTTGCCGCGCACCCTCACGGCCACGCCATCGCGCACCGTGGTGATCATGGCGCAGGTGTCCGGACAGTCATGCGGGCATGCGCTCAGAACCAACTTCTCCGGCATTGGACTCTCCTGCATCGACGAGGACACAGGATGGAACCTAACGAACATCGCGAGCAAGGCCTTCGGCAAATCGACGTTTGCCAGCTGACGCGACCCGGCGAACCTGCAATGCTCGTCGCTGACCCCGTTATTCCAGGAGAGGCCCATGCAGCGTCGTGAACTCCTGAAGGGCGCTGCGGCGGGAGTGACCGCATTGGCCGCGCCGCGGCTTGCACGCAGCGCCGGAGCCGACACGCTGATCTTCGCCCCACAGGCCGACCTGGCCCAGCTCGATCCGGTGTGGGTGACGGCCTATGTCACGCGCAACCATGCGTTCCTGGTATTCGACACGCTCTACGGCCTCGACGAGACCTACCAGCCGCATCCGCAGATGGTGGAGGGCCACGTCGTCGAGAACGATGGTAAGCTGTGGACGCTTACCTTACGCCCCGGTTTGAGGTTTCACGACAATACGCCGGTGCTGGCGCGTGACGCGGTGGCGAGCATCCGGCGCTGGGCATCGCGCGACGCTTTCGGCGCCTCGCTGCTTGCGGCCACGGACGAGCTTGCCGCTCCGGATGACCGCACCGTCCGGTTCCGGCTGAAGAAGCCGTTCCCCGCACTCCCGCTGGCGCTTGGCCGCGGCAGCAACACGATGTTGCCGGTGATGCCGGAGCGGCTGGCCAACACGCCCGGCACGCAGCAGGTCTCCGAGATGACCGGCAGCGGCCCCTATCGCTTCGTCGCGGACGAACGGGTGCCGGGCTCGCGCGCCGCCTACCAGCGTTTCGATGGTTATGTGCCGCGTACATCGGGCGTATCGAGCTTCACCGCCGGACCGAAACTGGCGACGATCGAGCGGATCGAGTGGCGGACCATTCCCGACGCGGCGACGGCGGCGGCGGCGCTCCAGGCCGGCGAGATCGACTGGTGGGAGGCGCCGACGGCGGACCTGCTGCCGCTGCTCCGGCGCAACCGCTCGATCACGACGGAGATCATCGACCGGGCGGGCAATATCGGCTTCCTGCGCGTCAATAGTCTGTATCCACCCTTCGACAACCCCGCGGTGAAACGCGCGCTGCTCGGTGCGGTCGACCAGTCGGACTTCATGACCGCCGTCGTCGGCGCCGATCCGCAGATGTGGCGCCAGCCTGCGGGCGTGTTCACGCCGGGCACGCCATTGGCGACGGATGTAGGGCTGGAGGTGTTCGAGGGTCCGCGGGACTACGACCGCGTCAAGCGCGACCTCGCTGCGGCCGGGTATCGCGGCGAGAAGGTGGTCATGTTGGCGGCCACGGACTTTCCCACCATCAACGCGCTGTGCGAGGTCAGCGCCGATATGTTCCGCAAGAGTGGGATCAACCTCGACTACCAGGCGCTGGACTGGGGCACGGTGACGAGCCGGCGCAATAGCCAGGAGTTGCCGGAGAAGGGCGGCTGGAACGCGCACTGCACCTACACGGCTGGCTACGACCTGTTAAATCCGGGGTCCAACCCCTCATTGAATGCGGTCGGCCGCGCGGGCTTCGTCGGCTGGCCGACCGATCCCCGGCAGGCGGAGCTGCGCAGCGCCTGGTTCGACGCGCCCGACCTCGAAAGCCAGCGGCGGATTTGCCGCGAGCTGCAGGCGCGCTTTGTCGAGAACCCCGGCTACTACCCGCTCGGGCAGTTCTTCCAGGCGACGGCGTATCGCAGCAGTGTCAGCAATGTCCCGCGCGGCTCGTTCAGCCTGTTCTGGGGCATCAAGAAGGGCTGACGCCGCGCCGTTGCAGGACCTCATTATGATAGCAGGAGCGTTCATGTCCGACGCCGAAATCGGCTTTCTCCCGGCCTCCGAGCTCGCCGTGCACTATCGAAACAAGTCGCTTTCACCTGTCGAGGTGATTGACGCGGTGCTGCGCCACGTTGACCGGCAGGAGCCGGCGTTGAACGCGATGGCCCTGGTGACGGCGGACCTCGCGCGCGCCACGGCAAAGCAGGCGGAGGCAGCGTTCATGCGCGGCGATGCGCGCAGGCTGGAAGGCGTGCCGGTCACCATCAAGGACCTGCAGCAGACTAAGGGCATCCGCACCGAGATGGGCAGCCGGATGTTCGAGGGGCATTTTCCCGATGTCGACGCGCCCTGCGTCACCCGGCTGCGCGACGCCGGCTGCGTCATGATCGGCAAGACGACGACGCCCGAGTTTGGCTGGAAGGGGGTGAGCCAGAGCCCGCTCACCGGGATCACCCACAACCCTTGGCAACATGGGCTCAGCGCCGGCGGATCGTCCAGCGGAGCGGGCGCGGGCGCGGCGGCGGGGTATGGACCACTGCATCAGGGCGGCGACGGGGCGGGCTCGGTGCGCATCCCCGCCCATATGTGCGGGGTGTTCGGCATGAAGCCGACCCATGGGCGCGTGCCGAACTGGCCGATGTCGAACAACGACCTCGCGACCCATATCGGCCCGATCACCCGGACCGTCACCGACGCCGCGTTGATGCTGGAGGCGATGGCCGGGCCACACGTGTGGGACTACACCTCGCTCGAAGCGGCGCCGCAGGACTATGCGTCGCAACTGCCGGCTACCTTGCGCGGCAAGCGCATCGCCTTCAGCCCGGACCTTGGCCACGCCCGGGTCGACGGCGACGTGGCGAAGCTGGTCGTCCGCGCGGTGGGCGCGTTCGAGCAAATGGGCGCCACCATCGAGCCGGTCACGCCCGCCTGGGGACCGGTCGGGCCCGAGCTGTTTGATTTCTTCTGGCCGGCGACTTTCTCCGGCCGGCTGCGGTTCCTGCCGGAATGGGAGGACCGGCTCGACCCGGGCTTAGTCGCCATGATCAAGACGACGAAGAACCTCAAGGTCTCGGAGTTCATGGTGATGCGCGAGCGCCGCTTCGCCTACTGCCAGACGATCCACGAGTTATTCCAGGATTGGGATTTCCTGCTGACGCCCGCCGTCAGCACGCCCGCATTTCCAGCCCACCTGCTGCAGCCCGAGCACTGGCCACAGCACCCGTGGGACGGGCTGTCATGGGCGCAGTTCAGCTACCCGTTCAATTGGGCGGGCAACCCGGCGGTCAGCGTGCCCTGCGGCTTCACCGCCACCGGGTTGCCGGTGGGTCTGCAGATCGTCGGGCGTCGGTTCGACGATCTCGGCGTGCTGCAGGCTTCCCATGCGTTCGAGCAGGCCCGGCCCTGGGCGTCACGCCGTCCGCCGCTGGCCAACCAACCTCCGGAGAACGCTCATGCAGCGCCGTGACCTGCTGGCCTCGACCTTCGGCGCGACCGCTGCGCTGGCGCTGCCCCGCATCGGCGCCGCTCAGGGCAAGACGACCGTCCACTTCGTGCCGCAGGCCGACCTCGCACTGCTGGACCCGGTGTTCAATACGGCGCTGGTGACGCGCAATCATGGCTTCCTGGTGTATGACCAGCTCTATGGTCTGGACGACACGCTGACCCCGCAGCCGCAGATGGTCGACGGGCACGTCGTCGAGGATGGCGGCCTGACCTGGCGGATGACGCTGCGCGAAGGCATGACGTTCCATGACGGCACGCCGGTACTGGCCCGCGACGCCATTGCGAGCATCGGCCGGTGGGGCCGCAACGACCCATTTGGGCAGAACGTGCTCGCCGTCACCAACGAAATGTCGGCGGCGTCCGACCGCGTGATCGTGTTCCGGCTGAAAAAGCCGTTCCCGCTGCTGCCGGTCGCGCTGGCAAAGCCCTCGTCGTATTGCCCCGTGCTGCCGGAGCGCCTGGCGAAGACGCCGGCCAACCAGCAGGTGACGGACACCACCGGCAGCGGGCCGTTCCGTTTCCTGCCCGACGAGCGCGTCGCAGGCTCGCGGGCGGTGTATGAGCGATTCGCCGGCTACGTGCCGCGGCCGGGCGGCACGCCGAGCTTCGCGGCGGGTCCGAAGATCGCCTACATCGACCGGGTCGAGTGGCATACCATCCCCGACGCCGCCACCGCCGCAGCGGCGCTGCAGCGCAACGAGGTCGACTGGTGGGAGCAGCCGACGGCGGACCTGCTGCCGCTGCTACGCAAGTCGCGCGACATCGTGGTCGAGTCGAAGGAGAAGGGCGGGTTCATGAGCATGATCCGCTTCAACCATCTGGTGCCGCCATTCGACAACCCGGCCATCCGCCGCGCCTTTTTTCCCGGCATCAAGCAGGCGGATTACATGCAGGCGGTCATGGGCGAGAACCACAGTCTGTGGAACGACCGCTGCGGCTTTTTCCTGCCCGGCGGTCCCCTTTCCACGGAGGCGGGGCTAGAAACGATGGACGGCGCCCCGGACCTCGACCGCGTGAAGGCCAACCTGCAGGCGGCGGGATACAAGGGCGAGCGCGTGGTGTTCGTGGTGCCGACCGACCTGCCTTCGCTCAACGCCATGAGCGAGGTAGCGGCCGACATGTTCCGCCGGGTCGGGATCAACCTGGACTACCAGGCCTCCGACTGGGGCTCGGTCGCGCCGCGGCTCGCCAACAAGGAGGGGTTGGACAAGGGCGGCTGGAGCGTCTGGTGCAACAACATTCCCGGCATCATCGCCGTGACGCCGGCGACGCAGTCCTACACCCGCGGTATCGGGCGCGCGGGCACCTTCGGCTGGCCAGAGTCGGCGAGGCTCGAGGCGTTGCGCAGCGAGTTCCTGGACGCGCAGACGCTCGACGAGCAGAAGCGCATCACCCGTGATTTGCAGCTCCAGGCGTTCCAGGACGTGCCTTACATCCCGCTCGGCGCCTACAGCCAGCCCTTTGCCTACCGGCGGAACATCACCGGCATGCTCAACAGCTTCCCGGTCTTTTACAACATCAAGAAGGGCTGAGTTACGGCAGCAGCCGTTGCGTGCTCTCCGCCGCCGCCGCGATGCCGGCCCAATCGTAGCGCATCGGCACCATGCGGCAGGCGCTCCAGGGCGGGTTCTGGTCGGCGTAGTGGGCGCTCCCTGGGTGGCCGGACGCGCCGTGGAACACCACCCAGCGGCAGTTCTCCCAGTTGCCGACGTCGAACACGTAGCGCGACAGCGCGCCATAGGTCGCGGCCGGTCCCGCGGCCGGAACAAGCCCAGTCGCCAGCACGGTGTCGCTATCGCCGCCGACCGGCAGTGACGGCGGGTCGAGCAGGGCGGCGGCCCCAGGGAACGCCGCCGACAAGGGATGGATGAAGCGCGGGCGGTGCGCCTCGCCCCACGGCCCGCGTATGGGTCTCGCCACTGCCTCAGCCAGGGCCGCCGCCATCGCCTGGTCCCAGCCCCAGCCGTCCAGCAGCGCCGCGTCGTCCGCCCGTAGCAGTGTCGGCAGCGCCCACCAGAGCTGTCCCTGCGGCGAGAGGCCCGGCGGGACTGCCGCCCAAGGATGGTTGGTCGCGCCGTCCAGGCCGCTCCGCTGCGCCAACAGCGCCGTGAGTGCGCGGCGCAGGGCGACGTAGCCGGCGGCCGCAGCAGAACCGGCCTCCATTCGCCCATGCCAGTCCAGCAGCAGCGTGCGCAGCGCCGCCTGGTCGGGATCAGCGGGTGCCGGCATCGCCGCGAGCCGCGCCTGGAACAGCGCCGCGTTGGTGGACAGGGTATCGCCGTGCAGCGCAGCCGCGTCCTCGACCTGAAACGGCAGCAGTTCCCGCAGCCGCGCTAGGATGCGGTTGGCCCGATACGGCGGATGGCAGTCGGTGCAAAGGTAATCCAGGTGGCCGTCCGCCACGACCCGGTTGTTGGCGGTGACGATGATCCCGTCTGGAGGGTCGATGACCTGCGGCATGTCGTCGATCCAGCCCTCCCACTCATGCGCACCGGTCCAGCCCGGCACCGGCAGCCAGCCATTCGTCCGCGGCCGGCGCGGCACCCGGGCCCGGACCAGGTGGCCGATGCTGCCAGCCACGTCGCCTGCGACCAGGTTATGGTCGATCAGTCCCCAGCCGCGCGTCGCCTCGAACAGCGCCGCCACCGACCCGGCGCCGGCCATGCGGGGCAGGCAGTCGAACGACAGGTCGGTCTCGGCGAATTGCACCGAGCGCAGGGTCAGCGCGGTGCCAGACCGCGGATCCCCGGCGATGACCGGGCCGTGCCGTGTCTCGATGATGTCGAAGCTGTGGGACGCGCCACCGCGCACGGCGATGGTGTCGGTGCGCATACGGACCGGCTCCCACGCCGATCCGAAGCGCGCGGCGCCGCCGGCCGGGTCGAAGCGCTCCAGGAATAGGTCGTGGATGTCCATGAAGGCGTGGGTGACGCAATACGCGACCCGGCCGTTATGGGCGAAATGCGGGAACCCGGGCACGCCCGGCACGGTGAGGCCGATCATGTCGAACGCGTCGCAGGCCAGGTGCGCCTGGGCATACATGCTGGGAATTTCGAACGCGCGGTGCGGGTCGCCCGCCACGATCGGCCGGCCCGTGGCGGAGTGGGCCGGCGCCACAGCCCAGTTGTTGCTGCCGCCACCAGTTTCGTCGCCTCCGGTTTCGGTCCCCATGGCGCGCAGCAGTCCCTCGATCGCCGGGCTGAGCGCCGCGAGATCAGCCTCCCACCGCGTGGCG
>JAABVA010006400.1_pt1 | contig 10436 bp, 12 predicted proteins | sample 5560331 | NCBI WGS metagenome assembly JAABVA01 (sample SAMN12812661, study PRJNA571458) | rock metagenome | isolation source: Antarctica rocks | place: Antarctica: Victoria Land, Mt New Zealand sud | collected 2016-01-07 | reverse complement strand
CCTGACCGCGTCAGCGGTGCTCGGCGAGCAAGCGGTCGCGAACCCGATCGAACACGCTGCGCAGCCATTGGTGTGCGGAGTCGTGGTCGTACACGGGGTGCCACCACAGCGCCTCGATCAGCGGTGTGACCGGGAACGGGCAGGGCAGGACGCGGACGCCGGCGGCGGCGGCGAGCCGGTCGGCGAGGCGCTGCTGGATCAGGGCGAAGCGGTCGGTGCCCGCGACCAGGAACGGCAGCGCAAGGAAGCTCCCGGACACGGCGACCACGCGGGGTTCGATCCCCACCATGCTGAGCTGCTTGACCGCGGGAGTGAACGCGGTGGGCTCCCGATAGGTGACGACCATCGGCAACGTGTGCAGGTGTTCCAGGGTGAAGGTCTCACCCACCGAGACGTTGTCGGCGCTGACCACGCACGTCCACTGGTCCTCGTAGAGGTCCTGATGGGGGAGGTCGGCGAGGTAGCCGTGGGGCAACACCATCGCGTCGACCGCGCGCAGGCTCTCGGGCGCGGCGTCGACGGTCTCGGTGCGCAACTGCTGCAGACGTAGGCACACCGAGGGCGCCTGCTCGGCGAGGACCGCGCTCAGGTGTGCGCCCAGCACGGTGGCGGCGTAGTCCGAGACGACCACGGTGAACTCGCGCTCGGCACGAGCGGGGTCGAAATCGGGTTGGCCGGCGAAGACCCGCTCGAGCACACCCATCGCGCCGGCGGTGCGCTCGACGAGGTCCGCCGCCAGGGGCGTGAGCTCGTAGCTGTTGCCGACCCGGGTCAGCAGCTCGTCGTCAAAGTGCCGGCGCAGCCTGGACAACGCGGTGCTCAGGGTGGGCTGGCTCAGGCCCAGCCCGGCGGCCGCGCGGGTGACCGACCGCTCGCGCAGCAACGCGTCGAGGGACACGAGCAGGTTGAGGTCGAGGTTGGACAGCTTCACGCTGCGCCGCCCGGTCACCGAGGCCCGCTCATCGGAATTCGCCATACCCCGCATCGTCAGGTTCGTGTTCCCGAATAGTGCTCGGCGCCCGCACGGTGAGGCAACACACAAGCCGTCGCGGAGGACATCGTGCCGACACATCCCGGACACCTCGCCCTCGACGGCGAGCTCGGCCCGGTGAACGCGCCCACGATCGGGGACACGCGGGCCATCATCGCCGCCGGGTTCGACCCGGCCGAGCCCGAGGAAGCGATCGCCTCGACGGCCGCCAGGGTGAGCAACTGGGGCCGCTGGGGCCAGCACGACGTGCTGGGCACCCTGAACTTCCTCGACGACGCCAAGCGTCTCGAGGGCGCCCGGCTGGTGCGTCGGGGCACCGTGTTCTCACTGTCGCAGCCGTTCGACATGGACGGCCCGCAGAGCGGGTGGCGTCGGCGCACCAACCCGGTGCACACCATGCTCGACACCGGGCGCGAAGCCCTCGACGGCGAGTTCCCGCACGGCCTCGGCGGCGCCGACGACGTCATCACCATGCCGCTGCAGTGCTCCACCCAGTGGGACGGGCTCGGCCACATCTTCGACCACGGCCGGGCCTGGAACGGCCGGGACGCCGGCGCGGTCGTGACCAGCTCCGGGGACCGGCTCACCGGCATCGAGACCGCCGCCGACCGGTTCGCCGGGCGCGCGGTGCTGCTCGACGTCGGCCGCGCCCTCGGGCCCAGCACCGGCGAGGGCGCCGGCGAGCTGCCCGACGGCTTCGCGATCACCGTCGAACACCTCGAGCACACCATCGCCGCCCAGGGCGTCGCCCTCGGGCGGGGGGACATCGTGTGTGTGCGTACCGGCCAGTACGCCCGCACCCGACGCCAGGGCTGGGGCAGCTACGCCGGCGGCCCTGCGCCCGGCCTGTCGTTCACCACCGCCCCGTGGCTGCACGGCACCGAGATCGCCGCGATCGCCACCGACACGTGGGGCTTCGAGGTCCGGCCCAACGAGTTCGACGTCGCCTTCCAGCCGCTGCACCAGGTCGCCATCCCGCACATCGGGCTGTTCATCGGCGAGATGTGGGACCTCGAGGCCCTCGCCGCCGACTGCGCCCCCGGGGGGGCCGGTGCCGGGATCCACGACTTCTGGCTGACCGCTGCCCCGCTGCCGATCACCGGTGCCGTCGGCTCCCCCATCAACCCGCTCGCCGTCAAGTGACGGCGCGAGCCCTCGAGGAGAACCAGCCGTGGTTGCGGTCCAGACCGTGCTCGTGGTCGGCGGCGGAGCCGCCGGCTGCGCCACCGCCATCCCACTCGCCCGCGCCGGCGTCGCCGTCGACCTCGTGGAGATCAAGCACGACGTGACCGCCACCGGCTCGGGCATCACCCTGCAGGGCAACGCCCTGCGGGTGCTGCGTGACCTCGGGGTGTATCACCAGGTGGCCGCCGCCGGCTACGGGTTCGACACCCTCGGGCTGCGCGCCCCCGACGGGACGGTGGTGGTCGAGATGCCCGACGCGAAGACCGGCGGTCCCGACCTGCCCGCCACGGTCGGGGCACGGCGCGCCGACCTCGCCCGCGTCCTGGTCGCCCGGGCCCAGGAGCTCGGCGCCAAGCTGCGCTTCGGCACCACGGTGGAGCACCTGAGGCAGGACGACGCGGGGGTCGACGTCACGTTCTCCGACGGCAGTACCGGGCGTTACGACCTCGTCGTCGGGGCCGATGGCGTCCGCTCCCACGTCCGGTCCCTGCTCGGGGTCGAGGTGGACGTCGCGCCGGTCGGGATGGGCATCTGGCGGGTGTTCACCCGGCGCCCCGCCGACCTCGAGCGGACCGACCTGTACTACCACGGCGCCTGCTACATCGCGGGCTACTGCCCCACCGGCCCCGACAGCATCTACGCCTACCTGGTGGAGGACGCCCAGGACCGGTTCGGGCTCGCACCCGACGAGCAGCTCCAGGTGATGCGCGAGCTGGCCGAGAACTACCACGGTCCCTGGGACGACATCCGCGCGCTGATGACCGACTCGACCAAGGTCAACTACACCTGGTTCGAGTGGCATGTCCTGGACGGGCCGTGGAACCGCGGCCGTGTCCTGCTCATCGGCGACGCCGCCCACTCCTGCCCGCCCACCCTGGCCCAGGGCTGCGCGCAGGCCCTCGAGGACGCCGTGGTGCTCGCCGAGGTCCTCCTCGACGCCGACGCCCTCGACCAGCAGGTGTTCGACACCTTCACCGAACGCCGCCTGCCCCGCGCCCGGACCGTGGTCGAGAACTCCCTCCAGCTCGCCCGCTGGCTGCTCGACCACGTCACCGACGCCGATGTCCCCGGCCTCATGGGCCGCACCACCGCCCTGCTGTCGCAGCGGCCCTGACCCCGCTGCCCGACGCGATCGACCGACCGGCCCGTACAAGGAGCACCTGCCATGCCCACCAGCGCCCCGAACCGCCTGATCACCCACCTGCGCCACGTCGATCTCGGGGTGCCCGACTTCGACCGCCAGCTCCGGTTCTACCGCGACCTGTGGAAGCTGACCCCCACCGTCGAGGACACGGGCATCGCGTTCCTCGCCGCCGAGGGCTCGCCCGAGCAGTACCAGGTGCGCCTGCGTGCCGACGCCGACAAGCGCCTGGACCTCATCGCCTTCGGCGCCGCGTCGGCCGAGGACGTCGACGCGCTCGCCGCGCGGCTGGGCTCGGAGGGCGTGCAGCTCGTCAGCGAGCCCGACAAGCTGCGGACCCCGGGCGGGGGCTACGGCTTCCGGTTCTTCGACCTCGACGGGCGCACCGTGGAGGTGTCCTCCGACGTCGAGACCCGCGTGCACCGCAAGGTCGAGGAGGGCGAGTCCGCCCCGGTCAGGCTCTCCCACGTCGTCATCAATTCGCCGCAGCCCGAGGCGCTCGTGGCCTGGTACGACCGCCACCTCGACTTCCGGGTCTCCGACACGCTGAGCAGCCCGCACATGGGCGACGTCATGTGGTTCCTGCGCTGCAACCCCCAGCACCACAGCCTCGCGATCGCCCGCGGCCCGCACGTGGCGCTGCACCACGCCTCGTTCGAGCTGCGCGGCATCGACGAGTACATGCGCGGGACGGGGCGGCTGCTGCGCGCCGGCGTGGAGAAGGTGTGGGGCCCGGGCCGGCACCTGGCCGGCAACAACACGTTCTCCTACTTCCTCGACCCGCACGGCAACACCATCGAGTACACGACCGAGCTGGAGTGCCTCGACGAGGACAGCTGGCACCCACACCTCTACGACTTCTCCGACCCCGACGTCTCCGATCAGTGGGGCACGGCGAACCCGATGAGCGAGTTCGTCGCGAAGAAGTCGTTCAACGACCCCGACCGCGGCGTCTTCGTCGCGCCCCCGGTCTGAGCCACCCCAGCCACCCATCACGCCGAGGAGGACCGGTGCGACTCGCCACCGTCGAGTACCAAGGCGCCCCACGCTGCGGCGTCGTCACCAGGGACGGGCTGCACCTACTGCCCGCGGCCGTCACCGTGGCGGGCCTGCTCGCCGGCGGCCCGGAGGCGCTGGAGCAGGCCCGACGCGACGCGTCGTCGGTGCCGGCGGTGCCGCTCGAGCAGGTGCGGCTGCTGCCGCCGCTGGCGCCGCCGACCGTGCGCGACTTCGTCGCGTTCGAGGAGCACGTCGAGGGGGTGCGCCGCAGCATCGACGGCGTCGGGGGCGTCGTCGCCCAGTGGTACGAAGCGCCCACCTTCTACTTCACCAACCCCTACGCGGTGATCGGCGCCCACGACGACGTCCCCGTGCCGCCCGGCAGCCAGGTGCTCGACTTCGAGCTCGAGGTGGCCGCGGTGATCGGCCGGGAGGGCCGGGACCTCACCCCGGAACAGGCCCGGGACCACATCGTCGGGTACACGATCTTCAACGACTGGTCCGCCCGCGACCTGCAGGGCCGGGAGATGAAGGTCAACCTCGGCCCGGCCAAGGGCAAGGACACCGCGACCACGCTGGGGCCGTGGCTGGTCACCGCCGACGAGCTCGAGTCGCACCGCGACTCCGACGGGTTCCTCTCCCTCGCACTCGTCGCCGAAGTCAACGGCCGCGTCGTGGGCCGCGACCTGCTCTCCAACATGGGGTGGCCGTTCGAGGACCTCGTCGCCTACGCCTCGCGCGGCACGGTCGTCCGCCCGGGCGACGTGCTGGGCTCGGGGACCTGCGGCAACGGCGGCTGCCTGGCGGAGCTGTGGGGCCGCGGCGTGTCCCGGGAGGACCTCCCACCGCTGCAGCCCGGCGACGTCGTCACCCTCACCGTCGAGGGCATCGGCACCATCTCCAACCGCGTCGTCCCCGGCGTTGCTCCGGTCCCCGTGCCTGCCGCGCGCCCCCGTCCGCGGACCCGCCCTGACGCCGCTCCTGATCGCGCCTCGGTGGCTGCCCCGTGACCGGGCCACTGGCCACGCGGGCCGTCGTGGTTACGGGAGCCGCCCGGGGCCAGGGCGCCACCCAGGTCCGGCTGCTCGCCGAGCAGGACGCCACCGTCGTGGCCACCGACGTGCTCGACGACGACGGCGAGCGCCTCGCCGCCGAGCTGCGCGACGAGGGATTGCAGGTCGAGTACCAGCACCTCGACGTGGCTGACCCCGAGGGCTGGACCGCCCTGGCCGCGAGCCTCGCCGAGGGGGCGGGCGCCGTGCACGGATTGGTCAACAATGCTGGCACCACGTGGCGCGGTCGCGTCGGGGACCTCGAGATCGCCGACTGGGACCGGGTCCAGGCCATCAACACGACCGGGCCGCTGCTGGGCATGCAGGCGTTGCTGCCCCTGATGGGCGCCGGCGCCTCGATCGTCAACATCGGGTCGGTCGCCGGGCTCACCGGCCACTACCCCGCCGCGTACACCTCCAGCAAGTGGGCCCTGCGCGGCCTGTCGAAGAGCGCGTGCCTCGAGCTCGGTCCGCGCGGCATCCGCGTCAACATGATCCACCCCGGCTACATCGAGACGCCCATGACCGCCTCGGCCTCGGCGGCGTTCCGGGACGCCAACATCGCCGAGACACCCCTCGGGCGCACCGGCACCGTCGACGAGGTCGCGCCCCTGGTCGCGTTCCTGCTCTCCGACGCCGCCTCGTTCATCACCGGCGCCGAGATCCCCGTCGACGGCGGCATGACCGCGCACGGCGGCGTCAAATCCATCTCGGACGCGCTGCGATGACCTCACCCCGGCCTCCGGCCGTGATGCGGGGCCGGCTCGACGGCAAGGTCGCCCTGATCACCGGGACGGCCCGAGGACAGGGCCGCGCGGCCGCCCTGCTCTTCGCCGCCGAAGGCGCCCACGTCGTCGGCGCCGACCTCGACCCGGCGGGTGCGGCGGAAACGGTCGCCCGGGTCCGCGACCGCGGCGGCGACATGATCACCAGCGACGGACCGGTCGACCTCACCGACGAGCACGCCGTCACGTCCTGGATCGGCGTCGCCGGCGCCCGCCACGGGCGCATCGACGTCCTCTACAACAACGCCGGCGCCACCCGCTTCTCCCCGCTGGAAGACACCTCGTTCGACGACTGGTCCTTCGTGCTCCGCAACGAACTCGACCTGGTCTTCCTCGCGTGCAAGCACGCTTGGCCCTTTCTGCGGGCCAGCGGGGCCGCCAGCGTGCTGCTCGTGGGCTCCACCGCCGGCATCACGGGGTCGATGACCAACACCCGCATCGCCCACACCGCCAGCAAGGGCGCCGTCGTGGCCATGACCCGCCAGCTCGCCGCCGAAGGCGCGCCGCACGGGATCCGCGTCAACTGCATCAGCCCCGGCATGATCCGCACCCCCGCCACCGGAGAACGACCTTCTCGCCGACGACCACCCCATGCGGCAGATCGCCCGGCACATCCCGCTCGGCCGAATCGGCGACCCCGACGAGATCGCCCGTTGCGCGCTCTTCCTCGTCGGCGACGAATCCTCCTACGTCACCGGCACCAACCTCGTCGTCGACGGGGGCTGGTCGGCGGTCCTACCCGGCGCCTCGTGAACAGTTCCCACGTCGGAGAGGACACCCCGTGTTCGAATACTTCCCCGGCAACTACGTGTGGAACCTGGGCGTCGTCGCTGCCCTCAACAGCGGCGGCCTCATCGACGAGGTCGACCGCGCCTGCCGCCCCATCAAGCATGCCGCGGCCAGGGGTGAGGATGCCGGCACCCGCAGACTTCCTGCGCGCATGGACCGCCCTGAGCGATCAACTGGTCGGCCAGGCCGAGGAGGCCGAGAAGGCCGGGCACACCCGGAGCGCCGGACAGCTCTACGCCCGCGCCACCAACTACCTGTGCCAGGCCGAACGGATGCTGGCCAACTCCGACCCCGGCCGTCTCCCCACCTACCGGCGGGTGCTGGACCTGCAGCAGAAGGCGTTCGACCTCGAGGACCGCCGCGTGTCACGCGTCGCCATCCCCTACGAGGGCACCTTCCTGCCGGGCTACTTCAACGCTGCTCTCGCCATCGATGACGGACCCGCCCCCGTCGTGATCCTGGTCAACGGACTCGACTCCACCAAGGAACACATGTACAGCTCGGGTCATGGGGCCGAGCTCGCTGCCCGCGGCATCTCCTGCCTGATGCTCGACCAGCCCGGCACCGGCGAGGCCCTGCGACTGCACGGGCTCACGGCCCGCATCGACACCGAGGCCTGGGCCGGAGCCGCCGTGGACTACCTGCTGACCCGCGACGACGTCGACGGATCCCGCATCGGCATAGTCGGCTGGTCGCTGGGGGGCTACTATGCCCCCCGCGCGGCCGCCTACGAGAAGCGGCTCGCCCTCGTCGTGGCCTGGGGCGCCAACCACAACTGGGGTGCCGTACAGCGCGCCGGCTCGAGCGCGAAGGCGAACGGCCGGTCCCCCACTACTGGGAGCACGTGCTGTGGGTGTGGGGCCACACCGACCTGCAGGAGTTCATCGAGTTCGCCGACGCCGTCCACCTCGACGGCGTGGTCGAGGAGATCACCGTGCCCTTCCTCATCGCCCACGGCGCCGACGACCGCCAGATCCCCCTCGAATACGCCCACCGCTCCTACGACCAGGCCGTCAACTCGCCGAAGCGGGAACTGCGCGTGTTCACCCCCGAGGAAGGCGCCACCGAGCACATCGGCCTCGACCATCTGCCCCACGTCAGCACCTTCGTCGCGGACTGGGTCGCCGACACGTTTGCCGAGACGGCCCGCAAGGACTACCTGTGACCGGACCCCATGCACGACCATCGCGTCGGCCGGAGCGAACACCCACAACGCGGACCCCAGGCCCGCAGAACGAGGAGACGACATCATGGGAGATCGGGTCCAAGGCAAGGTCGCCTTGATCACCGGGGCCGCCCGCGGGCAGGGACGCGCCCACGCGCTACGCCTGGCCCAGGAGGGGGCCGACATCATCGCGGTGGACGTGTGCGAGACCGTCGCGACCACGCCCTACGACGGTGCAACCGAGGCCGACCTGGCCGAGACCGTGAAGCAGGTCGAGGACCTCGACCGCCGCATCCTCACCCGCAAGGCCGACACCCGCGACCTCGCCGGGCTGGAGGCGGCCGTCGCCGACGGTCTGTCTGAGTTCGGCCGTCTCGACATCGTCTGCGCCAACGCCGGCATCGCCTCGTTCGCACCCGCATGGGAGCTCACCGAGGACGTGTGGCAGGACGTGATCGACATCAACCTGACCGGGGTCTGGAAGACGGTGCGGGCCACGGTGCCGACGATGCTCGAGCAGGGCAGCGGCGGCTCGATCATCCTGACCAGCTCGATCGCCGGCCTGATCGCGTTCCCGAACCTGGCCCACTACACCGCGGCCAAGCACGGGGTCACCGGACTGATGCGCACGCTGGCCGTCGAGCTGGCCCCGCACCGCATCCGCGTCAACTCGGTGCACCCCACCACCGTGGACACCGACATGGTCAACAACGAGCCGGTGTACTCGCTGTTCCTGGGCGGCATGCAGGGCGCCACCCGTGCCGACGCCGAGGTCGGGATGAAGGCGCTCAACGCGATCCCGATCCCGTGGGTGGACCCGGTCGACATCAGCAACGCTGTCCTGTGGCTGGCCTCCGACGAGGCGCGCTACGTCACCGGGACGACCCAGGTCATCGACGCCGCCGCGATGTCCCCGTTCAAGATCCCACACGGCTGATCAGCCCGTTCAGGCCCAGGTCGACACGACTCCCGGTCACCGCAGCCCGACCGCGGAAGGACTCTTCGATGACTTCGTCAGCGAGCGGACAGACTCCCGGTGTGTCACCGGGGCCTGCCCCACCCGCCGCGACCAGGATCAGGCGCGACGAGATCGCGCGGGGCGTGGTGGGCCGTCGCCGCGAGCTGGACCTGGTCCTGGCCGCGGTCTCGGCGGGGCGCGACATCGTGCTCGAGGGCCCACCCGGCACGTCGAAGTCGACGATCCTACGGGCGATCACGGGCAACTGGGGTGTGCCGTTCGTCCTGGTCGAGGGCAACGCGGAGCTGACACCGGCGCGGCTGGTCGGCCACCACAACCCGGCGCGCGTGCTGCGCGAGGACTACTCGGCCGACAACTTCGTGCCTGGCCCGCTGGTGGACGCGATGCTGACCGGTGGGTTCCTCTACATCGAGGAGCTGAACCGGGCCCCGGAGGACACCCTCAACACGTTGCTGTCGGCCATGGCCGAGCGGGAGGTGGCGGTGCCGCGGGTCGGCCTGATCACGGCGTTGCCGACTTTCCGGGTGCTGGCGTCGATGAACCCCTTCGACAACGTCGGCACCGCCCGCATCTCGGATTCCGTCTACGACCGCTGGTGTCGGCTGGCCGTGGGCTATCAGGACGAATCGGAGGAGCGCGACATCGTCACGGCCCGTACGGACTGCGACGACGACGCCCTCGTCGCGGACGCGGTGGCGATCACGCGGGCCACCCGGGCGCACCGGGAGCTGCGGCGGGGCTCGAGCGTGCGGGGGGCGATCGACCTGGTCGCCATCGCCGTTCAGCTGGGTGGGCTGGGCAGCTACAACGGTGACCGGCCGCGGCTGGTGCTCGACGCCGCGCTGCTGGCGCTGTCGGCCCGGGTCGGTGTGGACGAGGCCAGTGACGTGACCCCGGAGGAGGTGATCACCGAAATCTGGGAGAACCATTTTTTCTCGCGTCCCGGCGTGCCGCGCCGGGACCCCACCGCATGAGTGTCGACAACGCCGTCGCGCTCCCCGGGGCGGCTGAGCATCCGCACGGGCTCGCCCCACTGCGCCGCAAGCCCACACAGCTGCGCGCGGCACCCGCTCTCTACCGGTCCGGCACCGGCACGCCGCTGGTGAGCTCGGCCGGCACGGGTGGTCACGGCGAACCGGCGGGTCCAGCCGGGGGCCAGGGCGTCCTGGTGACCGGGCAGCATGCCGAGCTGCGCGACGTGGCCGAGTTGCTGGAGGACCGCACACCGGACCGCGAAGTGGTGGCCATGGCGCAGCGGATCGCCTGCCGGTTGTCCATCCGGCGCCGCCCCCGCGATCCCCGGGCCCAACGCGGAGCAGGGAAGCTGGCCAGCGTGCCCTACCGGTACCG
>JAABVA010006399.1_pt1 | contig 10436 bp, 8 predicted proteins | sample 5560331 | NCBI WGS metagenome assembly JAABVA01 (sample SAMN12812661, study PRJNA571458) | rock metagenome | isolation source: Antarctica rocks | place: Antarctica: Victoria Land, Mt New Zealand sud | collected 2016-01-07 | reverse complement strand
CGTCGAGCGAGAGATCCTGGTCCTGCAGGGCGGTACCCATCGCTCCGTCGCCGATGAGGACACGCGTACGCAGGGCAGCCAGGAAGGGTGACTCACTCGGGGTAGTCATCACGCGATCGTAACGTGGCGCCGGGGTCCGGCCGTCGCCTCTGCGAGACGCATCACGACCCGTACCCTGGGTCGGTGTCCGCCCCCGGAGAACAGCCGCTCCATCCGGCCGCCGCACCCGTACTGCGGGATCCGGTGATGCTCGCCGCGTTCGAGGGCTGGAACGACGCGGGTGACGCCGCGAGCACCGCCGTCGAGCACCTGGCCCTGACCTGGGACGCGACCGAGCTCGGCGCCATCGACCCCGACGAGTACTACGACTTCCAGGTCTCCCGGCCCACGGTCCGCCTCGTCGACGGCATCAGCCGCGAGGTGGACTGGCCGACCACGCGGTTCACCCTCTGCCGCGCCCCCGGGTCCGGACGGGATCTGGTCCTCGTCCGCGGCATCGAGCCGAACATGCGCTGGCGCGCGTTCTGCCGAGAGATCGTCGTCAAGGCCCACGAGCTCGGGGTCGGCACCGTGATCACGCTCGGCGCGCTCCTCGCCGACACCCCCCACACGCGGCCCGTGCCGGTCACCGGGACGTCGTTCGACAAGGCCTCGGCCCAGCGCTACCGGCTGCAGCGCTCGCGCTACCAGGGACCCACCGGCGTCGTCGGGATCCTGCAGGACGCCTGCGTGCAGGCCGGGTTGCCGGCCATCTCCTTCTGGGCCGCGGTGCCGCACTACGTCTCCCAGCCGCCCGCCCCCAAGGCCACGATCGCGTTGCTGCAGCGCGTCGAGGAGGTCCTCGACGTCGAGGTCCCCCTCGGCGGGCTGCCCGACCAGGCCGAGAAGTGGGAGCGCACCGTCTCGGAGATGGCCGACGAGGACGACGAGGTCCGCGAGTACGTCAAGGCCCTCGAGGAGGCCGGCGACGCCGAGACCGACCTCTCCGAGGCCAGCGGCGACGAGATCGCCGCCGACTTCGAGCGGTACCTGCGCCGTCGCGACCCCGGCGGCCCGGGCAGTCCCGGGCACGGCGACACGGCGGGTGGTCCCGGAACGGGTCCCTGGGAGACGTGACCGGGGCGGACCCCGCCGCGGCGCGATCCGCGGGGGACCGCCTGCGCCTCGCCGCGCTGTACGCGGGCGGGTTCCTCGGCCCGTTCGGCGGCGGGGTCACCGCGTCGATGCTGCCGGAGCTCGGCCGCGACCTCGGGTTCTCTCCCGCGGCGGCGACCACCTCGCTCACGGCCTACCTCGTGCCGTTCGCGCTGCTCATGCTGGTCTCCGGCACTCTCGGCGCCCGCTGGGGTGCGGCTCGCACCGTGCGCTGGGCCTACGTCGCCTACACGGTGGTCTCGCTCGTCGCCGCCGTGGCGGGCTCCGGTGCCCTCTTCCTGGCCGCGCGCGGTCTCCAGGGCGCCGCCAACGCCTTCACGACGCCGTTGCTCCTCGCCGCCCTGGCTGCCGCGACCCCGGGCGACCGCCTCGGGCGGGCCCTGGGGCTCTTCGGGTCGCTGCAGGCGGCCGGGCAGACGTTCGCCCCCCTGGTCGGGGGCCTCTCGGCCGAGACGTCGTGGCGGTGGGCGTTCGTCGGCGTCGCCGCGGTGTCCGCGCTGCTCGCCGTGGCGGGGCTCCCCCGGCGGGGCGGTGGCGCCGCCGTGCGTTCGACGCGCGTGCGCGACGCCTGGACACCGCGCGTGCTGCGCCTGGGGCTCGTCGCCGCCCTCGGGTGGGGCGCGCTCGGTGGGCTGTCGTTCCTGGTCGCGCTGCGGGTCGACGACGCGTTCGCCCTGCCCGCGGGGCTGCGGGGTGCGGTGCTCACCGGCTTCGGGGTCGTCGGGCTGCTCACCGCACGTCTCGTCGGAGCCGGGGTCGACCGCTTCGGCGCGGACCGGTGCGCGCGGGTCGGGACGGTGCTCGGAGCGGTGCTCGTCGGCGCGCTCGGGGTGCTGCCCTCGGTGGTGGCCCTGGCCGTCGTGTGGGGCGCGGCCGGCGCCGCGGCTCAGCTGGTGCTCGTCGGCGTCAACGCGCTCGTGCTCCGCGAGGCGGTCACGGGTGGCGTGTCCGTGGTCCAGGCCCTGCGGTTCGTGGGCGCCGCGGCCGCACCGGTGGTGTTCCTCGGGCCTTTCCACCTCTCCCCCGTGTCGGGGTTCGGTCTCGCGTCACTCGTACTGCTCGGCGCCGCACTCGCGGTCCCCCGGCCCGTCCGCTCCGGGTCCGAGGCCCCTCCGCCCGGAGTCCCTCCGCCCGGGGTCACCGCATGAGCGTTGCCGTGGCCGGGTCGAGCGCCGGCCCCCGCGGGAGCAGGTCGGTCACGGCGCGGGGCGCGGGTCGCGGCGACCCGAGCCCCAGCGCGTCGGCGGCCTCGGGCGAGGGCACGGCGAACGCGCGTCCGCCGGGGTCGACGACCAGGCCCGCCGGGGCCGGCGGTGCCTCCGTGCCCGGCAGGCCCGGGCCGACCGGGACGACGTAGGCCCCGGCCCCGACGACGAGCGCCCCGTCGACCCCGGGGGCGTCCACGACGGGCGTGGGCGGCGCCGGGGAGCCGAGGGTGTCCGACGCGGTCACCGTGGTCGCCCCCGACGCCGCGTCCGGGTGCGCGCATACCACGGGCGCGGCGTCGTAATCCACCGGCCGCGGGAAGACCGACGGGTAGGCGGAGAGGTCCACCGCGACGCTGCGCGGCGCCGCGGCGAGGGCCGCCGCCGGCACCGCCGTGATCCCGGGAGCGGCCCGCGGGTCGGGGTCGGTGAAGCGGGTCAGCTGCGCGAGGACGGCGGGGACCTCCTGCACGCCGTCGCGCAGCACCAGCAGGAACGGCGCGGCCGCCGGGCCGGGAGGGCTGGCCGGGGTCACCACCGAACCCACCGGCACCCCGAGCGCGCGGACGGCCGCGTCGGCGGGCGTCGAGCCGGCGCCCGGCACGACCACCGGCGCGAGCGGCGGCGCCTCGGGCAGCGCGCCGAGGAAGCCCGCCGCGGCGACCCGCGGACGGGCTGCGGAGAGGTCGAGGGCCTGCAGAACCGCCCCCTGGCGCGGGTCGACCCGCGCGCGGCGGCCCCCGATGACCAGCCACACGACACCGTCGTCACCCCGCGCGAGCAGGGCCTCCTCGGGGGCGAGGGCCCGCCCGAGCCGACCGGGCCCCGCGCCGATCCCCACCCCGCCGAGCACGACAGTGGCGCGGGCCGGCCGCGCCTGGGGGTCGGGCACCGACGGGTCGACGCGGACCGTGTCGCAGATCGCCCAGTCGTCGCCGTCGGTGCCGGCGGCGCCGACATCCGGTCCCGGGAGGACGGCCGGCGCTCCGGGGATGCCGGCGGGAGCCGTGCGCGCGACGTCGGCGAGCGCGTCGTCGCGGACCGCTACCGGCACCGCGCCCGATCCCCCGGCCGACGCGCCCCCGGAGGCGACGGCGGCGAGGAGGCGGGCCGACGCGAGGTTGAGGGTGGGCACGAGCCGGTCCGGCGCGTGGGCCACCACGTAGAGCGCTCCCGAGGGCTCGCCCCGCACCACGGCGTGGGCGCGCCAGTCGGTGTCGCCGCGTACCAGCCCGACGATCGCGGCGACCCCGACCCCGAGGACGGCGAGGACCGCGCCGGCGGTCAGCGCACGCGACTGCGTGCGCCCGGGGTCACGGCCCGGGTCGCGGCCCGGGGTCGGGTCCCGGCCGACGAGCGCCGACCGCAGCCGGCGCGTGACGTACCGGTGGGCCTGTACCTGGGTCGGTGTCGGCGGACGGGTGCGCACAGGCCGGTCTAGGGCAGGGCGTGGGCGCGCAGGTCGGCCAGATCCACCCACTCCAGGGTGCGGGCGTGGGTTGACTCGAGGACCACCGGCGGGGCGGCGCCACCGTCGAGGGCCTCCTTCCACCGGCTCGCGCACAGGCACCAGCGGTCCCCGGGCGCCAGTCCCGCGAACCCGGCCTCCGGGCGCGGGCGCGCGAGGTCGTTGCCGCGGGCGGCGGAGAAGGTAAGGAACTCCTCGGTGACGCGGGCACAGACGGTGTGGACGCCGGCGTCGTCCGCGCCGGTCTCGCAGCAGCCGTTGCGGTAGAAGCCGGTCACGGGGTCGTGACCGCAGTCGGTGAGTTCGTCGCCGAGCACGTTGCGGGCCATCAGCGTCCTTCCGGTGCGGGGCGGTGCGGTGCGGTGTCCGGGTCGAGCGTCACGCCGAGCAGGGCGTCGACCGCCGAGGCCATGCGGACCCCGGCATCGAGGTCACCGCCGACGCGGCGGAGGGCCCCGTCGGCCCAGGCGTCGACGGCGGCGAGGGCCCGCGGGCTGTCGAGGTCGTCGGCGAGGTGGGTGCGCACGCGCTCGATCGTGTCGCCGGGGTCGGGTGCGGCGTCCAGCGACACCGCCTCGCGCCATCGATGCAGGCGGGCCTGGCCCGCGGTGAGCAGGTCCGCGGTCCACGACCGGTCGGTGCGCCAGTGCCCCGACAGCAGTGCGAGCCGCACCGCCATCGAGTCGACGCGATCGGCCCGCAGCCGGGACACGAAGACCAGGTTGCCCTGGGACTTCGACATCTTCTCCCCGTCGAGCCCGATCATCCCGGCGTGGCAGTAGTGGCGGGCGAGCGGGTGCGCCCCGGTGAAGGCCTCGGCGTGGGCCGACCCGAACTCGTGGTGGGGGAACGCGAGGTCGGACCCGCCGCCCTGCAGGTCGTACTGCTCGCCCAGGCGGTTCAGAGCGATCGCCGCGCACTCGACGTGCCAGCCCGGCCGGCCGACACCCAGGTCGGAGGCCCAGGACGGTTCGCCCTCGCGGGCCCGGCGCCACAGCAGCGCGTCGAGGGGGTGTCGCTTGCCGAGCCGGTCCGGGTCGCCACCGCGCTCTCCGAAGAGCGTGCGCATGGTGGCGTCGTCGTAGCGGGAGACGTAGCCGAAGTCGGCGGTGGCGCTGTGGTCGAAGTAGACGTCGGGGAACTCGGCGTCGTCGGCCCGGTAGGCCGCGCCGCAGGCGAGGAGCTTGCCCACGAGCTCGGTGATCTCGTCCATCGCCTCCACCGCGCCGACGAAGTGCCGCGGCGGCAGCACCCGCAGCGACGCCATGTCCTCGCGGAAGAGGGCGGTCTCCCGCATGCCCAGCACGACCCAGTCGTCGGCGTCCCGCCGGGCCCGCTCGAGCAGTGGGTCGTCGATGTCGGTGACGTTCTGGACGTAGTGCACGTCGTGCCCCGCGTCCAGCCACGCCCGGTGCACCAGGTCGAAGGCGAGGTAAGTGGCGGCGTGGCCGAGGTGCGTGGCGTCGTAGGGGGTGATGCCGCAGACGTACATGCGGGCCGCCGGTCCCGGTGCCGTGGGTCGGACCGCACCGGTCGAGGTGTCGTACAGCCGCAGGGGCGGTGGCGTGCCGGGGACCGCGGGGACCTCGACGGGTGACCACGAGTGCATGGAGACGACCCTAAGCCCGGCCCGCCGGCCGCTACCGTCGTGTGTCCGGCGCAGCGACCCGGGACACGAACGGAATTCTGAAAACGTCTCCACCGACCCGAACCCTGCCGGCGTCTCGCTCGTAGAGCTTGTAGGGACCCCGGCCGGGTCCCGTCCGCAGAGCCTCGAGGGCGAGCTCGGTGCTCTGCGTCGTTCTGACGGACCCGGCCGGGGCCAGCAGGAGTCGCGGGGGGGTTCGACTCCAGCCGTCCCCCAGCGTAGACGCCCGCGGTCAAGATCGCTGTGGGTGGTCGGGCGTCCGGGGTCAGCGGCGCCGTGAGCGCAGGTAGTCGGAGACGACCGCCGCCCCCAGCCCGTCGAGATCCGGGTTCACCACGCGACCGCCGCTGCGGCGGGCCACGAAGTCCACGAACTCCTCGAGACGCGGATCGTCCCCCAGCATGAAGACCGTCATTGCCGCTTTCAGCCGCGCGAGCGCGTCCACCTCGTCCAGCGTCGCGCGCAGTGTCTCGGGACTCGTCGGGTAGTCGAACACGGCGTGCCCGTCGGGCTCGAGGTGCGCCGTCGGTTCCCCGTCGGTGACGACGAGGACGACCGGTGCCGCGTCGGAGTGCCGACGCAGGTGCCGGCCCGCGAGCAGCAGCGCGTGGTGCAGGTTCGTGCCCTGTTCCCAGGCCCCCTCCAGCGACGTGAGCTCGCCGAGCTCCACCGACCTGGCGTGGCGGCCGAAGGTGATCAGCTGCAGCGCGTCGCCCCGGAAGCGGGTGGAGACGAGATGGTGCAACGCCAGCGCCGTGCGCTTCATCGGTACCCAGCGGCCGTCGGCGACCATCGACCACGAGGTGTCGACGCACAGGGCCACGGCCGCCCGGGTGCGCTGCTCGGTCTCCACGATCTCCACGTCGCTGACGTCGAGGGCGCTGGGCGGATCGGACGCCGCGGCACCGGCCTTGCGGAGTTCGGCGTTGAGCAGCGTCCGGGAGACGTCCCAGCGCTCGGTGTCGCCGAAGGACCACGGCCGCGTCGCCCCGCTGGCCTCCCCGGCCGCGCCGGAGCGCTGCGTCTCCCGCTCCCCGCGACGCGTCGACAGCGACCCCACGACGTCGCGCAGCGCGGACTGCCCGAGCTGCCGCAGGGCCTTCGGGGACAGCGTCAACGTGCCGTCGGCACCGCGTTGGAACACGCCCTGCCGCTCGAGCTCGCGCTCGAGCTCGGCGAGGCGCTGGGCGTCGACCCGGGCCTGCGGCCCCAACGACTGCTCGAGCGCCTCGAGGTCGATGTCCTCCATCCGCGCACCCGGGTAGGACTGGGACAGCTGCTCGGACAGGCCGTCCATCTGCGCGAGCTGCTCCATGGCGCGGGTCGCCTCGCCCATGCCCATCGGGTTCTCGCCGCGGAACCGGCCCTGGCCCTCCCAGTCCTCGCCGGGACGCATGGCCTGCAGCTGCGCGTCGAGCCGGGAGAGCTGCTCGGCGAGCCGGGGGTCGCCGAAGGCCTGCTGCATGAGGCTCTCGAGCTCGGCGCGCTGCTCGGCCGAGAGCGAGTTCATCATCCGCTGCGCGGCGGCGGAGCGTTCGGCGAGCAGGTCGACGAGCTCGTCGGTGGTCTGCGGGTTCTCCGGGAAGTACTGCCCGTGGGACGACATGAACTGCTGGAACCGTTCGGCCGTGTCCTCGCCGCGACCATGGGCCTCGAGGAGGTCGTTGAGGTCCGAGAGCATCTCGCGGACCCCTTCGACATCGTCCGGGGTGGCGTTCTCCATGGCCTCCTTCATGCCCTGGAAGCGCTGGTCGAGCGCCTCCCGGCCGAGCAGGTCGTGGATCTGTTCGTATGCAGCGCGGGCCTCGGCGTTGCGCCAGTCGTAGTTCTCCAGCTCCCGCACCGCGCCCGCCGTGGAGTCGGGCAGGGCGTCGAGCGCCATCTCGCGGAAGCGGGCGTCGTCGGAGTCCTCGGCCTGCAGCGAGGTGCGCTCGGCCTCCAGCGCCTGCGCGAGCAGCTCCCGGACCTCCTGCAGGGTGCCGTCGAGGCGGTGATCGCGCTGCAGGCGCCGACGCTGCTCGTTCAGGCGCCGCATGAGGTCGTCGAGGCCCCGCTGGTCGGCCCCGTCCGGGCGACGCATGCCGCGGCGCATGAGCTCGCGCATCGCCTGCCGCGGCGAGGTGCCCTCCATGACGTCGCGGCCGAGCTGGTCCATCGCCTCCCGCAGGTCGAACGGGGGGGCCAGCGGGTCGGGTCCGTCGAAGTACTTGCCGTAGGAGTACCGGCCGCCGGGACCCCCACCGCCGGGTGTCGCGGGCGTGCTGTCAGCTGCCATAGGCCACCGTCCCGGCGTCGGCGTCGTCGTCCTTGGCGAGCTGGCGGGTGAGGTAGAGGTGCTCGAGGGCGAGCTCGACGGCACTCGCGAAGCGGCCGGGGGCCTCGGTGTCGCCTGCGTCGAGACGCCGGGCGATCTCCCCGACGACCGGCACCGAGGGCAGTGCCTCCACCACCGTGCGGGCGGGGATCCGCTCCCCGGTGACGACGCGGCGTCCCTCCGAGACCGCGGAGGCCAGCGGCTTGAGGTCGACGCCGGCGAGCCGCTTGCGGGCGGTCTCGGTGACCGCCCGCCGCAGGAGATGGGTCAGCAGCTCGGTCTCCCGACCCTCCTCGCCCGACTCGAACTCGAGCTTGCCGCGCAGCACCGGGGTCACGGACTCCAGGTCTACCGGGCGGGCGACCGCCTCGCTCTCCCCGGTGACCGCGGCGCGGCGCAGGGCGGCGGCGGCGACGGTCTCGGCCGCGGCGATGGAGAAGCGGGCCGAGACGCCGGAGCGCTGGTCGATCGCCGACGCCCCGCGCAGGTGGCGGGTGAAGCGTGCGATCACCTCGAGCAGGTGCTCGGGCACCTCGGCGACGGTGTCGGCCTCCTGGTGGATCAGCGCGATCTCGCCGTCGACGGCGAGCGGGTAGTGCGTGCGCACCTCCGCGCCGAAGCGGTCCTTGAGCGGGGTGATGATGCGCCCGCGGTTGGTGTAGTCCTCGGGGTTCGCGCTGGCCACGAGCATGACGTCCAGGGGCAGGCGCAGGGTGTAGCCGCGGACCTGGATGTCGCGCTCCTCCATGACGTTGAGCAGCGCGACCTGGATGCGCTCGGCGAGGTCGGGCAGCTCGTTGATCGTCACGACGCCGCGGTGGGCGCGGGGCACCAGGCCGAAGTGGATGGTCTCGGGGTCGCCGAGGCTGCGGCCCTCGGCGACCTTCACCGGGTCGACGTCGCCGATGAGGTCGGCGACGGAGGTGTCGGGGGTGGCGAGTTTCTCCGCGTAGCGCTCGGAGCGGTGCCGCCAGGTGATGGGCAGGTCGTCGCCCTCGACGGCGACGCGGCGTCGGGACGCGGGGGTGATCGGGTCCGCGGGGTGCTCGCCGAGCTCGACCGAGCCACCCCGGGGGGCGGCGATGACCGGGGTCCACTCGTCGAGCAGGCCCACCAGGCTGCGCAGCAGGCGGGTCTTGCCCTGTCCGCGCTCGCCGAGCAGCACCACGTCGTGGCCGGCGAGGACGGCACGCTCGAACTGGGGCAGGACGGTGTGGTCGAAGCCGATGATGCCGGGCCACGGGTCGGTCCCGGAGCGCAGGGCGGCGAGCAGGTTGTCGCGCAGCTCGGTGCGGACACTGCGGGGGGTGCGGGCCGGGTGATCGCTCGCCGCGAGCGCGCCGGCGGTGGCGGGGAGATCGGTCGGAGCAACGGCCGGAGCGTGGGGAGTGGTGCTCACGCTGTCCACGCTACGTCGCAGTCGGTGCCCGCGCCCGCCGTCGACCGAGTGGCCGACCCGCGATTCAGAACGCCGGCCAGGGGATCGGCGGCCAGCCTCCGGTCGGGGCGGGGAGCTCGCCGGTCTCGATCAGCCTTGAGGTGCGCGAGCGCAGGGCGGCGACCTCCGCGCGCGTGATGTGGTCACCCAGGGTGTCGGCCAGACCGGCGGCATGGCCGGGAGAGAGCGCGGCGCGCACGCGGCACAGTCCGTCGAGGACGTCGTCGGGCAGCGGCTCCCCGACCCATCCCCACAGCACCGTCCGCAGCTTGTTCTCGCGGTGCAGGCAGATGCCGTGGTCGACGCCGTAGACGCCGCCGTCGGCGCCGGCGAGCACGTGCCCGCCCTTGCGGTCGGCGTTGTTGACCACCACGTCGAGGGCGGCCATCTTCCGCAGTGCCGGGTCGTCGGCGTGCACCAGCAGCGCCGGGTCGCCGCCGGCACCGCGGGCCTTGAGCACGGTGCGCCACCCCCGGGCGGCGGCGCGGGGCTCGACGACGTCGACGAGCTCGCGCTCGGAGTCGGTGTCGATCCACAACTGCACCATGCCCGACCCGAACGGCCCGTCGCGCAGCACCGTCGGGGGCACGACGCCGAAGCCCGCCGTTTCGCTGACCAGGAACGTCGACACCTCCCGGCCCGCGAGGGTGCCGTCGGGGAAGTCCCACAGCGGCCGCTCGCCGCGGACGGGCTTGTACACGCACTGCGCCTCGACGCCGTCGGCGCTGATCCCGCAGAACAGGGTCGCGTTCGAGGCCTCAGTGAGACGGCCCTGCACGTCCAGGGTCCCGCGACGCAGGAGGTCGAGGACATCGGCGGTGTCGGGCGGGCCGGGGTGGCCGGAGCCGCTCACGCGCCTACTCGGTCGCACTCGTGCGGCTGCCCGTCATTCTGCTGCGGCCACGCGCCGGAAACCGTTCTGGCGCGGGCAGACGTGCCCCTGGGCGTCGAGGGGGCGCGTGCAGAGGGGGCATTGCTCACGACCGGCGGAGACGACCCTCTCGGCGCGGGTGGCGAACGCCCGCGCGCGCAGCGGGGAGAGGAACACCCGCAGCGCGTCGGGACCCTCCTCGGTGTCGTCGAGGACGACCGACTCGTCGACCTCCTCCTCGGTGACCGCGAGGAGCTCGACGACGACGCTGCGCGATTCGGCGTCCCACCCGAGGCCCATGGTGCCGACGCGGAACTCCTCCTCGACGGGCACGTCG
>JAABVA010006398.1_pt1 | contig 10436 bp, 13 predicted proteins | sample 5560331 | NCBI WGS metagenome assembly JAABVA01 (sample SAMN12812661, study PRJNA571458) | rock metagenome | isolation source: Antarctica rocks | place: Antarctica: Victoria Land, Mt New Zealand sud | collected 2016-01-07 | reverse complement strand
AATGCTTCTGCACCATTCGCTTGCGTGTGATGCATCCTTTCATTCTTGCCCACACACAAGCGTGTCCTCCCAAGTGTGTCCTGAGACAGATCACATTACGCCTGCATGCACACATTTGCACAGTCTCTCAGCAGAAGGCTGGCAAAAGTCCAAGCATATCACTGCCTGCTTTCTTAGTCATACATCAAGTTTCAGACACATTTGCAGGGTGTTCCATGGCATGTGGGAGGAGATTTTGGAACACTTGACGCCGCCCCCAGCCAATGCTCGTGGTCAGTCGATCCCACTTGGCGCTTTCAGTATCACACATGTGATGACCACTGCCTCTACCTGGACTTGAACATGCAACCCAGTCACAAAGATCTGCACAAGCACCACCATTAGTGCGCCTGTCTGTCTGGGTGTATGTCTTGCTTGCATGACTGTAGGCAAACTGTACCAATGGACTATGCCAGCAGGCAGTGAGTGTGTACCGCTGTGTCATGACCTTCACCTGTACAGGCCAAGGCTCTGCATTTGATACTCTGCTTTTGAAACACTGCATCACTTTGCACTGCTCTGCAGAGAGACTTGGCATTTGAGACTCTGCATTTGTGTTGTCACGCATCACTTCAGCAAATGCATGTACATCAGAGTAAGCCTTTGCCCTGTCCTACCCCCCAAAACAGAGCTTCAGTGCGGTAGGGTTTCTTGAGTCCACCTCAAGCTGCTCTTTATAGAATTGCCTGACGGTGTAGTGTTTTCTCTTCTTTCTTTTTTTGTCAGAGTGTGTGTCTTGCTTGCATGGCTGCAGGCATCTGTGCCAAAGGAGGTTATGAGTACGCAGTTATTGTATACCACTATGCTATGACCCTGGCTAATGCTGCCCAGGCCAAGACCTCGCAGTACCACCAGGAGAGTAACACAGCTGAAAAAGCTTTTGACAAAGCCAGCTTTCATCTGCAGCAGCTTCAGGTGCACCATCTCCTGAGTCACTGAGTCACCGTACACCAAAAAACCCGTTGTATGTCTGCACACACAGTACGGACACTGCTAGCACAAGTGCTTAAGCAGTCTAAGTAGCATCTGTATGCTCGCACACTGCACATGGCAAGAACAAGCTGCCTGTGCAAACAGCATGGCCTGGAAGACTGCTTGGTTGCATCTTAGGCTGCACCCCTCATCTCTCAAGCGACACAGCGGAGCTTCTCATGCTACACAACCCTTAACCGTGTGTGATCATGCAAGCTGACACAAGGACCTCATGTCCTCTCAAGTTTCATCAACCTGTACGGCATAGCCGTGTGCACCACAGCTGTATTGTGTGCACCACAGCTGCACTGTCTGCTCTTTCCGTCTGAGTTACATCATGCAGTACCAACACTGCGTCAGACATCTGTGCTTACCATGGCAGTGCAGTGTGCAGCAATGTTGTTTGTGTCTGCTTGCACAGACAGCCTTTGTGGAGGTGAAGGAGGAGCCCCCAACAGAGCCTGGGGAGGGTGCAGGCCTTTACTCATGCGAGCACCGCCAGCTGGCAGCCATTCAGGCATGACTATACGCTTGGGGCTACTTGCAGTAGCGTTGCATCAAGACTAGCTGTCAGCCATGCAGACAATTGTGCAGATCTGCTTACCTTAACACAACTGTATGCTTGCATTACTGCATTGTGAAAGCTATTCTTCCTGTGCTGCAGTACATTCCATTGTCTCTGTGTCTGGTTCTTGCCACAAAGGACTGGAACTGGGTTGGCACTGGCTCAACCCCCACTAACCCCAACTGCCCCCCCCCCCCCCCCCCTCATCCCAGCTCGCCATTACCTCCAGCTCAACCCCCACCAACCCATTTCAGCTCCCATCACCCCAAGCCTGATCCATGCCATCACCTCCAGCTTCGTCGTCACCCAACTCCAGGATGGGTTACTGCCCATTGTCACCCCTGAGGAGGGTGGTGATGTGTTGCTTGCACATGTCAAACGCTCATGGCATACCCCTACAAGGTTTGGATTGCCTGCATAAGGCTGTGCAGCTCCAGGTCAGGTGTCTCCTGCCGCAACGCCACAATATATGATGCAGGTGCAAGTGGGTAAGGCAAGGGTAGCACAAGTGGAGGGGCCGTACCCAGGCAACCTCCAAGCTGCTGCATACCACCTCCAGCAAGCTGTCCTGGTATGCTTCAAAATGTTGCTTCTGGTGCATGTACTTGCTGTGTGAACAGTGTCAAAGCGCTTTACTGCCTGCCTGGCAGGGAGCTTCAGCAATCAAGATTACTGATGATACTTTACGGCAGAGCTGACCTGAATGCATGACTCAATGACATATAGCAAGTATCGATGCGTGGAACCTGAACAACCTGCACGCTGACAAAGCATGCAGTTGGAAAAAAAGATGGGCTTTGCAGCGTCTACATAACCATGACATAAGGTTACCAACATACTGGTAAAAGCTGACTGTTGACCTTGGCTGTGACTGCATGCAGCTGGAAGATCAGCTGAGCTATGCAGCGCCCCCAAGACAAGCCCCCACTCTACGTCATTGCCTGACCCACATTCTGGAGCGGACAGGAAACCCGGCAGAGGCAGAAATCATCAGCCGGCAAGCCCTGAGCCTGTACCCTAACAATCCCTGGGGACTGTATGCACTGCTGGAAAGCCTGAAAAAGCAAAGTAGAAGCAATGCTGAGGTGCAGCAGGTGCAGACGCAGCTGGATGAGGCGTGGCAGTGGGCTGACAGGCCCATGAAGTGCCCATGTCCTATATTTGTCATCTGGTAGTCATCGTGATAAGGCATATAGACTATTAGCCAGAGTCACAGTAGCACTGAATATCACACGCTAGAATCGTTATTATAGTGTGTTTGCGGAAGCATTCTCTGGTTGTGGACTGTGAGACTGTGCAGTTGCATTGGCTTGCCACAGGATCGGGAGTGGCTGCTGGTGTCATTGTTGTTTTCGCTGAATCAGCTACATGTTCATGAACACCTACAGATATAATACAAACACATACCGCTCCTGACCTTTCATACAACATGCATATTTTGCGGAAGTGCATGTTATGGCAGATGAGCTGTGTCAGAGGAAGAGCTCAGGTGCGCCAAATCGCAGGATCGTTTGTATCTATGCTGCGTTGGAACAACAACAGATTCTCAGGCATTGAGGGGCTGAGCTCTCGTCAAACAATACTTTTGTGTCCTCTGCAGCAATGCTTTCGAAATACGATTTGTGGCAATCGCTGATCAAGCGGCGCAAAGGATGGTTGCGTGCTGGTAAGGCTGTCTGGTCGAAGACAGCTCGTCCGAGCGTAGCCTTGACGCGCGAACATAAGCTTCAGGGACGTGCCGATTTGTCCTGCTTGACCTAGATCATAGGCTGACCTACCTAGTTGCAGAGTGCTTGCTGACGACGAGAGACCATGGAAAACGTAGCCAAAGCTTCCAACTTGCAGTTCAAGCCTTCTATGATACCCAGGCAACCTGGACAAACAGCAGCTGCTGCTAAGCAGCCCAGTCCTAAAGAACAGTCCGAGACCAAAGGCTCACTGTATGCAGCTTCAGGTGCTGGCCTCAGGCTGTGCGCACCAAAGTCGGCTACCTCATTCCTGGTGGAGTGCACATCCCCCCATTTGGCTGACAGAAGGAAACTCAAGGTGTGCTGCTGCCCCTGCACTTGCAGACGTGGTGTGTTCACTGTAGTCAAGCAGGGTGTTCAGACAGCACAAAATCTTGTGTCAAATAGCTTCATGCTTTCTGGATTGCTTTCAAGCGTGAAATTCACTCACGCTGTCTTTGCAGCCTGCTGACCTAAAAGCAACCATCAAGGGCAACGTCACAGTCAAGGCAGACATCAAGCAAGTTCAATACGGCACCTTGGAGGTGTGCTACACTGCGCCGCTCACAGGAGAGTATAGAATCTCCCTTTCTGTTGGGCCCACTCCCGTGCCTGGCAGTCCTTTCCGCATGTCTTGTCAGCAACCACGAGCCTGTGAGAATCACACACAGATCACAGACAACACCAGGGATGGCTTTGCCAATGAGAGATATGCAGTACAGCTTGCATGCTATGATCAATTTGGTAGCCCCTACTGTGGCAAGGCAGACATCCATGCCAATGTCTTAGATGGTGCAACAGTCCTGTTTTCAGCTGATGTCCTAGAGCTTGGTGGAGAGAAGTACGAGGTTGCATTCACACCAGAGATCTCTGGCAGCTATGGCCTGTCCATCAGCTTTGACTCGGTCAGGACTCTCAAAGGGTGTCCAATGGCGGTCAGAGTCAGGAATGACGAGACATGCGCATCTAACTGTAAGCTGTATGGACCTGGCCTCACTCATGGAACTGCAGGAGAGCAGATAGCCTTCAGCATACAAGGTAGGTCTGCAAGCTTGGGTGACTGCATCATGCACCGCACAGCACAAATAGCATGTTCCTGCGGTGCGTGATGTACAACAAGCATTTGAAGGCACGGCATGCATTTGTATCTGTGAGGTCAATGAGTCCTCAACATGGTCTCCCTACCCACAAGGCAGCACCCTGCCACAGGTCACTGCAAGGATGTCATAACAAGGCTGTGAGTAACAGCGTGAAGATGAGTCAAAGCACATCACCCAGACCGTGAGACAAAGGGCAGTAGAAGTCCTCAGGACCAGCATGTATCATAACAGGACCTGCAGCCTCAGGGCCTACATGATAACATGCAAACTAGGGAACACTGTTTGCTGTTTTGCAGCATGTGATGCCAAGAACAATGCCCGGAGCGTTGGAGGAGACGCCTTCAAAATCAGTCTGTCAGGCCCTGCCCTGCAGGCGCCTGTGGCCCTGCTCAAAGACAACCTTGATGGGTGAGCTCAGATAGTTGCTTCGTACATGCCATAGCATGTTGGTGCTTTTCTTCATGCACACATGTGGTCCTGCATCCCAGATCTGTGTTGCAGCATATCCTCTTCCTCAGAGAAGCCTTTTGATTGAGAGGCCAGCCCCGACTGCAAAGTATGCATTACCCTCCTGTTGTTACAAAGGATGCATTACTCTCCAAGCTTGCATGTAAATAATTGACGTAACATCCAAAACATCCTGCAAACAACCTGTCAACACATCCAACATCATACAGCAGCACTGCAGCTCAAGGTTATGATGTACATCTGTTGTCTGTCTGTCAATAAGAGAATGTCACATGGAGGCATGCTCTATGGTGTGCGCAGGACGTACACCGTGACCTGGACAACAGAGATAGCTGGAACATACTTGCTGGGAGCACACTTTGAAGGCATTGCTCTGGCTGGCTCCCCTGCAAGCTGCCAAGGTTAGATGCCTACAACCATGTACACTCAATGTAACATCACAATGTATGAGCAATCACTCTGAGGAGGAAGGGAGGGCTCTGTGCTTCCTAGTCCTCTTGGCATGGCTCAAGGCTCTTGCCCAGCTGCAAATACCCAATGCATCACATGTGGTACTGCTGAATATGCAACAGTGAGCTGGATCCCAGCATGCCTGTCTGCAGCAGACAAGCTTCAGCTTGTGAAGCAAAAGACATCATTGGCATCTGTCTTCATCTGGCATCAACAAATTTTGATCGTGGTTTGCTTGTGACTGATTGCGCAGGTCAGCCTAGTAATTTGAACTCCAGCAGGTTCAGTCTTTCATAGTCAAGGCCTAGCTCAGGTCACAGCAGCGCATCTCATCATATGCACAGGTCTGATCACTGGCTCACATCAGTACATTTGATCTAGCTCATCCAACCTTGTGCAAGTCTCACTGTCTTGCATGCAGTCCTCCCTGGCAGCTTGGACCCCAGCAAGTGCACCTGCAGTGGGGATGGTTCAGCTCACGCCACAGCCGGGCGGCTCACCAGCTTCAAGATCCACACCTTGGACTGTTTTGGCAACACCAGAACACCAGGGGGTGACAGCTTCCAGGTCTCAGCGCACTGCACTGAGGAAGGGTCTCAGACTGAGCCCATAGCAGGCCGGATTGAGGACCTGGGACAGGGGATGTACAGGGCAACTTACACTGCCAACGTAGCAGGCAGCTACGCTGTGCATGTAACGGCGCTGAACGGTAACTTCCTGTGGCAATTGCACTGCTGCTTCTCTTGCTGACGTAGCTGCTGCTACTTTGCATGCATGGTGCGCACAAGCATGATGTGTGTCAGTCACATGCATGCCAAATGCATGGCTGAGCAAGTTAGCCCCCTGCCAGTCTTCAACAGCCCATTGAAGAATGGCCTCCTTGACTGCTTGCCAGAAGCCAGCAATATAAATCACTCTGACAGGCACTTGATGTGGGCAGGCCTGCTTGAGAGCCAAACTTGCCTTCTGTGTTGTAGGGCAACAAGTCGCCGGTAGACTTCAGACCAGTTGGCTCAATGCTGGGAGGCACCAACCAGAAACCACCATTCTAGGAATGACATTTCACCTTATATCAGCACTCGTTGCAGTTCTTGAGTTGCCCACTATCTTCTGCATGCAGGTATGCATGTACAGGGCAGCCCCTTTCAGTCCTTCATCAATCCAGGAGAGGCTGATGCCAGCAGTAGCCGCTTGTATGGGCCAGGCTTGCAGGCCATACAACTGGGCAAACCTAGCTCCCTGTTCTTGCAGTTGGCAGATCAGTGGGGCAACAAAGTGGCTTCAGTCGATCTTGCTGCATCAGGCATCAAGGTAAACACTGCAGGTGTGCTGTCTCTGTGCAGCTGCTGCTGCTGCTGCTGACGACGCTACTGTGGTCTGAGGCAAAGCATACTGCTGGTTGTGCAAACAGTTGGGCATCTTGTCTTCTGACACAGTTGCTACGCAAGACAGTATGAGTCCCTGTTCCCAACAAGTGTGATCTCAGAGCTGCATCACATCAGACGTATAGCAGTATTTTTTCAGAGCAGCTCTGGTAGCAGACATCATCAGTCTTTGTGTTTCAGGTCGCAATAGAGGGACCCCAGCCTACCCCCGTCCGGGCTGGTGCCAGCCGTGCAGGGGTCTGTGCCTTCACCTACCATGCCCATGCAGCAGGGACATACACCGTATCTGCAACAGTACAGGGAGCACATGTTCGTAACAGTCCAGCTGTGGTTGTGGCCTCCATTGCAGAGGCTTGCTCAAGCCAGTGTGAAGTCAAAGGGTCACCATTGACACTGTCGACGGTAAAGACAGTTTGCATACAGTTCCTCATCATAGTCATCGGCTTGCGCATAAAGCTACTCATGCACACCACTGCTGACTACCAACTCGGCTCACTCAACATTGCTGGACAAGGTCCGATTTGCTTCTGCAAAGCTGCATCAAGCCGTCATTTCCAAGGGAGGGTGCCCAGCACATATGGAATGCATACGTCTTTCATTGTAGCAGACATGGCACACACATGCTACACAACCAGCTGGCAAGATGAAAGCAAGCACTCCAAGGTACGGTCATGCACAGAACTGTTCCTTCCTGTGGTTCGATACCCAGTCCTCGCCTAGAACACAGTCTAAAAGCAATGCTTCGCTGTCTGCATTGCAGGCTGCTGACCAGCAGACACACTTTATGGTCATCGCCAAGGATGCACAGGGGGTCCAGAAATCCTTAGGAGGCGACAAGTTTGCTGTTTCCTGGCGCCACACTGGCAGTGCTGCATGCACAACAGGTCCGCGTAAGCAAATAGATTGTCCATTCCTCTATTGCACCATGCACCAAGTTGATACATGTGTATGCTAAGCTTGATGCACATAATTATGTCAAGAGATTGGCGTCTCCTTGCTGTGATGGGTGCTCCAGGCTTGCATGTCAGCTGCGTTTCTGTCCTGCAAAGCTTGGTAGATGACCTAGGTGCAGAGCTTGCTTACGTCACCAACGCATGAACATGCACAGAAGAAGGGCCTGTTGGACTGGGCCAAGTCGATACAAGCAGCGTTTGGCACCAAGAGCCAGGAGGTGGTCCAGCTGCAGTCCTGGACAAGGCATTCTCTTGCAGCTGGTCCCATTCCCAAGCGATCAGCTGTCTGCAAACGGCACAGATGCGGACAGTCTATATGCAGTGATTGCCCTGCAGGCAGAGTCGACGACCTTGACAGCGGTGAGTACAAGGCTTATTTCACAGCGACCACTGCAGGCAGCTACGCCGTCTCAGCAATGCTTCATGGGCAGAACATAGCTGGCAGCCCTTTCTCAGCCACAGTGACTGCAGTGGAGGTGGATGCTGGCTGTAGCTATGCTGCAGGGGATGGCGTGACAGCTGCCCGCAGTGGGCACCTGGTAAGCCCTGCCCAGTCAGCAGCATTGCATGTCATGCACAGGCAGCGTACAACAGCATCTTTTGCTGCAATGACTGATCTGTGCTGGTGTTGGTGAATGCACAACCACAGCAATGCAGAGAGATAAATCCTTCAGGAGCACAAGCCTACATGATATGTTGTATGACACTAGCTGCTGTGAGCTGCCAGACCTTTGTTACTGTTGAAACTGCAGGCAAGGGTCATTGTGAAGCCTCAGGACAGGTTCAGCAACTCGGTGACCACTTCCCACCCCAACCCATCCCAGGCTGGTTTCCAGATTGACATCTCAGGGCCAGGAGGGCCCCTGGAAGCAGCCTGGGACATGGCTTCTGCAGGCCATGGAGAATTGGCGGCAACTTACCTGCCTGTTCAGGCTGGCTCTTGCAGCATCGCAGTTCAGTACCATGCACGGCATGTGCAGGGATCTCCATATCAGGTCAGCATGCTGTAGTGCGCTGTGCTGCCCTGTACCATGCTGAGCTGTGCTGTGCTGTGCTATGATGTGATGTGACATGTGACAATCAGGCGGGCATGCTAAAGTCACCTGGGAGATGGACACATTGTTCGGATGGGCAGCTGTTGCTTTGAGACCCACTGCAGGATCATTCTCAGGGCATGCGCGTTGAAAAGATGCTTTGTTCTGTTCACTGATCATACAGCTTGCTGATTGCAGGTTGTGCTGGAGCCAGATGTGGGTCAAGCATCGCAATCCAGCATGTCTGGTCTACAGCCATTCCTGATAGCAGGGGTTCCACAGCAGCTGGCTATAACAGCTCGTGATGCACAGGGCAACTTGACTGCTGGCACAGATTGCATTGAGGCCGTGTTGGACAGTACAGCAGGAGGTATGCTGCAACCTGCAACAAGAGAGACAGCAGACCTTGGACTCAATATATATCTCACACCAACTAGCCGCACACACAGTCCACACCTGAGCAAGACATATGCGTAGCTGAAGTCCAAGTCTGGAGGACAGTCCTGCAGCACAATGTATGTGTGGCTGATTCAGCGCACACACCAACCTCTCTGAGTGTGACAGGGAGAAATCCTAATGGGGAGAAACCCCATTATATGTCCATCTGCTACTTTCTGTACAAAAATCGACTGTTCTGTGCATAATTCAATATGTTGTTGCAGGGTTGCAGAGCGTGCCGGTCAGTCAGCAAGGTCAGGGATTTTACCCTGCTGAGATTTGCTGCACGCTGGCTGGCATGGCAACCATAAGGGCAAACTTGAATGGGGAAATCATAGGCCAGCCAGTCACATTGCCCATCAGGGCCAGCACAGCAACTCGGCTGAGACTAGTTGAGAAAGGCAGCCTGCATTGTACAGCAGGTTTGACACTGCCCACATTGGATTCTGCCCATGGGCATGATGTCAACACAGAATTCGTCCATGTGTCGTCCAGGCAAGCCAGTAGCAAAAGCATCACTATTCATAGCAAGCTGCTCGTCAGCACTCCTCCTGCATGACCAATAGCCGAGCCCCAAGGGAGCCTTGAAGTTTGTTGTGAGCATGATTGCTTTGACGAGTGGTCTGTTGCCAGAGTTGCCATCTGTGCTGTCACATGGCATTAGCTACATCTGGTAGGCTTCTCAGAGCTCTGCTCTTGACTTTGCTGCACATGTCACCCACAAACCAGCAGCAGCAGTCAAGGGGCTAGTGTCATGTAGCAGACTGTACCATAATCAACAAGCATTTACATGCCTAAAATGCTCAACTGCATTGAGTCCCAAAAAGACAGATGAGCTCATAGGCTTCTGCCAGCCAAGCTGCATGCGTGGCTGCAGGCAACAAAGCTGAAACCCTGTTCAGATGTTTGGACAGCTTTGGTAACCCCTTGAGGGAAGGGGGAACAAGCCTGGGGGGTCAATTTGTTTCTCAAGCAGAGGAGCTCCGACCTGAGCCCCAGTCATGTGAAGTGGCAGATATGGGCAATGGCCTGTATGCCCTGTCGTATTGCCTGCAAGCTGCAGGACAGTATGAGGTAATCTCCCTGCTGCACATCAACAGCCTGCATCTCTGATTTGTCCGTCTATATACAGCAGGCTGAGAAAGCCTAGACACAGTGACTTGGCACAGTATATGCGCAAGCTGATTGCTGCAATTTGACAGTCCATGCAAGGAAGAAGCTTGTTTGTCATGCCTGACTTTGCAGCCAGCATCTACGGTGCCTATATCCCCACTTCCCTTTGTTGCCGATTCAGGTGAAAGCCTG
>JAABVA010006396.1_pt1 | contig 10438 bp, 11 predicted proteins | sample 5560331 | NCBI WGS metagenome assembly JAABVA01 (sample SAMN12812661, study PRJNA571458) | rock metagenome | isolation source: Antarctica rocks | place: Antarctica: Victoria Land, Mt New Zealand sud | collected 2016-01-07 | reverse complement strand
TGGGGAGACTTCAGGGCGAAGGGACATGATGCTGACCTCCGGCAAGATACCGCGACGTTGCCGTCAACCAGCGCCTCGCCCCCAGGTTCCAGCGCCAAACTGCCGCAGGGAATTCGCCAGCAGTATCAGTAACGGGAAAGAGCCCGGCACGCGGGAAATCCGCACCGGGCGGTGCCCAGATAATTCTGCCTTAAACGAGCCGGGCCAGAATGCACCCTTGAAGGAGACCACTATGGGTTTCGCCTCGCTGCTTGCTGTCCTTGCGTCCACTTTCATCCTCGACGCGGTGGCGCACACAGACAGGTTCGGCGGCAAGACGGCTCGAGCCGCTGCGCGGCCGGCCTGCGGATCACCGGGCGTGCAATGGGCCAAGCGTCGGCCAGGCCGTGATGCGCAGACGCTGCAGCCTGCTGCACGCTGGTGGCCTCGGAGCCGGCGCTGTGACGCCAAAACTGGCCGCTCTCTCGGGTGGTCAAACGCCCGCAGCGCTAACCCGCCCCGCTCTCGCTGCGACAGAGGTTTCGCGCTCCGGCGCAGGCCGGACCCAGGAGGATGCATGTTCGTGACCCAGACGGCGGCTATGAATGCCGTGGAACAGACCCGGATGCCCCCCGGGGTCGTGATCCTTTACTCGCCCAATGAGCTTTATGGGTGCCGCCACGAACAAGCCACCCACGTCGAGGCCGCCAGGCGGCTCGCCGTGCTCAAGGGCTTCGACTTCGCGGGGGAGTACGACCCCTCGAGCTGCTACCCTGGCCCGGTCTACTTCGTGCCGGGCGACACGCTCGTCGGCGTCGAGGCGGCGGAGACGCTCGGTATTCGCAGCGAGCACGACCTGTTCGGGGGCGTCGCGCCCCACGCCTTCGTCGCGACGAAGGCGATCACCCATTCGCTTATCGAGCCGACCGCTCTCGCCCCCATGGGCTGGTCCCACGAATTCGGGCGCAGGGTGCGCGACGTCGCCCTGCGCGGATTCACCGCGTTCACGGTCGAGGATGCACGCCTCGCGGGCTTTCGCCTACTTCAGCACGGACCGGTGCGCCTCAAGTCCGTGCGGGCGACCGCGGGCCGAGGGCAGGCCGTGGTCCACGATACTGCCGGGCTGGAGGTGGCGCTCAGCGCGATGGACGGAGCGGAGCTGTCCGGCTACGGCCTCGTGCTCGAGGAGGACCTCGCCGAGGTCACAACCTACAGCGTCGGCCAGGTGCGCGGGGCCGACATCGTGGCGACCTACTACGGCACGCAGCGCCTCACGCCGGACAACGGCGGCGCGAGCGTGTATGGCGGGTCAAACCTCATCGTCGCGCGGGGCGGCTTCGGAGCGCTACTCGCGCTCGATCCTCCCGAGGAGGCCCGGCTTGCGGTGGCGCAGGCGCGCACGTACGATGCCGCTGCGATGGAGTGCTTCCCAGGATTGTTCGCGTCACGCCGCAACTACGACATCGCCCGAGGCCAGGACGCCACGGGACGCTGGCGCTGCGGCGTCCTGGAACAGTCTTGGCGCATCGGCGGGGCGAGCGGCGCCGAGATCGCCGCGCTGGAAGCGTTCCAGGCCGAGCCCGGTCTCCGTGCCGTGCGCGCCGCCACCGTCGAGCTCTACGGCGAGAGCGAGGCACCGTCCCTGCCGCCGCACGCGACCGTGTACTTCCGCGGTCTGGACGAGCGGGTCGGAGCCATAACGAAGTATGCGGTAGTGGAGGCATATGACGATCCGCGATGACGCGATCGGCATCGCGGTCGATGGTCAGTGCATCCCCGGCACTCTGGTCGTCCCGGCGACCGTGGTCCCGGGCGTGCTGTTCGTACAGGGCTGGGGCAGCAGCCAGGAGCAGTACCTCGCACGGGCGCGCGAGATCGCGGCCCTCGGCTGCGTGTGCCTGACCTTCGAGCCGCGCGGGGTCGCGCGAACCGACCCGCGGCACGACACGGTGACGCGCGAGGACAACCTGCGCGACGTCCTCGCCGCCTACGACGTGCTGGCCGGCCAGGAGACGGTGGACGCGTCAGCCATCGGCGTAGTCGGCAGCAGCTACGGCGGCTACCTGGCGGCGATCCTGAGTTCGCTGCGCCCCGTGCGCTGGCTCGCGCTGCGCGTGCCCGCCCTCTACAAGGACGGGGACTGGGCGCTGCCGAAGCAGCGCCTCGACAAGGACGAGCTGGCCGCCTACCGGCGGGGTTCCGTGTCGGCCGCGGAGAACCGGGCGCTCGGTGCGTGCGCGGCGTTCCGGGGCGATGTGCTCATCGTCCAGTCCGAACACGACGACACGATACCGCCTCCAGTAATCGCGAATTACCGCGCCGCCTTCGAGCGGGCGCACTCGCTGACCTACCGCGTGATCGAGGGTGCCGACCACGCCCTCTCCAAGGAGCCTTGGCAGCAGGCCTACACCTCGCTCCTCGTCACCTGGGCGACGGAAATGGTGCTCGGCGTGCGGGAGGGCGGCAGCGCTTCGGCGGCGCATACACGCTTGAAGCCCTCCCCGCAGCGAGGGTCGCCGACCCCGGCCTGAAAGCCGGTTCGACAGCCCGGATTGCGGAAGACAACGAGGTCCGGCCGGCGAGACGTTCCGATGTCCCTGCAGCGGACATCGGGAATAGCCCGCCATGAGCCCGATGCCGGACCTCCAGCGAGTGCTATGGAGCCGCGCCCTGCGTGCCTTCGGCGACGGCTACGTGGCGATCCTCCTGCCCGTTTACCTCTCCCTTTCCGGGTTCGGCGCGCTCGCCGTTGGCATCATCTCGACCGCTACCCTCCTCGGCTCCGCCCTGCTCACACTCGGGCTCGGCGTCGTCGCGCACCGGGTGCGGCGCAAGCCCGCGCTGCTCGCGGCCAGCCTGCTCATGGCTGCGACCGGCCTCGGCTTCGCCACCGTCGAGAGCTTCTGGCCGCTGGTCATGATCGCCTTCGTGGGCACGCTCAACCCGTCGGGCGGCGACGTGAGCGTGTTCTTGCCGCTCGAGCACACGGTGCTGACGCAATCGGTCCCGGACCAGGAGCGCACGTCGGCGTTCGCGCGCTACAGCTTCGTCGGAGCCGTCGTCGGCGCGCTCGGCGCGCTCGCCTCCGGGGCGGTGGACTGGCTCGCTCCGTTCATCACCCGCCCGATCATCATCGACGGCTTGTTCGCCCTCTACGGCGCTCTCGGTCTGGGCAGCTTTCTCCTCTACCGCGGCCTCTCACCCAGGGCAGAGACGGCCGGTGACGCGCAGGCGAAGCCTCTCGGCCCGTCCCGCCACCGTGTCCTGGGGCTCGCCGCCCTATTCGCGGTCGATGCCTTCGGCGGCGGCTTCGTCGTGAACGCGCTCGTCGCGCTGTGGCTGTTCCAGCGCTTCGGGCTCGACGTGGCGACCACGGGGGCGATCTTCTTCGCCACCGGGCTCTGCTCGGCGGCGTCGTACTTCGCGGCCGTGCCGCTGGCCCGGCGCTTCGGCCTTGTGAACACCATGGTGTTCACGCACCTGCCCGCGAACGTGTTCCTCGTGCTCACGGCCTTCGCGCCCACCGCGTGGGCGGCCTTCGCCCTTCTGGTCCTGCGCAGCCTCCTGTCCCAGATGGACGTGCCCACGCGCTCGTCCTACGTGATGGCCGTCGTCGAGCCGGAGGAGAGGCCGGCCGCCGCCAGCGTGACGGCCGTGCCGAGGAGCCTTGCTTCGGCGGTCGCACCCCTCCTCTCCGGCTGGCTCCTGAGCGTGAGCATGTTCGGCTGGCCGCTCGTCGCCGGCGGCCTGCTCAAGATCGCCTACGATCTCATGCTCCTGAGGAAGTTCGCCAAGGTGAAGCCACCCGAGGAGGGCTGAGGCCCGCCGCTGAGAGACCGCCCGGCGGTGACTGCGAGAGGGATGACGTCGAATTGCCGGAAGCTGCGGAGCTGCCGGACGTGGTGGCGCCACCTCGAGAGCCAAGGACAATTCCCGTGGACGCCGAGCAGCCTTCATCCAGCACTGCTTGGGGCGACAGCCGCCGTGTACGATCCGATCACAGCAGACGGCCCTGAATCGCGGATAGGTGATGATTCAAATGCAAGAACGGGCCCTCGGCTAATACTGCCTTAAACAAGGCGGGCGACAAGCGACCCGTGAGCCATTGCCGCTCTCACATTCCCAGAAGGAGACTAAGACAATGAGACTTCCCATGGCGATACTCGGGGCAACGTTGCTGGCTGGCTTGTCGGGCTTGGCTTTCGCGCAAGGCATGATGACCGACGCTCAAATCCAGCAGAAGCTCCAGTCCGAGGGCTACGCCAACGTGCAGGTCACGAAGCACGACAAGGGTCACATCGACGTAATGGCCACGAAGAAAGGCAAGGCCGAGAAGCTGGCCGTCAACCCACAGACCGGTGCTGTGATGCCGAACGCTGACAAGGACGACGACGATTAGGTGACCGGAGCCCGGCTGGCCGGCTGGTTGGCGGCCGGCTTGCGCCGTCGGTCTCGTTTGGAGACGTGAAGGGTACGATGGGGCGCTCGCGCGTGCCCATCGCAGCGGCGGCTCTTTCCGGCGCTGCGATCTCCATCCTGGTGGCCTCGAACTTGTCGGCGAGCAAGGAGGCCGTCGCGCAGGCGTCCACGGCTCCGCAGCTGTCGGCCGCGGAGTTGCGGAGCTGGCTCCAAGCGCAGGGGTACACCGTAGGCTGACATCCAGAACCTCAGGCGCGACGGCGCGACTCTCGCCACCGTGACCGCGAAAGATGGCGGCCAGGTGAATGGAGTGACAGGGCAGGTCGGCCTGAGCGGCGACGATGACGGAGATGATTGAGACCCGGATGCGAACCCCCGATCCTCTACGGGCAGAAGCCCGCCGCGGCTCCGGATGGTGGTGGGCGCTGCTGGCGCTCGTGCCGCTCGCCGCGTGCGCCGCCGCCTCATCGCCGCGGGCGGATCCGTTGCTGCACCGGCTCTGGAGCGCCCAGATTCGCAAGCGGTTCGCCGGCCAGGTGCTCACTGACGGCACGCACTGGCGCGAGACCTACGCCACCGGGGGAAACTCCTGATCGAGGAGATGGGCCACGCCGCTGACACCTGGCGCATCAAGGGCGATTGCCTCTGCAGGGTGCGCCCGGAAATCCTGGACGACTGCTACGAGGTGTGGGTGGCGGGAGATCGTGTGGAGCTCCGCCTCCGTGACTTCCCTCCGCTGCAAGGGTTCCTCCCCGCGCTGCGCCAAGTAACCAGGACAGCGTCGTCGAAATCCGCCGTACCAATACGCGCCACGCCCTTTGTGAACCGCCCCATCCACCAATCCGACCGCGGTGCGGATGAGCGCGTGGTGGGCAGGCCTGTGGCCGGGCAGCGTAACGTCTCTGGAGTTTCCCCTCGTGTCCTCGACTGAACGATCTTCCTCTGGCTTCACGCACCGCGAGACGCTGGTCATCATTGCCGGCCTGATGCTCGGTATGTTCCTCGCCGCGCTCGATCAGACGATCGTCGCCGCAGCGCTACCGCGTATTGCCGCCGACCTCCGTGGCGCCGACCACCTGGTTTGGATCGTGTCGGCCTACCTGCTGACCTCGACCGCCGCGACACCGATCTACGGCAAGCTCTCCGACCTATACGGCCGCAAGATCGTATTTCAGACGGCAATCGTCATTTTCCTGCTGGCCTCGGTGCTGTGCGGGCTCGCCACGACCATGGGTCAGCTCATCGCTTTTCGCGCGTTGCAGGGAGTGGGCGGCGGCGGCCTCATCGCCGTCGCCCACGCGGCCATCGCCGACGTCGTCTCGCCGCGCGAGCGCGGCCGGTACCAAGGCTACTTCGCCAGTGTCTTCGCCGCGGCGAGCGTGATCGGCCCGGCGCTGGGTGGCCTGTTCGCCGGTTCCCTGACATGGCGCTGGATCTTCTGGATCAACGTGCCCCTCGGTCTCGCCGCGCTGGCGATGTCGCAGGTCGCATTGAAGCGCCTGGTGGCGAAGCGGTCCCATCCCCGGATCGACTATCTCGGTGCCCTGCTCATCGCCGCGGCCGTCGGGTGCGTCCTGTTGCTGACGACGATGGGCGGCAATGGCGTGGCCTGGGCCTCTCCGGTGGCCGAGGCTTTGGCCGGCACCACGCTTGCTCTGCTGATCCTGGGCATCGTTCAAGAACGCCGCGCGGTCGAGCCGATCCTGCCGCCGCGCATATTCCGGGAGTCAACCTTCGTGGTCGCGAGCGTGATCAGCGTCATGGCGGCGGCCGGCATGCTGGGCCTTATCGTGTTCACACCGATCTTCCTGCAGCTGGTCTATGGATTGGGAGACGGCGGCTCCGGCCTGATGCTGATCCCGTTGAGCGGCGGCGCGACGGTCGGCGCCGTCAGCGCCGGCCGCCTGGTGGCCACGACCGGGCGGTACAAGGTCTTCCCGATCATCGGATTGGGAGCCAACGCCGCCGGGATGCTGCTCATGGCAAGCGTGACCTCTGCCACGCCGCTAGCGCTTGCCATGGGCTACCTGGTGCTGTCGGGCGCCGGGCTCGGCCTGGTCATGCCCGTAATGCTCGTAGCCGTTCAGAACGTAGTAAAGGCCCGCGATCTCGGCGCCGGCACGGCCTCAGTCGATTTCTTCCGCTCGGTCGGGGGCGCCTTCGGCGTCGCCTTCTTCGGCGCCGTGCTGACGGCGCGGCTGGCGTCTCGCCTTGGGGCGGTGCCGGGCCATGAAGCCTTCAGTGCAGCGCCGGCGGCCGTCGCCCTGCTGCACGCGGGCGCGGGTGCGCTGAAGTCGGCCCCGGCCGCGCTGCACGACGCGGTGATCTTGGCCGTGACGCGAGCCTTTCACGACATGTTCCACGTCGGCGCTCTCATCGCCCTCGTCGCTCTCGTCATCGCGCTGTTCCTCAAGCAGGAGCCGCTGCGCACGGCCGTGAGCACGGCTGAGGAGGCGGGTGCGGCCGCTAGGTGACCTGCTGCTCTCTTCCGGCCGGGACGTGAGTTGGACTGGCTTCCTAGTGGTCCCGGTTCGTCGGGCGACAAGGTCGAAACGCCGAGTGACCTGAAAGCGCACGGTGGCGCATACTGGCCGTTTCCGGGAAACCCTGGTTCCGCTCCTCTCGCGGGCGTGGCGACGCAGGACAGGCAGCGTCACGACGCGTTTCTTGAAACCGCGTCCGCGCAGGCTCAGGCGCGAGAAAGCTTCAGGGTGAAGACAGCTCCGCCGTCCGGCGCGTCGCCGACCTCGACGGTGCCGCCGTGGGCGCGCGCGATCTCGGCGACGATGGCGAGGCCGAGACCGGCCCCGGATTGACGTTCGCCCCGGCCTCGCCAGAAGCGCTCGAACACGCGCGCCCGGTCTCCCGGCGCCACGCCCGGCCCGCGATCCGCCACGCTTACGCCGCCGTCGGGGTATACCGTCACGGCTACCTCGGTGTCCGGTGGCGCGTGGGCGACCGCGTTCTCGACCAGGTTGCGCAGCGCGTCCGCGACCGCGTCGGCGTCGCCGCGCACCTGCACAGGCTCTTCGGGCGCGTCGAAGCCCAGGGCGCACCCCTGGCCGATCGCCCACGGCGCGAGATACTCCACACAGGCTGCGGCCGTCACGCGCAAGTCAATGATCCTGTCCGCGTCTATCGGCGCAGCATCGAGCCGGGCCACCCGCAGCAGCTGCTCGACCAAGCGGTTCATGCGGACGGCGTCGCCGCGCAGCTTCGCGACCTCCGGGCCGTCATCGAGTGCTTCCAGCCCTGCGGTCAGGATGGCCAGCGGCGTGCGCAGCTCGTGCGCGGCGTTGGCCGTGAACTGGCGCTGCACGGCGAACCCCTGCTCCAAGCGGTCGAGCGCGCGGTTCACCGCCGCGGCGAGTGGGACCAACTCGCTCGGCAGCGCCTCGCTCGGAAGCCGCACGCCGGTGCGATCCGGCGTGATCGAGGCGGCCCGCTCCGAAGCCAGGCGGACCGGCCGGAGACCGCGGCGGATGCTCCAGACACCAATCGCGAGAGTTGCTGCCGCGAAGAGCGGGATCACCCAGGCGACGTCCAGCACGAACTCCCGCAGCAGCGCGTGCGCCAGCGCGTCGGCGTCGGATGCCCGTGCCACCAGCACCGTGAGCGGCCCGGCGGCGCTGTCGGCTCGTACGACCAGCCCGTAGTAGTCCTGGCCGGCCGAGCCGAACTCCTCCAATCGGATGGGACGCCGCGCGGTGCCGTTGGCTGACGGGCGAGCGACCAAGTTGGCGAGCGCCGGCTCGGACGTGGCGATCACCTGGCCGTCTTTGGCCCGCACGGCGAAGATGTCCGTGTGGGCCGGCGCGCGATAAGTCTGATCGAGCTTGGCCGGCAGCTCCAGCCGCGGCGTCCCGTCGGGGCCGGGCGCGACGTGCTGCGCGATCTCTGCGGCTCGCCGTTCCAGCTGCTCATTGCCGAGCGCGTCCGCTGCGTTCATGCCCTCGTAGAGCAAGGCACCGACACCGAGCGCGGTGGCGATCAGGAAGGTGGCAGCCAGCCGCAGCGCGAGATGCGCCTGAAGGGAACGAAGGCGCACTCTCAACCTGCCTTGTCGGCCAGCAGATAGCCGATGCCACGCACGGTGTGGATTTCCTGCGTAGCGCCGGCTTCCGTGAGCTTGCGCCTGAGGTGGTGGACGTGGACCGGGATCGCGTTCGAGCCCAGCTCATCATCGATGCCATAGAGCTTCTCCTCCAGCACGGCCTTTGGCACGACGCGGCCGAGCCGGCGCATGAGATGCTCCAGAATTGCGAGCTCCTGACGCGCCAGGGGCAACACGGCCGGGCCAACTCGGACATCGCGGCCGATGGTGTCGAAGACGATGTTGCCGGCTTCCAGCACCATGCCGAATGCCTGCCCGGGCCGGCGCAGCAGCGCCTTGGCGCGGGCGATCAACTCGACCATCGCGAACGGCTTGATCAGGTAGTCATCCGCCCCGGCGTCCAGGCCGATCACCCGGGCCTCGATCTCGTCGCGGGCCGTGAGCACCAGCACGGGGACACGGTTGCCTGCCCGCCTCAGCTCGACCAGCAACTCCATCCCGTCGCCGTCCGGCAGCCCAAGGTCGAGGATGATCGTGTCGTAGGCGACGAGAGGCACCGCTGCGCGAGCGTCGGCGACAGTGGCGACCGCGTCTACGACGAAGCCGGCCCGGCTCAGGGCCGCCCGCAGCACCTCGACGATCCGCGGTTCATCCTCGACGACTAGGAGGCGCATTCATTCCTTGGTTTAGAACACTCCGCAATCTGCTGCGGGTGAGCGAGATAGGTCATACCTTTTTTAGGGCAGTATTAAGCGTGCGGCTTGCCTGGATAATTCTGCCTTAAACAACGCCTGCCAAACTGCTTTGGGCTTTCGTTCCAAGACGGACATGGCTCGGTGCTGCTGGCCTGCTTTTCGGCCGGGTTTTGCTACGTTGCATAGGAGTGGCTTGATGAACCGGCGCACGATCCTCGGGGCTGCGTTCGCCTTTCCCTACTTGGCCGCCGCTGCGTGGGCGCAGGGCACGACGGGCAACCTCGACCTGTCCCGCATCCCGGTCGGACCGCTGCCGCCTGAGTTCCTGACATCATGGCGCACCGGGCAAGGGGCAGTCGGTGACTGGCGGGTGGTCGAGGACGCTACCGCAAGTCAGGGCAAGGCCATCGCGCAGCTCAGCGCCGACCCGACCGACGACCGCTTTCTACTCGCCGTATACCAGTCGTTGCAGGCGCAGGACGTGGAGGCCAGCGTCCGCTTCAAGGCCGTCTCGGGCAAGGGAGATCAGGCAGGTGGCCAGGGCGATTGCATATGAGATTGCTGCCGGTCCAGCAGCGTTGGCGTGGTCGACTTTCGACCGCTCTGGTCGAATTTGCCTCGCCTGAACGAGAGCGAATGGAGCAAACTCAGCTGCTTGAGTTCATATGCAATCGCCCTGGGCAGGTGGCCTCGCCGTGCGCCTGATGGATGCAGACAACTACTACGTCGGCCGCGCGAATGCGCTGGAGGACAACGTCAACCTTTACCGCGTGGTCAAGGGCCGACGGAAGCAGATGGCTGGCGCCTCGGCGAAAGTGTCGTCCGGCATGTGGCACACGCTGACCCTGCGCGTCGAGGGCGACCGGCTCTCGGTGTCCTTCAATGGCAAGCCCCTGCTGACCCACAGCGACCGAACCTTTGCCGGCCCTGGCAAGGTCGCGCTGTGGACCAAAGCGAACTCGGTCACGCACTTCGACCGATTGGAAATCCGACCGCTTCACTCGGCGGCCGGAACAACAAGAAACCCAGGAGACGCACATGGTTAGGACGACACTCAAGGCCGCGGCGCTGTGCATCATGCTGCCGGCGGCAGCCGGCGCGGCGGAAGCCGACTGGACCAAGGTGGCCGACGCGCTCGGCAAGTCCGGCGCAGAGATGGCGGGTGGGGTGTATCGCGTTGGCCTGCCGCGCACCGACCTGCACGTGAAGTTGGACGGCGTCGACATCAAGCCGACGCTGGCACTCGGCTCCTGGCTCGCCTTCAAGAGCAAAGGCGACGCGACGATGGTCA
>JAABVA010006394.1_pt1 | contig 10441 bp, 10 predicted proteins | sample 5560331 | NCBI WGS metagenome assembly JAABVA01 (sample SAMN12812661, study PRJNA571458) | rock metagenome | isolation source: Antarctica rocks | place: Antarctica: Victoria Land, Mt New Zealand sud | collected 2016-01-07 | reverse complement strand
CTAGTACTGCAACCGTAGATCTTTTGATCATGGTGGGGGTCGTTGGCCGCGGGCGGCGTAGTGGCTGGTGCGGGCTCGGTACTGGGCTGCTCGGCGCCATCGCGACCATGCCAGCGCGGTGGTGATGTCGATGCTGGTGGCCAGCGCCGACCTTGGACCTGACACCCTCACTCCATACGCTCAGGGAGCGCGTGCGCTCCGGACGGCCGCTGGACGAGCGGGACCGATCGTGTGAGCATGGCGAGCATGGCTGATATCGCTCATGTCCTGTTCGTCCCCGGTGCTTGGCTGGGCGGCTGGTCCTGGATCCCCGTCGCCACGCGGGTGGCCGCAGCGGGGCACGGCGTCACGACGCTGACGCTCCCGGGTCTGTCTGCCGGGGATGACCGCACCGGCCTGACGCTGGAGGACGCGATCGCCCACGTCGCCGACGCGGTCACCGAGGTGGAGGGTCCTGTGGTCCTGGTCGCCCACAGCGGGGGCGGGACGCCCGCCGCCGCGGCCGCCGTCCGGCTGAGGGAGCGTGTGGTGAAGGTCGTCTTCGTGGACGCCTACGTGCCGTTGGAGGGGATCTCGGTCGACGACGAGATGCAGGAGGCCAACCGGGAGGCCAGCCGGCAGTCCGCGGGCGCGTCATCGGACGCCTCGGTGACGATCCCGCTGGAGGCGATCCAGTTCGTCATGCTCCCCGGCGCGCCGGCGCAGGCCCAGCAGCTCCTCTTCGAACTGTTCGTCCCCGAGCCGAGCCGTTACCTGCGCGACCCCGCCCACGACGTCGACCTGGTGGCCGCCGGGATCCCGGCGGCCTACGTCCTGGCGCAGGAGGACACCGTCGGCGGTCTGCCGCTACCCGGGGCGACGTTCGCCCGGCGCGCCGGCGTGCAACCCGTCATGGTGCCGGGCGGGCACATGGCGCTGATGACCCACCCCGACGAGGTCGCCGCAGCGATCCTGGCCGCGCTCTGATGCAGGTCGGCCAGCGCGCCGCTGCGACCTGCTCGTCCTCTGGTCGGCCCCGAGGTGGCGCTGCGCCTCCTCGCTGCCGCCGACGTCGAGGCGATAGGCCTGGTGCTCGCTGAACCCGACGCGCTGGCCCCGACCAGCAATATGTACGTCACCGGCATGCCGGAAATCGGGGGCTGGTGCCCTCGCAGTTCCATGGTTTAGGCCGTCCGCCAGTAGGTGCTGAGCGGGCTGGTTGACGAATCACAGCAAGCACGGGCACAGGGGTCTACCCGATCATGGAGCTGCTGACGCTTCGTGATCTGGGGGTTCCCCTGTGCCCGCCCTGCTGTCATCCATCCTCGACCCGGTCCGTGAGCAGTTCCTGGCCCTGGTCGACCTGGCTCAGCCCGCCGGGATCGACACCCACCCGCTGGGTGGGGGTACCTCCTGCTTGCGGGGGAACACCGCCCTCGCATCGACGACGGCATCGACACCGTGCTGGCCGGGATGGAGGCGAGAGCCCGCGACGGCGCCACCCGGGCCGACCTCGACCGGGCTGCCGACCGCGCCATGCGCGCCTGGCGGTGACCCGGTCGGCAGCCCGATCCGCAGACCTCTTCGCTCCACGCCGAGAAGCCACCAGGCAGGTCAGGCGGCGTCCTCCCCAGAGCGGAGACCCTCAGGGTCCGCTCACCACGGTGGACCCGCGTCGAAGTGGTGTGGACCTGCACCACCTCAACCTTTCACGGGGCCGGCGATCGGTGCGGGGTCGGCGCTTCGTGCCGCCGCGGTGCGCGGTCGGCCTGACGGGGTCCAGCGTGCCAGCGTCGCGGCCAGGGGTGAGTGCTCGTCCTGGCGCCAGGCGACGGCTACCTCATAGCTCGGGGCGGCCTCGACCAGCGGCAGGACGCGCACCCCGGGAAGATCGACCTCCCCGGAGTGGGGGTGGACCAGGGTGGAGTGGACCAGGGTGGCGGCGTAGCCGGCTGCGACGAACGGGGCGATCTGCTCGTAGCCCATCAGCCGGTGGTGGCGCCAGCTCGGGGCGACGCCGTGAGCGGCGAAGAAGGCGACCGTGCCGTCGTGCACGGTCGGTGCCAGGGACCGCTCGGTGATCAGGAACGGGCGGGCCTGGAAGTCTCGGACCGAGACCTGCTGCTGGGTGGCCAGCGGGTCGTCCGGCGCCAGCGCCACGAAGCCGTCGTGGTGGGAGCCGAGGACCCTCGAGCCCAGCCCTGCACGATCGACGGGGCCGCGCACCACGGCCGCGGCGATGTCACCCCTGGTCACCGCGTCGAGACCGGCGCTGCTCCACATGGACTCCCCCACCGTCTCCAGACCTGGGAGGCGGGCCAGAAGATCGGCGGTGAACCGGGCCCCGATGGTGCCCAGGTTCGGCGCCAGACCCACCCGGACGTGGCCGGCGCTGCCCAGCGCCAGGGAGCGGGCCAGGTCAGCCATCGCGTCGAGACCGTCCAGGATCGCGCGCGCGGGCTCGAGCAGGCGCCTGCCCGCGGGGGTCAGGGCCACGCGGCGGCTGGTGCGCTCGAACAGGGCCACCCCCAGCTCCGCCTCCAGGGCACGCACGCGCTGGGTGACCGTGGCCGGCACGATGTACAGCCGCGCGGCCGCGCGGGCGAAGTGCAGCTCCTCGGCGACGGTGGTGAAGAAGAGGAGGTCCCGGCTGTCCACCCACACCCCCCTCGATGGTTCCTCCCGACCGGATCGTTCAACCGTATCGAACGATCGACGGTGGGCTGCTCCTCGATCCCCGCCGGGATCGGTGGTCTCCTTGGCCATCACGTGAGTGCGTGGCGGGAGAGGAGGACAGCGGTATGCCCTGGGGATCACCCGTGGACGGTTTCCGGTTGGCCTACGACCACCGGCGCGGCAGCGGGAGGTCGGTGGTGCTGCTGCACGGCTGGCCGGGGGACCGCGCCGACTGGCGTGCGGTGCTGCCCCTGCTGCCCGCCGAGCTCGAGGTGGTCGCCCCGGACCTGCGCGGCTTCGGCGGCTCGGACAAGCACCGCCGCGAGCCGCAGGAGAGCTACGACGCGGCCTCGCAGGCGCGCAGCGTGCTCGCCCTGATCGACGAGCTCGGCCTGGACCGGCCCGTGATCGCCGGCTACGACATCGGCAGCCGGATCACCCAGACCCTGGCGCGCGCGCGTCCCGACCTGCCGCGCGCGCTGGTGCTCTCGCCCCCGCTGCCCGGCGCCGGAGCCCGCATCCTGACCCCCCCGACGGTGGGCGAGCTGTGGTACGTCGGCTTCCACCGCTCCGGCCTGGCCGAGACCCTCCTGGACGGCCAGCCCGACCTGGTGCGGCAGTACCTGCGCGACCGCTACCAGCACTGGTCGGGCCCGGGCTTCCAGCTCGCCGAGGCCGACCTGGAGCACCTCGTCGAGGTCTACGGCCCCCCTGGGGCGTTCGCGGCCTCGATCGCCTGGTACCGCGCGGGCGGCGGGCTGATCGAGGGCGCCGCCGCCGAGCAGGCCCCTGCGCGCCAGGACCGCCTGGCGATGCCCGTGCGCGTGCTGTGGCAGGAGCTCGACCCCACCTTCCCCCGCGACTTCTCCGACCGGCTCGACGCCTTCTTCTCCGACGTCACCATCACCTGGGCGGACGCGGTGGGGCACTTCACCCCCCTGGAGGCCCCCGAGGCGTTCGCCGCGCTGATCACGCAGGCGGCGCTGGAGTGAGCGGGGACGTGGCCGCGCCGGTCTCCGCGACCAGGACGGGGGTGGTCTTCGGCGCCCTGCTGGTGCCCTCCTTCGTCGCCCTGGGCGCCCCCTCGGTCGCCCTGCCCACCATCGCCCGCTCCCTCGGGGTGGCCTTCGGGGCGTCCTCGTGGGTGCTGGCCTCCTGGGCGCTGTGCTCCGCGGTCGCCATGCCCTTCTTCGGCCGCCTCTCCGCACGCGCCGGGCTGCGCGCCTGCGTGGTGGCCGGCGTGGCGCTGGTCACCGTCGGCTCGGTCGTGGCGGCGCTGGCCCCCGGCCTCGGCGTGCTGGTCGCCGGGCGCGCCGTCGGCGGCCTCGGCGCCGGCGCGATGGTGATCAGCGGGTACGCGACGATCGCCGCGCGCCTGGACGGGGCCGAGCGCGGACGAGCGCTGGCCATCGTCGCCGCGATCGGCACCACCGCCTCTGCCTGCGGGACACTGCTCGGGGGCCTGCTGACCGCCTGGCCCGGGTGGCGCCTGGTGATCGCCCTGCCCGCCCTGGCCGTGCTCGTGCTGGTCCCGGCCGCGCGCCTGGCCCCCACCGACCGCGACCCCGCCACGCGCATCGACCCCCTCGGCGCGATCCTGCTCACCCTGCTCGGGGGCGCGGTGGTGGCGGCGCTGCAGGCGCCCTCCACAGCCCTGCCGCTCACGGTGGTCCTGGCCCTGGCCGCCGCGGCCGTCGCAGCCGTGCTCGCCCTGGTCGCCCACGTACGCCGCGACCCCGACGGCTTCGTGCCCCGCCCAGTCGTGGCCGCGCCGTACTTCGTGGCCACCGGGATCATCGGCCTGACCGTCTTCGCCGCCTACTACGGCACGCTGTTCGCCGCACCGGCGCTGATCGAGGCCGCCACGCGCTGGAGCCCCCCGGCGATCGGAGCAGCCCTGCTGCCGTGCGCGGCGTTCTCCGTCCTCGGCGCCAGGCTCGTGCGCACCCTGGCCCAGCGCGCCTCGGTCACCGCCGTCGCGCTCTGCCTCGGCGCGGTGAGCACCGCAGGGGTCCTGCTCGCCGCGCTGGCCCCTGCGCAACCGGTGCTCACCGTGATCGGGCTCGCGCTGACCACCGCCGCCTTCGCCGCCGGCCAGACGGTGCTCTTCGGCCTGGTCCCCGCCCTGGTCGCGCAGCGCCAGCAGCAGAGCGCCCAGGGCCTGCTGGACTTCCTGATCTACGGCGGCAGCTCGGTGGGCCCCGCCGTCGTCGGCGGCCTCTCAGCGGCGCTGCCCCTGGCCGACGCCCTGGCCGTCGCGGCGATCCTGCCCCTGGTCGCCATCACCGCCGCGCTGCTCGCCCGCCGCTCAGCACCGGTCAGCGCAGCATGAGCCGCGGACGCACCGGGAAACCGGTGGACGAGCCGAGACGGCGGATCCCACCGAACCCGGAGCTCGACACCCATCCCGACCGCCGAGGTCCACAGCACAGCGACAGCCCTCCTGGCCACCGCCGTGCTCGTCGAGACACGCCAGGAGACCGGAACTCGATGACCCCGGCGACCCGAACCGACCCCACCGACCCAGGAGAACCCGTGCTGCGATCCGCCCAGACTGACGACCACGCTCTCAGCACGCCTCGTCAGACGACGCACTACATCGAGCGCGGGCCGGCCGGCGGACCGCTGATGATCTTCCTCCACGGCTGGCCGAGCATCGCTCTGATGTGGCGCGCCCAGATGGACGCGTTCGCCGCCGAGGGCTGGCGCTGCGTCGCTCCTGACCTGCGCGGCTACGGCGGCTCTTCCGCGCCTGCGCCCAACGACGCCTACACCATCGAGGAAGTCGTCGCAGACATGGCGGAGCTCCACGACCACCTCGGTGGCAAGCCGGCGATCTGGGTCGGCCACGACTGGGGCAGCGTGGTGGCCGGTGCGTTGGCCGCGCACGAGCCCGAGCGCAGCCGCGGCGTCGTGCTGACCTCGCTGGCGTATTTCCCCGACGCGAACGCCCTGCCCACGCTCGTCCCGCTGGTCGACCGGACGATCTACCCGGCCGACCAGCATCCGGATGGCCAGTGGGACTACTACCGCTACTACACGACGCACTTCGAGGCGGCGGTCGCCGACCTCGACGCGGACCAGGCAGCATCGCTGGCGTCGATCTTTCAAGCAGGCAGCCCCGCCACCATGGGCAAGGTCTCGCCGAATGCACTGGTCACGCGCAACGGAGGGCGCTTCGGCGCTACGCACCGGGCCCCGCCGACCCAAGCCGACCCGGCTCTCTGGCCACCGGCGGACTTCGACGTGCTGGCACAGGCGTTCACGGCTCATGGCTTCCGCCCCCCCTGCGCGTGGTACGTCAACGATGATGCCAACATCGCCTACGCTCGCACGGCGCCCGATGGGGGCCGCTTGTCGCAGCCGGTGCTGTTCATCAACGGCGAGTGGGACCAGATCTGCAGCACCACCGGAAACCGCCAGAGCGACCCGATGCGCGCGGCCTGCACGGACCTCACCGTGACGAGCCTGCCCGCCGGACACTGGCTGCCTCTGGAACGCAAGGCAGAACACGTCCAGGCCATCCGCACCTGGCTCCGGAGCAGAGAACTTTGATGGCATCGGCGAGATCCGAACCGTCCTGGCTGCCGCCATCGTCACCGTCCGTGCCCTGATCCGCGCAGCCTGGATCCAGCACCGCCGGGACGGCCGGACCCGCTCATCACGACCCCGATGACCTGCTGGCGCACGCCCTCAGCGATGGTGGCACTGCTCCCTCGCCTGGTCGCTGCCGTGAAAGGCACGACGAGGGATCTGGTGGGCGTCGGGTGGTGAGACCTCGGCGGGCACGATCGCTGCGTCCTCGCCACCCTCCGACGATCGGACCGAGCCATCGACGAGCAGCAGGCCTCTTGAGCGCGCCCCGACCCCGCTGCGCGGCGGGGCGGGCCCAAGCGGCGCGCGGTGTGGCGCCAGGCGCTCTCGGTAGGGGTGGCCTCGGGTGCCTACGGGGTCTCGTTCGGGGCGCTGGCCACAGCCTCCGGGCTCAGCGCGGCGCAGGCCTGCGCGCTGAGCGCGCTGATGTTCACCGGCGGTTCGCAGTTCGCGCTGATCGGGGTGCTCAGCGCCGGCGGCTCGGGGCTGGCAGGGGCGGCCTCCGCGGTGCTGCTGGGCAGCCGCAACGGCCTGTACGCGGTGCAGGTCGCACCCCTGCTGCGCGTGCGCGGGCTGCGCCGGCTGCTGGCCGCGCACCTGACCATCGACGAGTCCACCGCGGTGGCCACCGTGCAACGGGCCCCGGCGCTGGGCCGGCTGGGGTTCTGGGCCACCGGCGCCAGCGTGTTCGTGCTGTAGAACGCCGCGACGCTGGTCGGCGCGCTGGTCGGCGGCGCTCTGGGCGACCCGCGCGCGTGGGGCCTGGACGCCGCGGCGGGTGCGGCGTTCCTGGCGCTGGTGTGGCCGCGCCTGGTCACCGGCAGCGCCGCCGCCGCCGCGGGGGCGGTGGTGGTGGCCACGGTCACCACCCCGTTGCTGCCCCCCGGGCTGCCGGTGCTGGCCGCGGCCCTGGTCGCGGCCCCGGTGCTGGCCGCCCGGCGCCCGCGCCGGGGCGGGCGCCGGGCTGCGAGGGTGGAGCGGTGAGCGGGTGGACGCTGGTGCTCGTGGCCTCGGCGGGATGCTTCGCGCTCAAGCTCGCCGGGCACCTGCTGCCCACCGAGCGCCTCTCCGACCCCCGCGTGGTGCGCGCGGCAGGGCTGGTCACCGTGTGCCTGCTCAGCGCGCTGGTCGCCGTGCAGACCCTGGCCCAGGGGAGGGCCGTGGTGCTCGACGCCCGCCTTCCCGCCCTGGCCGTGGCCACGCTGGCCCTGGTGCTGCGCGCACCGTTCGTCGTCGTGGTCCTCGCGGCGGCAGCCACCGCCGCGGCGCTGCGCGCGCTGGGGTGGAGCACCTGACGAAGCCACCGGGCTGTCGGTGAGCCCGCCCTCAGGCCTGGAGGACGAGCAGCGCTGGCCACCGTGGACGCCATGCTGCACCGCGCCGGGCCGCGGGGTCGGTCGGGCGCTGGAAGAGCGCTCGGCGTCCACAGCCCATCGTTGAGGCCATCGCGATCATGCCAGGAGTCCACTGACGCCCGCGCCCCGGCCGATCTCTCACGCACGCCTCAGCGCCGCGGTGGCCAGGCGGGCCAGCTCGGCGGCGCCGGCGTCGTCGATGGGCGCCAGGCCGTTGAACAGGCGGACGACGACGGGGGCGAAGACCATGTCCACCACCAGCTCGGGGTCGACGTCGCCGCGCAGCTGCCCGTCGGCCACGCCGCGGGCGATCAGGGTCAGGGTGGCCCGGCGGCGCGGGGCGAAGAACTTCTCGCGCAGCAGGTCCGCGCCGCCGGGGTGGACGGTTCCGGCGGCCAGCAGCTGGGCGACCACGCGACCGCGGTCGCTGGCGTAGAAGCGCGCCAGGCGCACCAGCTGGTCGCCCAGGTCGGCCAGCGCGTCACCGGTGGCGCGCACCGGGACGGCGTCGGTGGCCTGCTCCCCCCACGCCTCGGACGCCAGCTCGAAGCCGTTGCGCCAGTGCCGGTAGATCGTCGCTTTGCCGACCCCGCAGCGGCGCGCGACCGCCTCGACGCTGAAGCCGGCATAGCCGCGCTCCTGGAGCAGCGCCGTCGCGGCGGCCACCGCGGCCGCGCGCGAGACCAGGCTGACCGGACGGCCCCGCCGACGCGCCGGGGCGCCCCCACCCTCGTCATCGCTCATCCCCGAACGTTACCGAACGTTACCGAACGCCCCGTTCGCCAAAACCGGGCGGGCTTGCTATTCTGAACGAAGCGTTCATCAAAGAAGTGCACGACCACGGGAGGACGTCAGCGATGGCACAGGCACTGCGGGTGGGCATGATCGGCGTCAACGCCGAGCGGGGCTGGGCGAGGGAGGGCCACGTACCGGCCGTGCAGGCCCTGGAGGGCCTGGAGCTGGTGGCGGTGGCCACCCGCCGCCAGGCCAGCGCCGACGCCGCGGCCGCGGCCACCGGCGCGGCGCGCGCGTACGGCGATCCCGCCGACCTGATCGCCGACCCCGGCGTGGACGTGGTCACGGTGGCCGCCTCGGTGCCGGCCCACCGCGACCTGGTCCTGACCGCCCTGGCCGCGGGCAAGCACGTGGTCACCGAGTGGCCGCTGGGGATCGACGCCGAGCAGAGCGACGAGATCGCCGCGGCGGCCGCCGCCAGCGCTGCACACCGCTGTGGGTCTGCAGGCCCGCGTCAACCCCGCCGTCCGGGCTGCCCGGGAGGCGATCGCTTCGGGACGCATCGGCCGGGTGCTCAACGCCACCGTGCTCTCCACCACCGCAGGGTTCGGCCCCGAGGTGGGCCAGGACGCGCTCTCCCTGGAGGACCCGGCCACGGGGATGAACCTGACCACCATCCAGCACGCCCACACCCTGGACCTGGCCGTCGAGCTGGTCGGGCCGCTGACCTCCGTGGCGGGGCTGTCCACCATCCAGTTCCCGCAGCTGGACGTTGCCGGGCGCACCGAGGCCTACCGGCGCACCGTGGCCGACCACGTGCTCGTCCACGCCCGTCTGGCCGGCGGCGGGGCCCTGGCGGTGCAGGTCGCCGGCGGGTACCCGCCCGAACGCTGCCCGTTCCACCTCGAGGTCGTCGGCACCGGTGGACGCCTGGTGCTGCGCGGAGGCAGCCCGCGCGGGTTCCAGGCCGGGGTGCTCGCCCTGGAGATCGACGGGGAGGCGGTCGAGGTCGACCCCGGTCAGAGCGCAGGGCTGCCCGACCCGGTCGTCAACGTCGCCCACCTCTACGCCGCGCTGCGCGACGACGTGGCCACCGGCTCGACCACCGCGCCGAGCTTCGCCCACGCCGCACGCCTGGCGCACCTGGTCGACGACGTGCTCGCCTCCGCCGCCGACGGACGCACCCGCCCGGTGCAGGACGCCTCATGACCCCCCGGCGGGGAAACGGTCTGCCCCGGCTCCAGCCGGCCCGTGGGTCAGACGTTCCAGACCGGCGACGTGACGGTGTGGATCGCACAAACGGTGATGCGCACGCGCCGGTACCGGCCAGGGCGTCGTAGAGCGCCCGGCGCGAGCAGCCCAGGTCTCGGGCGATCTTGGCCTTGGGCACCCCCGCGCCGGCCAGACGTCGAGCCTCGGCGACGGCGGCCTCGTCCAGACGGCGTGCGCGTCCGCGGTAGACCCCGGCTCCTTGGCCAGCGCGATGCCCTCGCGCTGGCGCTCCCGGATCAGGGAGCGCTCCAGCTGGGCCACCGCTCCCAGCAGGTGCAGCTGGAAGACGGCGAAGGCGTCCTCGCCCCCGGGGTCGAAGGACAGGTGCTCGGCGACGAACTCCACGCGCACCCCGCGCGAGGTCAGCTCGCCCACGATGGCGGCCAGGTCCTCCGGTGCGACAACCTCGTCGAAGGCTCAATTTCGGCCGCAGGGCCGTGACCAATCTTCACTGCATCCCGACATTCTTGTAATTTTGTAATTTTGTAATCTTCGCTGGGAGGACGCGGCTATCGCCGACTGGGCCGGGTTCGTGATCGGCCGGTGACCGGCTGATCACAGAGAAATCTGCAGTACCTCAGCAGGCACCATCGCTGGGTGGCCAACTCGATCGACAACGCCCGACGCTCCGGCATAGGTACCCTCGCCGCGGTTCAGTACGAACTCCAGCACAGTGATGTCACTGACGAGGTGATGTCGAGGCACTGAAGTCTGCGCGGCCGCGAGGGCGTGATCCTGCACATCCGTGCCAGTTCGTACCGTGTGTGCCAACTTCACTCAGGATTGATTGACCGGAGGTTCCCGCGCCGAATCTCTTTGAGCACCTCGTC
>JAABVA010006392.1_pt1 | contig 10442 bp, 9 predicted proteins | sample 5560331 | NCBI WGS metagenome assembly JAABVA01 (sample SAMN12812661, study PRJNA571458) | rock metagenome | isolation source: Antarctica rocks | place: Antarctica: Victoria Land, Mt New Zealand sud | collected 2016-01-07 | reverse complement strand
CCGCGGAGTCGGCCACGACCATTGACGCGGCCGTGTTCCACCCGGGCCTGATCATCCCGGTGAGCGTGCAGGCCGGGCGTCCGTTGGACACCCTGGCCTACGACGAGGACACCGCCTCCCTGCGCCGCTGGGACGGCCAAGGGTGGGTGGCCCACCCGGGGCGGGCGGGCAAGGTCGCCGAAACCCGGACACTGCTGGAGCTGCGGGATCTGGCCACCACGTTGATCCGCGCCCAACGCGACGGGCTGGTGGTAGGGGAGCGGGACCAGCTGCGGGGGGAGTTGAACCGGGTCTATGACCACTACGTGGGGGTGCACGGGCCGGTCAACCGGTTCACCTGGACCAACCCCAAACCCATCACCGCGGACAAGCACGACCAGCGGATGGGCACGTTCGAGGAGCAGTGGCGGAAGAAGGAAGGCCTGGACGGGCAGCCCTACCCCGGGCCGGTGCCCGAAGAAATCAGGGCAGCGTGGGAGGAGCGGGCCTGGCAGGCCGCGACTCCGTCGAAGCGGTTCGCGCACCTGGACGGGGGGATCCGCAACGACCCCGGTTTCGCCACCGTCGCCGCCCTGGAGTTCTTCGACGAGGACACCCACACCGCGGCCAAGGCCCCGATTTTTGCCACCGATGTGCTCAGCCGGCGCCCGGAGCGCACCAGTGCCGCCACCGTGGAGGAAGCGTTGGCGATCAGCCTGGATGAGTCGCGGGTGGTGGACGTGGCCCGGATCGCTGCCCTGCTCGGTGCCGGTGAGGCCGACACCCGCGCCGCCCTGGTGGGTGCGGTGTACCCGGACCCCACCGATCCGTCTCGGCTGATTCCCGCCGCCACCTACCTGTCGGGCAATGTGCGCCGCACACTCGCCGACGCCGAAACCGCCGCAGCGCAGGACCCCACCTACGTCGGGAACGTGGAAGCGCTGCGGGCGGTGTTGCCCCGCACCATCGAGGCCGGTGAGATCGGGTTGCGCCCCGGGGTGCCGTGGATACCGACGAGCGATTATGAAGCGTTCGTCACCGAGGTGCTGGCTGCCCGGGACGTATCGGTGGAGCACACCCTGGGCACCTGGACGATCGAGGTCCCCAAGTGGCAGTGCGGGTCACCGTTGATGACCGATGTGTATGGCACCGGTGCCGTGGATGCGGTGTCGCTGCTGGAGTCGGTGTGCAACGCCAAACCCATCCAGGTCCGGCGGTCCAAGGCGGAAATCGAGCGCACCGGGGGGAATCCGGTGGACATGCCCGCCACGTTCGCCGCCCAGGCCCAGGCCCGCAAGCTGAGCGAGAAGTTCACCGAATGGGTGTGGAGCGACCCCGAGCGCACGGCCCGGCTGGTCGGCACCTACAACGAGAAGTTCAACTCGCTGCGCCCGGCCCGTTACGACGGGGCGCACCTGAACCTGCCGGGGTTGGGTGATCACTTCACCCCGCACGCCTATCAGCGGGACGCGGTGGCCCGGATCATCGCCGAACCGACGGTGTTGCTGGATCACGTGGTCGGGGCCGGGAAAACCGGGTCCATGTTCATGGGGGCGATGGAACTCAAACGCCTCGGGCTGGCTTCGCAGCCGTGGATCGTGGTCCCCAACCACATCATCGAACAGGTCGGGCGGGAAGCCAAGCAGTGGTACCCGGCGGCGAACGTGCTCGTCGGGGCGGGGGCCACCAACGCCGAGGGGCGGCGGCGGTTCGCGGCGCAGACCGCGACCGGGGACTGGGACATGGTGATCGTGCCGAAATCGGTGTTCACCGCGATCAAGGTGTCCCCGCAGCGCCAACGGGCGCATCTGGAAACCGCCCGAGACCAGCTGATGGAGGCGGCGAAGCAGGCCGGTGTCACCAAAACCAAACAGATCGAGTTGGCCATCAAGGACCAGGACAAGCGGCTCGCGGTGTTGACCGAGCAGGCCGGGTAAAGACACCGGGTTGACGTTCGAGGACACGGGGGCTGACTACCTGCTGATCGACGAGGCGCACTACTGGAAGAACCGCGGGAGGGCATCCGCGGTGCGGGAGTTGGCGTGCACACCCGGTTCGCAGCAGGCCGAGGACCTGGTGATGAAGCTGGACGTGCTGCGCGAGAAGCGCCGCGACGAGGCGGCCGCGGCGGGCCGGGAACCCACCCCGGCCGACGAGCGGGTGGCGACGTTCTCCACTGGCACGCCGGTGGCGAACTCGTTGGGGAGATGTGGGTGATGCAGTCCTACCTGCGACCGGATCTGCTGGCTGATGCCGGGGTGGCGGACGTGGATGCGTGGGGTGCGGTGTTCACCGGCACCACCTCCAGTGTGGAGATGAACGCCTCCGGGTCGCGGCTGGCGCCGGTGACCCGGGTGGGGCGGTTCGTGAACGTGCCCGAGCTGGTCACGATGAGCTCGGTGTACACCGATGTCGTCACCCGCGAGGACATCACCGTGGCCCTGCCGCAGCTGGTGGGCGGGGCGCGGCAGGTGATCAGCAAACCCGCCTCCCAGGAGGTGCGGGACTTCATCAGCGACCTCGCCTACCGCAGCGAACACTTCGACCCCGGACGCCCGGACATCGACAACTCCTTGAAGGTCGCCAACGACGGGCGCAACGTGTCGTTGGACGAGCGGATGGCGAACCTGGAGGAGCCCCTGGACGGGGGTCGGATCGGCATGGTCGCCGGCGAGATCATGCGCATCCACACCGACACCGAGCACAGCACCTACCGCGACCAGGCCGGGGCGGTGTCCCCGGTTCCGGGTGGGTTGCAGATCGTGTTCTGCGACCGCTCCACCCCGCATCAGACCGGCGGGAAGTTTTCCCTGTACGAGGGGTTGCGCGCGGAACTGGTGGAGCGGGGGATGGCGGAGCAGGCCATCCGGTTCATCCACGACTACCCGAAGCCGGGGGAGAAGGCGCAGTTGTTCCAGGACTGCCGGGCCGGGCGGGTGTCGGTGTTGGTGGGGTCCACGGAGAAGATGGGCACCGGCACCAACATTCAGGACCGGGCGGTGGCGTTGCATCACGTGGACGTGCCGTGGCGCCCGGCGGACCTGGAGCAGCGGGAGGGCCGCATCCTGCGCCAGGGCAATCAGAACCCGAGGGTGGAGATCCTGAACTACGTCACTGAGGAAACGTGGGACACCATAATGTGGCAGACGGTGGAGAAAAAAGCCCGGTTCATCGGCCAGATCAAGACCGGTGACTTGGACGCCCGCACCGCGGAAGACCTGGGCAGCGACGAGCTGGGCAACTCCGCCGCCGCGACCAAAGCCGTCGCCACCGGGGACCCCCGGTACCTGGCGCAGGTGCAACTCGATGACGACGTGAAACGGTTGAGCGCGTTGAGGCGGGCGCATGGGGACGCGAAAGCCCGCAACGCCACCGAACGCCGCGCCTGCGGGCGGGAGATCACCGCTACCGGTGACCAACTCGCCCAGCTGGACACCGCGTTGCCGCGGATCACGGGCAGCGCGGACACTCCCTTCGCGATGAGCGTCGGGGGGCGGGCGTACAGCGAGCGGGGGGCGGCGTCCTCCGCGGTGGTGGACACCGTGCGCCAGGCGTACAGCGACGGCAAGCGTGGGGGTGCGCAGAAAGAGTTCCCGGTGGCGTCGCTGCGCGGGGTGGAAGTCCGCGCGGCCCGTCTGTTGACTTCCGATGAGGTGGTGCTCAGTGCGAACGTTCCGTGCCGCACCCGCGCCGTGGCGGCGAAGGACTTCACCGGCCGCGACGCCAACGGGGTTGGTTTGGTGCGGCGGATGGAGAACATGGTCGCTGAGATTCCCGCCTACCGCGCGGAGGTGGAACACCGCCAGGACTTCGCCCGCACCCGCACCGAGGAGCTGCTGGCCGTCGCGGATGTTCCGTTCGAGCACGAGGTGGCGCTGAGGAACAAGGAGCACGAGCTGCACACCTTGACCGCGCAGTTACACCTTGATGCCAACAGCCCGCAAGCACACGCCAGGGCTGAGGCTGCACGGGAACGGTTGGCGGCCCAGGGTCGCACACCGGGGTGGAGCTTGGCGCTGAACCCGACCCCCGCGCTGCTCAAGGAGAGGGGGGAGGGAAGCGCTGGCCTCGCCCGGACGCGGGAGTTGGTCACCGCAGACGTGGTGGCGCCGGGTGTCGCTGCCGATGCGCAGGTGCCGCCCGACCCGGCGCGGGACGCGGTGCGCCTGGCGGGGCTGTCGCATCCGCGCAGTGTCGCCGAGCAGCTCGCGGATCGTCGTCATGATGGTGATTCCGGGCGTAACCCGCCGACGGAAGTCGCGCGGGACCGCGGTCGTGAGGAAGATCGGGGTAGGTAGCGCGGACCGCGGCGAGCCCGCGGGTGCGCCACGATGGTGCCGGCGGTAGCGAGTCCTGCAGCGACCGCCACGCCCGTTAGCACAGTGAGTCTCAGGGAGGGCGTGATGAGCGAGGGGAGTGCGCCGGTGAGGCCGCAGCCCGCCTGGTTGTTTGATCTGCCGGGCACGGTGGCGCAGTGGCATCCCACCCGCAACGGGCCCCTTGATCCACTCACCTTGCGGGTGGGATCGCACCGACGGGTGTGGTGGCAGTGCGCGCAGGGACACGAGTGGCAGGCCAAAGTCGGTAGCCGCACCCGGAGAGAAACCGGGTGCCCGGTGTGCTCGGTCCGGCGCGTCAGCCCCACGCGTAACCTTGCCGCCGAGCACCCGGAGGTCGCGGCCACTTGGCATCCGACCGCGAACGCTCCGCTTACCCCGGATGAGGTGTCGCCGGCATCGAGTAGGCGCGTGTGGTGGCGGTGCGAGCGAGGGCACGAGTGGCAGACCATCGTCGCGAACCGGACGCGGAAGGGCAGTGGGTGCCCGGTGTGCTCGGTCCGGCGCGTCAGCCCCACGCGTAACCTTGCCGCCGAGCACCCGGAGATTGCCACCACTTGGCATCCGACCGCGAACGCTCCGCTTACCCCGGATGAGGTGTCGCCGGCATCGAATAGGCGTGTGTGGTGGCAATGTGCGGCAGGGCATGAGTGGCAGGTGGCGGTCGCCAACCGCGTCATGTACGAATGCCCGTTCTGCTCTGGCCGCCGGGTCACTGCAGCGACCAGCCTCGCGGCGTTGTACCCGAACGTGGCTCGCGAGTGGCATCCCAGCCGCAATGGGACCCGCACGCCGGAGACGGTGAAGCCGCGCTCGTCGATCCCGGTGTGGTGGTTGTGCGGCAGGTGTGGGCATGAGTGGCGGACCCCACCAAGCAGTCGCACCGTGCGTGGGGGCGGGTGCCGGGAATGCGCGTGGCGTTTCTACCGCCGGGTGGACGATCCGCTCTCGGTGACGCATCCCGGCATCGCGGCGCAGTGGCATCCGACCGCGAACGAAGCCGGGAGCCCGGAGGGGGTCACCTACGGTTCCGCACGCCCGGTGTGGTGGCAGTGCGCACGCGAGCACTCCTGGGAGACGACGGTCAACAGCCGCACCACCCGCAAAACAGGCTGCCCATACTGCACGGGTAAGCGCCCGTGGTCCGAGCACAACCTCGCGGTGGTGCGACCGGAGCTGGCTCGGGAATGGCACCCCACCCGGAACGGCGCACTCACCCCGGAGGCGCTCACCCCGTGGTCACGAAGGCCGGTGTGGTGGCAGTGCGCGCAGGGCCACCAATGGTGTGCGCCGCCCGCGGCCCGCCGCGCCGAAGACACTTGTGCGATGTGTGCGGGAAAACGCTTCTCGGTGGAGAACAATCTGGCCCGTCTCAGCCCGAAGCTCGCCGCACAATGGCATCCCAGCCGCAACACCGACCGCACTGCTGCGAGTGTGACTGCCCACTCGTCGCACCGAGCGTGGTGGCGGTGCGACGACTGTGGCCACGAGTGGCAGGCGAGCGTCAACAACCGCGCGCGGGGGGCCGCCTGCCCCGTCTGTGCACTCGCCGCGCGAGTCCTGCGGTGACCGCATCGGGTCACCGGATGGTTCAATCGAAATGGTGCCGTGTTACTCGTCGGGGTGCGCTGCAGCACGTGGAGGACGAGGGCTTCACGGACGAGGCAGGGCACGATAGCGCGGCTCGGGCTGATCGGATGGCAGCTTTTCAGCCGATAGTCGATGGCCGCCAACCGGGGTTGCGGCCGGACACGCCGAGCAGCTGGTCGAAGGTAGGTGCGTCGTCCGGTGCAGGCACCGGGTCGGCGAAGGCTTTGCCCGGTCCCTGGTAGTCAGGGGTGAGCATGCCGGGTGCGAATCTCAGCGATTGTTCGGCGGCCCCGGCGGGTGGTGTCCAGGGCTGGCCGGTGGCGCGGGCGAGGTCCCAGCCGTGTACCTGGTACTCCCAGAGGATCATGCCGAGGGCGAGTTCCCCAGGCATCGAGTTCTCGCCAATCCACAGCGGCCGCTCGGCGGCGCCGGCGGCCAGACCCTCGTCGAACTGCTTGGCCGCCCGGCGCACCTCGGCGGCGGGGTCGCCGGAGGGGCGATAGGAGTCGACATCGGCGGTACGGCCGTCTGGGTCGGCGGTGCCGGTGGCGAAGCTGGTGAGCCAGCTCACGATGTGGTTGCGTAGTGCCTCAACGTCATAGTCGGTGCAGGGAGTGGGATTGTGCAGCTGTTGGTCGTCGATGCGTTCCACCACGGTGGCGAGGTCGTCGAGCACATGGTGCAGCAGCTGTCCGGTCGTCTTCGGGGTCGTCATGATTCCGACGATGCGCGCAGCGTGGCGGTTGCGGATTGAAGAATCCCGACACCGTCCCGGCACCGGAGCCGGTCGAAGGCGACACTCGTGGGATCCTCGACCCTTGGCTGCTGCGGCAGCGGGTCCAGCTGACCCGTTATCCGCCGACCGGGCCGCTAGTCGGGGTCGTCGATCGCTTCTGGGCCGTGCGGTGGGACCTGCCCGATGGCACAGAGCACCGGCAGCAGGTGCTCACCCATCCCAGCGCGAACCTCAGCGTTGGCCCGGCGGACGGGTACGGCGAGGACGGTCCGGTCGAGGCCCAGCTCTACGGCGTCGCCCGAGGGCTCACGACCCGCAGACTGCGTGCCCGTGGGTGGACCGTGGCCGCGATGACCACGGTCGGCGGTCTTGGGGCGTTGCTCGACGGCCAGGCGGAAAAGTACACCGACTGTGCAGTGCCGCTCGGTGAGCCTCTCGGCACCGACGGGCCGGCGTTGGTCCGCAAGATCGTGGCCCTCGCGGACGAGCCCATGCGGGTCGCGGCCTTGGCGTGCGCGCTTGAGGCCGCCTGCCGTCCCGACCGGGTCGATACCGCGCGCAAGGTGAGCGCGGTCGCACGGCTGGCGGAGACGGACCGCGGCATCCAGCGGGTCACAGACCTCGCTGAACGGGCCGCCGTGTCGGAACGAACGCTGCAGCGGCTGTTCCTGCGCTTCGCCGGGGTGTCACCGACCTGGATGCTGCGGCGCTACCGATTGCTCGATGCCGCTGAGGCGGTGCGCGACGGTGCGGCGGTCGACTGGGCCGACCTCGCCGTCCGCCTCGGCTACTCCGACCAGGCGCACCTCATCCGCGACTTCCGGGCGGCGATGGGCCAGACGCCAGCCGTCTACGCCCGGGCGCAGCGACCGTCGTGAGTCTGACCCCATCACGATCTCGCGCGGAGACCGGCAACAACACGCTGCCAGTCACCCCGGCCGCAATGTCCTCAACCCGCACGCTAGGAGCCCTGCGACCAGTCCTGACCGCGGCAGTGCCGACAAGGGCCCACCACCGCGCCAGCCCGCCTCGGTAGGGGATCGTCCAACGGTGAATCGCAGGTCTGCTACACCGTCGTTCGGCGGTGGCCGGCGCAACGCTTTTAGAGGTTCATCGTTCGGCTATGTAGCTGCGGTGACGGGCTGGCGCAGGATGGTCTTCAACTTGGCGGCCTCTCGGCGTGAGCCCGTTGGCGGGGAGGAACTCCTCATGCAGGTGTTCGAGCGTTGAGCCTTCATCGTCATAGGATCCTATGTGCGGGATTTGCGCGCTTCGGGCCTCCGTGTAGTGCTCAAAGCGAGCGAGGCGGAGCGCGGGCAACTGCGTCTTCTGCGCGGCGGCCAGTGCTTCATCGACCATCTCGGCAGTGCCCGGCCAGCGCCTCGACCGACTGCCATGTGGTCAGGTTGACGATCGCCGCCGTGGCTCCCCGCGACATCCCAGCCGTAGGCCTTCACCGCGGTGGCGTTCCCGTCCTCAGTCTGCAGCGATGGTCATGCGGTGCTGGTGGCGTCGTCCGTGGCGTTGGTAGGTGTGTCTGATGCGGTGGTGTCGTGCGGGGTTACGGTGGTCTTGGTTGTGCGGGTGCGGGCGGGGTTCGGTGCGCGGAGGCCGGCTTTGGTGAGTTCAGCTGCGGTCCATCCACCGGTTTTTGCGGTGTCGTAGGCGTCGCGGGCGTGTTGGGCTGCGGTGGCGGCGGCGGCGCGGGCGGTGGTGACGGCTTCCTCGGCGCGGCGGTGGGTGTCCAGGGCAGCACCGAGGGTTTCCACGAGGGCGATACGCTCGGCGAGGAGTGTTTTCGCGGCGGCGGCGGCGGCTTGCTTACCGGTGGTCGTGGTCATGGGGTGTCTTCCTTGTTGTCGGTTTGGGGGGGTTTTTGGTGTCAGGTGCGGCGCTCAGATGCGGGCGGGGGTATTAGGTTGCGAGGCGTGCCCGCATGTATTCAGCCGCGTCGGAGCCCGGTGGGTAGGGCAGCGCCGGTGGCGGTGTTCCGGTGGGCGGTGTCGGTGTGGCGGCAGCAATGGTTGGGGATTCGGCGGAGTCCGTGGTGGCGTGGTGGTCGTACTGGACTTCGTTGGGCGTCCACCTGCTGGGGCCACGGTCGTGATTGGCGAGCACGGTGGCGGCGGCGCGGAGTGCGTCGGCGCAGGCCAGTGCGCTGCGTTGGGCGGGTCCGGGGGTGGGGGTGATGAGGGGTTTGATGAATTCGCTCGCGACGGTTTGCAGGCTGTCTATTGCCTGTGCGCGGTTGACGCCGATCCGGTGCAGACTGACGAGGAATTCATTCGCGGCGGCGGCGGCTTGCTTACCGGTGGTCGTGGTCATGGGGTGTCCTCCTTGTTGTCGGTTCGAGGGGGGTTGTTTGGTGTCAGGTGCGGTGCTCAGGTGCGGCCGGGGTGTTGCGGTGCGAGGGGTGCCCGCACGTATTTCGACACGTCGAGGCCCGGTGGGTACTGCGGCGCCGGTGGCGGTGCGTCGGTCGGCGCCGGTGGCGGTACGTCGGTGGGCGGCGGTGTTCCGGTGGGTGGTGTCGGTGTGGGGGCAGCAGTGGTTGGGGATTCGGCGGAGTCCGTGGTGGCGTGGTGGTCGTACTGCAGCTCGGTGGGCGTCCACCTGGGGGGGTCGTCGTCGTGATCGGCGAGGCTGGTGGCGGCGGCGCGGAGTGCGTCGGCGCAGGCCAGTGCGCTGCGTTGGGCGGGTCCGGGGGTGGGGGTGATGAGGGGTTGGATGAGTTCGTTCGCGACGCTGTGCAGGCTGTCCACTGCCTGTGCGCGGTTGACGCCGACCCGGTACAGCTCGTCGACTTCGGCGGTCACGGCGTCGGTGACCGCGTCGGGGGTGACGGTGTGTGGGGTGGCTGGTGGTGGTTTCTCGGTGTTCGTCATGGCTGCTCCTGGTGGTCGTGGTGCCAACCCGCGTCGAGGAACAGGGCCGCAGTGTCCAGTCTAGGTCTTCGCTTGGTGGGGGTGGTCGATTCTGGATACGTGGCGTGCGGTCCGTGAGCAGGGTGAGCGCCTGGGAAGCGGAGCAAGATGTTAGAACAGCCGTCTGTTCGACGGTTCGGGGGTGGACCGTGGCCCGGTGGTGTGGCACACTGGGGGTTGACTCCACCCCTGGGGGTGGAGGTCGTCGGGTGCGGGAACGCTGCGCTGGGCGGTGAGGGCAGACGGAATGGTGGTGATGGTGGTGCGGGTTTCGCGGCGTACCCGGGTGGAGGGTGGCCGTGGAAACAAGGTGACGGTGCGGTTCACCGATGATGAGTTCGCGGTGGTGTCGGCGTCGGCGGCGGCGGCCCGGTTGAGTGTGCCGGCGTGGTTGGCGGTGTTGGGGTTGACCGGTACCGAGGATCGGGTGCTGGATGCGGCGTCGATTCGGGGGGTGGTGATCGAGTTGTTCGCGGTGCGCCGGGGGATGAGTAATGCGGGGCGCAACATCAACGATGTGGCCCGGTTGTTGTTGGGCACCGGTGAGTTGAAGCGCAACGCCGAGGCGTCGGTGGCCGAGTTCCGGGCGGCCACCGTCCGGTTGGAGGCGTTGCTGGACGAGTTGGCCTCCTATCTGCCTGGGGTCGATCTGAAACACGTCGACTGGTGATCACCAAGATGCAGCGCGGCACCCGGACCCGGGGTCTGGTGGAGTACTTGTTCGGGCCGGGCCGGGCGGAGGAGCACACCAACCAACGGATCGTGGCGGCGTGGGATCCGGCGTGGGAGGGGATCACCCACCCCGATGAGGTGCAGCGGGCGTTGCTCACCGCGGAGGTCGACGCCCCGGTGAAGCGGATGCCGGAGGTGGCCAAA
>JAABVA010006391.1_pt1 | contig 10445 bp, 19 predicted proteins | sample 5560331 | NCBI WGS metagenome assembly JAABVA01 (sample SAMN12812661, study PRJNA571458) | rock metagenome | isolation source: Antarctica rocks | place: Antarctica: Victoria Land, Mt New Zealand sud | collected 2016-01-07 | reverse complement strand
CCCCGCCGCCGCCGCCGCCCGATCCGCCGCCGCCGCCGCCGCCGCCACCGTCGCCGCCGCCGCCGCCGCCGCCGCCGAGGACTTCGCTGCCACCACTGCCGCCTCTGCTTGGCGCCGGGTCCTGCGAGCCTGCCAGCGCCCCCGCACCCCCTTTTGCCGCTGCGTGCTTTGCAGGACGCGCGTCCCCCTCAGTGAAACCCCACCGGCTTGTTGCCAGTGCCTGGTCAGAGGAGTCGGGCTTGTGAGTCGTGGGCCTAGTCGATCAACAAAAGCTATCAACTCGGCCTCATCCACGTGCGTCACTGCACCCAAGATCTCCGCTCCGACTACGAGGCACGCGCCTGGGCCGTAGGCTGCGGGCGCGCGGTAGGAGCGCGGCGTCCCGTACGGGCGCGGGGTCGCATAGCTCCCCGGCGCCCGGTAGTCCCTGCCGCAGTGCACAGCCCTCACTCACTCGCTGCGGCCCGCACCATCACACCCGCTGCTCAGCTGTGCCTGTGGCCCGTGCGCCGCCCCCGGACGCCGCAGGGGCAAGGGCGCACCAGAAGCGCTTGGCTGGGGGAGAGCCGCTCGCCTCCTTGCCCTCCTCTCCGCCGGCCTTCCAGTAGCGCGGGGACGTGTAGTCCTTGGGGCAGCGGTAGTCCGGCGGCGACCCGTAGCCCTTGAGCCACCACTGCGGCGTGAGCGACGCGCGGCACGGCAGGCTGGGCCGGCCGCGGGCGGCATGGCCGCAGTGCATGCCCCGCATCATCACGACTGGAGCGCTCTGGGCAGGGGATTCAATGAGGTTGGCAACTATATTCTGACAGCCTCAACAGCCACTAGGCGCAGCTTTGTGCACAATGTGCGGGGTGCACCCCGCCCGCGTGGGCAGTGCCAAGGTCCCACCCACTGTGCTTTCAGACAACCCGACTAGGCGAGGCCTGTTTCAGCCTTGCTTTGCGTCTGCTACCTTGCCTGTTGTGCTCTTGTGTGTTCTTGCTGCCTCGCGGTCTTTCCCATTGCGAGCACGCGCAGGCTGCCTGCAGTAGGCGTGCAGCTTGCACTGTTGCTACCTCAGGGGCTGCTGCAGGGCCCCTCGGGCTTGGGCGAAGGACTGGTCGCGCAAGATGGCGGAGCGCCTGCTGGACCGCACGTTCAATGCCTTGGCAGCGCAAGCGGACGGCGGCGGCACGGGGGCGGGCGCGCCGCGGCCGCGCACGCAGCAGGACGACGAGGACGAGCTGCGGCGCGCCGGCGCGCCCATGGACGTGCAGGACGCCATCGCGCGCATTCTGCTCGCCTTCAAGGACAAGGACTTCTTCAGGCGCGCACCAGTTCGTGATGAGCAGATAGTAAATGCACAGAACTGAAGGCAGACTGCTCCCCAAAAGCGCTGTGCACTTGCTGAGCAATGCGCACGCACGCTCGCAGGCTGATGGAGCTGCCGTCGCCCGACATGGACGAGCTGGGGCGCCCCTGGTGGGGCGGCACGAGCTCGGACGTCTCCAAAGCCTACCGGCGTCTCTCCATCCTGGTCCACCCGGTGAGCAGACCTCGGCGCGACTGCCGCGCGGCTAGCTGCTGCGCTTGCTGCTCCTCTGGCTGCCAGGAATGGGAGCGCTGGCGATGGCGCTGCATCACGAACCTGACCGGGCTCAGGCGTGTGAGGCGTGTGTGGCGGCGGCGCTGCAGGACAAAAACCCAGGGCCGGACGCGCGGGCCGCGTTTGAAGCGCTCAACAAGGCGCACCGCGAGCTCAAAGACCCCGGCAGCCGGGTATGCAAAAATTGTGCGTGTATGTTGCGTCCTATGATGTCACTATCATGCAACTGCAGGCAGCTCATGCATGCACTTGGCGGGCTTGCAGGGGGCGGCGCTTCAGCCCACGTGCCCTCATGGTTACATTCATGTGGCGAATATTGGAAACCCTGCCAGGCGCTGCATATGCGGGTCGCACCAAGCCTGGCGCAGGGGCTTGGATAGGTAGAGTTGCCCATGTCCCCCATTCGCGGCGCACTATTACGCGGCTCGCCCCGACCCTCGGCGGGCGAGCGGCAGGAGGAGCAGGTGAAGGCGGGCGCAGACGCGGGCCGGCGGCGGCGGGAGGCGGCGGAGGCAGCCGCCACGCCCGAGGAGCGCGTGCTGCTGTTCGCCGCGCGCAAGGACCGCATGCGCGAGCTGAAGAAGCAGGAGGCGCGCTCGGTCGCAGCGCGCTCGGGGCCCTAGATTAGGTCTAGGGCTTAGGGTCAACGTTGAGCTCGGCCTTCTACAGTATGCTGAGCCATATACGCGCCACAACCTCGGAACACGCACACGCATGCCGCGTTTTTGGACTGCCATATGCTGCCCCGGACACGGCCCTGGGCTTGGCTTAACGTTGTCGGGCGCGCCCGGCGCTGCGGGCCGGTGCTCACAGAGCCGCCAGGACCACTGGGCAGCGTGTAGGGCGCCCCTTAGTACGCGCCGCCCGCCGCGTGAATGTGGCGCCCTGACCCTAGCCCCATGCGCACAGGGCGACAGCTTCCAGGCGGTCATTGCGCAGCAGGTGAGGGAGAAGCAGGACCGCGCCAAGCGGAAGCGCGACATGCTCGCGCGCTGCCGGTGCGCGCCGCGCGCGGCGGCGCGCCCGGGGCCGGGCGGCCGGGCGGGCTCTGCCGGCACATCGCGGGAACTGTGCGCTGCGCCTGCAGCCACGCAAGCTGAGCAGGGGTCGGTGAGGCCCTTTGGTGAGGCCGTGCGGCGCGCAGGAGGGAGGTGTGCATACAGCAGTCCCTGTTGACCTCACGCTCTCCGAGCGGCTGTGCGTGCTGAGTGGCGCTTTCTCGCCTGGTCTGGCCGGCAGGCGCCAGGACGCGGAGGACGACGCAGGGGAAGGGGAGGAGGCTGCGGGCGAGGCCGCGCGCTCGGCGCAGGCGCGGCGCGGTGACGCCAAGGGCCGCAAGGGCAAGCCCAGGCTCATCTTCTAGGGTCCACATTACGTTTTCGCTGGGTCGGCCATGTATGTGTTGCAGGTTCTGTTGGAGCGCCCGGTGTGCGTCCTTACCGCGCTGGGCAGCCAGGGGTTGCTACGCGTTGTGCATTGCTTCTTTGACTGCCTTGGCAGCATGTTGATAGTGTGCCACTGTTGGGCAAACACTAATTGTATGCAGAGTGCTTTTGGGTCAATGAGGTCACTGAGGGCGGCATACTGGCGACGCCAGCCCTCGTGAGCGGATGCACTTGCATGCGCCACTGTCGGCAAAGGCGCATGTTTTGACATGGAGCTGGTGGTGGGATCGGATGCTGCATGCAGAGGCGCGGTCGCGCAGGTGCCTTGCACCATCTCAGCACGAGCAATCACATGGCAAAGCGCGGAGCAGTTTCATGCGACCCACGCAACAGCTACGGACTTGCCAGCTCAACGCAGACAGAGTCCGCGCACAAAATGTTGACCCAGCGGCTCAGAACTGCAGAGTGTCACCGCTGAACAAGTCTGAATTTGATTTCCACAGCAGCATTTGCTCTTAGCTGCCATTCTCGCAATAGATGTCAGCGTGCTCACGAGCAAAATCCTGTGGTATGTCCAGCTCTGCTGTGAAGGAGGCCCGGAACAAATGCAACAAAAGCTGCAATCAAGTGCCTGCAGAGCGTCGAGCAACAGCACCAGGAAGGGAAGCATGCCCGCGCCTGCACGAGCTGCGGCATGCTCAAACAAGCGCACCGCAAGCGCGTCAGCCCCGACGCGCAGGGCAGCAAGCCGCCTCACCTGGGGCAACAGTTCAGCAGCCGGGCGACCCTCCGCATCCCGCCCACTCTGCGCAGCTCAGTCGCGCAGCGTGAAGCGGGGTCACAAGCTGCGGTGGCTGCTGAACTGGTCGATGAGCTCCCGCACGGACGAGTAGACGCCCGCCACCGACAGCGCCAGCGTCAGCGGGACCAGCGCGTACAGGAACCAGCGCTCCACACGCGGCAGCCGCGGGCCCATCATCGCCTGTGGCGCGCCGCGCCGCTCATTGCAACTTATTCCGGACACCACACTCTAAAGGCGCTAAGGCGCGCGAGGCGGTGCCCCCTGAACCTCAACCTCATTGAATTTAAAGTGAACATATTTTTCGTTTTTCTGTAAATAAACCCCCGTCACTTATTCACGGAGCAGGCTCAACAACACCTCGGATCACGGAAGCAGGCTCGACAACTCATACGTGACGCGCCCGGTAGCGCAGCACATGGGCGCCAGAAGCCGTGTGCTGGAATTGAGCAGCCGCATGCAGGCATGTATACGTACAGGCAGCGTGCAGGTCAGAGCCAGGCCATGCAGAACTTGCGCAGGTGTCAGCACGTGCGCGCAAGGGAGACGCCCGTGGGCGAGACCCCTGGCGGGGCGCCAGCGCGAGGAGCGCGGGCAGGCCGCCGAGCAGCGCCCAGGGAGCTCGTGGACCGATGGCAAGGGCCCTGGCGCGGGGCTGGGGGACACACCGGTACGAAGAGCGCGGGCAGCGCGCCGAACAGCGGCCACGAAGCTTGTGGACCCTGGCAGGGACCCTGGTGCCGGGCAGGATGCCGGGCGGGGGGAGGGGGCGCGCCAGCACGAAGAGTGCGGGCAGCGCGTATGCGCCGGACAGGTCACCCAGCGCGGCGATGACCGCCGTCACCGTGCTGAAGAAGGGGAACGTGACCGCCACGAGGCACGCGAGCGCGATGCCGGCCACGCTTACGCCCGCCCACGCGCCGCGCCCCCGCGCGCTGCCCTGCCGCTCCGGCCTGCGCGCCCCGCGCTGCTTGGGGCGACCGTCGACGAAACCCAGGCTTTGCCTGGCGCTGCACCTCGGCGCAGGTCTTCATCAACGTCTACTGAGACGCTTCTGAAGACTGCTTGGGCCCTGCCCTGACGTCCGGCGCATGCCTGCACCCAGGCCCGCTCGGCGATGCACACCGGGGCATGGCCCAGCTGAGCCCCCAGCAAAGGCGCCGCCCGGAGCGCCCAGCACAGCGCCAAAAGGTGGAGCGCGGGCGCCGGGGCAGCCGGGGCGCGCGTGTTAATCGCAGGCGCGGACAGGTAGATGACCAGGTGCGCACACAGGTTCAGGGCACGGGCAGCGGGGAGGGCTGGGGCGCGCGTGTTGAGCGCCGGCGCGGACAGGTGGATGATCAGGTGCGTCCAGACGTTCAGGTTGATCTGGTACGCCAGGATGCAGTGCGCGAACAGGCCCGCGTTCATGACGACCGTCCAGCCGTCCTGCGGCAGGATGGACGTGAGCGGCTTCTCCAGGTCGAAGTCGCGGCCGAGCTGCTGGTACCTGCGCGGCAGGGTTAGAGATAGGGCTAGGGTTACACCTAGCATTAGTGATAGGGCGCACGTGAGACTTGAGCCGCGGCCGCACGCGGCCACAAGGCCCGGCACCAGACACCAGCAAGTGCACTGCCTGCTTTCATGTAGTCAGGTCATTTGCGGGCGGCGGCAGCGCCGCACCCGACGGCGCCGATGCCGACGTATGCGGCGGTCATGATGCCGGACACGGCGGTGACCGCCAGCGGGAACTTGGACGGCGTGCGCATCGACAGGATGTAGCGCATCCAGTTGACCTGCCCGCCGTACGTGAACACTGCGCGCCGCGGGGCGCCCGGGTCCGGGTGGGAGCGCGCCGAGCACGCTGCCTGATAGCTTGCTGCGCCGCCGTCGCAAGCTCGCGTGGCACACACCCCATGGCCGCGGCACGCAATCTATAGACGCCTCAGGTGCAGACACAGTGCAGCCGTGCATGCGCGGAGGCATGCACGGGAGGCGATGCGGGGGACAGCGGAGCGCGGGGCCAGGCGCGCACCGATGTCCATGACGCCGATCAGCATGCCGCGCACGTCCTCCGGCCTGGGCGCCGAGACACGCGTGCTCAACTCTGGCAACCCTGCCCCAATCCTAGCCACCCACACACACTGCGCCCAAGCACTGACAAACGCGAGCCAATGCAAACAGCGCAGGCCACACGCAGGGAGCGCGGGCAAGGCGCTCGGCGAGGCGCGGCGCGCACTTGCGCAGCCACTGCGTGGGCGTGTAGTCTGCCGCGCGCAGCAGCACCAGCTTCACCGCCGCAATGCCCAGCGCGAGCAGCATGCCGGCGATGCCGATGATGGAGCACCAGCTGACGTCCTCAATGCCGCGGACCTGCGCGGCGCACTCCCGGGCCTCGCCGCGCGCGCCGCGGGCCCCGCCGCGGCTGCCTGTGGGGACGCGCCTGTGCACACACTTTGCCATACGGGTGGCACGCGTACATGTTCGGCAGGGGTGTTACACAGAGGGCTCCCTACTGAAGCACTTCTGTGCCCCTAAGCTGCCCGCCACTCGTGCTCCCACCGTAGCAGGATGAAGTGGGCCATGGATCCTCACGGAGCATCATGATGAGCGCTCGGGCGGCGACGCCCTGGGCCGGCACCTGGCTGAGCGGCAGGATGATGACGGTGACGATGATGGCGGCCAGGCGCGCGCTCATGCCCCGCTGGTAGAAGACCTGCTGCAGCGACTCCATGCTGCGCGGGCGCCAGCGCGCGCCTCAGCGGGTCGCCCGTCAGGGAACAGCCTCGGGGGGCCCGCGCGCGGCGCGCGCTGTGCGCTTGGCAGGGCAAACAGAGCCTCACGGTGCCGGCTGCGGCGTCAATGCGTCCCCTGCGGAGCAGCAAGGTATCGGCAGTGCAGCGGCTTCAGGAGCAGAGGGCTTGGTCAGTGCGCGGCAGCATGCGCCAGAGCCTGAGGGGGCCGCAGGGGCGCGGCCGCAGGAAGGGGTGCAGCTGCGTGCCGCGTGCCTGGTGGGGGGCAGCAGGGTGGGACATTGGGTAGGTAGTAGGGCCAGGGCGGCGGTTGCGCGCCTGGTCAGGTGGAAGACGATCGGCTCGGTGAAGATGGTGAGGTAGACTGTGCAGTACACCAGCCAGCGGCCCAGGCGGCCCATCGCCACGCCGCCAAAGTCGTCAAAGACTTGTGCGCGCGGCACCTGCGCCGGGGCACACCCAACCCTCTCGCGGCAGCCTGGCTGGGCGAGCGCTCTTCCACGACAGCTGAGCCATTCAGCACGAGCGATTCCTCATGCACTAATAATAATGCATGTGTATGCAGGGGCCGTCTATAGAGTGCTGTTTTTGCAAGACCTGGCAGGCTGCGGCTGTTCCTGCACCCAGTCCCAGCTAGCTGCGCCACCTTCAGCGTGAGCATCGTGAAGAGGCGGCCCGAGTACAGCGTGCCGGCGGCGCACAGCGCCACCAGGGCCAGCGCCAGCACCCAGCCCAGGCGCGCAAAGGCGGACGGCAGCGTCAGCGTCCCCAGGCCCAGCATGTCCCCTGCACGGCGCCGCTCGCTCAGCGCTCGCGTCAGCCGGTGGCAACACAGGGGGTCACTCTGAGAGACATGCTTGCTTGTATAGTGGCCTGGTGTGCCTGCGAGCGCAGGGCTAGGTGTGCATGCACATGCACGGAGGCAGCTTTGGCTGAGGCAGGTGAGCGCGCACCCAGCAGGATGCAGGTGGTCATAACCACGCCGACGGCCGCAGCATCCCTGGCGTGGTCGCCGCCTTTCGGCTCAGCAGGCGCCTCCACATCAGCATCTGCCCCAATGCAGGCCGTGTCTCAAGATCACGTTAACAGAGCCGGCGACTGCAAACTCTAGTGCACTGCCTACAGTGCACGCAAGAATATGCTTGAGTGGGGCCGCCACCAGTGCGCTGCTCCTCATGCTCAGGACGCAGGAGGGACTCCTGGGTGCTGTCCGCCATGAGTGCGCCTGAGGGGCAAGCAAATGGCAAGGGCAAACTTATACAAGCTGGTGATTAAAAGTGATGTGTGAAGGGCTGGTGCGCAACAGCTGCCGCCTCAGCACGATGGCGTCTCTGTGGGAGTGCAGTGCCGTGTTCAATGAAAATAAAAGCGATTGCGCTGCTGCAGCTGTGTTTTTGCAGCCGCTGACGATGCTGAGGTCATTGACCCTGCACATTCCCAGCGAGCTACGGCAATGGTTGGCAGTGCCAGTACGATCAGCAGTGTACGCGCTTCCTGCACAAGGTTGCTTCCGCATTCTACGGCGCCTGGCAAGCAGCCCCTGTCTGTCTCGCACTTGCCTCTGATGCCTTGCAGGCAGCCCTTTCCGTGACGCCTAGCAAGCTGCTACCACTGTGACAGGAGTTTCCCAGGACAGCACCCAGGCATGGCGCTCTTAAAGGGCATGGGCGCGCTTGCTGGCACGTTTGCCGTGGTGGGCGGCGCCACGCTCGCGGTGAGCACCGTGGCAATGAGCGGCGTGCGGGTGGTGGTGAAGTACCGCAGGGTGCGCGCCTGTGCCATTGCCGACGAGCGGCAGGCTTTCACTGCTGACGCTTTGAGGCATGGCAGCAAAGCGCGAGCGCTCAGTCAGCTTACTGTCGTCACAGCAGCACTATCTTTCTGCGAGCTGTTCACCTTGTGTATCTTTACCTTTACTGGTGCACACATACGCGTGCATGTATGTGCTGACGCTCGGCGCTGCTGCTTGCTGTCAGAGGGAGCGGGAGGTGCCGTGCACCTTGTGCAGCGCCAACAAACGGTACGAGTGCAGCGTCTGCAGAGGTGCGCCGGCCCCTCTCGCTCCTTGCACCTCCCACCACCTGCTCGCAGTACTTGCTGCGCGCTGGAGGCGCCGCAGGTATTGCGTGACCAACAACTCCTCGTCCTCTTCCGCAGGGGCCTGCGTCCTGGCTTGGAGCCCGATCCGGGCGCCGCAGGTGAGGCGGTGGGCCGCGTGCCCCCTGTGCGCCGCCACCGGGCTGCAGGCGTGCCCCAACTGCTTGGGGGACGGCGTGTTTGTTCCTCAGTGAGAGCAGCCACCACACGAGCAGTTCTGCGCTCTTGGTGCCGCAACTGCTGTTTGTCGCAAGACAGTAAACATGTCAAAGTGTTTCTGCCTGCTTACAGAAACCACCTGTTCTTATGGCCGCGACTGGACTGGATGGTCTGGAGCAGACATGCAGGCGCTTGTGACAGCCGCCAATTAACGACATGCTCTCATATTGCCAAACACGGATACGCAGAACAGACAGTGGCATCCTAAGGACAATTGTCACAAATGCTTGCAGTGCCAGACACGTGCGCGCAAGAGGCGTCGCGAGCCCGCCACAGGAGACCGGCCCACTTGACGCTGCACAAGCCGCGCAACGCGCAGACTGCACATGAGCAGTGCGTAGTGAGCGAGCGACCAGGCGGCGCAAGCTACATATCCGAGCAACAGTGTCACGCGACAGGAGCCTAAACAGCCACGCGCGCTGCCTCCTCGGCGTACGCGACCTCGGCGGACTCCAGCAGCTTCTTCGCTGCGTCGAATGTCGCCAGGCGCACGCCTGCACCCGGGCCGCGGTCCGTCAGCGCATGCTGCCAGCGCGCGGGCCGGTCCCGGGGACGCCAACAGCCAAAACTGCACAGTGTGCATTACACAACAAGAGCGCAGCTATGTGCATCTTCTGCCAGATACATGGTGCCTTCAAAGATGATGCTCAGAGAGCTGCACAGGCGCAGAGTGCTAGGTTTAGGGCTGGCGGGTGCAGAGGGCTTCGGCCCGGCGCGTGCGCACCCTTGTTGGGCAGGTTCTTCAGCGCGTTGGGCAGGAAGCCGCGGTAGAAGCCGGGCACGCCCTCGCGCGCAAAGATGCGGCGCGTCATCTCAGGCACCGCGACGCCGCCGCCGCTCTGCATCTGGATCTGCCGCCTGCACCATCCATGCGCGAAGCCCTCAGTCCATGTGAGCAGGGTAACAATGCAGGATGACATGCCCATGCGCATGCACCGCAAAGGTTTGAAAGAGTGCGTTTGTGCACAGGTGCATGGCGCACAATGTCTGACATGTGAAAATGCAAGTGCATGATCATGACACATTGAGCGGTTTTGTCGAGCTCAGCCTGTTCACGCAATGCCACATGGGCATGCGCATGTCGATCAAGCGCGAGCAATGCCACGCAGGGCGCCGGGCAGGCCGCACCGCACGGTGTCAAGCGGGTAGCACGCGGTGGTGGCCAGGAAGGCCGCGGTGAAGCCGCGCGCAAACGGCAGGTGGTGCCGCGGGATGAGGTCGAACACCGCCAGCTCTATTGCCATGTACGGCGCGATGCCTGCGCGGCGCCGCGCTGTCGTTCTCAGCCAGGGCAGCCACCCGCGAACGGCAGGCTGTGCCGGCGGGAGCGAAGCCAAGTGCGCAAACAGGTGCTCTGGCTGCCAGCTTGCTGGCCACACGCACTCACCAATCCTGGTATGCACAAGGCAGCACAGTTAGTCCACACGGTGAGACATTGTCCGGTGGTGCTGGGCGCAAGCACTGTGGATGCAAGAGCCCATGCCGAGCGCCACGCACCAGACAGACCTATGAGGCAGACGTGCATGGGCGCCGGGCCATGCAGCCGGGCAGGGAAGGCAGGGCCGGCGCACCCAGCATGGACGCGCCGAGGCCGCGGAAGAAGGCCGCGTAGGAGCCCTCGCGCAGCA
>JAABVA010006389.1_pt1 | contig 10447 bp, 15 predicted proteins | sample 5560331 | NCBI WGS metagenome assembly JAABVA01 (sample SAMN12812661, study PRJNA571458) | rock metagenome | isolation source: Antarctica rocks | place: Antarctica: Victoria Land, Mt New Zealand sud | collected 2016-01-07 | reverse complement strand
TGTTGTGCAGCCTTGTAGTGCTGCCTTGTGCTGCAGGATGTAGCTGTGCTTGCAGGCATTTGCCGTTGCAAGACAAGGTTGACAAGTGGTGCACATACAAATTTCCAGCCTTGTCAGTTACTATAATTGCTGTCTGTCCATGACAGAATAGTACTTAATGCCAGAAATTCACTTTGTTGAAAGCACAACAGTGAAAAAAATGCAATGTGTGTGTGTTGCAGGACCAGAAGGCACCCCTTACCACGGTGGCTGCTTCATGTTTGATATCTTCTTCCCCCAGGACTACCCCAATGTGCCTCCCCTCATGAACATGGCCACCAACGGGGAGGGCCGAGCCAGGTTCAACCCCAACCTGTATGCTGATGGCAAGGTCAGCATGCTTCTCACTGCTATTCTTCTGCTGGTAGAGCCGTGATTGGCGCTCACAGAATCTGAAAGGTTCTCATGCCTGCGGCTGTGACAGGCAGCAGTCATTGAGCGTCTTGCTGCTACGCACTTGTTGCTAAGGCAGGTCTTGACTCTTACCGTGGTTTAGGGTTTTGTGGGTCCTGAGCTGTGGACTCTGCATGTCTGCCACCTGCTCTGTGTGCTTTGGTATGAGCAGACTGGTTTGTGTTGTTACTGATGGACCTGGTCGCTGCAGCAACTCAAGCACAACGCCAGCCTTAGTCGGTCTGTTGTCAGAACCCCTTCAGATCACACACATCATCAGCCAAGAAGGATTGCATCATACTTCCTGTTACTGCTGGTAAACATCCTGACCTGTACCTGACCATGCTGATGTCCTCTTGACAGGTATGCCTGTCATTGCTGGGGACCTGGCATGGCACAGACGCCTCACAGAAGTGGGACCCACAGAACAGCAGCTTGTTCCAGATCTTGCTGTCCATCCAGGGCATGATCCTGATCTCAGATCCTTACTTCAACGAGCCCAATGTTGAGCGCATGAGAGGCCAGGCTGAAGGCACCAAGGCTAGCAACAGCTACAATGCTGAGATCCATCTCAACAACATCAGGTCTGGTCCCATCATGGTCATTTACTATCCGTGGTTTGATTGATAAGTACGGCAGTTGCAAGCTGGGCTCAGGGATGGTGACCATCTCATCAGTCAGGATGGTTGCATCCTTACGCACAGACAGTTCAATGTGCACACGCTTGTCTGCCTTGGAGCAGACTTGTGCTTGTCATGCAGACAAACCATTGCTCCACATGCATCTGAACTTGACAGAGAGGAACAGCACACTCCTGCATGTCGGCTATCTGAGTGGTTTTGGTTCCCTGAGCAGTGTCGATGTGACACAGAATTCCAAACGAGTCTTGCTGCTTGAAGATGATGGTGTCAAGTCACTGATTGCGCAGGTGGGGGATGATAGATCAGCTGCGCAAGCCCAAGCCAGGGTTTGAGGAGGTCATCAAGGCCCACTTCACCCACCTCAGGCACACCCTCATGAAGCAGTGCAAGACCTTGTTCCAGGAATCAGCAGATCTGGATGTACTTTATAGGCGTCGTCTTGCAGATGCCATTGTTGAGCTGCATGGTCTGCTTGCTGCATTGTAATAGCAGAGTGTATTGTATGCTTATTTGTTCTGTTTGCTGCCAATTTTGCTAGACTTCACCTAAACTACAATAACAGCAGCGTGCTTTCATTTGCCATATGTAAGGTTAGTCTGCAATTGACATGTTGTCACAAGCTACACATACCATGTGGCGGCCAAGATATTCCCATTCTCAGGGTTGTCCAATTGGCTTGCAAGCAGATACAGCGTAATCTTGATATGTTCTCGCACGGCGTATAATGTTTATTGCCAATGTGCATGTCGACATGGTGCTTCGTAGCCAGCTGTGCCTCTGCATTGTGTGCACGAGCGTGCAGCTGACTGTTGCTTTGCATCTGTCAGTGTCTTTGGGGCATATTGGGCACCATATACTGTGTTTGTGCAAGAAGTAAGGTCCTTACAAAGAGTTACTGAGATGTGACGAAATGCAGTTTATTTCATGAACTGACATTGGCGTTTGGTCTGTAATGCCTACAAAGCATTGTTACAGCAATCAATAACATTAGAAGCTGTGACATATGACAGGCTGAATGGCGGCACAAGGCACAGTGCTCCAGATGCCCTTCATATGTCAATCAATGCGCATAAGACCCTAAGGGGCCCTTCAGTGTGAAGACTGTTCCTTGATATACTTTGGCTGCAATAGCCTTCAGTGCATGCACTGCAACGAGTACAGTGCCACTGCACTGCACTACCCCAGCAGACTGCAGACTCACTGCATTAGACTACGCAGGTACCTTGGGTGGTACATGCTGCGCAGCTCATGACCAAAGCTGTACAAACCATCTCCTGCTTTGTATGCAGTCAAAGCGCCAGCTGAACTGTCATTGACTGCAATGACAGTGGACATCCTGAATTGACTGCATTTCAAAGCATCTTGCAGGGTTGGGGCTTTGTCACTGTACTTGTGTTGCAGCAAGTTCAGACCAGCATCATTGACGGCATTGAAGACACTTCTGAAATCTGCTAGGTAGAAGGCAATGTGCCACCCTTCGAAAGCTCCAATTGCTGCTGCTGCATTCTTGTATTTATTGGACTCGAGGAAAACAAGTGTGGTGCCAGGGCCTGATAGTATGCTGGCATACTCTGCACCATCTTGAGTGCCGTATAGCACTCTGGCCTGCATGCCAATGTCACGCAATCAGCTTCAGAGCCTTGAGAACAAAAAGACAAACCGCAAAAGAGCTGAACCATACTATCACATGACAGCATGTTGATATGAAGTCAGCAACTTCGTGTGCTAGATGCTGACTCAGCAAGTGACTTGCCTGCACAGTGATGTCCCACATGATGCGGTTGCAGTGCATGCATGATATTTGACATCAGCTCACCTTGTACACCTGCTCATAGAAGGTTCCAATTGCTGCTACAGTCCCAGGCGCACAAGGCAAAGTTATGTCCTTGATGCCCGCATCAAAGGCTGAACTAGCTGATGGCGCCAGGACTGTATACACCTGTCCCCATGGGTCTGTCACAGTGACTGTGCTGCTGTCTGTCTGAATGTATGCAAAGTCAGTGCCTTTGAGTTTCTGGGCAGTAGCCTCGAGCCTTTTGAGGAGGCTGCTGTGATCTGGGAGTACCAGCTTGACAGGAAGGGGCGTTCTCTGAGCTACGCTGCCCTTGGCAATGTGGAACTGCAGCATACAGCACATAGTTTGGGGTTGGTGACAAAAGACTGTTCCAGCAGGTTCCATCAAGGCGGACTGTGCTGTGATCAGCAGCTGTGACGTGGGTTATGATGCATGACACTGATGTCTTGTGTTCCAGGTGCCATATGACTGCAAGTCACTGAACTTGTGTCAGCCATTTCCATTTTGTTGTGTGACGTGAATTGCGAGATTGCTGACACATGTCGCCAAGCTGTGTGTCAGCTGCTTCTGCTGGACAGCATCATGTTGCCTTGCATGGCCTGATCTATGCAAGTCTACAAGGCTGATGGCAACAGCATTGGCTTGAGAGGTACCTGCTGGCGACCAATGTTGTACCATGTGACCCTGGGATGTCCTTGCATGGCAGGGTCTCTTCCCAGGCCTAGCCCATCTGCATAAAATATGTCCGCCAGCTCTCTGTCTGGGATCTAGCAAGGACAGTACATTTCGCTTGCTTCTGCGCAAAGTATATTGAGACGGTGAACAATTTGTGCCACACATGATGCACGACAGAGTTACATGCATGCAGCATGATCAGCATAACATTTGGGCAAACGGATGTAGGTGTTGAGTGTATACAACGCCAGTAGCAGAGGAGGTATTGTCAGTGTACTGACAGTATCACCTCTAAGTTTAGATGCTCCAGGTGCACAATGTTGCCCGTATCTTGAGATCTGTCATTCTGCTCTGCATGAGCTGATTTGCTGTTTGCCGAGTCAGGGGCCAGCGAGGTTGATATGGCCATATCTTTCAATGAAAAGCTTCTTGACTGCACATACAGCGACTTTGACTGCGCTGACGTTCTGCATTCTAACGCGTGCTAGACGCACAGCTCGCGGGATGTGCTGCCCAAGTGCCTGTCCTAAGAGCAATCCCTCAGCTTTTGCATGTGCAAAACGCCAACGAGGCGGAATTGTGGCAACGTGATCCGCGGCAGCATGTAAATCTGGCTGTGCCAGATGACAGTACACTAATGTTGAGGGGTGCAACATTGATCTTTAGGGGTGCAACAGCGCAGCGCAAACCTGCAGTGGTCACGAACTCGTTTGATCGCAGCAACGGACTACTCGGATGTACAGGAGCACGGTATCAAATCGTCCACCACGCCTCGAAAGTTCAGTAAACGCGGTGTACGCCAGAGATTATAATATGGCGTAGCTTCGTTGTCGCAATGGAGCTGAAAAACGACTTTGACTGTAGTGAAGTTGTAGTCACATCACGTGATGCTGGAGTTGTAATGCACTGTGTGCACCAAGATGTAGCAGTATATGAGGCAAGCAGAACCTTGCGTGTAGCCGCAGGCCCCGTTGCAAGGTGTAGGATTTGCTGCCCAAGGACAACGACGCTGTGTGGGAGAGGGAAATGCGCAGAGCCCATGCAGTGCATGATCATGAAGCTGAGTTTCTGTACTTTCGTACTTCCAAAGGACGGGCTGGTCCATCCTTGCAGTGAGAGCCGGCCGCCTAATGTGGTGCAGCACAAGCTGCCAAATCCAAGGTGGTTTCATCAGCACAGGGAACCTAGGTCTGTTGAGGCAAGCACAGAAAGTATCCCAACAGGCTTTGATCCAAGACATGGTCACCAGCAAACATGCATTCATCTGTACACTATCAAAACAAGCAATGAAATGTTAGTGTTACCATTCAAGGATCAGCAACAACAGAGGATGCACAGTCGTGCCACTCAGTAACGTCTAATGCGTCTGTAACACAGAGTCCCAGAATAAGATCACAGGAACTTGTGAGCACCAGAAGCAGCAGCAGCTGCCGCCTGTTCAGCTCTCAACACGACATTCTTCTCTTCCTGATCCTCAACCGCCAGCCTGGCCTGTCTAGCACCATCAATGTCTGTTTGATACTCCGTCTTCACTGCCTCCAGACTGTCTAGAGTCCCAGGCACAGTTGGCAGACCCACATCAAGATGGGCAGTGTTTCGGAAGTCCAGCACTGTCAGCTCTTTGGCCTTGGCCTCGATCATGACATCAACATCCGCTTCATGGCCATGCAGGTTCATTGGTCCCCTGATGTATTTGGAGTGTGCCCGCCTGACCTTCTCTGGATCTTCTGGCTCCTCAGACCAGTGTACCTGTCATACACCATATTCAGTCCACACTTGCCTTTTGGATGCGTGATTGAAAGCAGTGACATTGGTGATGGTGTGAGACATATGCAGGGCTACTCTCGACCCTCTACGGGATCTACTCGGCGCTCCCAAGCACCAGTCAAGTAGCGGTGAGCAAAACACGATATGCTGCAGATCCTAGGGCCAACAGGCAAGCACGTGCAATGGTGGAAACCCGAACATCAGCTGTGTTGTTTTTGGCTGACCTGAGGTCGGATGCCTTTGGGCCATGTAGCTATGGCAGCCTTGAAGGCCTGTTGTTCTGTCAACCCTCCCTGGCAGAACCTATGGTGGTGAAAATCAAAGGTGATGGGAACACCTGCACAGACAGACTACTGATGTCTTCCTGGTCAACACAAGTAGCAGTGACTTGAAGACAGCATGCTTGGCACTTAGATTGAAGACCTGAGCTGTGTGCTAGCAGCAACACATGAAACATGCAATCAGAGCCAGAGCCGTTAATGCATTGTATGCAAATCAAAAATGTCAATGTCCACTCAGACTCACAGAATCTGCACCAGCATGTGGATGCCATGCGCTGTTGCAGGAAGAAGCACAGGCATGGCGCACCTATTCTGTCATGCAGAGGTAAGAGATCAGTAATGGACCACTGATTTGGCTTGTCGTCATTCTCCACAGCCAGCCTCTTCTTCACATTGGGACTCAGCTTTTGAAAGTTGCTGCAAGCAACAAGATGACATACATGAAGTGTATGGACCAAGCAAGCTTGTGGCAAGATGTGCACTGGAAGGCCTGAAATCCCAACATGCAGGCAGATTGACAGTGCCATGTGCAGACATTTGACTTCTTGGATGCAGTCTGCTGATGTTTGCATGCTGTACATAGCATTCCTGTGACTCAGAGGTGCCACTCATGTGTCAGCCTGTAACGAGGTGCACTGACTGCAAAAACGTCTGGGACAACAAGTGAAGCAGCAGCTTCAAATGACAGTTTGGAATGGACCATGCAAGAACAAAGCGTAATTTCAAGCTGCAAGAGGTGCTGAATCTCAACGTGTGTAAGGAAACAGCCATTGGAAAGGTGCAGCATGAGAGGCTGGCAAACTTTGTGCTGATGCAACAAAGCAACAGCACAATGACTGGACACTCTTTGGCACTGGGTTGACTGGGAGGCTCACATGACGAAGCGCTCCAGAGTGTTCTGCTTGTCTTCAGCTTCCTTGCCGTACGTGCCTCCAATGTGTATGTTGATCTTGTTCCAGTGGTTTGGCTCAAACCCCATCATGTCAAACACCTGCAGGCCAGATAATAATCACGCTTTCCGGTTTGAAGTTCGTGCAGGTCAGATGAATTGAACGAAATGAGCATCATTGACATGTAGTCACACTCGCTGTGCTTAAGCCAGTCTTGCCTTTGCTGGGCAGGCTGCACACAAGTATGCCCACACATGGGTGTCACAAATAACACTACAATCCTATGGTGTCCTTCATAGGTAGCTTCTCTGACTCCATCTCTAGAAACCGAGCATCTTTTGGTTCAGGCTCACCAGGCTAACCTTGATAAGCACGGCAGATAGTGCTCAGCAATCCATACAGGGCCCAGGCAAGCTAGCATCAAAGCGGTGCCGGGGTTGCATGACGCACTATGAACTGTTGAGAAATTGTTCAGCTAAGGCAGTCTGTTCATGTTATCAACTGTTAGTCTACCAAATTTCAGCCGACTGGAGCATGGCCTCGCAAGCTCTGTTCTCTGACAAACCTTTGAATGGACCTCCAGATCAAAGATGCTCTTGAAGAGGACGTCCTCCTTGAGCGCTGCCATCTTGACCAACTCAGAAGGGTGGGAAGTGAGGCGCTGGTTATACAGCCTGGCCAAAGCACCCACTTCCGCCAAGCAGGTGGCAATCTCTGGTAGGTCTGGCAGCTCCTCAAGCTTGTACTTGCCGCTGTCACCCCATGGGAACAAGTCACTGCTCAACCTGGACAAAACACAGAACACTCAGCTTGCATGTAGTCCAAAGGGGACATCAAACACCTTGCGAGACAGTTACTGGTAGGTCTGACAGCTGCTCAAACATGTATCTGCCGCTGCTGCGTCAATGCAACAGAATGCTGCTCCACTTGGGCCAGAGGCAAAACCATAGCCAGCTTAATGACAGAATCAGGCCAATGCAGTATGCGCAATGGGCAATGCACAGCAGCAAAAACGCCCACAGAGGGCTGTATCAGATGCCTTGTCTGTATCAAACACCTTGTATCAAGCATGACCACCATGGCAGCAACACTTGCTTCTGTTTCCTAAGGACACAAGATGACGATCTCCTCATTGATTCAGGAACATAAGCTCAAGGTTGCGCTAATTTGCAGAGCCTGGTATACTGCCTGAATGGTGTTTGGAAGGACAGCTGACAATCAAATCGTGGAGTCACACACAGGGCAAAAAGCACCTCAATGCGTCGAGTGGCATTGGGATCTGACCACCCACCTAAACAAGCAGATGTTGTGCTCATGGTTCCATTGCACAATGGGCAGCAAGTCCTTGCAGTTTTGCAGGGCCAGTTGACTGATGTACTCCAGGCCCTTCTCATTGAAGGTGCGCAGAATCGCCCCCCTGTTGCTGGTCACCGGTGGTTTCTGGGCTTGCAAGGTGGAGTTGAGGCAGGCGTAACCCAGGTTAGGCACTGGCAGAGGTGGCACCACCACTGCACACACACCAGGTGCCCACTCTCAAGCACAGTGAATAGTGGTGTGCCGAGCTTGATAGCAATCTGATTAGTCTTGATGGTGGCAGCTCATTGTGTTTGCAACTATGCGCAGATGAAACGCCAAAAGATGAGAGCAAAGCAGCGACCCAGATGCAGCACCATGCAGGCAACTTGATTGCAATGTTGCATGCAAGCACTCAGACCACACTCTACATTCACACAGACCATCACCAGAAAAAGGAATGATTGGCGCAAGAAGTGATCTGAGTGCAAGTGGGATCTGCGCTCTCGTTGAGGATGTCGAAGCTTATGCAACATTGCTTCACATTGCAGCAAAAGGTGGTCAAAGCGCCCACCTGTTTCAGGGGCTGCCAGCGCAGCTTTGGCGGCAGCCATAAGCCGTATGGTCAGCTGGTTCTTGAACACCCTCCTGCCTCCTCGGGGCTTGCGCACCTTCCTGACAGAGTCAGAGCCAGTGACTGTGACATGTTCACAGGATGTGTCTGACATACTGGCCTGTGCGTCAGCATCAGGAGCCGCCGCTTTCTTGGCTGCCCTCTTGCGTGGAGCCTTGGCTTTGACTGGTGCACCTGAGGTGAGACACAGCGCTTGACACCAGGCTCTGTGCTTTGCATTGTGTGCAGAAGAGTCGTCCAGGCTGATAAGGGCGCCCAAGGGCAGTGGGAGCTTGGTGTGTACTGAACCAGGGTTGGGAATACACTGTTACTGTGTGTACAAAGGTGCAGCGATAATGCTTGCAAACAGGTTGCATGCATATGGCATAAGAGCAGGCACACCAAGCCTCCATTTGCATTGCTATGCTGCAATCAGACTCGCCTTCAGACGTCTCAGACATGCTGGCCTCTGTGCCAGCATCAGGAGGTGCAGCTTTCTTCACTCGGGGACCCCTCTTGACCCCCCTGCCCTTGGCAGGCACTGGAGCAGACACATCAGACTCCTCGGGAGCCTCGGACGCACTAACATCAGCATCAGCGCCAGCTGCTGCTGTTGCAGCACTCTTGCTGGTTCTGGCTATCTTGCGAGGTTTGTGCTCATCCACGCCGCTGATAGGTGCTTCTGCAACTACTGCATCCTGCTCAGCAGCTTCTTGTGCAGCTGCCTTGCTGACATCAGCAACTACTTTGTTAATCTTTGTTCTCTTGCGCTTGTCGACTTTGGCAGATGCTGGAGCAGCTTCTGGATGTGTGATGGCTGCGTCCCCACTCTGTGCTGCTGCTGCTTGGGTCTGGCGTGGTTTTCGCTTTGGCTTGGGGTTGCTGTCAGCATCAGGTTGGGCAGATTGGCCGGCAGCTACTGAAGCTGATGCAGAGACGTCTGATTTCATCTCTGCATAGGAAGCAGACTCTGGTTCATTCTTGACAGGTTGCTGCTCCTGCTTCACTGCAGCTTCAGCCGCAATTGCAGCTTTAGACTGTCTTGGCTTGCGCTTGGGCTTTGCAACAGGCTCTTGCTTGATAGCAGAAGCTGAAGCAGAGGCATCAGATAGCATCCCAGCATCTGACACTGTCGCAGGATCTGTCTTGACTTCATTCTCCTCCTGCTTTACAGCTGTAGCTCTGGTCTGCCTGGCCTTACGCTGGGGTTTGGCTTTGCTGGCAGGCGGTTGCGCAGAGCCAGCAGGACCTGCTGTGCCCACCTCAGATGCCGTATGACCATCAGTCGGTGCAACATTGTCCGGCATAGCATTTGAAATCGTCTGGCCAGTTTCAGCTTCAGCCGTGCTGGTTTTGGCGGCAACAGTGTCAGACCGTGTAGACACTTGTCTCTCGACGGCTACTCGACCACGTTTCCTAGAAGGAGCTGACTTGAGCTGGGCTGCTGCCTGAACTGCACTGTCTGATGCAGTTTGGCCATTGGCTGCTAAGGGCCTTAGCGGTGCCTGTGTTGCTGAGGGGAGGCTGCTGGTTGATGCTTGAGCAGACAAAGGAAGCCCTGCTGATTGTCCACTGCCTGCCATGTGAGCCTGCGTGAGCTGTCTTGGCGACAGCAGACAGGCCTTCAAAACAACAGCATTCAACCCTACATGTTTTGTGGCTGGGGACCTGTATGTGTCAGCATGTTGATATCACCCAAAGTGTCAAAGTCTAGCAAGGCCAGCCGAAATAACAGATGTGTTGCACGCAAACAGTGCGCGTACAAAACAGCAGTTTTGAAAGAGTTTCATCATCATCAAGCAGGAGGCTTATGCAGCAGTACCTGAGCACAGCTGACTGTGCCAGGCCTATGGTGAGGAGTTGTCCTGGCAGTGTTGCAGACTTGCAGCACCTGCAGACCAAACATGAATTGGTGCTGGCTGCCAGGCAGATGCAGGTGCCAGCACTGATGTGCCACCTGTTTGTTGGCCTGTTTTCACTTGCAGGCGGGCTCGCAACGTCGCGGATGTTGTGATCTAGTAACACTTCCAAAGTCAGTCTTTCCTATGCGATACTTGTGA
>JAABVA010006387.1_pt1 | contig 10450 bp, 8 predicted proteins | sample 5560331 | NCBI WGS metagenome assembly JAABVA01 (sample SAMN12812661, study PRJNA571458) | rock metagenome | isolation source: Antarctica rocks | place: Antarctica: Victoria Land, Mt New Zealand sud | collected 2016-01-07 | reverse complement strand
AATCTGACGCAACACGCGGATCGGCTCACCTAATCTGACGTTTCCCGCTCAGTTAATCTGACGTTCCACGCCGCTGTACGGGTGAAACCCGCTCACTTAATCTGACGCCTTACAATATTGTTGGCGAAGTCACTTCGAGGGTTTTGCCCGTGCGTGGAACCAGGCAACAAGTGGGTATGGTCACGGGTGCAAGCTGACTTCGCCACCAATATCAACCTTTATGGCAACGTACACGCCAGTGCCCCTAGGACGCTCACGTCCACTATCGTGCTAATCGAGACTTGTAGACATAGGTACTTGACGATCAAACAAGTTGCGGGTAGGATTACAACAGCTTCGGCATAGCTGGAGCACATCTTAATTGGCGTAGGGACTTAGAGCGTAGCTTTGAGTCTTGAAAGGACGGTACCATGGCGTCTTCTACCCTTCCCGCTGTCGTAGATTCCCCTTCGATCGGCAACCTCTTCACGGGGCATGTGAGCTTTCAATACACGGAAGACAACATCCCTAACCCTGAAGTTCTGCTCCCCAGCTTGCGTAGGTCCGGCTATACCATCGAAACGGCTATCGGGGACTTAACCGACAATCCATTGGATGCGGAAGCTGATCTAATAGTCATTACGCTAGAGAAGCGCGGTGACGACTGGACCTTTTCGGTAGCGGATAACGGCACTGGGATGAATCGTGATACCCTGGATCAAATGCTGCGGCTTGGGTCCCGGGCTGGGCACGATCTATCGAGTGACCTTGGTGCGTTCGGGCTTGGTTCCACCACCGCAAGCCTCTCCTTAGGGCGTCAGCAACACGTAATTACGCGATCTGATGACGGCGTCTGCTTAAGTGGTGCCACGGATTTGGATGAGACGGTCCGGGCCAGGAAGTTTGTCAAACATCTGGCCGAGGCACAGGACGCCGAAGTGGCGCTTTTTCATCAAGCCTTTGATAGCTATGGGCTCCCTACCCCGGTTACAGGCACTGTTGTACGCGTGACAAAGTGTGATAACATCGGGCGGTCACAATTGAAGTCTGCGGTGGAATCGGTCAAGAAGTTCATTGGCCAGTCCTACCGATATTTCATCAATGCTGGGAAGCGTTTTTACGTCAACGGTGAGTTGGTAGAAGCGATCGACCCACTGGAGCGCGACAATCCCGAGACTATTGTGCTCTTCGACGATATCTTCGAGTACGTGTATTCAAAGGGGCACACGCGCGCAGATGAAGCAGAGAATATCGGCGTAATCCTCGTTCAACTCCCTAATTGGGGAGGGCAAGAGGCGAATCGGCGCCACGGCTACACGATTGAGCGGTCCGGGTTCTATGTCATGCGGAATCGGCGAGAAATTGTTCCCCACACCGCACTCTCGCTCTACACCCACCACAATGAATATGCCCGCTTCAGGGGCGAACTCCTGTTTCCGGCCTCTATGGATCAAGATCTGGGCGTTAGCTTCATGAAGTCAGTGTGGGAACTAAAGCCTAGCCAGTCATTGAAGGATAAACTCGACCAAGTTATCAGCCCGTACCGACGGCAAGCGCGGCGCTTCTACAACACGTCGCTGTCGAACTCAGCGGACGAGGTGCCGCACACAGAGGCGGCAAAGGTCATCAAGCAAAGAGCGCCTTTCCTCCGCAAGCCTGACACCCAAATCAAGAAACGGCTGCCGCGGACGAAGGGCGGCGAGCGAAATGACGGGTCATCAACAGACTCCAAGCGAATCCGCCCCCTTCATGAGATAGAGACTCACAATGCCTTAGCGGAGGCAGCAAGTTTCGAGGTCAAAGACCTTGGTCCAACCGGCCCGATCTTCGACACCACCCTTATTGGGCAGAAAGTCATTGTAACCTACAATGGGCAGCATCCGTTTTATCAACGCTTTCTGCTCGAGAATCGGGACAACCGAGCTATTGTTACGGCCATCGACTATTTGGCCTATTCGATGGCAACCTCTGAACTCAACGCCAAGGATGACGATACATACAAATTCATTGAGCGCATGCGGGATGATATGTCCTTCAATTTGCGCCAGTTGCTAAGTACGTAACCAATCAGATTCCCTTCTATTCTTTAACACCGCTGCATCAAAGTATCCCCAGCTTTAATGCAGCGGTGTAGTTAACTGACTGCGCAGCCCCGCCGTCGCCGTCGCCTCCACGTCGAGACCCGCAACTCCCCCCATCGCTCGCACGGAGACACAGAGACAGAGAGAAAGGACTGGCTGAGAGGGCTGAGTCTTCAGCGTCTTAGTACGCTAGCACGCCCTGGCCCCCTACCCCGGCACACTCTGGCCCCCTCATGGGCAGGGACCCCGGCACAGGATGGCCTCCACCACAGCGCCGACACTGGCACTGGCGCAGACGGCGAGCGGCTCCCCCCGCCCGCCGGGGCCGTCGCCGGCACGCACCGCCGCCTTTGCTATACTGACAGAAAAAATCCTGCGCTTTAATGGAGACGACGATGCCCTCCCGCCCGTGTTTCCGCGCCCACGCCCGCACCCTCCTCCCGCGCCACCGCGCCGTCGCTCTCCTGCTCGCCCTCTTTTGCAGCGTCCTCGGCCTCAGCGTCGTCCTCGACTTCATCCGCTCCCCCGCGGGCCTCCTGCTCGATACCGCCGCCGCTCTCGCCTTCCTCAGCGCCCTCGCGTTTGCCCTCGCTCCCCATCTGCCCCTCAGGCACCGCCGCGTGCCGTAATGCCGTAATCCGGGAGCGCTCCAGCCCCGCGTGCCGTCTGCGTGGACCCGCTGGGCGCGCCGCGTGGAGCCCCCCCCGCGGCGCGCCCAGGACCGCCAGGACCGCCAGGAGCGCCCAGGAGCCCCGCCAAGGCCGCAGGAGGTAGGGACCCCTACAGTCCCCATCGCCCGCCTACGGCCGCTACTGTAAGATTTCACATAAAATGCGCCGTGTCGCACCGACCCTGCGCCCGTCGTCGCACAGACGGTGCGCCCATCCGCCACCACCTGCTCCCACGTCCCCTCGCTGGCGCTGCCCCACACCCGAGTGAGGCCTCGCCCGTGCCCCGAGCCCACCCCCACGGGCACCCCCGTCGTGCATGGATCGGCGCACCTTACGCGCGACAATATGAGGATCAGCGCACCTTCTGTGCGATGAGCGGCGCACGTTATGCACCCCACGGCGCCAATTCAGGTGTGGGGCCGGCGCATGTTATGTGCATTCTTACATGTGAGCACGGCAACCGGCGCGTCACGCGCACCGAGCACGACGGCGCGATCACGGTGATCGCGGAGCGATATCAAGGCAAGCGCCTGAACAGCCCCAACGATGTCGTCGTCAAGTCGGACGGCTCGATCTGGTTCACGGACCCATCCTACGGGATCGACAGCGACTACGAAGGGCACCGCGCCCAGAGCGAGATTGGGGCCTGCCACGTCTATCGGGTTGACCCCGCCACCGGCGTATGCCGCCTCGTCGCCGATGATTTCGTGCGCCCCAACGGGCTAGCCTTCGCGCCCGATGAGCGCCGGCTGTACATCGCCGACACCGGCATCACGCATGCCCCGGACGGCCCGCGCCACATCCGCGTCTTCGACGTGGCCGCGGATGGCACGCTCTCCGGCGGCCATGTGTTCGCCACTTGCACCGTCGGCGTCTTTGACGGCTTCCGCCTGGACGACGCGGGGCGAATCTGGACGAGCGCCGGTGATGGCGTCCATTGCTATCACCCCGATGGGACATTAGTGGGTAAGGTCTACACGTCCGAGCCGGTGGCCAATGTCGTGTTCGGCGGGCCGAAACGGAACCGCCTGTTCATCTGCGCCACGTCGTCGCTCTATGCCGTCCTCCTCCTGGTGAACGGAGCGGCCACCTTCTGACGTCCTAGCCGCGGGAATGGTCCAGCCTGCATGTGTTACGTTCACCACCTGGCCCGCGCGTGTCGGCGCGAGGTGTGTTCGGCCGGGGTTACACTCGTCGCCGGCCCCTCTGTCGCGCGGCCGGCCGCGCGCATAGTAGGGCGGCTCGGTACGATGTGGCTCGTGTGCGGATCTATTTGACAACCTTACCTATATATAGCTACTATCTTACTAACGCTTCGATCCGACAGGAGGGCAGGAGGGCCGGATAAACACAAAGGAGCGTGGCCTCGGACAACCGCGAGGAGGGTGGAACACGGGCAGGGATGGCGGCGCTCGGACCGCTATCGGCCACAGGCCTCATAGCAGAGAGATATAGCTTCAAAGGACTCGTTAAGCAATAACTTCCCGCCATTGCACCGCCTCGGACGCCTGCGCGTGGCAGTCAAACCGGGAAGTTAATCTTTAACGGCTACAAAGGGGATTGCGATGAACAAACGGGCAACTAAGGTCATCGGCGCCGTCGGCTTCCTCGGTGTCGTGATTTTCTCGGGTCTCATCCCTCAGGCTACCCCCCGCACGCACGCGGCAAACGTTGTCGCGACTATCCCGCTGCGCGCCTTTAAGCATGCCCCGCCATATAAGATCGTGCTGAGCAACTCTTATATCGGCAACACTTGGCGCGTGGAGATGGTCAACGAGTTCAAGGCGGCGTGCCAGATGGCGCCGTACAAGTCGATCGTCACATGCGACAACTTCAACGCGACCAACAGCGTCCCGGCGCAGACGCAGCAGATGAACAACATCATCTCGTCGCGCCCCGACGCCATCATCATCAATGCGGCCTCGACGACCGGGCTCAACGGGGTGATCAACAGCGCCTGCCGCGCCGGCATTCTGGTTGTCTCCTTCGACGCCGTGGTCACGGCCCCCTGCGCGCTCAAGGTCAATACCAACCAGATCAACTTCGGCCGCACGCTCGCCCAGTACGTGACGCAGCAACTCCACGGCAAGGGCAACGTGATCATGGTCACGGGCATCGCCGGCACCAGCGTGGACACGGACCGCAATACCGGCGCGGACCAGGTCTTCAAGGCCAACCCCGGCATCAAGGTCGTCGCCCGCTACAGCGGCAACTGGGACTCCGGCGTCGCGCAGCGCAACACGGCGGCGCAGCTACCCTCCCTTGGCAAGATTGACGGCGTGTGGGCGCAGGGCGGGACCGACGGCGTGATCCGCTCGATCATCAACGCGCACCGGCCGTTCCCGATCCCGGTCGCGGGCGAGGCCGAGAACGGTTTCCGCCAGTACATGCTCCAGTACAAGAGCAAGGGCTTCAAGGCGCTCTCCATCGGCCAGCCGCCGTACCTGGTGCTCGTTTCGCTCGAGTTGGCCGTCCAAGTGCTGCAGGGCAAGCACGCCAGGACGAACGTTACTATCCCCTTCCCGTCCGTCACGACAGACACCGTCAAGGAGGGCCTGACGACGTTTAAGAACCTTCCGGCCAACTACTTCGTCGATTTCACCGACAGCGGCCCCAACGCGACGGTCATCATCTGCTCTGATGCGCCGCGCTACGGCAAGGCATGCCCCGGAACCCTCAAGGTGCGTTTACCGTAGGAGAGATCAACGCTCGCCGACGGGCAGGGAGCCATTGACGTGCCAGCGATTGAAGGGGTGGGCGTTTCCAAGGCGTTCGGGGGCGTGAGAGCGCTGCGCGACGCCTCGTTCGCCGCCGAGCCGGGTGAGGTCCACGCCCTCGTCGGCGAGAACGGCGCCGGCAAGAGTACGATGATCAAAATTCTCAGCGGCCTGTTCCCGCCCGACAGCGGGCAGGTGCGCGCGTACGGGCAGGCCGTGGCCCTGGGGAGCCCGCAGGCTGCGCTGCGCCTGGGCATTGGGACGGTCTTCCAGGAGCTGACGCTCCTGCCGTACATGACGGTCGCGGAGAATTTGTTGCTGCGGCGCGAGCCGCGCCGACGCGGGCTGATCCGGCGCGGCGCGCTGCCCGTAGTCGCCCAAGGGCTGCTCGACGACGCGGGGATCAGCGGGATCGAGCCCCTCGAGCTTGTCGCGAATCTGACGCTGGGCCAGCAACAAATCGTCGAGATTATCAAGGCGCTCTCACGGCGCCCGCGCATGCTCTTCATGGACGAGCCGACCTCGGCGTTGGCCGAGCGCGAGGTCGAGTGGCTCTTTGGCCTCATCCGCCGGCTACGCCAGGACGGTGTCTGCGTGGTCTTCACCTCGCATCGCTGGAATGAGGTGAAAGGGATCGCCGACCGCATCACGGTGTTCCGCAACGGCGAAGGGGTCGGCGTCTTCGCCGCAGCCGCGCTGAGCGAGCAAGAGGCCGTCGAGCGCATGACCGGCCGCCAACTCGACATGCTCTACCCCGCTGTCGCGCCGCTCAGGGAGGCGACGCCGACCCTGCGACTGCGCGGCCTGGCCGGGGCGGTGCTCGACGACGTGTCGCTCGTGGCCTACAAAGGCGAGGTGCTCGGCGTGGGCGGACTAGCCGGACAGGGTCAGCGCGACCTCTTCCTCACCCTGTTCGGTGTCAACCGACCGCGCGGCGGGACGATCGAGGTACAGGGCCGGACGGCGCGCCTCAACAACCCCCGCGACGCGATACGCCGGGGCATCGCCCTTATCCCCGAGGATCGCAAGACGGAGGGTCTCCTGCTGCCGCTGCCCGTGCGCCAGAACCTGACGCTGCCCATCCTCAGCCGCCTCTCGCGCGGCGGGTTCGTGCGCCGCCGCGACGAAACAGGCTTGGTGCGCGCGATGATCGACCAACTCGCCATCAAGACGCCGAGCGCGGCCCAAGCGGTGGGCACGCTCAGCGGCGGGAACCAGCAGAAGGTGCTGATCGGGCGCTGGCTATTGACGAAAGCGCGCATCCTATTGCTCTACGACATCACGCGCGGCGTGGACGTGGCCACCAAGCACGACATCTACGAGTTGATCCGGCGGCTGAGCGCGGATGGCCACACGGTCCTGTTCTACTCCACCGACACCGAGGAGATGGCGCACATCTGCCACCGCGTCATGGTCATGCGCGAAGGCAAGATCGTCGGCGAGCTCACAGGCGCGGATATCACGCCCGAGGCCATCGTGGCGCGGGCCATTCACACACCCGGGGAGGCGCGGGCGCAGGCCCCACCGGTGAGGGCGCTTGCATGAGCGCCGCCACGACATCGAGCCGCCCACGCGCGACGGCGCGGGTGCGGCTGCGCTACTATGGCGCGCAGAACGCGCCGCTCCTGCTCAGCGTCGGCGTGCTTGCCGGCATGATCCTGCTGTATATCGTCCTGTTTGTGCTCAAGAATGGCCGCAGCCCCGGCGGCTTCGAGGTCTCGACGACGGTCAGTTCCACGATAAGCATTGGGCTAGCGGCCCTCGGCCAGAGCATGGTGGTGCTGACGGGCGGGATCGACCTGTCGGTCGGCGGTGTCGTCGATCTGACCAACGCCGTGGCTGCGCGGCTGATGCGGGACAACCCGGTGTCGCTTGTGCTTGTCTCGCTGCTCGTCTTGCTCATCGGCGCGGGGGCGGGATTGCTCAACGGGTTGCTCGTGGCCTATGGGCGCTTGCAGCCGATCATCGTCACACTGGCCACGTTGGCGGTCTGGCAAGGCGTCGCCCTCCTCGTGCTACCGACTCCCGGGGGTGCCATCCCCGCGACGCTCACGAACGTGCTGGCGGGTACCATACCGCCGCTGTTCAACCTGCCGTGCGGCCTCGTGGTCCTCGTGGCGCTCATCCTGCTCTGGCATCTGCTCCGCCGGACATCGTTCCTCGTCGCCCTGTACGCGATCGGTAACGACGAGCGCGCGGCGCGGGCGAACGGGACCGCTGTCCTGCGCGCCAAGGTGGGCGCCTATACCCTGGGCGGCCTCTTCGCCGGCGCCGCCGGGCTCTACTTCGCGTCGGCCAACACGGCGGGTGACGCGACGGCGGGCAACCCGTTCACGCTGACCTCGATCGCGGCGGTGGTCTTGGGCGGCCTCAACCTATTCGGCGGACGCGGGAGCGCGGTCGGCGCCCTTGCTGGGGCTTTCATCCTGACGCTGCTGATCAACGTGCTTTTCGTCGCCGGCGCGAACCCCCAGCTGCAAGACTTCTTCCAGGGCTTGCTGCTCATCCTGGCCGTCGCGGCCAGCACGCTGGTGCGGCGGCTGCTGCAACGCCGGCACCAGGCGTCGTGAGGCATCCGGCGCCGGGCGTCCGGCACCGGGTCCGACTTCTGACGACTGATGATCGACAATCGACCACGCGCACCTTGGGGAGAGGGATCGATGGCACGAGAGACGCGCACGCGGCCACTAGGGCTGCCAACATTCTCGCCGAGCGCGCGCGGCATCGCGCTGGCGTACGTTGCGGCGATCGCGCTCTTCGTCGGCGGCGGCATCTACCGGCCGAGCTTCCTGTACCCCACCAACATCGCGACCATCCTGGTGCTGGCCTCGTTCGTGGGCTTCACGGCGGCGGGACAGACGTTCGTCATCCTGATCGGTGGGATTGACCTCTCCATCCCCTGGGTCCTCAACGACGCGGCCATCCTGCTCACCACGACATCGGTAGGCCAGGATAGCAAGGCATGGTGGGTCGTCCCGTTGGTGTTCCTCATAGGCGCGGCCGTCGGCGCCGTCAACGGGCTGGGCATCGTCTTCCTAGAGATCCCGCCTGTGGTGATGACGCTGGGTATGAACGGCATCATGTTGGGTTTGGCGCTCGGCCTCACCGGCGGCTTCACCTGCCCGACCTGCAACGCGTCGGTGCCGCCGTCGGTCCAGACCGTGTTCAACGGCCAAATCGGCGCCGGACTGCCCAACGGCTTGATCCTTTGGGCGCTCATCACCGTGGCCATCGGGTTGCTGCTTGGGCGCACCGCGCTGGGCCGGCGTATGTATGCGCTCGGCAACAACCCCGTGGCCAGCTATCTCGCCGGAGTGAACGTGCGTGCGGTCACCGTCACGGCCTACGCCCTGAGCGGCCTGTTCGCCGCGCTCACCGGCGTGGCGCTGGCCTCCTACGGCGGGCAGGCCACGCTGGGCATGGGCGACCCGTATCTGTTTCTGAGCATCGCCGCCGTGGTCATTGGCGGGGCCTCGATCCTGGGCGGGCGTGGTAACTACTGGGGCAGCGTCGCGGGGTCTATCTTCCTAATCGTGCTGACGGCTGTGCTCCTGGAGTTTCGCATCTCCGACGCCTACCGCACCATCGCCTCGGGCGTCGTCATCCTCATCGCCCTGCTCCTCTATGGACGCGAAGCGCGGGAGCCCTAACCCGCCGCCGCGACACGCCTACCTCGCGCGTTGGATGTGTCAGAACTCAGAATCACTGGTGGTCGGGAGCGAGGCGGTCGGGTATCCTTCTCCTTTTATAGAGGTGATGGATGGAGGAGGGGACGATGGGCTGTCCGTACTGCCAGGGTGATGCGACGCAGGAGATGGAACGGACGACGGCGTGGGGGTATCGCCTGTTCCGCTGCCGGCCCTGCCGGCGCACCTTCAATGAGCGCACGGGCACACCCTTCAACCTGTAAGCCGTCACGTTCGGTGGGCCGTTCGTCAGGATAGCTGGACCACAATTGTCACGCTCGGTGGGCCATCTTACGGGCGACACCTCTCAGGGCTGCGGGCCGCATCGCTTCGCGGTGAAAACACCGACGCGCAGCCGTCGTGGCGAGAGAACAGCGCCCACGCGGCGCACGGATTGGCCCACCTTCCGTGACGAAAAACGCGGATCGGCCCACTTATCCTGACGACAGTGGCTCACAGAGCGTGACGAAACGTCCCCATCCAGGGGTGCGCCCCGCCCATTTATCCTGAAAACTTACATACACGCTAATTACCACCCCGCCTGCAGACGCCACCGCACGCCGGCGCGCCCCCACAGACGCTAGCAGCCCCGCCCGGCCCCCCCAGGGACACAGGAGCGTACCGCGCCCGCCAGCGGCCACCTCAGCGCCCTAGCGACGCCAACGGCACACAGCCGGGAATGCAGAGAGACCCCGGCAGCCGCACAGCTACCGGGGCCTCTCCCTGGCCTGAGGCGCGCGGGGCCGCCTCACGCGCCAGACCGCGCCCGCTGCTGTAAGATCCCACAGTTTCTGCGCGCTGTCCCATAGTTCCTGCGCCGGACATCCCACAGTTTTTGAGCCATCCTGCACAGACCTCCTTATCAGGTGTGAAACAGGCTGTCTGCACGGACCCTAGCGCGCGGATCGGCGCACGAACTCTGGGGTTTTCTGCAGGGTCGCTCACGAACTCTGGGATTTCTAGCTCACAAACTCTGGGATTTGTACTGCCGCCCGCACTCACACGTGGCTCAAAAACTATGGGATCTTACATGTGTAGGCGTGAAACAGCCGCTACCACATTAATTTCGACTGTTCAGACTGTCAAGTCAGAACGCGCCTGCGCTGAACCATGTCTTAGGAGATATCCTGACCCGTTCCCCCGTTCCCTATGGCCCTATTGACGTTTCATCCATAACTCGGTAGGCTAGTGCCACCCGCGATCGCCTCTTGTGGGCCATCGTAGCGGGACAACACGATAAGGAGACCGCGCTTGAAACGACTCGCCAGCGCCCTGGGCGTCACCGCCCTGTCCATCCTCGCCTTCGCCGGCACACC
>JAABVA010006385.1_pt1 | contig 10453 bp, 11 predicted proteins | sample 5560331 | NCBI WGS metagenome assembly JAABVA01 (sample SAMN12812661, study PRJNA571458) | rock metagenome | isolation source: Antarctica rocks | place: Antarctica: Victoria Land, Mt New Zealand sud | collected 2016-01-07 | reverse complement strand
CTTCGCCAGGAGCGGCCCTCTTGCTTTGGCGAGTGGTTTCTCTTCTGCGGCAACGCATGCAGCTACGCAGCCCGGCTTTGCGCATGAGCCTCTCGACCCGTTTACGAGAGCAGTGGGTCCCGAGCGCCCTCAACTCAGCGTGGACCCTCGTAGATCCATACGTGCGGCGACTGCGTTCCTGGATCTCCCGAATCCTCTCGGCGAGAGCGGCGTCCTCACGGCTTCTCCCAGAGGGTGTCCTGTCTCTCCAATCGTAGTAGCCACTCCTCAAAACGCCTAGCAACCGGCACATGAACTGGATGGGAAATCTCGTCTTCTCTGCCTCGATGAGCCTGTAAGAGCTCACCGAGTCCCTTCCTCCCTCGCAAAGAAGACGTGGGCCCGGCCTCCCTCGCAAAGAAGACGTGGGCCCGGCCTCCCTCGCTTTTTTCAGGAACTCCTTCTCTTGCTTGAGTAAGCTCTGACCTCTCGTCGGTGGTGAGCCCCTCGCGCTCGCCAGCGTCGACCTCGTGCTGGCTGATCCACCTCCTCAAGGATTTGCTGGCTATGCCGAGCTCCTCGGCCATCTTCGGGATCGACTTGCCAGAGGAGTGGTAGAGCTTGACGGCTTCCGGTTTGAATTCCGGTGGGTAGTGCGGTGTTGGTCCTCCCGGCACGATAGGCCCCCCTTTCTGAGAACTCATCGTCCCCACTTTAGAGTGTCCGCCTTACCGGGGGAATCCCAATCGTCAAGTACGTGGCCATAGTAGTCATAGTACTAATCATCGCCTACGTGGTGCTCCAGATCGTAAACAGCGTACAGGGTGCCCTCTACAAAGCGTCTCTCCCGAACGCACCTCGACGAACCCGGTACTCTCACGTTTCGGGTTGGGGCCGGGCTTTTCTTTCCGGGTCCCCGGCCCACCCATTTTCAGGTCATGTTGCCTCGCGAGATCAGGCTGAGTACCTCCGCCCTGCGCCCGGCGTCCTCCTCGAAGGTCCCTCGCGCCGCCGACGTTACGGCAACGCTGCCGGTAGTCTCCGCATGGCGCATGATCATACACGACTGCATGGCCTCGACAACCACGATGGCGCCTAGAGCATCTAAAGACTCATAGACTGCGTCAGCAACCTGAGCAGTAAGGCGCTCCTGGAGCTGGGGCCTCCTAGCGTAGCCCGCGATCACGCGCGCAAGCTCCGAGAAGCCCGCCACTTTGCCGTTTGGGACGTACCCTACGTGGGCCTTGCCCATGAAGGGGAGGAGATGATGTTCACAATTATGCGTCAGGTGGCCACCTACCAGGAACGTTGGATGAGGCTCACACTTAAAAGAGTAGACCGTGGTGGGCTTGGTGGAGATCGGGGTGGAAGTTACGGCTTCGACCTCTATATACTCCGAGTCTTGGGGGACGTACCACTTGGACTGCTGTCTAAACCCGTGCTTGCCGAGCCACCCGGGCTGGTGCCACCTGTCGGAAACGTAGATGGTGCTGATACCGGCCCTCCCACGTCCTACCGGTGATTGCAGATAATTGGCAAGCTCGCGTGCAAAAGTGGCATTGGCGGTGATGATGCGGCTTCCGGTCTTCTGCCGGTGTCCGTCGCCATCCACGTAACCGTCCAGAAAACCCTGGGTCATCTCCCGCGAAGAAGTGACGACAGGAGGAAACCTAAAACCCCGGGTCTTATCTCTACAGCCCCAAGAAACCTTCAGCCACTTCGAGATCTTCTCCGCAGCATAGCTGGAGACGACACGTACCCTGCACATCGGTATTTTGCGCTTTAAGAAACCGGAGTCCACCTTTATGTGTTCTACTCTTGCGTTTATGGAGAACGTATCACTCCAGGCCCTGGCCACCCTTTCGGCAAACGCCCCTTCACCGACGACTACGGAGATGCGACGCTCATCTTGTATGCTTCCTTCGGAAGCGACAGCACCGAGCAGGTAGCCCATCTGATAACCGGGCACGACGGTCCTCATGGGGCGACAAAGCTTCCTGGGCGGGAACCATTCTACGCGATCTCCCGGGAGCAGCACGCCCGCTTCACACCAGCCTCTTTCGGTCTTGACCGGGTGATCGTTGGTTAGCTTGATGGCGCCCGCGGAAGTCTTCACGACCGCAACGTCATGGGTTTTGCGGGAGGAGACCTGGGTGACCGTGGTCTTTGCCAAGAACCCCTTGTTCAAAGTCCATAGCTCGTCGCCAACCGCTACATGAGCGGCTTTCTTGGCTCCCGAAACTACGTTGACAACCTGCTTGCTGGGAACGCACATGCTTGCTACAGGCAGGTCGCGCACGAGGATCAGGTCGCGCGCCTCTTCGGCGAAGCTGGTTTCGAGATGGCGGGCAGGGTCTTCGTGGAGGCCGGAGAAGAGTAGAGTATAGGCTTCGGCGACGCGCTCGGGAGTCTCTAGCAGACCCTCCCGATCCGGGTCCTCGCCGATGGCGGTGAGAATCTCGCGTACCGCCCGCGCAATGCGCTGCTGCTCGATAGGCGGCCTCTCCACCTCCTAACCCTTCACGAGCGCCGGCAACCCGCGCAGATCCGGCAGGGTCTCGACCGCCTCTGGGGCCTTGATGCCGCCCTCACGGTCTACGAGTATGGCGTCGATCCCGGCAGCGACGGCGCCCCGGATGTCCGAGATCGGGTCGTTGCCGACGTGCACGACGCGGTTGCGGGGAACATCGGAGACCTGCAGATCCTTCTCGAAGATAGTGCCATCCGGCTTCTCGGAGCCTACTTTCGCCGAGGCGACGATGCCGCTAATATAGCATGTCCAGCCGAGCTCGTCGAGCACGGCCTCTAGCGCCACGTCCCAGTTCGAGACCACGTAGAGCGGGAGGTCCATCCCTATCAACTCCTCCATCACCACCTCGGACTCGGGGTAGGGGTTGTAGAGGATACGTCTCTCCATGGCCTCGTCGAGGACTTCGGCCGGGGCGTCGAGGCCCAGAGAGTCGGCGACCCTGCGGGCGTTCTCGCGCTGGAAACCGGCCAGCTTCTCCTCGGTCGGATAATTTATGTTCTCGTTAATGTGCGTACGCAGGCTCTCCCGGATCGGTCCTTCCGCCTGCTCGACGGTCAGAGATCCGTCTGTGGCGTAGGGCCTCAAGTCCTCGAGGTAGCCCTCGATGTCCAGGTCTACCCACAGGAGTGTCCCGTCCAAGTCCAGGAAGACGGCATCGTAGCGCAAACCCTAGTACACCCGCCCGGAGCGTAACCGCCACCACACTAACCCCGCGAGCAGGAACACCTGTAAGGGATGGTGGTGCATGTTCCGCAGGTTCACGGTCCAGCCTACCCCGAAGAAGGTAGGCACGAGGAAGCGTCTCTCGCGGGCGTTCCAGAACGTTCCACGGGCGCGTCGAAGGCTCGGCGTCCGCAAGTCGTAGGGCACGAGCCCGAATATTTTGCCGTGGGACGCCGTCATCCGTACCTCCGGTTAGTGTGTGGTCTTCTACCGAGTATAGCGCGACCCCGGCAGCCGCTACGAGAGTATCTCGGCCTCGAAGCCATGCTCCTCAGAGAGCTTGCCCAGCGCGTTCTCGATACCGTCGGCGAGGTCAGAGGAAACGTCGAAGTAAGCCGTCTGGGGGTAGGAGTCCTCTGGCTCCGAGTCGACGTGCTCGTAGTCGGCCCCGATCTCGTCGAGGGCGTCGCGCACGAGCTCCAGCTCCGCTTCGCTCTTCAGGTTGGTCACCCGCAAAATAGATTCTGGCATGGCTGGAGACTACCCGAAATCGTAATCGAGAAACGCGCCGTCACGCTGTATGAGCTCCCCGTCTGCGTGGAGCTCGCCGCCCTCGCGGAGGTCGCAGATCAGATCCCAGTGAACGCTCGACTCGTTCTTGCCGCCTGTCTTCTCGTAGGAACGCCCTACCGCGAGATGGACCGTCCCACCGAGCTTCTCGTCGAAGAGAATGTTCTTCGTCGCGCGCGGGATGCCGTAGTTCGTCCCGATTCCAAGCTCCCCGAGGTAACGTGCGCCCTCGTCCGCGTCGAGCATCGCGTTCAGGTACTCCTCCCCCTTCTCCGCGCTCGCCTCTACGACTTTCCCCCCCTCGAAGCGCAGCTTCACCTCGGAGACCTCTCGACCGGCGACCGCGACGGGGATGCCGAAATAGACCTCGCCGTTCACGGAGTCCTCTACGGGACCAGTAAAGATCTCTCCACACGGCATATTGTGGGAGCCGTCGCCGTTGAGGAACTTCCGGCCCTTTATGGACATCGTGAGGTCCGTGCCGGGACCGCTTAACCGGACCTCGTCGGCCTGTTCGAGCCTCTCGACGAGCCGCTGCTGCTCCTTCGCCTTCTCCTTCCAGTAGCCTACGGGATCGTCCTCGTTCAGGGCCATAGCCCCGAAGACGAACTCCTCGTAATCCGCGAGGCTCATCTCGGACTCCTGGGCAAGGGCCTCGGTCGGGAAGAGCGTAAGCGCCCAGCGGTCCTTGCCGAGCACGATCTCCTGGACCGCCTTGTCCCGCTTGCTAAGCGCCTGCTGCTTCTGAGGGTCCACCGCCGCCAGCGCCCGAGTGTTCTGGGAGGACATGATCGAGATGAACGCATCGGCGCCCTCGTAGATCGAACGTACTATCGAGGGCGTCTCCGCGAAGTGAACGTCTTTCGCGTGCCCGAAGAAGAGCTCCTGCATTCCGGGCAGGGAGACCTGGGGGATCGGGGTAGCGCCCACGTCGAGGAGTCTCGTGTAGACCTCCTTTATGAGGGGCTCCGCCGCCACCCCGCCGGAGACGACGACCTGCTCCCCCTCCCCCGCCCCGACCGAGTAATCAACCAGCACCCGCGCCAGCCTGACAAGACGTTCATCTCTCACAAAAACACGCTCCTTCGTCCCCTAAAATCTCCGGCAGAGCTTACCACCAACCTGTACAGACCGGAGTAAACTCACCCGCATGAACGCGCGATCAACGAACCAGGGGCCGTGAGCCTCCTCGAACGCCTGGCCGCCGCCCTCGCCGACTTCCAGGCGTCGCTAGTAGAGCTGCATGGGCGGAGGCAGGCCGCCGTCGCCCTGATGCTCCGTGAGCGCGACCTCGGCCTGGAGCTCCTCGTCATACGGCGTGCCGATAACAAGTACGACCCCTGGTCGGGCCACATGGCGCTGCCCGGCGGCGGCCGCGAGTCTAAAGACAGAGACGTCTACGACACCGCCCGCCGCGAGACGCTCGAAGAGGTCGGCATGGACCTGGACCAGGGCCGTTACCTGGGCCGCCTCGACGACGCGGGCCCTCGAACGATGCCCGGAAGGCTCGTCGTCTCCACCGTCGTCGTCGCCCTGGACGCCGAGCCGGGCCGTCTCGACCCGCGGGAGGTGGTCGAGGCGTTGTGGGTCCCGGTGGACCGTCTCGTGGACGAGGAGGTCGAGATCCCCGACTTCCCCGGAAGCTGGCCCGCCTTCACCTACAAGGACCGCTACGTCATCTGGGGTCTCACCCACCGCATCCTGACGCAACTCTGGTCCCTGATCCCTACGTAAGCTCCGCGTACTACTTTCCTATCTCCAGCGCGATATTTACACCGTCCTTGAGATCGTCAAGCAGTACAGCCCGGCACATAAAGGGACACTCAGCATTAGTCGTGATCCGGTCGCCAACCGCACCGTCGCACGATCCCCGGTATTGGCAACTACTGAACTGTAAAGTCGTTGGCGTGATGACCGGCAGGTAAGGGCAGGTCGGTCCCTTAGGCAGAAGGGGCGAGGGTAGAAGCCCCGTCCCTCTTTTTGTCCTCCAGCTCTAGGCACAAGCCCGGCAATTATATTACGGTTCATATTGTCAACCTGAACAGGATGGTGTGCCCATGAGCTTTGTCAGCGAAGCGCTCGTCATCAGCGGCGTGGCTCTGGACTTGGTGGGGGCAGCAGTGCTCTCCCACGCCCACAATGCGGAATCCGCACTCGAGTTGCGCGAGGAGATCGGTGGAGATGAGCGCGCGCTCGGCGAGAAGGATGTCATCGCTACCAAAGCGCGGCTATTCTCGGAGAAGCGCGTTGGCTTTCTCATCCTGGCTTTCGGCCTCTCGTTGTATCTGACGGGGCTGGTACTGAAATCCATGGAAGGCGTCGTGGTGATGGCGGTCTTCGCAGCCAGTGTGGTTGCTCTGGGCCTGGGCGCCACTGCGCTCTGGATCAAGATAGGGAGCCGGCGGCTGCGCCGGCAGGCAGACGAGATGGCCCGCAGTGAAGACACCGAAATCTCCGACCATTAGTGGGGATCGAGACGTGCCAGCTCCACTTCGAGCGGGAGGTAGAGGGAGATGAGGGCTGCTATCGAAGACGATTGTTGTCACGCTGCCTACTGCAATTCCAAGTTACGTAACCACGCTGACGCCTTGACATATATGTATAACTGCATATAGTCCGCAGCAGAAGTTGAGCGTGAGAACAAAAACGGAGGTAGCAGCGGTAGGCGGACAGCCCCGGGTGTGATCCGCGATCGCGCCGCTTCCGGCATGGTGAGACATAACCACGAGGGAGGCAGCCAGGTGAATAGGCAGAGTTTCGGGCCGTTCGGGATACTCGACTACGATGACCCGGTGACGATCCGCGCCAGGAAGTACGCCACGGGCACACACATGCTCCTGGAGGAGATCGGGGTCGAGACGAGTGCCACGCCCATGGATGTGGTCTGGACCAGGAACAAGGCCAGTCTCTATCGTTACCGGCGCGCCGATGGCGGCGAAGGGAGGCGGCCGGTCCCGATGCTCCTGATATACGGCTTCGTACTCAAGCCGTACGTCTTCGACCTGGTGCCGGGCAACAGCCTGGTGGAGTACCTGGTGGAGGAGGGCTTTGATGTCTACATGCTCGACTTCGGGATCTCCGGGACCGAGGACGCGGGGTTATCGATCGAGGATTTGGTCCTTGACTACATGCACGGCGCGGTCCAAGCGATCCTCGAGACTTCGGGTGCCGAGGAGCCCAGTCTCTTCGGACAGTCCCAGGGTGGCACCCTGAGCGCCATGTACGCCTCCTTGTTCCCAGACGGCCCCCTCAAGAACCTCGTCCTGCTCTCCGCGCCCACGGAGTTCGTCCCGAAAAACCCGGGCCCCCTCGGGCTCTGGACGCTCGTGATCGGCAGCAGCGGGGCGTACTTCGACCCGTCGATAGTGCCGGGCTTTCTCGGGAATCTGCCGACGGATCTTGCGAGCCAGGTCATCAATACCGGAGCCTCCGTGCAGACCGCCGCCGTCGGCACGACCGCCCGGCCCTTGAGCTTCGGCATCTATGACGAGGCGTTGCGGGAGATGCGGGAGTGGGCCGGGCGGGACGTTGCCTTGCGTTCGTGGCTAGGGATAAGCAAGTGGGTCGACGACGCCGCGCCGTTCCCGGGTGAGATCTTCCGGAGGTGGGTGGGAGACTTCTACCAGCACGACAAGCTCGTCAAGGGGGAGATGGAGCTCCGCGGGCACAAGGTAGACCTCTCGAACATCCGGTGCGCCGTGCTCAACGTCTCGGGCAAGTGGGACTTTACCGTCCCTCCCTCCCAGACCGAGGCCACGACCGCTCTCGCCCGTAGCTCGGATAAGGAGTCCGTCTCTTTGGACGCTGGGCACGTGGGCATGCTCGTCGGACCGGCGGCCGTGGCCAGCCTCTGGCCCCGCCTCCGGGACTGGCTCACACCCCGCTCGGGCCAATAGGGGGATGACCAGGTTACCGTGGACTCTACCAACCCTATAGCCCCGACGTCGCGGTGGATGGCGGCGGCGCGGGCCCGGGAGAGCGAGCGGGCAGACCGCCTGATCGATGACCCGCTCGCAGCCGCTCTGGCCGGCCCCGAGGGCTTCGCCTGGCTGGAGCGCATGGAGTCCGCTGCACGGTCGGGCGGACCTGGACTGTACCCCGTGATCCGCACCCGCTTCTTCGACGACTTCCTGCTGGATGCCTGTAGGAGATTGGAGGTGCGCCAGGTGGTCCTCGCGGCGGCCGGCCTGGACACGCGCGCCTTCCGCCTGGACTGGCCGTCCGGTACCCGGTTGTACGAGATGGACCTACCCGAGGTGCTGGACACCAAAGAAGACGTGATCGAGGCCGCCGGAGCAGAGGCGAACTGCGAGCGGCATACGGTCAGAGTAGATCTCGAGCAGGCGACCTGGCCGGAGGCTCTCCTCGGTGCCGGCTACCAACCGGAGAGGCCGTCGGTCTGGCTCATAGAAGGTCTCCTCTTTTACCTGCCCGGAGCAGCCGTGCATGGGCTCCTGGAGAAGGTGGGTGCTCTAACGGCGGCCGGTAGCCACCTCGGACTGGACGTGATGAACAGGGGGCTGTTCTTCTCCCCGGTAGCGTGGCCGATGCGGGCCGCCCTCGCCCGGCGTGGTGCACCGGGACGGTTCGGGACGAACGATCCGGAGAGGCTGATGGCCCGCCACGGCTGGGAGGCGGACGTGACGCAGCCTGGGGAGGAGGGTGCGAACTTCGGGCGGTGGTCCAGGCCGATGGTGCCACGGGAGGTGCCGAGCCTAGCACGAAGCTTCCTGGTGAGAGCGCGCCGCTCCTGAACGGTCGCGAGAGGGTTAGGACCCTGCTACTTCTGCGGGTTGTGTCGGAAACACCCGGGGATTACCGGCCGAAGAAAACTTGGCTAGTTAGAGGGGATTTGGAAAGATGAACGAAAGGCAGGAGGCAACGCATGGCTGATCCGGCCCTGCTCCAAGGAGTCATTGCAGAGAGCGTGGATATTCCGCGACTGAAGACGCAGATGTTGTCCAGCGGTGCAGAAGGAGGGGTGCCGGTCTTCTTCGTCCACGGCAACGTCTCCTCCTCGCGCTTCTTCGAGGAGACCCTGGCAGCGCTGTCCGGCGAAACCGGCTACTGGGGACTCGCCCCCGACCTGAGGGGGTTCGGCGGCTCGGAGACGAAGCCGTTGGACGCCACCCGGGGCCTCGGGGACTTCTCGGACGACCTTTTTGCGTTGGCGGACGCCTTGGGGCTTGGAGACCGGAAGATCCACCTGGTCGGCTGGTCGGTGGGAGGCACGATAGCCCTGCGCTACGCCATAGATCACCCGGACGGGGTGGCCTCGCTGACCCTCGTAAACCCAATGTCCCCCTACGGGTTCGGGGGGACCAGGGACGTCTCCGGTGCCCCGTGCTGGCCGGATTACGCCGGATCCGGGGGAGGTACGACCAACCCCGAGTTCGTGCGACGCCTAAGGGAAGGCGACCGGAGCGAGGAGGATCCGAACTCCCCTCGCAACGTGATGAACGCTTTCTACTTCAAGCCCCCTTTCAGGGCGTCGAAGGAGAGGGAGGAGGTCCTCCTCTCCTCCATGCTCTCCACGAAGGTGGCGGAGGAGAACTACCCGGGGGACATTGTTACTTCGGAGAACTGGCCGAACGTGACGCCGGGCGCCAGAGGCATGAACAATGCCATCTCGCCCAAATACTGCGACCTTGGAGGCTTCGCCGGGATAGACCCGAAGCCTCCTGTACTCTGGATCCGCAGTGACCACGACGCGATCGTCTCCGACACCTCGCTCCTGGACTTTGGCTACCTCGGACAACTGGGTATAGTGCCGGGGTGGCCGGGGGAGGAAGTATACCCCCCGCAGCCGATGGTCTCCCAGATCCGGGCCGTGCTCGAGACGTACGCCCGGAACGGGGGAAGCTACCGGGAAGAAGTGGTCGAAGACTGTGGGCACTCCCCGCACGTCGAGAAGCCCGAGGAGTTCCGGCGGGCCCTCCTCGGCTTCCTCGAAGAACGCCTCTAGCAGACGAAGGTTCGCTGTGGAGGATCGCTAGTGCCAAGGAGAAGAGACGGGCGGAGACCGAGCAGGGACAGATGCTCTCTGTGAACTGGGTGGTAAGGCGGCACCCGAACGAGGAGGAGGCCCGGCAGAGGTTTCGGATTGTCTCGTCGCACCCGAGCGGCAACATCGGCTAATCGGATCGTGCTAGCATCGTGGCGGCATCCAGTCCTCCAGTACTGGATGCCGCGCCCGAAGTGCCTATAGTCAGTCAGGTGCCGAGCAGCGTCTTTGACCTTATCGAACTCCGTTATCAGGTGAACCGTCCCTCGTGTGCGTCGATTCGTCCCATTCTTTTTCCCGTGGGCCTCCTTGGGTCGCCTCCTGAGTAAGCTGCGCACCCTCCCCCTCCTCTGCATCTTCATGCATCTCCCTGACGTAGGTGCCAGGAGCGTCCTCTATGGGCGGGTACTGCTCGCTTCCTACCTTCTGGGGCGCATCGGTCTGCTTCCCGGAGCGCTGCTCGAGCCACCCTCTCCAGTCTTCCCACCAGCTGCCCTCGTGTTCCTCGGCGTGCTTGCGCCACTCCTCGGCGGTCTCGTAGTATTGGCCCTCTTCGCCGGTCCAGTAGCCTTTACCCTTCTCCGGTGGGGCGATCATGCCGGCTATGTGTCCGCTGGCGGCGAGGGTAAAGTGGGTGCTGTTGGTGTTGTCGAGGACTTTGCTGATCTTCCACGCCGACTCCCAGGGCACGATGTGGTCCTTCTCCG
>JAABVA010006383.1_pt1 | contig 10454 bp, 17 predicted proteins | sample 5560331 | NCBI WGS metagenome assembly JAABVA01 (sample SAMN12812661, study PRJNA571458) | rock metagenome | isolation source: Antarctica rocks | place: Antarctica: Victoria Land, Mt New Zealand sud | collected 2016-01-07 | reverse complement strand
TTTTAGGTGCTCGGCGAGGTTGGTCAAGGTATAGTTGACTTGGCTGCTCAACAGATACTGGCAGTAGTCCAATTTCGTAAAGCTCATATTTTTCAGGGTAGCAGATCCGGTCTTTGCGTAAGTCCTAATATAGAAGCAAGGATCGAAAAATTTCTTGATTTCAAGAATAGTCTGTACCTTCCAGTAAATGGAAGGTTTATCATAAGCCATGTGTTGCCGGAAAGGAGTTCCTTCGTGGGTGAAACGGCACTGAGGATAGGCGAGGTAGCGCGGTTGGTGGGAGTACCGGCCAAGACGCTACGCTACTACGAGGACATAGGTTTGATCTGGCCTGCGGGCCGGACGGAGTCCGGGTACCGGTTCTACGGTTGGCGCGAACTGGAGCAGATAGAGTTCGTCCGGCGGGCGAAGACGATGGGGTTGACTTTGGAGCAAATCCGGGGTCTCGTGGAGGTTGCCGAGGAGGGGATGCCGAGCGGGGTTCTCCGTCGTCTTGACGTGCTCCTGGAGCAAAAGCTGGAGGAGACCGAGCGGAGTTTGGAGGAGCTGCGAGCCTTTCGGGAAAGCTTGCTGGAGTACCGAGAGCGGGCGGCGGGCACTGAGGTGCGGGGCGCGTGCCGCTGCGGAGATCGGGGTGAGAGCGAGTTCTGCGGGTGCGTTACGGCCGCGACCGACGGGGTGCCGCTGCCGGACCTGCGGGTGGTCTGGGAGAACGACCGATTCGTAAGGAAAGTCGTGGAGAGCGGAAAATGCGGGTGCGGATGCTGCGAGCCGGTATCCGAAGGAGCAGTAGAAAGAAAGGTGGTAGTAGAGACATGAAAGTAGCTGTGGCGGGTAAGGGCGGTTCGGGCAAGACGACCATCTCAGCGACGCTGGCGCGGCTTCTGGCCCGGCGGGGGCATCCGGTAATGGCCGTGGATGGAGACCCGAACCCGAATCTCGGCGTGGCGCTCGGGATGCGCCGGGACCGGCTAGAGAAGATGGTACGGGTGCCGAAGGACGTCATGGAAACGAAGGAAGAGGACGGCGCCCGCAGGCTGGTCATGGCCCGGCCCATCGAGGAGGTGACTGCCGAGTACGCGATGCCCGCCCCCGACGGGGTGGACCTAATGGTGATGACGGGGGTGGACCACGCTGGCGCCGGGTGACTGTGCGCCGCGCACGCTCGCGTGCGCGGCCTGCTCGGTGAGCTGGCGACGGGGAGCAACGGAGAAGCGATGACCATCACCGACATGGAGGCGTCCATAGAGCACATGAGCCGGGGAACCATCCGGCACGTCGACGCGATGATCATGGTGACCGAGCCTTACTTCCGGTCCCTGGAGACGGTCGGAAGGATGGCGCCGCTGGCCGAGGAGCTCGGGATCGAGCACGTCTGGGCGGTTGCGAACAAGGTGCGGAGCGCGAGGGACGAGGAGATCATCCGCTCGTACTGCGCGGAGCACGGAGTCGAGTTCGCCGCGGTTGTCCCCTGGGACGAGGCGATACAGGAGGCTGACCGGGAAGGCCGGGCTCTGATGGATTACCAGCCCACGTCCCCGGCGGTGGTCGCCGTCGAGGGGATCGCGAACCTCGTGGAGGGCAAGAAGGCGGGGAGCAACGGGAGAGGAGACCAGGGATGACCATTCACGCGCCGACGGGCGTGCCCACGGGTGTCGAGGCGCCGCCGGATCGGGTCCAGGCGTCGGAGGAGGGGCGGCGGGTCCCGGAGGGTCCGGTAAAGGTGGTCCACGCTTTCTGGCTGGCGGGGATGAGCTGCGACGGGTGCAGCATCTCCGTGACCGGGGCGACCAACCCAAAGGTGGAAGATCTGCTGGCCGGGATCATACCCGGCCTCCCGAAGGTCGTACTGCACCACCCGGTGCTAGCCGAGGCGGTGGGGAAGGAGTTTATACACCCCTTCAAGCTGGCGGAAGAGGGGAAGCTCGACGCCCCTTACGTGTGCATCTACGAAGGCTCCATCGCGGACGAGCGGATCGCCGCCGAGACGGGCGGCTACTTCTCGGCAATGGGCATGCAGGTCATCGAGGACAGCGACGAGGAGGAAGGCGGGACGCCCCTCTCGACCGCCGACCGGATGGCGCGGATGGCGCCGGGGGCGGCGGCGGTGATCGCCATCGGTACTTGCGCCACCTGGGGTGGCATACCGGCCGCCGCCGGCAACCCGACCGGGTCGATGAGCCTCATGGACTTTCTGGGCAAGGACTACCGCAGCGCCCTCGGGTTGCCGATCATCAACATCCCCGGCTGCGCCCCTATAGGGGACAACTTCACGGAGACGGTTGCTGCGATCTTGATGTTCTTGCAGGGCATCGGCCCCTTGCCAGAGTTCGACGAACTAGGGCGTCCGGCCTGGCTCTTCGCCGAGACGGTCCACCGTGGCTGTACGCGGGCCGGCTATTATGAGGAGGGTATCTTCGCCGAGAACTACGGCGACAAGGAGTGCCTGGTCGAGATCGGCTGCTGGGGGCCGGTGGTGAACTGCAACATCGTCTCGCGCGGGGCACAGTCTCACATGGGGGGCTGCATGGCGGCGGGCGGGCCGTGCATCGGATGCACCATGCCGGGCTTCCCGGACAAGTTCGCGCCGTTCTACACGGCCCCGCCGGGCTCCGCAGTCTCCAGCGCGGCCTCGCGTACTTTAGGGTTCGGCATCCGGCGACTCCGCGCCCTGAGCAACCACGACCGGAACCGGGAGACCCGGTGGGACGCGGTAGCCGGCGGAGAGGTGCCTTCGGGGTGGGGTGAGATCGAGAAGCCGGGCCTCCTGGACAAGACGATGCACTTCTTCTACGAGAAGCTGCAGTTTTCCGGCAACAAGAGGAAGCCGGGACGGGATGACTCGCGCAAGTACTTCATGGACATGCCGCCCCGGACGGAGGGCATGCGGGCTCCCCGCGACGTCGACGAGCCGGCGGAGAGGGGATAGGCCGTGACGGACGCGCAACTGTACGTGGTATGGAGCTGGAGCCTCGTGGTGGCGGCGGTCGTGGTGGTTCTCGCCGCGATCCTGCTCATAGCCATCCTGCTCGTAGCCCGGCGCATCCTGGCCCACGGAGGGCAGGCGCTCGCGGCGGCGGAGGCCATAGCCGAGGACACGAAGATTATCTGGAAACTGGACGATACTAACCGGCTTGCTGAGGAAGTCCTCGACGCGGCGACCCACATCGAGGAGCGTGGGGGCCACATCGCAGGGACCCTGCAAGGCGACCGAGCGGCGAGCGGGGGAGGCACGGTATGACGCTGGCGCTGGTGAGCGAGGGAGCAGGCTACACGGTCTGGTGGGTGTCGCTTGGGATTGGGTTGGTGGTGATCCTGGTTGTCGCAGTGCTGCTCACCCTGATCTTGCGTACCGCCTGGCGGATAGACGGGGCGGTCTCGGCTATTTGGACCGTCGGGCAGAGGATAGCCAACAACACCATCCACATCCCGCTCCTCAACCACACGAACCGTGTGGTGGACGACATACTGGACCGGGCCGCCGGGATCGACGAGGCCACGGCCGCCATCGAGAAACACGCCCTGGACTGCCCCGGGTGACCACACTGCGTCCTCGGTCGAGGACAGGGGGTATGAAATGGTAGTTCTCTTGACGATACTTTCGGCGCTTGCGGTGGTGGTGCTCTTCGGGGCGCTGGTCTTCTACCTGATCCGAATAATCTCTGCGCTGGAGAGCATCGGGGGCGAGACGCCGAGGGGCTACAGTAGCCGGTCGAGCTACCTCTCCAAGATCGCCTTCGGCGTCCGGGCCATCGAGCAGCAGACTGGCCACCTCGGTCCGGAGGTCACGCGACTGAACGAGAGCCTGGAAGCGGCGGCGGGGGGACTACAGAGCATAGACGATCATCTGGGGCGGACCATCGAGGCCGCCGGCCGGCAGGAAGGAGCTTAGGATGGAGATACCCGTGGCCGTGTACGTGATCTGGTGGGCCACCCTGATCGTCGCGGTGGTGGTCGTGCTGCCGCTGGCCGTCTACCTGTTGCATCGCACCCTCAATTCTGCCCGGCAGATAGAGCGGTACGCGGCGCGGGCTCTTCAGGCCGGCGTGGGAATAGCCGGCAACACTGAGAACATCTCGGCTCTGGAAGGAACCATCTCGACGGCGACGGGCATCCTCGAGACCACGCGCTCCATAGAAGAGCGAACCGGTGCTATCGAGGGAGTGTTCGAGTCCCGGACGGGGGGAGCGCGATGAGCATCCTGACGCTGTTGACGTTGGTGGCTGTGGCGATAGTGGTGCTGGTGCTGGTCGTCTATCTGGTCGGGATCGCCTACTACCTGTGGAAAGCGGACCGGCACCTGGTGAAGCTGGTCGGGGGACTTCAGGCTATACAGGGGCACGTCCGGCCGCTGCCGGAGCATCTGGGAACTATCAACGGCGCGCTCAAGGCGCTCCGGAATGACCTGCGCGGGACCGATGGGCACCTCGAGGGTGTCGGACGGGTACTGGAATGGGAATAGGAGGGGTCTAAAAAAGTGTGCTTCAAGAACCTACCGGTGGAGTTCGACTCCGAGGGCCGGCCATACCTGAGAAATGACGTCCGGGACCCATACAGCACGGAGCGGAGCCCGGACCTGAACGGAAGTTCGGTAAGCACTTTGAGCCGGGACCAGATCGAGGACCTCCTCGCCCGCAACGGCCACATCCAGCAGAAGAACTTCGACCCCGTCACAAGGGTCGCCGGGGCCCTGGCGTTCCACTCCGTGGTGGACCTGGAGGAGCGGAAGGTTCTGGAGAGCCGGTCGGTGGCTACCCTTTTCCGGGGTTACGAGATCATTATGATGGGCCGCGACCCCCGCGACGCCATCTACATCACCAGCCGGGCCTGCGGGGTCTGCGGCGGTACCCACTCTGGCACGGCGGCCCTGGCGACCGAGATGGCGATAGGCATCAAGCCGCCGCCGATGGGTATCGTGCTGCGGAATATGCTCTCGGTCCTGGAGTACCTTCTGGACCTGCCGCTGCACCTGTTCATGCTCGCCGGACCGGACTTCTCGGAGAATATCATCCGCAAGACCAATCCGGAGGTGTGGGAGCTTGCCCAGCGCACCGAGGCGCCGCACGCGAACGTCCACGGATACGCTACGATGGGCGAGCTCATGACCGACATGAACGCGCTCTCCGGCTCGCTGTACCTGGAGGCGCTCGGCATGACCCGGGTTGCGAAGGAGGCCTACGCGCTCATCGGGGGCAAGTTTCCTCATCCGCAGACGATGGTTCCTGGGGGCGTAAGCGCCACGGTCAGCATCTCGACGATGAACGAGATCTACCTTCGGCTGCAGCAGTTCTTCGACTACGCCAAGAAGACCGCGGCAATCTACGATGACATCTGCGACTTTTTCTACGACGCCAATCCACGCTACCGGGACGTGGGCCGCACGCCCGCGAACCTCATAGACCTCGGGGTCTGGGACGATCCGGAGGCCTACGACGCGACCTACGAGAACTGCAACGAGTGGGGCGAGAAGCGGTGGGCCACGCCGGGCGTGATCGTTGACGGCCAGCTCGTGACCACGAAGCTCCAGAACATCAACCTCGGGATGGAGGAGTTTATAGACCACTCCTTCTACGAGGAATGGAATGGCCACTCTTTCAAGACCGACCCGCTCGGCGCGCCGTTGAGTCCCCATCACCCCTGGAACAAGGAGACCAAACCCCGGCCGCAGGCCCCGAACTGGCGGGAGAAGTACACCTGGTCTACCTCTCCCCGGTGGGATCGGATGCCGATGGACGCCGAATGCACCGCCCGAATGTGGACCACGGCCGCGGCCCAACTGCTGCCGGATAACCCCTACATCGAGCCGACCGGCCATAGCCTCAAGCTGCTCCTGCCCGCGGGCCGGCTGTCGGAGATGGAGCTCGAGTGGAAGATCCCAGACGTGTGGAACGCCCTGGAGCGCAACCGGGGCCGGGCCTACTGCGTCGCCTACACGGCGCTCGTCGGGCTCAACACCTGGCATCAGGGGATGGAGCTGATGAAGGCGGGCCGCACGGACGTCAGCGCGGAGTACAAGGTCCCGAAGGGCCAGCGGCTCGGGGTCGGATTCTGGGGGGCCGGTCGTGGCTACGTCAGCCACCATATGATGCTCGACGACGGGGTTGTGACGAATTACCAGATCATCACGCCCTCGACCATCAACGCTTCGCCGCGTGACCCGTGGGGGACGCCGGGGATGTACGAGATCGCCGCTCTGAACACCCCGATCCTGGAGAACAGCCCCGCGAACAAGTTCCAGGGCATAGACATCCAGCGGTCCATTCGCTCGTTTGATCCCTGCATGCCATGCACCACCCATATCCACACCGACCAGGGCGTCGTAACGCGCGAGGTCAACACCTGCGCCTGCGGGGCGGACGACTAGTGATTCTCGTCGCCGGCGTCGGCTACCAGCACCTGAGCGACCTCTCGTTCGGGTCGGTCCTGATCGAGCGGATGCAGGAGATGGAGTGGCCCGAGGATGTCTGCATAGAAGACTTCGGGTGGGGTCCGATCTCCATCCTGCACTGGTTCGAGGAGAGTCCCGGCAAGAAATTCGAGCGCGCCATCTTTGCCGGGGCCATCGAGCGGGGCCGGGAGCCCGGCAACCTCTACACCTACGCCTGGCTCGCTGACAAGCCCGACCCCGAAGTCGTGCAGGAGCGCATCTCCGAGGCGCTCACCGGGGTCATAAGCCTGGAGAACTTGCTAATCATCGCGCATCACTTCGATGCGCTCCCGCCCGACACTCTCGTCATAGAGCTTGAACCGATGCAACAGGAATGGGGCTCGGACATGAGCGAGATCTGCCAGCAAAGATTGACGGAGGCCATCGAGTGCATCCAAGCCGAAGTCCACGCGAGATCCCGTCCGACCGGCAACGGCGGCAAGGAGGTACGCAACAAATGACCGACAACGGCGGTAAAGCCTTCGACCCGATGGCCGCCCTGCGCTGCCGGGACGACATCCTGCAGGCGATGTACTGGATGCGGGGAGAGGGTTTTGGAGAGGAGACTGACGGTCAGATGCTGCGGAGCTTCCTGGTCGTGAACGAGATCCTGCTGCGGGAGCAGCTCGAGATCCTAGTGGAGGAGGGCTACCTCGAAGAGTCCAGCGGGCGCTACCGGTTGAGCGAGCTGGGAGTGAAGGAGGGCGGCCGGCGGTTCGCCGACGAGTTTTCCGACCTCCAGAGCACGGCCCACGGTGATTGCGGACCAGAATGTCCAACCTGCCAGGGCGTCGCGCGGGACTCCTGTGTACACTGCGCCCCGGACGAAGACCCGGCTCCCCTCGGTACCCGACACTGATGTCCGACCGCTCCAAGAAACAGATCCCGGTGATACAGGTCTCGGGCTCAACTCCGGAACTGCCGTCCGAGTTCCAGCACCTTCTGGAGTGGCTCGGGACCGGCATCGAACGGATGGAAGGGATACAGGATGAGAAGACCCGCGAGGAGGTCTTCGCTCTTCTCGAGGGTATAGACGTCCTGCATCGGCAGGGGCTTGGACGCATCCTGGATCTCATCGCCAACCTCGGCGGCCAGCAGGCTGTAGAGCGTATCTCTCAAGACCCTATAGTGCGTACTCTGATGGAGATGTACGATCTGCCCGAGGCCGACGAACGGACGCAGGTGGAGCGCGTCCTGGAAGACGTCTACCCGTACTTCCAGTCTCACGGCGGCAAGCTGGATCTCCTAGGGGTCGAAAACGGACGTGTCCGGGTACGTCTCTCTGGTTCATGCGAAGGTTGCCCAGGCACGGCGACGACTCTGCAACGGGTGGTCGACGAGGCTCTGCGAGAGGGCTTCCCCGGCTTCAAGGAACTGGTGGCGGAGGAGATGCCCCCGGCGCCGAAGAACATTGTCCAACTTGGCCGCCGTCCGCTGCGCCGTCCGCGATGGGTTGCGGCGGGACGGCTGGAGGACCTGGAGCCGGGGACTTTGCAGTCGTGGCGTCTCGAAGACGTGCCCCTGCTCCTGACCCTTCTGGACGGCGAGGTCTACGCTTGCCGGGACGGCTGCCCGCCGGGGAGCGCCCTCACGTTGCATTTGGGGTGGCTGAAAGGATCTACCCTAATCTGTCCCTGGCACGGTTGCCGCTACGACATCCGAACCGGCAAGCGCCAGGATGATGAAGGGAAGCTCGCGGTGCTCCCGGTCGCGGTGCGGGATGGGGAGATAAAGGTCGCGCTGGGGGTGGAAGAGGTAGAGTCGCGGTGAAGCCCCGGGTGCTGGTGGCCGGTATGGGCAACGACCTCCGCCAGGACGACGGCTTCGGGATAGCGGTCGTCCAGCGGTTTTTCGAGGATGGCGTACCGGAGGGGGTCGAGGTGTACGAGTCTGGGATAGCCGGCATCGGGCTGATCCAGGAGCTTATGGACGGCTACGAGGCTCTCGTCATCGTAGATGCTACTGACCGAGACGAGGAGCCCGGCACGGTCTGTCTGCTGGAGGTGGAGGTCCCCGACCCGGAGGAGTTAACCGAGGAGGACCGGCAGGAGTTCCTCGCCGATACGCATTTGACGGTGCCTTCAAAGGCCCTGACCCTTGCGCGTGCCCTCAAGGTCTTGCCTCCCCGGGCATACATTCTGGGCTGCCAACCGCAAGAGTATGGACTCGGGATGGGCCTGAGCGAACCGGTCGAGGCGGGAGTCGCGGAAGCCATTGGGCGTCTGCGAATTTTGCTTGCACAACTATTGCAAGAGGAGACCGCGGCTACCTAGACCGTGCAGCCCCGGCCCATCCAACCTATCTGAGGCGGTTGCCCTTCCTCTACTATGACCGGAACGGTGCGCGTGCCGCCGGTGAGATCTAGCATACGCTCGCGCGCCTCTGCGTCCTTCTCCACGTCGTACTCTATGAAATCCACGCCACGCCACTCCAGATCCTCACGGGCGGCCTCACTGTAGGGGCAACCGGCCGTAGTGTACAGTTCTATCGGTTTGCCCATATATCCTCCTCATTATGTGTACTGCATTACTTGATTCTATATCTTGTCGAAACTCGTCCGAGCGTGATCGTTGCGTTGACGGTTATGCTAACATGAAGGAGGGATTGGGAGAGATATCGGAAACTACATCCAGCGTATCCAGCAGGTCTCTCTCTACTATGAGGAGTCGATGCGCTTGCATGAACTCTCTATAGCCGAGTCGGTCGTCCAGATCGCCAGCCGCCAGGCGGACGGGCGACAGGTTACGAAGGTGCGGATGAAGGTTGGACATCTACGCCAGGTCGTACCTTCGGCTCTGGCCTTCAGCTTCGAGCTCGTGGCCGACGGAACGGCGATCGAAGGCGCCGAGTTGGAGGTGGAACAGATCCCGGCGGTCGGAAGGTGTCGCGAGTGTGAGGTGGAGAGCAAGCTCGAAAGCTTTCCTCTACAGTGTAGGGCATGCGGAGGTTTTGACCTGGAGATTCTTGGAGGAGAAGAGTTGCTGGTGGAGTCCCTTGACTTAGAGGAGGCGTAGAGATGCACCGCACGGCGGTCAAGAAGGTGGTCCTAGAGAACGTTCTGGACGCTAACGACACGCTCGCCCAGGCGAACCGGGCCCAGTTAGATCAGGCCGGAACTTACACGATAAACCTGATGAGTTCTCCGGGAGCCGGGAAGACGACGCTGCTGGAGCGCACGCTGGAGCGGTTGCGCGGCAAGCTCCGCCTGGGCGTTCTGGAAGGCGACGTACAGACTACCCTGGACGCAGACCGGCTGGCTCGCTTCCACGTCCCCCTGATTCAGGTGAATACGGACCCCGGCTTCGGCGGCGAGTGCCACCTGGATGCCAATATGGTGCGTTCGGGCCTCTCCGAGCTCCCGTTGCACGACATAGACATCCTCATCATCGAGAACGTCGGGAACCTGGTGTGTCCGGCGGAGTTCAAGGTCGGGGAGGATGTCCGGGTTATGGTCTACTCCATCACTGAGGGAGAAGAGAAGCCGCTCAAGTACCCGCTCATGTTCCGATCCGCGGACCTGGTGCTGGTGAACAAGGTAGACCTTCTGGAACATCTGGACTTCGACATGGAGCAGTTCCTGGGGAACCTGAAAGCGGTCAACCCGGGTGCCCCGCGTATCCTCACCAGTGCTCGCACGGGGCAAGGCGTGGAGGAGTGGTGTAGCTGGCTGGAGCAGCGTCTCCCTGTCCAGAGTCGAGCCTGAGGGGCATGCTCCGCAACGCAGAATCAGGACGAAAGGAATACATGACCGCCGGGCGAGTTGAGGGGACGGGGAGTAGGTCTACTTCGACTCGGGCTAGGCCTGCGACGTTCTCAGCAGACCCAGCCCCGGTGGAACGCTACCCCGTCTCCACACCCAGCTTGCCGATCGCACTCCCTAGATCTTTCCGGATTACTCCTCTAAGTACATTCATGTAATTTCTGCAGGGTTGGAACCGATGATCGAGAGCACGTCACGAGGTCGCCGGTTGTAGCGCTCGAAGAAGGCGTAGGCCGCCGCAACGAGCGCCCTGATGGTAGGAAACAG
>JAABVA010006379.1_pt1 | contig 10462 bp, 8 predicted proteins | sample 5560331 | NCBI WGS metagenome assembly JAABVA01 (sample SAMN12812661, study PRJNA571458) | rock metagenome | isolation source: Antarctica rocks | place: Antarctica: Victoria Land, Mt New Zealand sud | collected 2016-01-07 | reverse complement strand
CCCGTGACAAGGGCCACTAGCTGAGGAGCCGTGTGCCGGTAACCTGGCACGCACGGTTTTGAAGGCGGGCGGGGAGAGGTGACTTTCCTCGCCTAGCTATCCGTAGAACAGCCATTTGACCAATAACTAATCAAAGGGCGACTAACTGGACCACGACCTCATAAGTACAGCGGTACGGCGCTCATTGACAGAGCCTTTCTGCGGTTTCCAAGAAAGGCTGATAAAAGGCAGGGCTGGCAAACTGCGCCGCGTAGAGACCCGTAGATACTCTCTCGAGGAAGCCCCATTCCCAGATTGCTGTTTCATCAATACCGGTTTCTGTGGCGAGCAACCGACAATAACCTCGCGCTAGGGCGAACGTATCCCCGGCCAGCAACTGTCGTGACCAACCCCGCAGCACAACGCCGAGGTCGTAAGCGGGATCAGCCAAGAAACCGTCAGGGTCCACAAAAACGAACCCCGACTCTGCGCCGGCTCGGGGCCTCGGGACGCGCAGCGCATTGCCATGATGGGGGTCGCCATACGCGACGACGCACCTTTCTAAGTCGAAGGCGGCGGCCCTGGATGTGGAGTAGGCGATCGCTTGGTCCCGGACTCGTGCCGAGCACGGACGGCCCAGAGATTCCCATAGCCGCCCTACGAGCTCACCCAACTGCGCGGCCTTCTCTGTCGCTGGCTCGACCGTTGCGTCGTCCCACCGTGGCGCTTGCCACGCCTGTCGCAACGTCTGCCCCAGCACGCGCATCTGCTGCTCCGGCGTCAGGTCAAGAGTGTCCATCGAGGCGCCAAGAGCTTCTTGGAGTAATGCATATCGCTCATTGTCATGCGCGAGGAGTCGAACATACCCATTGCCATCGGCGGCCTCGAGGAGGCGGGCTGCATCCTGGAAGCCATCGTCGGGAAGGGACAGCTTCAGCACCACGTCGTCACCATCGCGCGTGACAGCGCGACAGACGTACGATGCGCTCCCACCGCTGAATGGGTCGCCTACTGTGATCGACCACTGCCGCTCGAGATCAGAAACCAATGTGGGGAGTTGCGCAAGCCACTCCGTGCCGCGGGCGCCCAGGTGTTCCGCCTTTTGCCGTACCAAGGGTTGCACATGTAGGGCAACTCCCCATTCACTGTGCTGCCCGTTTTCGAACGACTTGTCACCCTTCATTCCTGTTTCTCCCCTTACAAGTAGATTTAGCCAAACTGGGCCGCAAAGGACAGTTAGCGGTCGAGTTGGCTGCCAATTGGCGGGTTAGCGGCTCAGTTGCCGCCTGTGATGCGGCTGGAAAGTGTGCCGCTAATACGACTGGACCGCTAGTAGATCACCGAAGGGCTAATATTATGTCATATGGCTGTCCAGCGAAGGAATCGTTGCCTGACCCCATCCAGCAGCGTCAGCGGCGGCTATTTTCAGACGAGAATAGTGCCTGCCGCGCGCTCTTGGATCTCACCTGCCCCGCATGTCCCCCGACCCGGACCACTTATGGTGGCCTGGGTCGGGGGGCGAACGCAGGGTTTTGCCGCTCGGCCCTGGGGGGCCTCCCGCCAAAACCCGGAGTGAGTCCGTCCGGGTTTGCTGCACGCACCCCCACCGTCAGCCTACACGGTCGCGTCGGGCGGTCGCAAGCGGCGGGGTTGGGGCTGCTTGGAAAAGAAGGGGCGCGGTCACGACGGGCCACCGCTGGACGTAGCAGGGGTGGGTCAACGATTCTTGGTACAACAGCCATGTGGCTATAAATGGCCTAAGGCCTAGGGAAGCTGAGGACTACGAGCAAACCTTCTGGATCAGCCCGACGGCGTATGGGATGCCCGTCAGAAAGTTCCGCCGGTCGTCTTCGTTCTCTAATCTGAATATGAAGTTTAGGTAGTCGATGTAACAGGCCGCAAGGAACACATTCTGTTGTGCGCTGGTTGTCGGCGGGAGGGGCTGAACGCGTTCGTACGCGGACAAAAGGGCGTCGCGCAGCACATGATAATCGTCGCGGTCGACCGACCACATGAGCGCACACATTAGGTCGAAGAGGTAATAGCCAAGCCCAAACTCGTCAAAGTCGATGAGGCGTGCCTGCCCCTGCTTGAAGACAAAGTTTCTTGTCGAAAGGTCACCATGAATAATACCAAAGTAGTCTGACTGCTCCCCCCATGCACTCATCGCGGCGCTAATCCTGTCTCGTGCGTGCAAGAGTACGGCATAGTCCTCCGGTCGCATCAGAGTATGACCATGGGCACTCCCCAGGAGTGATGTGGGGCCGAACAAGTGAGCCCAATCGTAGCGCGGACAGGTGAAACCTGAAGGGAGGCCGAACTGGTGAGACTGCCGATGCATGTGAGCGATCGTGCTACCCATTGCGGCCATATGAGCGGGCGTCACGGCCCTTACATGCCGGCCGTCAACCCATCGTAAGACGACACAGCGCCATTGCTGCGGGACGCGTGCGACCTCGACCATGGTGTAGAGCGCACCATCCGCCAAAGGGACCGGCTCAGGTACCACCAGGGATGCATCCTGGGCAAGCGCTTTGAGCCAGCCCAATTGTGAGATGATAGCGCCATCGGAGATGCGGCTGTGCGTATTCATGCGCAGCACGAAACGTCCCGTACTGGAGACATCGACGCGGTACACCTGGTTGTGCCCCTGTGCCAGAACGCGCAGCCGTGCATCGATCAGTCCATACTGTTTCAACGCTTCCTCTGCGACGGTATGGAGACGGCGGCGCTGTCCCACGCGTGTTAGCTCAGTGAACGCCCTCATAGGGACAGTATCCGGTCTGCCCTGCTATGTAGCAAAGGGATCAACGGCCGAGACCAAGTGGCAATCGCTGGTTCCCTAGCAGGCAGTAGCGGTCGAGTTTGACGGTCGAGAGCCAGGTTAGCGGTCCAATACGGATTCTCTCAGGGCGGGGGCACGCTACAGCGGATATAGCTATGGCATCTCATAGGAGCTTTTCCAACTCGCTCACGTACTGCTCAAACTCCGCGATCGCCGCATCGATCGGGGCAGAGGTCGTCATATCGACCCCGGCATCGGCCAGCAACGTGATGGCATAGTCCGATGAGCCAGCGCGCAGGAGGCGCAGATAGCGATCGACTGCGGGCTGACCGTCGTGTAAGATCTGGCGAGCCAAGGCCGCGGAGGCGGCATGCCCCGTGGCGTACTGGTAGACATAGAAGCTTAGTCCGTAGAAGTGCGGGAGGATCGACCACTCCCAGGCGATGAGATCGTCGACGACGATACCACCTCCACCATAGTACCGGACATTCAACGCCCGGTAGAGGGCGCACAGCGTCTCGGCCGTGAGGGCGTCCCCTACTTCCACATGCCGATGGATACTCAACTCGAACTCAGCGAACAGCGTCTGGCGGAAAAATGTGAAGCGGACATGTTCGAGATACTGGGCGACGAGCGCGGCGCGCTGTGGAGCATCCTCTGTCGTTTCCAAGAGACGCCTGCGCAATAGCGCCTCGTTTAGCGTCGATGCGGTCTCGGCCACGAAGCTCGCGTAGGCGCTATAGTGGTACGGTTGCGTGTCCCAGGTGAGGTAGCTATGCAGCGCATGGCCCATTTCATGGGCCAGCGTGAACACGTCGTCGGGCGTCCCTTGATAATTGAGGGAGACGAAGGGGGGCGTTCCGTACGTCCCCGCGCTGTAGGCACCGGCCAGCTTGCCCGCGCTCTCTATAACGTCGATCCACCGTGAGCGGAAGGCACGCTCGAGAATGGCCGTGTAGACCGGCCCGAGCGGGGCGACCGCGTCGCGCAGTCGCGCGCAGGCCGCCTCGAACGTGATGGGGGCGGTGGTCACGGCGGGCACGAGCGGCGCATCGAGATCATACATGTGCTGAGGCGTGTCGAGAGCGAGCGCCTTGCCGCGCAGCGCGAGATAGCGGTGCAAGCTGGGGAGGGAGCGGTTCACCGTCTCTATCAAGGTCGTGTAGACCGTCGCGGGGATGTGGGCGGGGCCGAGCGCGGCATCCAGGGCCGTCGGGTAGGATCGCTCCTTGGCGAGGAAGACGTTCTTGGCGACCTGCGCGCCGAGCGTGGCGGCCAAGGTGTGCTGCTGCTGCTTGAAGGTACCCAGCATCCCCTCGAACGCGGCTTGACGGACGGAGCGCACAGGGCTGCGACGAAACACCCCAAAGTAGGTGCCATCGGTGAGTTGCGTCGGCGTCCCGGCGGCATCACGGATCGTCGGCAACCGCGCGTCGGCATTGTAGATCATCTCATAGATGCGCTCGGGGGCTTTCCCGAGGTCGGCCATGCCGGCAAGGACCTGTTCGACCTCCGCCGGGCGCGTATGCGGGCGCAACGACGTCACCTCATCGATGTAATGGCGATAGATCCCGAGCCTTGGCTCAACGGCGTAAAAGTCCTGCAAGCGATCGGGGGGGATCGCCAGGATCTCGGGCGTAAAGAAGGCTGTGGCGGCGGCAAACGCGGCGGCAAGCGACGAGGCGCGGCTGGACAAAGCCTGGGAACGCGTGTCGGTCATGTCGGCACAGTGTCGCCGCCCGGCATATTCGTTAAGCCGGTCCACGACTGCGCCAATTTCGTCGCGGCGACGCAAACCCTCGTAGAGATCTTGGGCGCTGCGGCCCAGTGTGCCCTGTGCCAACTTCAGTGCGGGAAATTGCCGCTCTGTCGAGGCGAAAGTCTCTTCCCACAGTTGATCGGAGGGGAAGACAGGTGTGAGGTCCCAAGTCAATTCGATAGGGATGTCCTCACGTCGTGGGATTATTGGTGCCATAACCTTTCCTCCAGTCACACGTAACTTTCAGCTGCTGTTGTTGCCAGAGAATGCGCGTTCTTTGGAGCTACGAGTCCTTTTCTGACTGATTTTACCCCTGAGCGACGGCTTATCGGAGCACGCGATTACCGGTATTCTCTGGCAATCGGAGCTTATCGTACAAATCTGCTTGGATGATTGTCGAACCCCAGCTCGTGCGCTAGGCGCGTGCCGTCATGGATAAAGTTGGGGGCAGCCGGGGCACGGTCTATGGGGTCTCGGGGCGGCGTCTGTGCATCCATGGGCCTGTCTCGCTCCTTGCCTCCCATGATGCCAGAGGCGTGCGTATGCGGCCACCGCGCGCACAACGACCGATGTCTACCTTCCCTCTTGACGCCGCCGCAAACAGCATGGTATCAAACTAGGTAGTTTAGGGAGAGCCACGTCACGACGAGATACGAGGAGAGAGGCATGCGTCCACTCTCAGCAGAAGACGAAGCGACCCTGCGCGCCATCGCCGAGCGCCACGGCTTCTACGCCGCACGGGGGCCACACACCGGCGAGGGCAGCGCCAGCCGGCTCATCGACGCGCTGCTCGCCGGCGAGGTCGTCACGCTCGCCCTCACACCGGCCGACCGCCGTCGCCTGGTCGCCTGGCTCGACGAGGTGCCGCCCCCCGAGGGACGCCTGGCGACCGCCCTGCACACCCTGGCCGCGCAACTGCGTCCCACCCTCCCCAAAGCGGCCAAGGCCAAGGCCGCGGTGCCGCACGCCCCAACCACCAAGGCGACGGCACCCCCCACAGCGCGGCGCGGCCACCTCACGACCGACGAGGCCGCCCGTCACCTGGGGCTAAGTCCCGCGCGTGTGCAGGAGCTGGCCCGCGCCGGCGAGATCGGCCGCAAGGTCGACGGCCGCTGGGCCTTCACGGAGCGCGAGATCGCCCGCGTCAAGGGTGAGCGCGACCGCCGCGCCCTCCGGCTTTCCCTCACACCTACACGCACATAGAAGCGGACCACGCGCCGCCGGAGGAGGGCCGCCGGCACCGGTTCCTCCGGACGCCCCACCCGCGCCGACGTGCAAGCCATGGGGTACCTCGACCAGCTGCTCGCCGAGGAACGCCGCCTCGAACAGACCCACCAGTTGCCGTTCCGCGCCCCCCAGCGCGTCGCGACGACGATCCACGCCTGTACCCGCTGCGGCCAGGACTTGCTCCTGCTCATCTTTGGCGACCAGGCGCGCAACGAGGAGGGACTGCTAGCCTACGGGCGGCTCATGCACGAGGCGATCGTCGCCCGCGCGCTGCCCGCCTATGTCCTGGGCGCGCCGGAGGGCGATGGCGCGCGCGACGACACGCCGTCGCTGCTCCTCCAGGTCTGGCCGACGCCCGGTACGGTGCGGCGCGTGACGCCTGGGACGTGGGATAGCCTCGTGGAGCAGTGGAGCCAGGCGCACTGCCCTCACTGAGCGTCGCCGTCGTTCAGGCCGCCCACAGGGCCTGGGGGAATGGTGCGCTCGTGGTGGGGGGTGGCACTCTGTCTTCACACACTCTTGACCTCTGCAACACATAGCCTTCATACGCGGGTGCGATGCTATAGGAGTCATCCGCGTGGGGCTCGCCCGTCCAGTCCGGCGTCAGCGAGGAACGGGGCACCGCGGTGGGGCCGTGCTGGTACCGGCCGCGCTCCATGCGGAGATAGACACACATGCGCCGAGCGCCAGATGTGCTGCGGCGCATTGTGGCGTCCTGATGACGATAGCCGATCGCGCAGCTGGCGCTCAATATCCACCGTACGGCCCATCAGTCGCCCTCCCGATAGCGATGCCTCCGGTACCACTCCTCTCCCATCTCAGCGCGAAGCTTGGCCCATTCCTCCTCGACGCAGGTCGCGCAGCGGCCGGTCTTGCCCGGCCCTGGTGCCCCCGCACGTTGGGCAGGTGTCGTCGGCCGCAGCCGCAGGACCAGGTGCGGCCGCACCTAGTGCGGCCGCGCTTACCGGCGTCGTCAGGGCGATGTCGTCGCCTCCTGCCGGCCCTGCTCGTATCTCCGGTGTCTCCCACATGGACATACTGTGCTCCTCTCGTGCCTCGCGTCGTCGCTCAGGATGCCTGTGCCGTGGCCTCGGTTGGGGCGCACGCGGCCGGATCGACGATGTACGCGACGCGCTCGATGCGCCCGGTACCGAGGCCGTCGTAGGGGTTTTCTGCATATCCTGTTTTGGGCAAGAGGTTGTTGCACACGGGGGACGCCGCCAGCAGCCTCGGATGCGGTCGATAGACGTGGCGCAGAGTCGTCGGCTCCCATGTTGATAACTGTGCAATATGCTTCTGCCCACAACAGGTTTTTGCATATCCCCTCAAAAAGGTGCATTACGGGTCTTCGTCCTGCAGCACGATCGGACGTTGCGCCAAGTGCCGCACGATGTCCGGCAGATCAATAGGTTGGGAGCGCTTGGTGAACTCATAGCGCCCATGGAAGTTCACATGCTGCCACGCTACTGGTGAAATCTGTTTGAGCGCCTCCGCGCCGGCCGTATCGCCGCAGGCCACTTTATGCGCCCAGAGTTCGGACAGGATGGTCGCATTGACATAGATGATGCAGTTAGCCAGCAGGCGGCTGCACTCGTTCCAGATCTGTTGGTCCTCCTCGCTCCTGAAAGGCTAACGGCTGTCGTCCGTTCAATGGAGCAGGGCCTATCCGGGTGTTCTCGGGGGCCGGTCGGGGCGCGCCACCTCAGTCACCGGGGAGCAGCCGCGCCTCGGCACTGGGCAGCGTGCGCCACCAGTGATCGTACCGGCGGTAGACCTCCGGTTCGCGGTCGGCGAGGAACGCCACGAGCGACCGGGCCTCGGCCGCGAGTCCCTCCCAGGCGTCGTCCGGTAGGTGGTGGAAGGCGGTCGCCTCGATTCCTCCCGCGACCGGGCGCCACACGCCAGCGACGTAGCCATCGACCAGCAGGGTCGGCAGCACGTCGCCGTTGGACCGGGTGACCAGCGTGCGGTAGTCGGGCGGGATGACACGGCTTCGGTCGACGTAGGCCAGCAGGATGCTGTCCCACATCGCCATCAGCCTGGGCGGCGCTGGAGTGTCCTCGGTCGGCCGCGGTGCGTCGGGGACATCGTACAGCACCGCGCCGTCGGGCCCGTCCAGCCGCTCGAGGGCGCCGGAGAGAGCCTTCAACGCCTCCTTGGCGCGGGCTTGCTGCACCAGGGGGAACTGCGCCACGTCCGCCACCGACGCCGGCCCGAACCCCTCCAGGTAGCGCTCCACGAGCGTCTGTAGGGCTGCCGCGGACGCGTCGGGGTCCGCGAGCACCGGCTGCGGCCGCGCCGCGACGTACGACGGGCGGGAACCGAACGACCACGGCGCCTGGGTGGGCGCGTGCAGTAGCGGTACGTACCCCCGCAACCCCCGCCAGGCGCCGGGATCCGGCGGGGCGCCGAGCCGCTGCGCGAGCCATGCCTTCATCTCCGCAGCGGTCCGCGGCCGGTCTGCGTACGCGAGCAGGTCCGGGACCAGCGCATCGGCATCGGCCACGGTGAGTCCGGACGCCGCGACCCGGCCCTCGCGCAGGATCATGACGGACCGCAGCGTCGGCTCCATGGCCGCGCGGAAGGCCCGGTAGTCCCCGGCGTGGACCGCGTGCAACGTGAGCCGCATCAGCGTCGCCTTGACCACCTCGTGGGCGGTGTCGAGGTCGGCCGGGTCGACGTCGGTGAGCCGGTTCCACAGGGCGAGGTACGGCGAGGCGGCGTGTTGCGCCTGCAGCGCGACCACGCGACGCACCGCCTCGGCGACGGGGAGCGACGCGCGCCCGAGCAGCAGCTGCCGACCGAGCGTGGAGCGGTTGAGCCCCCGGGCGGTGATCCTCATGTCGGGAGGGCCTCGGTCATGGCTACTCCCCGGTGAGCCCGTCCACCGCCTCCCGGAGGAGGTCGGCATGGCCGTTGTGCCGCGCGTACTCCTCGATCAGGTGGACCAGGATCCAGCGCAGGCTGGGCGCCCGACCGTCGGGCCAGGTGCGCCGCGCCAGCCGCGCCAGCCCGCCGTCGGCCAGCGCCTCCGCGACCAGGGAGCGGGAGCGGGCCACGGCGTCCTGCCAGAGCGCGAAGAGCTGCGCGGGGGTGTCCGCGGCGGCCGAGTGCCAGTCCCAGTCGGGGTCGGCCTGCCAGTCCACCGTGTCCCACGGGGGCTGCCGGTCGCGCCCGTGCAGCCGCCAGGAGCACCAGTGGTCCTCGACGTAGGCCAGGTGCTTGAGCATCCCGCCCAGGGTGATCGACGAGGCGCCGACCGTCGCCCGCAGGCCGGCCGCGTCCAGTCCCGCGCACTTCCACGCCAGGGTCGCGCGCTGGTACTCTAGGAAGCCCAGGAGGGTGGCGGTCTCGTCGGCCGCGAGGGGAGGTTCCGGGCGACCCTGCTCGTCCACGCTGGTCATGGGCGGTGAATCTACCGGCGGGGCCACCGTTGCGCCCAGGATCGCCCGCCCAAGGTCCTCGGGCCGGGTGAACTGCGGCCAGTGGCCGGTGGGCAGGTCGACGTAGTCGACGTCGCGGATCTGCGTGAATTCCCGCACCGGGCGCGCGCCCTGCGCGATCCAGGTCCGAAGCATCTCACTGGTGAATTCGGTCGCGATGACGGTGACGGGCACGTCGTAGCGGCGTTCGTCGGTGAGCCGCTGCGGGTCGCGGGTGACGTGCGCGGGCGAGGGGATCGCGCGCGCGCGGAACGCGGCGCGCGCCGTGTCGTCGAGGTCGGCGAGGTCCTCGTCCGCGAAGGCTGACCAGTCCGGCAGCGGGACCGCGCCGTTCTCGGCCGGGTACTCGTCGGCGACGGCGGCGCCGTCGCCCGTGGGGAAGCCGCCGACGTAGACGGCGCGGGCGACCCGGTCGGGCCGCGCGTCGACCGCGGCATGGGCGATCCCGGCGCCGGCGGAATGTCCGACGAGCACGACCGTGCCGGCGGCCGGGTCGATGGCGTCGATGGCCGCGACGACCGCGTCGACGTGGTCGCGCAGGGTGATCCCCGAGCGGTCGGCGTCCGGGGACTCCAGACCGGGCAACGTGAGCGGGTGGGTGCGGTGACCCGCCCGCTCAAGGACGGGAACGACCTCGTCCCACGACGATCCGTCGAGCCAGAGGCCGGGAATCAGGATGATGTCCATGCTCATAGCGTCCCTCCAGTGTGAATAGCGTTCCTCCAGTGTGAGGCGAGTCGGGTGAACCCGAACCCGCAGCCTACAATCCACCACGACAGATTACTCCAAGATAGCACAAACGTCCAAGAATGTCGAGCACTTCTGAGAGTCCGGATGACGACCTGGCGGACGACCTCGCGGTGTCGACGTTGGCACAGCGGCGCGCGATATGAGACAAGTGCGGCCATCGCAACGAACGGCGCTGTCCTCATCATGGGTAGCGAGTAGCAGGCGAACAGAAAATGCGTCTAAGGCCAAAAAGGGCGTCCGCGTGATGAAAATGGGCTTATTGCTGTGATAACGATGAGGTGGGCGCATCAACCGAATCGTCCTCCACGAGTAAAAGAAGGCCTGTCGCTAAGATCTTAGCAACAGGCCAAGAACGCCAACCGAGTCAATATTGCTGTGGTAACGGCTCTTATCGGTAACTATTCAGGAGGGGGCAAGCAGGCCCCATCTGGTACAGTCACACTATGACAGATGCTGCGGTCATCGCCGCCCTGCGTGCGGAGAATGAGGCGTTGCGGGCCGCCGTTGCGGGCGCGCAGG
>JAABVA010006377.1_pt1 | contig 10464 bp, 9 predicted proteins | sample 5560331 | NCBI WGS metagenome assembly JAABVA01 (sample SAMN12812661, study PRJNA571458) | rock metagenome | isolation source: Antarctica rocks | place: Antarctica: Victoria Land, Mt New Zealand sud | collected 2016-01-07 | reverse complement strand
GGATGACCTTGTCTCTCCAGCACGCCCGCTTTACCTATTGCTACTGGTGGCCACCAGCGGCTGAGGCGGGTCTGCGTATCTCGGGGTAAAACCTCACGAGAATCCAAACCTTCCAGCCGCGATCCCTCAAAGGATCGCGGCTTTGCTTTGCAGCCAGCCTCCCAACACACAGATCCAGCCACCGGAGACCAGCATGACCAGCCTCTCACTCCAAGCTAGCAACGCCGCCCCCCCTCAGACCAAGCCACACATCACGCCAACTCTCCCCCCCGGCACCCTGCGCATCGTCCTTACCGGCTTCATGGGCGCCGGCAAGTCCACCGTCGGCGCCCTCCTCGCCGCCCGCCTCGGCTGGACCTTCCTCGATCTCGACGCCCACCTCGAAACCCGCGCCGGAGCCTCCGTCCCCCAGCTCTTCGAGCGCCACGGCGAAGCTCACTTCCGCCGCCTCGAGTCCTCCGCCCTCGCCAGCGTCCTTCGCCACACGGACGTCGTCCTCGCCCTCGGCGGCGGCGCCCCCGAGACCCTCACCAACCGCCTCCTCCTCGAGCAGACGCCCGGCACCCTCACCGTCTTCCTCGACGCCCCCTTTGCCACCCTCTTCGATCGCTGCATGCTCCAGGCCCTCAACCCCGGTACCGGATCCCCCGCCCGCGACGCCGACCGCCCCAACCTCCGCGATCCCAAAGCCGCCGAAACCCGCTTCAACACCCGCCATCTCCTCTACCGCCGCCTCGCCCGAATCAGCCTCGACACCTCCTCCCTCAGCCTTGAAGGGACCGTCCCTGCACTCCTCCAGTCCCTCCAGACAGTCGGCGAGCTACGTTAACCCGCAAATCTGCCTTGACGATCGAGCACGATCCGCATCCAACGGGGTACACCTGAGCCACTAGAGGAGTTCCCCCTGCCAGCCGATCAACCAGTTCTCGTCGAAGACACCCAGCGCAGCCGCAACGTTACCCGCGGCCACATCGCCTTCTTCTTTGCCATTCTGCTCGCCCTCTACCTCGCCTGGCTACTCCTCAAAGAACTTGAAATCATCTACGTCAGCGCCCTCTTCGCTGTGGTCCTCTTTCCCATCGTCACCCGCATCACCCGTCTCAAGATCCGCGGCCACAGCCCCTCGCGCGCCCTCGCCATCGTCCTTCTCCTTGCCGGTGTCATTCTGGCCCTCGTCATGTTCTTTGCGATCGCCTTCCCGCCCGTCGTCCATGACCTCCGCGCCTTCATCACCGAGATCCCCGCCCGCATCCCGCTCGAAGTCGCCAAGCTCAAGCGCTTTCCCATCGCCAACAAAATCGGCGTCGACGACATCGCGCATCGCGCCCAGGGAACCTTCGCCACCACCGCCGGCTACCTCTTCGCCTCCCTTCCCAACTGGCTCGGCCACGTCTTCGATATCCTCACCGCCGTCTTCCTCTCCATCTACTTCATGCTTGAGGGAGAGCACGCCTACGGCTTTTTTCTCTGTCTCTTCCCGCCCGATGCCCGCGCCCGCCTCGACCGCACGCTCAAAATTGCTGAGCACAAAATGAGCAAGTGGCTCGTCGGCCAGGGCTCCCTCATGCTCATCCTCGGCGTCTGCAGCACCATCGTCTTCGTCGCCCTCCATGTCCGCTACGCCATCCTCCTCGGTGTCCTTATGGGCCTGCTCAATATCATCCCCATCGCGGGCGGCGTCATCACCATCGTTGCCGCTGCGGGCGTCGCTGCCCTCGACTCCTGGAGCAAGATGGCCGGCGTCCTCATCTTCTACGCCATCTACATCAACCTCGAAAATGCCGTCCTCACGCCGCGTATCATGAAGTCCTCGGTCGACCTCATGGGCCTCACCATCCTTGTCGCCTTGCTGGTCGGCACCGCCCTCGCCGGCATCGTCGGTGCCCTCGTCGCCGTTCCCACCGCGGCCCTCGTCAGCGTCCTCCTTAATGAGTACGCTACCCGTAACGACTGCAAAGTCCAGCCGGAAACGGTGCATGTGGGCGACAGACCCTGACCGGAGGTGCTATCGTTCCGCCGGCTGCGCAGACACCCTTCCCTCCGCTCCCAAACACGTCATCGGTCCTCTGCCAGCCGGAAAGAGACTCTCATGGCCACCCTCGCCCTCGACCCCCGCCTTGGCGCCCACGCCGCCGACTTCATCTCCAGTCCTCACCGCATGCTCATCGACGGCAAGTTCGTCCCTGCCTCGACCGGCAAGACCTTCGCCGTCCTCAACCCCGCCACCGGTGACGAGATCTGCCAGGTCCCCGAGGCCGACCACGTCGACGTCGACATTGCCGTCCGCGCCGCCCGCCGCGCCTTCGACTCCGGCCCCTGGCCCGCCATCAGCCCCTCCAAACGCGGCCAGCTCCTCTGGCGTCTCACCGACCTCATCGAGCAACATACAGACGAGTTCGCCGAGCTTGAAGCCCTCGACAACGGCAAGCCCGTCTCCGTCGCCCGCGCCGCCGACGTCCCCCTCGCCGTCGACCTCTTCCGCTACATGGCCGGCTGGGCCACAAAGACCCTCGGCTCCACCATCCCCCTCTCCGCCGGCAACGACTTCCTCTCCTACACCACCCGCGAGCCCGTCGGCGTCGTCGCCCAGATCATCCCCTGGAACTTCCCCCTCCTCATGGCCGCCTGGAAGCTCGGCCCCGCGCTCGCCACCGGCTGCACCGTTATCATCAAGCTCGCCGAACAGACCCCCCTCAGCGGCCTCCGTCTCGCCCAGCTCTTCATGGAGGCCGGCTTCCCCCCAGGCGTCGTCAACATCCTCACCGGCTTCGGCGAGCCCTGCGGCGCTCCCCTCGCCGCCCACGACCTCGTCGACAAGGTCGCCTTCACCGGATCGACGGAAGTCGGCAAACTCATCGCCCGAGCCGCCACCGGCAACCTCAAAAAGGTCACCCTCGAGCTCGGCGGCAAGTCCCCCGCAATCATCTTCCCCGACGCCGACATGAGCTCCGCCATCGCCGGTGCCGCCTCCGCCATCTTCTTCAACCAGGGCCAGGCCTGCTGCGCCGGATCCCGCCTCTTCGCCCACGAGTCCGTCTTCGAGGAGGTCCTAGACGGCATCAACTCCGCCGCCGGCAAGATCAAGATGGGCCACGGCCTCGACCCCGCCACCGAGATGGGCCCACTCGTCTCCCAGGAACAGTTCGACAAGGTCACCGGCTACATCGCGTCCGGCCAGACGGAGGGCGCTACCGTCGGCTCCGGCGGCAAAAGGCACATCGCCGGTGGCAACGGGCAACCGGCCCGCGGCTACTTCGTGGAGCCCACCGTCCTCCACAACGTCAAGCCCGGCATGAAGGTCGTCGAAGAGGAGATCTTCGGCCCTGTCGTCGTCGCCCAAAGCTTCTCCACCGACGCCGATCTGGACCGCCTCGCCGCCCAGGCCAACGACACCATCTTCGGCCTCGCTGCCAGCGTCTGGACCCGCGACCTCTCCGCCGCCCACAAGTTGGCCCGCCGCATCAAGGCCGGCACCGTCTGGGTCAACTGCCACAACGTCTTCGACGCCGCCCTCCCCTTCGGCGGCTTCAAACAGTCCGGCTGGGGTCGCGAAATGGGCGCGGAAGTCCTCAACAACTACACCGAAGTCAAAGCCGTCACCATCAAGCTCTGACTCCCCCGCAAACCCGGATGCCCCACCTTCGCCGCAACCTCATCGCGGCTCGGGTGGGGATCTGTGCGAAACACGTCCGCTCCTGCCTCAGCCCAACAGCGCAACCATCCCTTCCTCCCCTCACGTCGTTTATCCTCACACTCATGCCCAAGCTCTCCATCCGCGACCTCGAACTCGCCCACAAACGCGTCCTCATCCGCGTCGACTTCAACGTCCCCCTCTCCCCCGATGGCCGCGAGATCCTCGACGACACCCGCATCCGCGAAACCGTCCCCACCATCGAGTTCGCCCTCCGCCACAAAGCCAAAGTCATCCTCTGCTCCCACCTGGGCCGCCCAAAGGGTAAGCCCGTCGCCACCATGAGTCTCCGCCCCGTCGTCGACCGCCTCCGCGAGCACCTCGACCACCTCCTCGGCCCCTCCGAAAACGTCGCCTTCTCCCCCGACTGTGTCGGCGAGATCGCCACCGAGCTCTCCTCCAAGCTCGAATCCGGTCAGACGCTCCTCCTCGAAAACCTTCGCTTCCACCCCGAAGAAGAAGCGAACGACCCCGAGTTCGCAAAAGCACTCGCCGCCCTCTGCGACCTCTACGTCAACGACGCCTTCGGCAGCGCCCACCGCGCCCATGCCTCCACCGAGGGCATCACCCACCACGTGCGGCAGTCCGCCGCCGGCCTCCTCCTCGAAAAGGAACTCACCTACCTCGGCAAGGCCGTTACCGACCCCATCAAGCCCTTCGTCGCCATCATCGGCGGCGCCAAGGTCTCCGACAAGATCGAAGTCATCGACCACCTCCTCGACAAAGCAGACACGATCATCATCGGCGGCGGCATGGCCTACACCTTCCTCAACGCAAGGGGCCAGACCACCGGCAAGTCCCTCGTCGAAACCGACAAGATCGACGTCGCCCGCGCCGCCCTCAAGAAAGCAGAAGCCAGGCACGTCCGCTTCCTCCTCCCCTCCGACCACATCCTCGCCGACCGCTTCGCCGCCGACGCCAAACCCGAGACCTTCTCCGGCCTAGGCCCCTTCCCCGAAGACAAGATGGCCCTCGACATCGGTCCCGAATCCATCGAGCTCTTCTCCGAAGCCATCGCCGACGCCAACACCCTTGTCTGGAACGGCCCCATGGGCGTCTTCGAGTTCCCCGCCTTCGCCCACGGCACCAACGCCGTCGCCGAAGCCGTCGCCGCCAACGACCATGCCACCACCATCGTCGGCGGTGGAGACTCCGTCTCCGCCATCCAGAAATCCGGCGTCGCCGACCGAATCACCCACATCTCCACCGGCGGCGGAGCCTCGCTCGAATTCCTCGAAGGCAAAACCCTCCCCGGAGTCGCCGCCCTTACCGAAAAGCCTTAACCTTGTACCTGAATCAGCGCAGCCTAACAAAGACCGCGGCGGTCTCTGCTCCCCCACACGTGGAATACTAAACAACACATGCGCCAGCACCTGATCGCCGCCAACTGGAAGATGTACAAGACACCCGAAGAAGCCACCACATTCCTCAATACCCTCGAAACTCTCCTTCCACCCAACACCCAGACCCAACCCCAGACCGTCGTCTTCCCGTCCACCACCTCGCTCCCCGCAGCCGTCACCGCCGCCAGCGGCACCGGCATCGCCATCGGCGCCCAGAACATGCACTGGCTCGACGCCGGAGCCTACACCGGCGAAACCTCGCCCACCATGCTCCTCGCCCTCAGTGTCACCCACATCCTCATCGGCCACTCCGAACGCCGCCAGTTCTTCGGCGAAACCGACGAGATCGTCAACCGCAAGCTCAAGGCAGCCCTCGCCCACTCCCTCATCCCCATCGTCTGCGTCGGCGAACACCTCGACCAGCGCGAGTCCAATCAGACCTCCGAAGTCCTCGAGCACCAGGTCTCCGTCGCCCTCGCCGGCATCGATCCCGCGCAGGCATCCAGCCTAACCTTCGCTTACGAGCCCGTCTGGGCCATCGGCACCGGCAAGACTGCCACCCCGCAAATCGCCGAAGACGCCCACAAGATCATCCGCCGCCTCATCGCTAACTCCCTCGGCAACGACCTCGCGCAGAGCACCCGCATCCTCTACGGCGGCTCCGTCAAACCCGACAATGCAAGGAGCCTCTGCTGCCTCGACGACGTCGACGGCGCTCTTGTCGGCGGCGCAAGCCTCGACCCCACCTCCTTCGCCGACATCGTTAAAGGAGCGGACGGCAGCCGCTAAGTCAATATCTCCTATCGAACCACACCCGCCTGGTCGATCGGCCAGTACACAAACGCAGCCTTCCCGTAGATCAGCCCCCGCTCCACCGGCCCAAAGTCCCGGCTGTCGCTCGAGATCGATCGATGATCCCCCATCACGAAATACTCGTGCGCCGGCATCACCACCTCCGGCGCCGACCGGTCATCCGCATACCGCGAGGGAACATACCGCTCCACAATCGCATCGCCATTCACATACACGCGCCCATGGTCGATCCGAAGCGCATCCCCCGGCAGCGCAATCACCCGCTTGATATAGCTCTTCTGGTGGTCGTGCGGATACAGAAACACCACCACATCCCCCCGGTGAATCTCGCCCACACGGTACGCCATCTTGTTGATAAACAGCCTGTCCTGATCCTCGAGCATCGGCAGCATGCTCGTCCCCTCCACCCGCACCGGCTGGTACAGAAAAACGATAATAAACGCCGACACAATAATCGACACAGCCGTATCCCGAAGCCACGAGCGCATCTCGCCCCCTGCGCCCGGCTTCTTCACCGGACCCCCAACCGGACCCTGAACCGCTGGCGGACCAACCTCCGTCCCCGCTGCCGTGGCCTCCGGTCCTGCATCTGCCCCACTCCCAGATTCATCCTTCAAGTCTTCCCGCTCCCCTCAACTCCATAAGTTATGACGCTTCAATCCGTCCATCGTTGCCGACCCACATCCCTAACATCGTCTTGAGCAGCTTACCGCGTGCCCGCTAATACCTTGGCCGGGCAGTGACACACCACTCCCGCGAGGGCACATTTGATTCCGACCAGCACCAATCAAAGCGCCGCAGCGGTTACCCCCAGGGCGCTTCGTCGTCCTACCCTAACAGGAGGGAAACGCGCGTACTGTAGAATAGCTATGCGCAGAAAGCGGTAGAAAGACTATGGCCACTCTCACCATGCTCGAGCAGGTGCCCCCTCAGAAGAACGGCAATCGAAGTTCATCTGATTTCCAGGATCTGACAACGGAGACAGCCAACGTGGCCTCCGAAGGTTTCGATACCAAGTCCGCTCTTGAGATCGCCCGCATCATCAATCAGGAAGACGCCAAGATCGCCGCAGCCGTCAAAAAGGCCCTGCCCGAGATCGCCATCGTCATCGATACCGTCGCCCGCTCCCTGCGCGACGGAGGCCGCCTCATCTACGTCGGCGCCGGCTCCTCCGGTCGCATCGCCTCGCTCGACTCTTCCGAGTGCCCCCCCACCTTCTCGACCGCGCCCTCGCAGGTTCAGTACATCATGGCAGGCGGCCCAAAAGCCCTCGCCAGCGCCTCCGACGTCAACGAGGACTCCCCAGAGCTCGGCCAGCGCGACATCGCCCGCCGCCGGCCTACACGCAAAGACATCGTCATCGGCGTCTCCGCCAGCGGCCGCACACCCTACGTCGTCGGTGCCGTTGAGTACGCCCGCGCTCGCGGAGCCAAGACCGCCGCTATCACCTGCAACGGCAAAACCGAGCTCTCCCAAGTCGCCGACACCACCATCGTCGCCGAAGTCGGCGCCGAGGTCATCTCCGGTTCCACCCGCATGAAAGCCTCCAGCGCCCAGAAGATGATCCTGAACATGATCACTACCGGCGCCATGACCCGCCTCGGCTACGTCTACGAGAACCTCATGGTCAACGTGCACATGAAGAACGAGAAGCTCGTCGAGCGTGGCATCCGCGTGCTCATGAAAGTCTGCGGCATCGACCGCGACACCGCCATCCGCACCATCAAGTCCGCCGGCAAGTCCATCCCCATTGCCGTCGTCATGCTCAAAGCCAGCGTCGACAAGATGGAGGCCGTCCGCCGCCTCACCAAATCCGACGGCAATGTTCGCCTCGCCATCGACGACTCCCGCCTCGAACTCTAACCGCCTCTGTCATCCTCTCCGGCCTGTTATCCCACAGCTCTACGAGTGACGAATACGCACCACCACGTCGTCCCGGAGATCTCCGATGAAAGCCCGCTTCTCTCTCCTCCTGCTCCTCCTCCTCCCCAGCGCACTTCGCTCGCAAACACCCCTCTGCCCCTCCTCACCCTCCAAAATCCGCATCGATAGCGGACTCTACAGCTCCAGACCCGGCGTCACCTTTCAACTCCACCACTTCGTCGCAACCCTTGTTCCACGCGGTACCCGACCGCCCTCTTGCCTCCAGAAGCTCACCGTTGTCGACCACGCCGACATCTTCGTCAGCAGCGAAAGCCTCACCAACGTCTTCACGGAGAAGCTCGGTGCCTCCAATAGCAAAATTAAAAACCTTAAAATCGAGAACGCCGCCGACAGCGCCACCCTCACCGGCACCCTCAAGAAACTTATACCCATCAACTTCACCATTCAGGGTCCTGTCACAACAGATGGCCAGTCGCTCCTGCTCACGGCCACCACAATCAAGGCCGACGGCATCCCCATCAAAGAGCTCCTCGGGATCGTCGGGCAGCACCTCAGCTCAGTCCTCACTATGAATGGCGTCAAAGGCGTCGCGGTCAACGAAAATGTCATCTCTTTTGACCCCGAGCAGGTAGCCAACCTGAAAGGCAACATCGAGTCCGTCCAAACCTCGCCGCAGGGCCTCACCCTCCACTACCGTCACAAGCAGGCCACCCCTCACGCCAAGGTCGTCGCCGCTGTCCCGCTCGGACCTCACGCCCCCCTTCCTCCCCGCTGAACCGCACACAAGGATCCGGCTGAAGGGCCGGACTAACAAGTCATCTACTTAGGGGCACGGTTCAGCCGTGCGGTAAGCCGCCTGTTTTTGAGCGGTACTCTAACCCATAGGGAGCTTCTTTCCGGGTTAAATCGAACTTTTCAACACCCTGTGTAACATCTCCCAACCCCCTGTTGCTGAAAGGCACATGCGTCTAGGGCCAACGGCCCGTCCATATACCAGCTTGGGGCGAAGCCCTAAGGACTCCAGGCAAACGGAAGGATGGGGGCTGAAAGCCTATTCGCCTCCTAGACAGCATTAGGCAAATCGCCGTAGCAGCGCGCCGTCAACCCCCATCGTCCCGTAAACCCTGAAACAGCTTGCACTTCCCCCTGGCGCAGATGCCCGATGCAACGGTTCATACTGGAATCACAGGTGCTCTGACTTCCACCGATCTGCCCCGGCTCGAACCTCACGGGTACCAGTCCAGACTAAGCCCAATCCTCTGAAGACTTTGTGAAAAGTACGGGGGGGAGGGTACCCCGACATCTACCCACCCCGAACCATAACCGCTACCCATTTCCACCCCGCACCTCCGTACACTAACCAGATATGGACAAGTTCGTAGTACGCGGCGGCAATCCCCTGCTCGGCACCATCAAAGTCTCCGGAGCCAAGAACTCCGCCCTCCCCTGCATGGCCGCCGCCATCCTCACCGAGGAGGAGGTCGTACTCGAGAACATCCCGCAGGTCCGCGATATCGAGACCGAAAGGAAACTCCTCGCCTCGATGGGCGCCGAGGTCGAACTCGGCTACGGCCGGGCCCAGCACCGCACCCGTATCAAGTGCGCCGTCCTCTCCGACTCCGTCGCCAAGTACGAGATCGTCAAAACCATGCGCGCCTCCTCGCTCGTCCTCGGCCCGCTGATCGCCCGCACCGGCATCGCCCGCGTCGCCATGCCCGGCGGCTGCGCGATCGGCGGCCGCCCCATCGACCTGCACATCAAGGGCCTCGAAGCGATGGGTGCCACCATCACCCAGGAGCACGGCTACCTCGAAGCCCGTGCCCCCCATAACGGTGAAGCCCCCCTCAAAGGCGCCCACATCGTCTTCGACAAGATCACCGTCACCGGCACCGAAGACCTCCTCATGGCCGCCACCCTCGCCGAAGGCGAGACCGTCTTCGAGAACTGCGCCCGTGAACCCGAAGTCACCGATCTCGCCGCTCTCCTCGTCGCTATGGGCGCCAGCATCGAAGGCGCCGGCACCTCCACCATCCGCGTGGAGGGCGTTGCCCGACTCCACGGCGCCCGCTACAAAATCAACCCCGATCGTATCGAGGCCGGTACCTTCCTCCTCGCCGGAGCCATTACCGGCGGTGACCTCAACGTCGACGGCTGCAACCCCGCCCACCTCGGTGCCCTCCTCTCCAAGCTCGAGCAGTGCGGCGTCCGGCTCGACATCGGCCAGGACTGCATCCGCGTCCGGTCCTCAGGACGAGAGGGCGGATCCCTCAAGGCCGTCGACATCTCCACCGAGGAGTACCCCGGCTTCCCCACTGACATGCAAGCCCAGTTCATGGCCCTCGCCACCCAGGCCGAAGGCACCACCACCGTCACCGAAAACATCTTCGAGAACCGCTTCATGCACGTTGGTGAACTCAACCGCATGGGCGCAAACATCACCGTCAACGGCCGCTCCGCCACTGTCCGCGGCCGCTCCGAGCTCCAGTCCGCCGCCGTTATGTGTTCGGACCTCCGCGCCTCCGCCTCCCTCGTCCTCGCCGCCCTTGTCGCCGACGGCGAAACCATCCTCGACCGCGTCTACCACCTCGACCGCGGCTACGAGCGCTTCGAAGAAAAGCTTCGCGGCGTCGGCGCCCAGATTCGCCGCATGGGAGACGTCTTCGGCAAAAAGTAACGCCAAGCGTCACACCCCGCCATGGATCCCTCTTACCGCCTGCAATTCCTTGACCTGCA
>JAABVA010006375.1_pt1 | contig 10465 bp, 13 predicted proteins | sample 5560331 | NCBI WGS metagenome assembly JAABVA01 (sample SAMN12812661, study PRJNA571458) | rock metagenome | isolation source: Antarctica rocks | place: Antarctica: Victoria Land, Mt New Zealand sud | collected 2016-01-07 | reverse complement strand
AGCCTACAGCACACAACATCAGCTCTCATTTAGATGATGTGCAGAATCTGCACTGCATATGATGCTCTGCTTGTGTGAAGCACCGAAGCGTATCACACTGTTGCAAGCCAAATAACTCAGTGTGAGCAAGATTTCCCAACACATGCTTGTAAGTTGTGCAACAAGTTGATGACACGCACCTGTACTTTGGCTGCGGGGCACCACTGACCTCATCCTTGGAAACACCTTGACAAGCACTAAGAATTGTGCGCAGCTTTGCCTCAGGCTTCCTTGCACGCATTGCTTGCTTGTACTTTGCATGTTCCTGTACAGCACAGCCAGTTCCAATATGACTGTTCCAGACAGCGAGCCATGCTGTAGTTAAGTAAATGTCCAAAACCCCAAGCATGATGCTTCACTCTGATCTATGGGTTGCATCGACGCAGGCAGCACCCAGCAGCACTGAGTGACGCCCGCTGCTGGCTGCAGACACACAGGTGACAGTGAAGATCGTCATGCACATGATGCTGGTTGCTACCATCCCTCAAGTTTGTGCATGTGATTTCTAGGTGTGATTTAATAGCTCCACGGAAAGTACGAAGACTCTGGGTATCCAACTTTGCAATTGCAGCACTTGACAGCAGAGTCCAGAGTCTCAGCGGCCTGTCACCTACCGGTGAGCACAGCAGCTTTGAGCTGTGGAAGCTGACGCATCGCAGAACCTTCACTACGTTTGTCACGAAGCCGATATGAAACATAGGCTTGGCCAGCTCAATATGGCCAAAGTAACCAGGACTGTCTTGCACCCCTGCTCCATCCGTCTCACATTTGAGATTGCGGTCTAGAGTACCCATTTTGAGGTCACTGAGTCCTCCAGGCTTTGGTTTGCCTTTTTCATAAGTTTGGCTGACTTCGACCTTGACGACTGAGTATCGCCGCTGCACATAGTAGGCAAAGAGTTTAGGCATGTGCTGAAGGAGGTGTTTACTAAACCCAGATCGCCAATGTGGCACTGCAGGGTGGAGCTACACGTCGACGCTTACGATGAAGTCAGGATCAAGGATGCCAAACTGCACCGCCTGGACTTTCTTCACCGGGGCTGACGAGTGTGTGAATCTGTCCATGATTGTAAGTCAAATGTACGGCTCCTTGGCGCGTAGCCGTGTTCACTAGAGGCCAAATATGCAGGGGACTATATGCAGCCCTGCCAAGTATTACTCACTGCATGTTGAAACTCTTGATGTCGCCCGCTAAACGCAAGCACTACTCGAGGACAAACAAGTTTGCAATATAGTCATAACATTTGCAGGGCATTTAAGTGAAGGCCCAGACTCTACTGTTACCTGAAGCCTACTAACGAAACCAACTGCCTTTAGGGTATCGGTCATAATGCAAACCCTAGGCAAAACGCAAAAAGGTCAATTGCCATAGTGATCTGGCCATAACATTTCTGCGCGACCGGACGATGCAATCCGGCATCCCGAATCTGCTGGACAGTACTTGCGTGAGAACAGTCCGGCGTTGCGGTAACTGTAGAAACAAAACTCCGACACGCAACCGACGCGTCATGTCAGCAGGTGTTTGACCGAGCTGAACAAAAGCCTCCCACATCTGTCTTGCATAACGAAGCCATGCCTTTAGTTCCTGAGAAATTGAACAGTCGGCAGGAAGTCAGGAATGCGATTGCTTCACAATTCTGGGACCAACCTGTGCACTCAGCAAGGTCGTTGGACGGCATGGCAAGGACACTTGCTTGCGAGCCACCTCCTGTAGGACAGACAGCTGCCAGTGGGCTCTTGCGGCCTCAGGAGTTGTTGGTTACCCAGGCTGCAGGTCTGCCAGTGATGCCGGGGTTTAGCGCACACAACGGAGGAGTGGTGAGCTTGCTAGCCAGCAGATTTTGTGATCATATGCAACAATTCAGACGCACTAGGTCAAGACCACGAGTACATTAAACAGCTGTGGCAGACTTCTGATTCACCTTTCTTGTAATTGAGTGTCAACTCAAGCTGGACTCTGCAAAAACAATTCTCTGTGCTGCTTGAGAATAACCTTAAGTCAAAGCTGCTATAGACCTACACAGGTGCTGGACAGGGTGGTTGCCAAGGCGGGCGGCAAGCAATGGTGGGCAAATGTGTCTGGCAGAGCAAAAGCTCAACAGATATGGGCTGCACATCGAGGTGGTGCCAAAGTGGTGAGACACTTGGACAAGCATTGCAGGTTTTATTTATCTTTTGGCTAGCAGTATGGTCTGTGATATCTGATGCATGTGTATGCAGGGTGATGCTCTGAAAGACCTGAACGGCTACAGCCTTAGTGCCAGGACCAGATTTACACTTGGCAGGTATGTCTCTTGCACAGATTTGTAACTGGACGGCATCATAGCCTTAGCATGCAATGATGGAGCAAACAGCCTTCCTTACCACGCTGGTGACTGCACACTACCACGCCGATACAGCACAGCCAGGCCCAATTGTGTCAATGATAAATGAACTCATTCCTGAAGTCATGCTTGCAGGAATGCAAGCCTGAACTATGTCATTGAGGCCCCAAATACGGACGACCTCTGCAGCAGTGTTCGAAGCAGAACAGGCAGGGGTAGCAAAAGACATCACGCAGCAAGAAGCAAGCCTGCAGTAAAGTCTCAAGCCTGGGCTAAGTATCAGCTGCCGGGCCACGATGTGGTTGGCAGTACAGCCTGGAATCAGGAGTATATAGACAGTACAGCCAATTACAGCACTGTGCCCATGGCAATGTCACTTGACCTTGCCTCCAAGGACAGACCTGATGGCATACAGTACAGAGTCGGCCTGCATCAGGTACATACACTGCTGTGCATTCTGGATTTCAGCATGCAGTTCAGCCTGCCATGTCTCCCATCTTCTCAACAGGTGCAGGCTTTTGTTGCTCAAGCTTGCAAATTTTAGGACTTCAATGTTTGCCTATGAGTTGTGTACGTGTGTGACATTCAGGCATCTCATGGTTGTTTGACACTGTGTGTGGAATTAAGAGTTACAGAGGTCATGTCAGCACAGCCCCTTGCATTGGCATGCCATGCTCCTCAAAGGATACTGCCTTTTATGCATGTCGTAAGAGCCTGGGCTAGGTCTGCTAACCAATTCTGAATCACAGGTGTCAGCGCCTGAGGGTGAAGGTCACATGCATGGCTCTGGAGAAGCAACATCAAGCAGAGCAAGTCATTGGCGCTCATCTTTGCATGTTCAGGTATCGCACTGCTCCACAAGTTTCGACTCTGCTCCATATGTTTTGACAGTAACTTTGCATCACACATGCACCTGCAACAAATTTAGCATTCGCCAAGGAAATGTTGCCTGCCTGTTATAAGCAGAACAAGGTGCAGCACAAATTGTCCAAGCCAGCATTTCCATCTCAGTGTCTTTGCAAGCCTGCCTTTCTCACCAATGTGTATGCCAGAGACTGAGCCACATATATGTGCACGCTGGTGTAGGGGGCTGTTGCTGTAGAGGGTGAGGGGCACTTGTGGAGACCCAGCAGACGAGGCAGCACTGCTGCTGCATCTGGAGAGCTCACACAGTCAGGCAACGAAAGTATGACTGCCGAGGACTCATCTGCTCAAGGTAGCAGACTGACTGGTACGTCAACATGTTGATCCATCATCTATGGTGTAGTCACAAGCTGCATAAATAGATTCATGCACAACTTGACAGTCTGTTGTTGCTGCCTCTGAGCGATGTGCATACTCAGAAGTTGGGCACGGAAGCCTTACACAAGTCCTGCAAGATTGCTTAGCTGCCAGCACAGCAACAACCATAGCCTTGTGCCTCTGTCACTGAGGCCTGCATCACTCCCAAACTTCTGTGTGACATCAACCATCTCACTGCAGGGCTGTCAGAGCAAGCGCAAGCGCAGCCATCACCTTCAAACATAACAGAAGCTGCTGCCAAGAACCCATCGAGCAATCAGCAAGGAATGGATAGCTCAGCAGCTGCTGCAGACTCAGCTTCACCTAGCCAGTCCCCACATCCGACAGGGTCCCTTGCTTCAGAAGCCAGCACATCCCACACTGCTGCAGCAGCTCAGTCTCCTGCCGAAAGCACCCCACCCCAGGCGACTTCTCAGTCAGGTCAGTCATATGGCCTGAAGCAGAAGGCTGCAGCACATCAACCAGCAAAGGGGCCTCCCTTAGATACAGGCAAGTCAGCATCAGCCCAGGTTGATGCAGACAAGTCTCCGGCTGGTACAACAGCACCGCAGCTGAATGCTGCCCAAGCACCCAGTAGCTCATCAGGTTCAGCAACAAGTCCTGCAACAAGTCCTGCACAGCCGCAGGCCAGTGCTGCAGGACTGCCCGACAGCAAAGACACTGGTCATGCCGAGGCAGCCTTGTTGCAGTCAGAGCCCAGCACATCAGCACCGGGCAGCAGGACCTCAAGAGTGCATTCAAAGCGACCTTGGCCGCTTGTACGTCGCGGGAAAGGAGATGGCAGCAGTGGCGTGCTGGTTGACAAGTACAGCTCAGTTGTGTCTGATTCTGACACCTCTGAAGAGGAGGACATGCAGCAGCCTGATTCCTTGTTGGGAAACATCAATGCAAAGGAGATTCAGTCAGGTGAAGCACATCAGGCAGTCATAGCACCAGCAAGCATTTTAATGCACAGAGCAGCAGATGTTGATCAATGAGGTCTGCATTTTTCGCTCTGTATGGCAGAACACTTGTTACCGGTTACAAAGTGACAGCTGTCTGTCAGCCACACAACACTTGCAGCAGATTTGCAGCATATCACTGCAGGGTCACTTGGCACTTAGCGTGTTCCTACTGTACTTGTGTTTGTCATATGCCTCAGCCAACACGCCCACTGCTGCTGTGCAGGCATCACTGATGCGCAGTCAAATGTGGTCAAGCTGCGGCGCATCCTGGATGCAGTGACAGCTGGGGTGCAGGAGGGCAGAGCCCAGCATCAGCACCAGCAACAGTTGGCGCTTTCTAGGAAGCTCAGGCCGGTGCCCTACAGCCCCTGGCTCTCACAGCCCTTCCTCACGGTTTGCCTGGCCCCGCTTTACATCAACAGCCAGATACATGTTACAGTGTGGTAGGGCAGCTTGTGCAAAACTAGCAGACAAGATTTTGTACCCCTCTTGACATCCCAGGTTGTAAATAATCTGCTTGGGAGCGTTTGTTGACTTGCTATCATCTGCTGGCAGGTGAATGCCGCAGTAGGCTGTTTGGCTCGCATGCCTCTGCCTCACACAGCATTCAGACCCATACACCACACCACTCAGCCAGCTGCATCCAGTAGTCATGGGCAGCAATCACTAGACAGGACGTCCTCAAGGTTTGGCTCAGAGCTGTGGGCGCCCTACTTGAGGGACACTGCACTGAGGGTGTTTGGATCAGTGGGTGTGACGGGCCAGCTGGGTCACTTCTGCCGACCCTTGCTGGACTTCACTGCAGGTCTGGCTTCTATCTTGCTGGACTGCTTGGATACATGCATACTTCTTCTCAGACAAGGATCAAGGGTCAACTTCCTGGCCTTCCAGCAGGCAAAGCAAATAATGCACTGCATGTGCACATGCTGAGCACGCATCACTGTTTACAATGTCTGCCCTGTGTACAAAGCTGCTGCTGCTGCTGCTGCTGTAGTGCACACATATCTCCTGGCAATTCAGGCCATCTTCTTTCCACTAAAGCTCAGCCAAAGATGCATCATCCAGACCTGGCAGGTTGTATAAACATGGCAAGAGTCTTTTTTCCTGCGACACAATTATCACTCAGGAGTTGACGTGGGTCAGTGTGTATCAGCAGCTGCACATGTGGCATGACACAGGTAGTGTGAGGCTAGACTTTGGCCTGACCTCGCCACACCATGTGAATAGTGCAGCAGCAGCCTCCAGCTATGGCAACCTGTCTGTGTTCAACCCCAGAGAGGACCACTTGGATGCTGCAGACCCTGCTGAGGCCTCTTCAAGCCAGCCACTCTGCTCAACGCGTTTCAAGAACAGGTTGAACTGCTGTCACGCCATCAGTATCTATTCCCGCTGAGCTCAGCCCTTCTGTTGCTTATCTTGTGCAAGTTATTCATGCAGGCAACATCAGTGTCTGCAACTGCAATTGTGTCCTGGTCAATCTATTTGTCCAGCATTGAGTGTTCTGTACTGAGTTACTGACACAAGCCACAACAGGTGGTTGTAATATACTTTCCAGCACAGGCGATGCTAGGTGCCGCAACTGACTGTAGCACATGCCAGTGACCTGCCCTGTTGATTGGGCAACACTCTCACAAACAAGTGCTGACTACGGTGGTGAGTTCGCTGTTGCTGTGCAGAGCATTTGCACTGGAAGGCCGTGGCATCTGGCATGCGCTCAGCGCCTCTATTACTCAGCAAGTGATTGGGCCAGTGCGGGCTCGGGCAGACTTCAGATATGCTTTGGATCTGCCCAGCAGTATACCTCAGGTGAGTTGGTGTGTGTTTTGCAAATGGAGCCTATCTGCAAAGGAGGAGCATTGTCCCAAAGCCCTGTGTATAGTAAGTGTTTTCAATGTGCTGCAGCACGCTTGGTGTTATAGGTCTGGCAAGCAGATTGCATACACTTGTGCAGCACAGCTGGATCACGCTGCTGCCAGTCTATCTCCTGGTTTGCACTGCACCCTGTACTACGGCATGTTGAGATTCATGATGTTGGCAGCAGAATCAAGCTTGAGTACTACATACTGGACTGATGGCGTTTCATCCAGGCTAGCTACAGATTGATCATGAATGGGACTGGTGAGTCTAGCATGTGGTGTTGCAGGGTCCAGATGGAAAGCGCAGCTGGCACAACATACTGGAGGCTGCTGGCAAGACCAGGCCAACACTGCTTGAGACAGTGTACGGCCTTGATGTCATCATCCCTGGTAAGTTCATCATGCGCTGTTTGTTTTTCTCGAGCACAGTCACTGTACAAACCACCTCGTGTGCCTCCATGAGACATGCCATCCCATCATAAAAACAAGTTTGACTGGCCTCTGTCTGCCTTTTGCATCGCAACAAACTTTCTGATACATGACAGGGTTGACAATTGCCCTCTGCATTGTCTTGCAGGTACAAGTGGGGTAGCAAGAGTGGCTGTGTGGTACTCTCCAATGCGAAAGGAAGCAATGGCTGAGATCAAGTTGTTCTGACATTGGGCTCTTTCTGCCTGCAGTGTCTGCTGATGACCTAGATGTTGCTGATTGTTAGGCTGCAGCTTGTTGGCCTGTACTGGCTTTACTACTTGGCTATCTTTACAGCGTTAGGAATATGGTGCAAAACCTCTTGGTCCGTCCATGCTAGTTGCATTCAGCAGGTGCTTCTCACCAGCAATTCATTATGTTGACAGCTGCTGGTTTCTGCGCTTCTACATCAGCAAATTCACTGAAACATGGCTGGCAATAGTCCTGAACTGCTGTGTGGCAGGTACCTGTAGGCCTCCCTCAGCATGTTGCGCCTAAGGCCTGAAAGCAAACATTGGGCCCTCAGCAGAAGAACTCTGCCTTTGCAACGAACAAGACAGGCATGCTGTGCCTGCACACAGAGGCTGAAATTGAACTGCAGCAAGCCCTTCTTCCTCTTCCCTGTCGCTCAGATCTGAGATCGTGTTGCAATTGCTGTCAAGACAGACCAACAGAGCCTGGCTCGAAATACAAGAGTACACGGTTAGTGCATCGGAGTCGCTGAATCAAAGCGCAGTGAAAGCAGCGTTGCGAAAACATTCCGGTGACACATGCTTGCTGCCTGCTGTTGTTGAAGAACCGGTGATCAGCCACGCACAGGGGTGGCCGTAGAGCGTGCAAAGCACAGAGCCGTGTCAAAAGACTGCTTTACTGCGTATTCGATTATCAGCACTGTCACCCGTGCTGAGGTTGTCGGTGATCAGTTATGCTCTGGGTAGATCAGGTGCATAGAGTTTTGTCGCTGAATGGAGACACAGCTGACGCTCCAGCTGGTTGGCATGTTGCACTTTCCAAGCTAAGCTAAAGTGCAGCTTTGGTCGTGCAGTATCGCCCCAAAAAGTTGAACAAGCTCATTTTACACAAAGATATTGGCGAAAATCTCAGCAAGCTTGTGAGCATATAATTGCTGCTTATTCTTTGTTGAGTTTGGAGCATAGACACGCTGAAAAGAAGCCACGGCAGCTTGAATCATGATCTGCCTCATGCTGTAGGTTGCATCCGGTGACTGCCCTCACACCTTATTCTATGGACCACCTGGCGCAGGCAAGAAGACTTTGATATTAGCATTGTTAAGGGAAGTGTATGGCACTGGGGCTGACAAGGTACACCTACGGTCATGCCTGTCAAAGCTGGCTGTCCTTAACAACCCAAAATCAGCTCTCACATCTATGACATAGCCTGTAGGTCAAGGTTGAGACAAGGCCATGGAAGATACAGGTGACAATACAAATGTCCTGGAAGTTTAAGTATGCTGTACAAAATGCTGTAAAGAATAACATGAAGTCTGTAGCACATTTGAGCATCCCAAGGTGCAAGGTGTCTGAAGCATCATGTCAATGGCTTCGGCGATGGCCTTGCCACTGCAAGCCAACTAACCACACAATATGTTGTTGCAGCTGCCATCTCGTGTACTGGAGGTGGAGCTGACACTGGTCTCCAGCAACCATCATGTTGAGATGAACCCCAGTGATGTTGGGAACAATGATCGATACGTGGTACAGGAGATCCTGAAGGTCAGTTACTGGGCCACTGTGCAAAAAGACATCATGTTGCTTGCATGCCAGGGGGGACTCGGGTCATGCTTTTGCCAATGTATCAGTGGTGATGGACACCTGCTTTGTTCACGTCATGTTTGGTGCAATATCACACTGTGCTTTCCAAAGTTGAGAACAAGTTATGTCTGATGCATTGCCTCGTGAAATGGCTCGGAAGGGCTGTGCACGCACACTATTTCAGCAACTATTGTCAGCAGCTTGGACACCTTGTTTCACAGCTAGCTGTTCACCCGTACGTCCTTGGTAAAGACCGAAAGGCACTGCCACAGTCCTCAGCTTACTCTTCTGTGAAGCCCTGTGTGCGTCTGCACACGGTTGCCAACATGGGTCAGATGCTGACAGCAGTGACTGTCACAGGACATGGCCAAGAGCAGGCCAATCAACATGAAGGGACAGAAGGGTTTCAAGATGCTGGTGCTGAATGAGACAGACAGGCTGAGCGCCCAGGCTCAGCACAGCTTGCGGCGCACCATGGAGAAGTACAGTGCCAGCTGCCGCCTTGTGCTCTGCTGCAACAACGTCTCTAAGGTTGCCATGCCTCTCATGCCGACCCGACCAGCAATCCCCTGTCACAAGACAAACTGTGTCGCTGCTGTGTTCATAAATGGTGAACAGGACTGCAAGATGCAAATGATTGCGTTGCCATAATTCGTCACTGTGCTGCAGGCACCTTTCACACTCATCTGCAGACCGCGCCGATGTTGGTGCCAACTCCTCTTCCTGACGCAATAGTGCTCATTGTGGTTGCACAGCTTTCAGCTTCAGGCAACTTCCAAGAAGTTGTGTACAGCAACAGCCCTAGCAGCAACAGCTCAACCAGACACAGATGTATACGCACAGTCTGCCAAGTGCTGTACTGCAAGCTCAGGCGTTCTCTCTGAGCTCATACTGTATTCCCTTGCAATTGCACGTCAGTGTGATCTCAATTACTCTTGATTTGTCCAGGTGATTGAGCCAGTGAGAAGCAGATGCTTATGCATCCGAGTTGCAGCACCCACCTACCCTGAGATAGAGAACATGCTGTCGCATGTGGCACAGAAGGAAAGCTTGCAGCTGCCAGACCCTCTGCGTCAGCGCATTGCTCTCACCTCAGAACGAAATCTGCGGCGTGCACTGCTCTGCTTTGAGACCTGCCACATGTCCCAGTACCCGTTCAAAGACGACCAGCAAGTGCAGATCACAGACTGGGAGCTGTATGTACAGGTAGCCTGTCACGTGCTTAATCTATTGCTTAGGTGATCGTTGCCATGCTGCAATGCCAGCTGGCTTGCATGCATGGTACTCTGACAGCGAGCTGAGTCACATTGGCTATTGCACATGATACAGCTAGTCAGATTGCCCAGGTTATGATATGTAGCATGAAGACTGGCGGTGACAGACTGCGGCTACCTGTGGTATTCCCTGCTTGGCAAGCCAAGTGTTCCATCTACATAGCTTGGATCTATGGCATGTTGTGCATACAGTTGTTTGATCTCTACAGACTGGTTCTGATCGGGTGCTTGCATTCAGGAAATTGCCAATGACATCCTTGCAGAGCAGACTCCAAAGCGCCTGTTTGCAGTGAGGGGCAAGCTGTATGAGCTGCTGGTGAACTGCATACCACCTGAACTCCTCCTCAAGAAGCTCATGCTAGAGCTTGTGCGCAAACTGGACGACGAGCTCAAGCACAAGGTGGCCGACTGTGCTGCCTTCTTTGAGCATCGCTTGCAGGCAAGGCCTCTACAAGATTTCACAAGGCCTGACCTCTGCCTATCTGAC
>JAABVA010006365.1_pt1 | contig 10476 bp, 9 predicted proteins | sample 5560331 | NCBI WGS metagenome assembly JAABVA01 (sample SAMN12812661, study PRJNA571458) | rock metagenome | isolation source: Antarctica rocks | place: Antarctica: Victoria Land, Mt New Zealand sud | collected 2016-01-07 | reverse complement strand
CCACGTGCCACGGCAGCGGCGCCAAGCCCGGGACGCACCCCCGTACCTGTCCCACCTGCGGTGGAGCGGGCGTGGTCTCCCGCAACCAGGGCGCGTTCGGTTTCAGCGAGCCCTGCCGGGACTGCCGCGGCACGGGGTCGCTCGTGGACGAACCGTGCCCGGACTGCCGCGGCACCGGTGCCACCACCCGCACCAGGACGATCACGGTGCGGGTGCCGTCCGGGGTCGACGACGGCCAACGGATCCGACTGGCCGGTCAAGGTGAGGCCGGGCTGCGGGGTGCACCCTCCGGCGACCTGTTCGTCACCGTGCACGTGAATCCGCACAGCGTGTTCCGCCGCGACGGCAACAACCTGACGGTAACCGTGCCGGTGAGCTTTGCGGAGCTGGCGCTGGGCACCACCTTGTCGGTGCCGACGTTGGACGGCAGGGTCGGGGTCAAGGTGCCCGCGGGGACTGCGGACGGGCGGACCCTGCGGGTTCGCGGACGCGGGGTGAGCAAGCGCGACGGCACCACCGGCGATCTGTTGGTCACCGTGGAGGTTGCGGTGCCTGCGGCGCTGGACGACGCCGCGCAGGAGGCCTTGCGTGCCTACGCCGAGGCGGAGCGCGGCAGCGGCTTCGGGGCGCGGGCACACTGGGCGGGTGCTGCAGGGGCCAACCGGTCATGACCGTGCCCGTTCCCGGTGCGTCGCACCCCGTGGATCCGGACGCGCGGGTGTTCGTCATCAGCGTGGCCGCCGAGCTGGCGGGCATGCACGCGCAGACGCTGCGCACCTACGACCGACTCGGTCTGGTGACGCCCCATCGCAGTGCCGGCGGGGGGCGGCGTTACTCACCACGGGATGTGGCCTTGCTCCGCGAGGTGCAACGCCTGTCCCAGGACGACGGGGTCAACCTCGCGGGCATCAAGCGAATCATCGAGCTCACCGAACAGGTCGCAGCACTGAAGGATCAGGTCACTGAGCTGGCCACGCAGCTCGCCCGAGCCCACGCGAGCGCCGAGCACGCCGCCGCCGGGGTGCACGCGAGCTACCGCCGCGACCTCGTGCCGATCCGCCGGGACACCGCGCTGGTGGTCTGGCGACCACAACGTCGTTGACAGGCCGGTGACGCTAGCCGGTGGCCTCCTCCAGTTCGACAAGTGCGTCCTCAAGATGTACCAGCATCCGCTGCAAGCTCGGGACGCTTCGCCGGCAGCCGACGAGCCCGAACTGCATGCTGTCGGCGTAGCTGGTGACGGTGATGTTCAGCGCCTGCCCGTCGACGGGAATGGAAACGGGGTACATGTTCTCCAGGCGTGCGCCGTTCCAGTACATCGGCTTGTTCGGTCCGGGCACGTTGGAGATGACGATGTTGAACGGCGGCCCGGTCACGTGGTCGAGGAGCCCGGGAACCGGGGTGAGGGCCAGACCGGCGACGTTGAGCACGCTCACTGCCATGCTCTGCAAGGAGCTGAGCCCGGACAACACGTTCTTGGAGTGTCGCATCGAGTTGTGCACGCGGTCCAGCCGTTCGGCGGCGTCAGTCAGCTCGGTACCGAGATTGCACAGCACCGCGCCTACGGCGTTGCCCTCGCCCTCGCCCTCCCCGCGCAAGGAGACGGGCACCATCGCGATCAGCGGCTCATCGGGGAGCGCATTATGCTCAAGCAGGTAGCGCCGTAACGCGCCTGCGGACATGGCCAGCACCGTGTCGTTCACGGTGACGCCTGCGTCCTTGCTCACCGCGCGCAGTCGGGAGATGGGCCACGCCTGCGCCGCGAACCTGCGGGCCCCGGTGATCGGCACGTTGAACATGCTCTTGGGCGCCTGGAACGGGACGGCGGCCGCATTGTCGTTGAACGCCTGGTACGCGCTGGTCAACGTGGCAGGCGCGATGCCGGCGACGTCGCGCAGGGTCCGCGCCGTCGCGCCGAGCATGCCCATCGGGTTGAACCCGCCATTGGACGCCGGCCGCGATTTCGTGGACTGGGTCTGCGCCCACCCGGGCACGAACTGTCCCTGCGGATCTGACGACAGTGATCGGTACCACACCCGGCTCGCGGTGACGCCGTCGATCAGCGCGTGGTGGGTCTTCATGTACACCGCCACGCGTCCGTCGGCCAGGCCCTCGATCACGTGCACCTCCCAGAGTGGACGGTGCCGGTCCAGCAGGGTGCCGTGCAGGCGCGATGTCAGCTCGAGCAGGTCCCGCACGCGGCCGGGACGGGGCAACGCAGACAGACGTACGTGGTAGTCGAGGTCCACGTCCTTGTCGGTCGCCCAGACCACCGGGGCGAACGAGGACAGCAGCTGCTGGGGCTTACGCCGAAACAGCGGCCGAATGGCCTCGACGTCGCTGAGGTCGCGGTACATCGACCGGGCCAGGTCGGGGCCGCCGCCCTTCGGCGGGGTGAACAGCGAGAGACCACCGACGTGCATCGGGTGCTCGCGGCTCTCCATCAACAAGAACATCGAGTCGACCGGGGACATCAACGCCATGGTGGGGGCTCCGTTCATCACCGTTGAGAGGACAACCGTAGTGGGCCGGTGTGTCCTACGCCTCAGCGGCTGAGGTGGACGAGGCAACCGTTGCGGCCATGAGGGTCGAGCACAACACCAGGGGGCTGGAGTCGGCGATCGTCACCGCCCTGCGCGCGGAGACGGGAGCACCCTGCCGCCCACCATCGTTGGAGACCGCCTCGACCTCGGCTACGCAGTAGCGGTGCTCCTCCAGCAGGCGGCATAACCGCGCAGCGACGTAAGGATTCACCGGTTGGCACTACCGTGGTGGGCGCGGTTGAATCGCCGTGGTGTCCACTGAAGAGGAGCAGGCATGACCCAGCAGGTACGCGGTGCGATCGTCCGCAGTGTGGGGGCGTCCGTCGAGGTGGTCACCATCACCGTGCCAGATCCGGGTCCGGGCGAGGTGGTGGTCAAGGTCGCGGCCTGCGGGGTGTGCCACACCGATCTGCACTACCGGGAAGGCGGCATCAACGACGAGTTTCCCTTCCTACTCGGCCACGAGGCCGCGGGAGTGGTGGAGTCGGTCGGTGCGGGCGTCACCGAGGTGGCCCCCGGCGACTTCGTGATCTTGAACTGGCGTGCGGTCTGCGGTCAGTGTCGAGCGTGTCGGCGCGGTCGGCCGCAGTACTGCTTCGACACCCACAACGCGGCGCAGAAGATGACGCTGGAGGACGGTACCGAGCTGTCGCCTGCCTTGGGCATCGGGGCGTTCGCGGACAAGACCCTGGTCGCCGCCGGTCAGTGCACCAAGGTCGACCCGCAAGCCCCGGCCACGGTCGCCGGGCTGCTGGGTTGCGGAGTGATGGCAGGGATCGGTGCGGCGCTGAACACCGGCAACGTCGGACGCGGCGACTCGGTCGCGGTGATCGGCTGCGGCGGTGTGGGCACGGCCGCGATCGCCGGCGCCCGGCTGGCCGGGGCGAACAGGATCATCGCCGTTGATCTCGATGACGCCAAGCTGGCGACGGCCCGGGAGCTCGGCGCCACGGACACCGTCAACTCACACGGCTTGGACCAGGACGGGGTGGTCGCGGCGATCCAGGGCCTGACGGGCGGCTTCGGTGCGGACGTGGTGATCGATGCGGTCGGCCGCCCGGAGACCTACCGGCAGGCCTTCTACGGGCGCGACCTCGCAGGCACCGTGGTGCTCGTGGGTGTGCCGACCCCGGAAATGACCCTCGAGCTTCCGCTGATCGACGTGTTCGGCCGTGGGGGCGCGCTCAAGTCGTCCTGGTACGGCGACTGCCTGCCCTCGCGAGATTTCCCGGTGCTGATCGACCTGTTCCTGCAGGGACGCCTCCCGCTGGACAAGTTCGTCAGCGAGACCATCGGCATCGACGACATCGAGGGTGCCTTCGCCACGATGCGCGAGGGCAAGGTCCTGCGCTCGGTGGTAGTCCTATGAGCGAGGTACGCATCGACCACACCGTCACCTCCGGCACGTTCAGCCTGGACGGCGGTACCTGGGATGTCGACAACAACGTCTGGGTCATCGGCGACGACGACGAGTGTGTGGTCATCGACGCCCCGCACATCGCCGAACCGATCGTCGAGCTGGTCGGCGGACGACGACTACGGGCGGTGCTGTGCACCCACGCGCACGACGACCACGTGACCGTGGCGCGCGAGCTCGCCGACCATTTCGGCGCGCCGATCCGCCTGCATCCGGCCGACGAGATGCTCTGGCGGGCAACGTATCCGGAGGTGGGCTTCGAGCCACTGGTTGACGGTGAGCAGCTCGCGATCGCCGGGATCGAGCTGCAGGTGCTGCACACACCCGGGCACAGTCCCGGTGCGGTCTGCTTCTACGCCCCGGCGCTGGGCACCGTGTTCAGCGGGGACACCCTGTTCCAAGGCGGTCCCGGAGCCACCGGTCGCTCGTACTCGAGCTTCGACACCATCATCGACTCCATCCAGAACCGGCTGTTTACGCTGCCCACGGAAACCGTCGTGCACACCGGGCACGGCGACAGCACCACCATCGGAGCTGAATCCCCGCACCTGGCGGAGTGGATCGAGCGCGGGCATTAGCGCGACCGGCAATTGATGCGGCTGGTTGCCCTGACGCGACCGCGAAGGGCAATTCTCCGTAAAGCTAGTGCGCGCAGCGCGAGGAGGAAACGTCAATGAGTGCACCCACCCTGGCGGACGCGGTCCAGGCCGATGCCGCCGACCCACTCGCCCACCTTCGCGACCGTTTCGTCGAGCACGGCGATGACGTGGTGGCCTACCTCGACGGGAACTCCCTCGGCCGCCCCCCGAAGTCGACGTCAGCAGCCATGACCGACATGCTGCAGCAATGGGGTACGGGCCTGATCCGCAACTGGTCCGACGGGTGGATGGACCTCCCGGCGCAGGTGGGTGACCGTATCGGCGAGGTCGCGCTCGGAGCGGCACCCGGCCAGGTGATCGTGGCCGACTCCACCACCGTCTGCCTGTACAAGCTGCTGCGCGGCGCCGTCGCGATGCGGCCGGGTCGCAACGAGATCGTCTGCGACGTCCACAACTTTCCCACCGACCGCTACGTGGTGGAAGGCGTTGCGGCCGAGTGCGGACTCACGGTGCGCTGGATCGAGACCGACACCGATGCCGGCGTCACGGCCGAGCAGCTCGCGAGGGTGCTCAGCGAGCACACGGCGGTGGTCACGCTGTCGCACGTTGCGTACCGCTCGGCGTTCATCGCGGACATGGCCACGATCACCGCGCTGGCCCGCGATGCGGGGGCGCTCACCGTCTGGGACCTCTGCCACAGCGTGGGCAGTGTGCCGGTGGAGCTCGACGAGCTTGGCGTGGACTTCGCGGTGGGGTGCACCTACAAGTTCCTCTGTGGCGGTCCGGGTGCTCCCGCGTTTGCCTACGTCGCTACCCGACACCAGGAGGCATTTGTCCAACCGATCTGGGGCTGGCTCGGCCGATTGAGCCCGTTCGCCATGGAGCAGGGCTATCAGCCGGTGCAGGGCATCTCCCGGGTGCTCTCCGGAACCCCGCCGATCCTGGGCATCGTCGGGGTGTCCGAAGGCATCGAGCTGGTGGCCGAAGCGGGAATCACGGCCATCAGGGAGAAAGCGATCGGCCTCACCGAGATGACCATCGCGCTGGCGGACGCTTGGCTGGGGCCGCTCGGCATGACCCTTGACTCGCCACGGGACCCAGCGCGCCGGGGTGCTCACGTCACCATTCGACGTGCCGACGCCGGTGCACTGTCGGAGCGATTGATCAAGCGAGGCGTGCTGATCGACTTCCGGACCCCGGACGGCATCCGTGTCGGACTGTCCCCGCTGAGCACGAGCTTCAGTGAGCTGTGGAAAGCAATGGAGATCGTTGCCGAGGAGTGCGCGTGATTCCCGCCGACGTACTTTTTGCCGGGGAGGCGACATGAGTGTGGAGCACAACACCAGGGCACTCGAGTCGGACATCGTCACCGACCTGCGCGCGGAGATGTCCTACAGCTCCTACCTGCAGATGGACACCCTGCTCAGTGCGCAGGTGCCGGTGAGCTCGCCCGAGCATCCCGACGAGCTGCTGTTCATCATTCAGCACCAGACGACGGAGCTATGGCTCAAGCTGATGCTGCACGAGCTGCGGCTGGCCCGCGCTCGGTTGGGCGCCGATGAGCTGCCCGCGGCACTGAAATGCATCGCCAGGGTAAAGCACATCCAGAAGACCCTCACCGAGCAATGGTCGGTGCTGGCCACCCTGACCCCCACCGAGTACGCCCAGTTCCGCTCGTTCCTCGGCCATGCCTCGGGCTTTCAGTCCCACCAGTACCGCGCCGTCGAGTTCATCCTCGGCAACAAGAACGCCGGGATGCTGAACGTCTTCATGGACAACCAGGCGGCTCACGCCGTGCTGAGCGAGCTGCTCGCCGAGCCCAGCGTGTACGACGAGTTCCTCCGCTACCTTGCCCGTCGCGGCCACTCGATCCCCGCCGAAGTGCTTGAGCGCGACGTGCGGCAGGCGCATCGGTTCTGCGCCGAGCTGATTCCGGTGTTTCGCGACATCTACGAGAACACCGCCGAGCACTGGCAAGCCTATGAAGCCTGCGAGGAGCTGGTGGACTTGGAGGACAGCTTCCAGCTCTGGCGCTTTCGGCACATGCGCACGGTGCTCCGCATCATCGGGACCAAGACCGGTACGGGTGGATCCAGCGGGGTGGGCTTCTTGCAGCGGGCGCTCGACCTGACCTTCTTCCCCGAGTTGTTCGCGGTGCGCACCGAGATCCGCTGACCATAATGTAGTGAGGAGTTGACGGTCGTAGCAAAATCGACATACGATTTTCTCTCCACCCTCAATAGCGGGAGAGGACGGCAATGTCAGCGTTTGCCCTGAGTGCCGTGCAGCAGCAGCTCGTTGTCCACGTTCGCGAGGTAGCGGCCGCCGAGCTCGTCGCGCTGGCCGAAGCCGGGGAGCCCGGCCGCGTCAACCGCGAGCTGATCAAGGCCATGGGCAGCCACGGACTGCTCGCCAGGCTGTTCGGCGGCGAAACGGCCGGCCGCACCGCCGCGGCGATGGACCTGTGCCTGCTGCGCGAGACGCTGGCGGCCATCAGTACGGAAGCCGAGACGGCGCTGGCGCTGCAGGGCCTCGGCAGCTACCCGTTCCTGCTGTTCGGCAGCGACGACGTGGTGAGCCGCTGGCGCCCGTTGGTGGTCTCCGGTGAGGCCGTGGCCGCGTTCGCGTTGTCCGAGCCCGGCGCCGGGTCCGACGCGGGCGCACTGACGCTGCGGGCCGAGCCGGACGGCGACGGCTGGCGCATGCACGGGGAGAAGACCTGGATCTCCAACGCGCCCGAGGCGGACGTCTACACGGTGTTCGCGCGGACCACCCAAGGTGCCAAGGCCCGCGGGGTCACCGCGTTCGTCGTCGCCGGTGACAGTGCCGGACTGCACGGTGAGCACCTGGACATGATCTCGCCCCATCCCATCGGCACGCTGATTTTCGACGGCGTGCGGGTGGGTCCGGCCGACGTCCTCGGCGAGGTCAATGCCGGGTTCAAGGTCGCGATGCGCACCCTGGACCTGTTCCGGCCCAGCGTCGGCGCCTTCGCGGTGGGCATGGCGCAGTCCGCACTGGACGCCGCGATCGCGCACACGACCACGCGCAAGGCCTTCGGCGGGGTGCTCAGCGATCAGCAGGCCGTGTCGCACAAGCTGGCCGACATGGCCACCCGGCTGGAGGCCAGTCGCCTGCTGGTCTACGCGGCGGCCTCGGCCTACGACGCAGGCGCCGACCCGGCCGAGATCACCCGAGGCTCGGCGATGGCCAAGCTCGACGCCACCGAGAGCGCGCAGTTCGTGGTGGATTCTGCGGTGCAGCTGGTGGGGGCTAGGGCTTTGCAGCGCGGCCACCTGCTGGAGCACCTGTACCGGGAGGTGCGCGCGCCACGCATCTACGAGGGCGCGTCCGAAGTGCAGCGCAGCATCATCGGCCGCTCACTCACCCGCCAACTCTGAGGAGATACCCCATGCCGACCAGTCCCTTCCGCGCGTCCGCGGCGATCACCCAGAACTGGCAGCACTTCGACTTCAGCGTCAGCGACGGCATCGCCACGGTGACACTCAACCGCCCGGACAAGCTGAACCCGCTTACCTTCGACAGCTACGCCGATCTGCGGGACCTGCTGCACGAGCTGCCCCACCGCGGCGACACCACTGTGTTGGTGATTCGCGGCCAGGGCAAGGCATTCTGCGCGGGCGGGGATGTCAACGAGATCATCGGTGAGCTGATCAAGATGGACGCCCACGATCTGATGGCGTTCACCAAGATGACCGGCGACGTCATCCGGGCCATGCGCGAGTGCCCCATCCCGATCATCTCCGGTATCCAGGGCATCGCCGCAGGTGCAGGCTCCGTCGTGGCGTTGGCCTCGGACTTCCGGGTGGTCAGCCACTCGGCGCGGTTCGCCTTCCTGTTCACCAAGGTCGGCTTGTCCGGCGGGGACATGGGCGCGGCGTACCTGCTGCCGCGCATCGTCGGGGCCGGGCGGGCCACCCAGCTGCTGATGCTCGGCGACACCATCGACGCGGCCACCGCCGACCGCTATGGCCTGGTCAGCGAACTCGTCGCCGACGAGGAGCTCGACGGCGCGGTCAACGCGCTGGCCCGACGCCTGGCGGAGGGCCCCACTCTGGCCTACGCGCAGACCAAGTCGCTGATCACCCGCGAGCTCGACATGCCCATCGGTGCGGCGATGGAGCTCGACGCCATGACCCAGGCGTTGCTGATGACCACGCACGACCACTCCGAGTTTCATGCGGCCTTCAACGCCAAGCGCAAGCCACAATGGACCGGCCGATAGACCCTCCACACCAGGACGGATACCCCCATGTCGACCAACTCCAAGGCCGCGATCGATCCTGCCGACTTCCTCAACGTCGACGGGCTGCTCGACGACGAAGAGCGCGCCGTCCGCGACGTGGTGCGCAACTACGCCCAAAAGGAGCTCGCACCGCAGGTCGGCGGCTGGTATGAGGAGGGCACCATCCCCGCCCGGGAGCTGGCCAAGGACTTCGCCGCGCTCGGGCTGTTGGGCATGCACCTGCAAGGTTACGGATGTGCCGGGACCAGTGCAGTCGCCTACGGGCTGGCCTGCCGCGAGCTCGAGGCGGTCGACTCGGGCCTGCGCAGCTTCGTGTCGGTGCAGGGCTCACTGGCGATGTTCGCCCTCTACCGGTGGGGAACCGAGGAGCACAAGCAGGAATGGCTGCCCGCGATGGCGGCGGGGGAGAAGCTCGGGTGTTTCGGCCTGACCGAGCCCGACGCAGGCAGCGACCCGGGGTCGATGCGGACCACTGCCAAGCGCGACGGCACCGACTGGGTCATCAACGGCGCCAAGATGTGGTCCACCAACGGCACGGTGGCCGACGTCGCCGTGGTGTGGGCGACCACCGACGAGGGTATCCGCGGTTTCGTGGTACCCACCGACACGCCCGGCTTCACCGCGAACCCGATCCACCACAAGCTCTCCCTACGGGCCTCGGCCTCGGCCGAGCTGGTGTTCGACAACCTGCGCCTGCCCGAGGTTGCGGCTTTCCCCGAGGTCCGTGGCCTCAAGGGTCCGCTGAGCTGCCTCAACGAGGCGCGGTACGGGATCCTCTGGGGCGCAACGGGTGCGGCGCGGGCCTGCTACCAGGAGGCGTTGAGCTACACCATGGCGCGCCAGCAGTTCGGTAAGCCGCTCGCCGGATTCCAGCTCACCCAGCGCAAGCTGGCCGACATGCTGATCGCGGTGAACAACGCCAACCTGGTCGCCCTGCAGATCGGTCGGCTCAAGGACGGCGCAGGGGTCCACCCAGCACAGATCAGCTACGGAAAGCTGGCCAACGCCCGCAGCGCGCTCGAAGTGGCCCGCACGGCCCGCGGAATGCTCGGAGCTGCCGGGATTGTCATGGAGCACAACGTGATGCGGCACATGGCGAACCTCGAGACGGTGATCACCTACGAGGGCACCGAGGAGATGCACGCGCTGAGTCTCGGCGAGGCCATCACCGGACTCGCTGCGTTCCGATGAGCCTGAGCGAGCGGGTGTGCCTGGTCACCGGGGCCAGCCGCGGCATCGGCCGCGCGGTGGCGCAGCGCCTGGTGGCCGACGGACACCGGGTGGCGCTCGTCGCGCGCACGGCTCCGGAACCCATCGAGACCGAGACGCTGAGCATCGCCGCCGACGTCACCGACCCTGGCGACGTGGGGCGGATGTTCGCCGCGGTCGAGAACCGTTGGGGCCCGGTGGAGGTGCTGGTCTCCAACGCGGGGTCGGGCACCGCGGCAGCGTTGGTGGACACCACCGACGAGCAGTGGCGCGACGCCATCGATCTGAACCTCACCGCACCGTTCCGCTGTGTGCGGCGGGCGTTGCCTGCGATGCTCGATTCCGGATGGGGACGGATCGTGGTCATTGCCTCGGTCGTGGCCAAGCGCGGTGAGTCGCAGGTCAGCGCCTACACCGCCAGCAAGCACGGGGTGCTCGGCC
>JAABVA010006361.1_pt1 | contig 10480 bp, 10 predicted proteins | sample 5560331 | NCBI WGS metagenome assembly JAABVA01 (sample SAMN12812661, study PRJNA571458) | rock metagenome | isolation source: Antarctica rocks | place: Antarctica: Victoria Land, Mt New Zealand sud | collected 2016-01-07 | reverse complement strand
CGGATCAGCTCGCGGGCCAGGGTGGACACCGGCCGGGCGTAGACCCACTGATAGATCGCCTCATGAGACACCCGACAAGCCTGATCGTCGGGGTAGTCGGTCACCAGCCGGCCCGCGATCGAGGCCGGTGACCAACCGGCCCGCAGCTGCCGGCCCACCACCGCCCGCAGCCGCGGGGACCGCTCAACCGCGAGGCGCTTCGGGCGGGCCCGGACCACGCAGGCCACCTGGTCGGCGCCCACCGCCCGATAGTCACCACGGCCACCGTGATGAGCGACCTCACGGCTGATCACCGACGCGTCTCGACCGATCCTTCCCGCGATCTCAACGAACAACAGATCCTCGGCCAACCCGCGGGAAATCTCCTCCCGGTCGGCCTTGGTCAACATCATGCGCACGACGGGGCATCCTTCCCCACCGAACCCCAAGATCAAGTGCTACCACCGCCTGATCCCAAGGGTTGCAGGTGCGACCGGATCGGGCCGGCGCGATTCAGAGACCCAGAGCAGGCGCAATCGAGCAGACCGGGCAAATGCGCTCGACCTTCCTGAGCAATAATGGCCGGCGATGCCGCCAGCCGCATGGGCTCAGAGAGCGACCACCACTTTCTGGGCGGATACGCCCTTCTTCTGTATATCGAGTCCGGTTTGGACGTGCTCGAGGCCGGTTCCGGCAACGTAGGGTTCCGGGGCGGGGACGTAGTGGCCGTCCGCAAGGGCTTGGGGCAGGTAGTCCACATAGATGGCTTTGCTGACCTCGTTGTCCATCAGTGAGCTGCCGAAGATGAACTTCGTGCGAATGCGCCTCGTCCGGGTCTTCGCCTGCAGCGACACGTTGGACGACACGAGTCGAAGGAGCAGCAGGGGAAGCTGCATGCTCGTGCCGCGGTGGGGGGGAAGGGTGTCGAAAGAGACCGACGGGCTGGCCATGGACACGAACTTGTTGCCATGGCATGCGTGGACGACGTCCGCGCAGGCTTCGGCTGATCCTTTTCCGATGGCCAGTGCACCGGCGCTTGTCTTGCCCTTGAAAGCCTCGATGACGTCGTCGACCCCGGTCACGCTGTTGTAGTCGAAGACCTGGCTTGCTCCCAACTTGGTGACGTAGTCGAAGTTCCGCGGGGACGATGTCGTGATGACTTCGTATCCGGCGGCGACGGCGAGCTGGATGGCATTGCTGCCCACGCTCGTCGAGCCTCCCCAGACCAGAACGGTCTGACCCGTGGGCTTCGGGGTCGCGGAGGGATACTGAAGCGCCAGCTGATCTGTCTGGAAAAGGCCGCAGGCCGCGGTGGACAGGGCCAGGGGCAGGACCGCGGCGGCCTCGTAGGACATGGTGTGGGGGATGGGCGCTGCCATGTGGGCGAGCACGACGGTGCAGGTCTGGAAGGCGCCCTCCGCCGCGTTGTTGCGTTTCTTGTCCATTCCCACGGCATGAGCGAGGACACGGTCACCCACGGCGAAACGAGTGACGGCGGTCCCGACCTCGACCACCTCACCGGCGAGATCGGAGCCGAGGATGAACGGGTACTTGATCCAGGAAAACATGACGTCGCCGAGGACCTGCTTCACCCAGTCCACGGGGTTGATGGCCACGGCATGGTTCTTGACGACGATCTCGTTCTCGCGTGGCTGCGTGTAGGGCGCGGACCTGACGTCGAGCGTGGCCTGCTTCGCCCCCAGCCAAGCAGCAGTATTCGAAGGCATTCGAGCTCATCCATACTTTCCGGAGTTGATGGTGCGTGAGAAGTGCGGGTTGGCCGCTCAGCCCTGATCGACGATGAACTCGCCGCCCACGGCCTCGGCCAGCTCGGACCCGAAGAGGGCGCCAGGGGTGTGCGACCCCGGCCGACCTTCGCCCTTGAGCAGTCGTCGGGTGACTTCCGCGGCGACCGCGGCGGTGAAGTCGTGCCCGTCGCCGACGCGGAGCCAGCCCTCGCGGACTCGCCCGGAGGACCACTCCACGCGGGCGTGGCCCCACGAAGAAGGCCGAGGGCGGTCGTGAGCGCGCAGCGGTATCCGCGCGATCCTGGCGGCAGCGAAGCGCCCGACGCCCGGGAGGCGCACGATCGCGGACACGGCCGGCACGACGAACCGCACGAGGGCGCTCGAGGGTGCAGCGGTCGTGGCCGCCACCACGGAGCCGGCGTCACTCGCCCGCCAGGCCGCCATCAACTCGCCGCTCGCGCCGCTCCCCGTGCCGAGAACCTCACCGTCGGGAGTGGTGAGCTGAACGAAATGCGCAGCGGATCGGGAGCGCACCAGGCGTCCGTGCCGCACCTCCCGCCCACCGAACGTCAGAATCTCCACGATGGTTGCCGCCAGGGCCGAGCCGATGACGCCAGCTTCGATGGCCACCGACGCCAGCGCGTCGACCCGCACCCGTGTCGCCGGTGGCTGACCTTCGCACAGCCGCAGCAGCACACTCTCGGTCGCCAGGACACCGAAGCCCGCGCCGGTGACAAACACCTGGTCCGCGGCCGCGGCCTCCCGGTCGAGTCCCAGGATCCGCTCGACGGCCGAGAACTCGTTCGCCACGTCGACGTAGTGGGTCCCCGCAGGGCACGCCCGGGCGACCTCGAGGGCCGTCGTCGTAAACGGTCCGACGGTGTTCACCACCACGGCCGGGGCGTCGTGGGCGAGCTCGGCGAGGGTCGAGCCGAGCGTGCCCACCACCAGGCGCGGTGCCCCGCCGAGCTCAGCGACAAACACCCTCGAGACGTTCGCGGTCCCGCCCGACCAGCATGAGCGAGACGCCCGCCTCGTGCAGCCGCGTCGCCACCGCCCGCCCTGTTCGCCCGGTCGCGCCCAACACCCAAACCTCGCTGCTCATCGCGTAGCTCCCGTCATCCCTGGTCGGGGTGTCACCACCGCGACGACATCGCGTGTCATGAACGTAGCACCTCGACGGCACGTCGTGTCATCGGTTAGCGTGCAGGTATGGGTCGATGGCCTCCGGGTGCGCGTGACCGGTTGGAGCGCGCAGCCCTCGAGCTGTTCACCGAACAGGGCTTCGCGGAGATCACCGTCCCTCAGATCACCGCTCGTGCCGGGCTCACGACTCGCACGTTCTTCCGTCACTTCGCCGACAAGCGCGAGGTGCTCTTCGCGGTCGAAGAGGAACTCCCCGCGCTGGTCGCACGACTCGCGGCCGACGCCCCGGCTTCGCTCAGCCCGATGATGGTGATCGCCCACGGACTCGACACCGTCGCGGCGACCAGGTTCGAAGGCCGACACGAGGACCTCAGGACACGCCGCGACGTCATTCAGGCGGACGAAGGGCTTCGCGAGCGCGAGCTGCGGAAACTCTCCATCCTGTCCGAAGCCATCCAGCGGGCGTTCCGGAACAGGGGCGTCGACGAACTGACCGCGATTCTCGCCGCCCAGCTCGCGGTGACCGTCTTCACCGTGGCGCTCGACCGTTGGCTCGACCAAGACGGCGAGCAACCGCTGCCCGAAATCGTCCACGACACGCTTCGTGCCCTCCGATCAGTCACCGCATCTCCTGCCGAGCAACCGGACGACACGTCCCCCAGCATCCCGATGGCAGGTGAGCGCCGGTACGGTACACGTCCCCGTCGCCGCACCACGGGCAGCAGGTGATAGATCAGCCCGGGATCGTCCGGCATGGTCAGTAGCCGGCTCGGGCGACGCCGTGGGGTGAACATCTCGACCGGGCAGAGCTCCACCCCGAGGACGTGCGTATCGACGAGTCCGCCGTGCGGGCGAATGACGCCGCCCAGCGGTGCCTGTCGGATCAGGACCAGATGACCGCGCTGACCGGGCGCATCTTCGCCGGGCACCTGCGCTCGATCATCGGGTCGATGACCGTGGAGCAGATCGTGCGCGAGCGCCAGACCCTGGCCACCGAGGTCCTCGACGGCTCCAAGCGGGAGATGGCCAAGATCGGTCTCGCGGTCGACTCGATGCAGATCCAGTCATCGACGACATGGGCAGCGGTTACATCACCGCGATGACCGCCCCGCACAACGCCGCGATCCAGTGCGAGGCCCGATCGCCCAGGCCCAGGCCGACCAGGCCGCCGCCGAGGCCCAGCAGGAGTCGGCGCGGCGCCAGGCCGAGTACGCCCGCCAAACCTCGGTGGTGCAGGCCGAGTACAGCGCCGAGGTCGAGCGTGCCCGCGCCCAGGCCGCCCAGGCGGGCCCGCTGGCCGACGCCCAGGCTCAGCGCGAGGTCGTCACCGCCCAGACCGAGCTCGCCGAGCGCGAGGCCGAGCTGCGCCGGAAGCAGCTGATCACCGAGGTCGTCAAGCCGGCCGACGCCGAGGCCGAAGCTGTGTCAGCACGGTGACACTGCCGCGGTGGGGCACACCGTCTCGATCGGGGGGAGCGATCCGGGGTCCCTCTCCCGGGGCGCTGGGTGGGGTCGGGCGAGGAGGGGTGTCAGGGGCGGTCGGCGACGGCGGCGAGCCCGGCCGGGTCGAGGACGTCGATGGTGGCGTAGCTCAGGGCGATCAGCCCGCGGAGTTCGAAGTCTTTGAGGATCTTGTTCAGCGAGGGTCGTTGCACGCCGAGCATGGCGGCAAGGGTGCGTTGGGGCAGGTGGACCTGGCCGTCGCTGACCTCGTCGCGGATCAGCGCGGCGGCTTGTTGGTGCAGGCTGCGGCCGAGCAGGTTGAGGATGCGGGCCTGGCTGGCGGCCAGGCGTTGGGCCACGCTGGAGACCCAGCGGCGGCCGATGGCCGCGCGGGTGGCCAGCAGGTGGTCGAAGGTGGCGGCGTCGAGTTGCAGGCAGGTGGTGTCGTCGAGGGCGCGGGCGGTGTAGGGCGGGGGCATCTCGAGCAGCACCGCGATGTCGCCGTCGACGTCGCCGGGGCGCAGTACCCCGACCACGACCCGGCGTCGCCCGCTGCCGATCGAGAGCTCCACCTGGCCAGCGCGCACGATCCACACCGCGCTCGCCTGCTCGCCGCTGGCGAACAGGACTTGGCCTGGGGCCAGCGACCGGGTCTGCAGCGAGTCGGCTAACGCGGCGATGTCGGCGGCGGCGAGCGGGGCGCTGGCGCCGCGCCCGACGCAGCGGGCCACCCAGGCGGCCTGGCGGATCTCGTGGTCGCGGGCCTCGCCGCCGAGCCGGGCCAGGGCGTGACGCAGCGACCCTGGCCACCGGGCATCCGCATCCTGCATGCGGCGATCGTGTCATGGCGCTGACAGTGTTCCGACTTCGACGGGGCGAGGGTGGTGTCGTCGCCAGCGGCCCGCCGTCCGGTGGGCGCGGCCGGCGGCCAGGACCGCGACGGTCAGCGGGGCAGTGGTCTCGGGAGAGGTGGGGGATGGCGCGGATCGCGGTGTGTGGTGGCACGTATTCGAACCCGTACGCGCTGCGGGCGTTCGTGGCCGACGCCCGTGCCCGCGGGGCCGAGCGGCTGGTGTGTCTGGGGGACTTCGGGGCCTACGGCGCCGAGCCGGAAGCGATCTTTGGGCTGCTGTGTGAGAACGGGGTGGAGTGCCTGGCCGGGAACTACGAGGTCGCGATCGGCTCGGGGCAGACCGACTGCGGCTGTGGCTACAGCGACGCCGCCGACAACGCCTTCGCCCAGGTTGCCTACGACTACACCTTCGCCCACACCTCGGCGCCGTTCGCGGCGTGGATGCGCACGCTGCCCACCGAGCACCGTGAGACCGTCGACGGGGTCGACCTGCACCTGGTGCACGGCTCGCCGCTGGCGGTCAACGACTTCTGGTGGGAGTCCCTGGACGAGGACGCCCACCGGATGCGGGTAGACACCTCGGGCGCCGACGTTGTGTGCGCCACGCATTCCGGGCTGCCCTGGACCCGCCGGATCGCTCGCTCCGACGGCGGGGAGACCCTGGTGGTCAATGTCGGCGTGCTGGGGCGCCCGGCCAACGACGGCGGCACTCACGTCTGGTACGCGCTGCTCGACGTGGCTGACAGCACGGCCTCGGCGGAGCTGGTGGCGCTGGACTACGACTGGCGGGCCCAAGCCGCGTCAATCCGCGCGGCCGGGCTCCCGGAGGCGTTCGCGGCCACGGTGGAGACCGGCTGGTGGGAGACCTGCCTGGAAATCGTCCCGCCGGTGGAGCGTTCCCGCGGCCGTTTCCAGCTCTACAAGTCCGCCCTGCCCGACTTCAACGCCACGATCTCCGCGGATGCCGACGGTGACGGGGCCGGCGGCGGCGCGGTGGTCGGGGTGCCCGACGACGGCCGGCCGGTCATGTCGCTGTTCGGCTCGGCGCTGTTCCCGCCCCGGTTGTGGATCTACACCAACTTCGACTGCAACCTGGCCTGCAGCTACTGCTCGGTGGCTTCCTCGCCGCGGGCCCGGCCCCGGCGAATCGGCCGGGAACGCTTCACCGAGCTGGTCGCGCAGGCGGTCACCGAGGGGTTCACCGAGCTGTATGTCACCGGCGGGGAGCCCTTCCTCGAACCCGACCTGGTCGACATGCTGCTGCACGCCACCGATCGGATCGACGTGGTCTGCCTGACCAACGCCATGCTCTACCGCGGTACCCGCCGCGCTCAGCTCGCGCGCTTGGCCCAGCCGCGAGCCGCCGGTCACCGGCTGGTGCTGCAGACCTCGCTGGACGGCGCCGAGCCCGCCGCCCACGACCGGGTCCGCGGGCGCGGATCGTGGGCGCGGGCGATGGAGGGCCTCGACACGGCGGTGTCGATGGGTCTGCCGGTGCGGGTGGGCATGACCGAGACCGAGCACAACACCGGCGGAGGCGCGGCGCTGCGCGGGTTGCTCGCCGGCCACGGCGTCCCACCCGAGCAGGTGGCGGTGCGGCCGCTGGTGGCCCGCGGCCACTCCACCCGGGGGATCAGCATCGGCACCGACGACACCGTGCCCGAGCTCACCGCCTCCGCCGACGGCTGGCACTGGCACCCCGCCGGCGCGGACGTCGCCACCTCCCCGGACATGCACCTGGGGGGTCCGCAGGTGTCGATGGCCGAGGCCAAACGCCGCGTCGTGGAGCGGTTCCTGACCTACCGCCAGCGCGACGGATCACTGCCCTTGATCTACCAGTGCGCCGTCTGACCCGCCGCCGCGAGCGAGGAGAACGCGCGATGACCGCCACACCGACCGCCACACCGACTGCGGCGTCGCTCCGGAGCTGGCCGGCTGATGGGCCGCGGGTCGCGGTGCTGGGGGCCGGGCCGGTGGGGCTCGACGCCGCGCTGGCCATGCTCGACGCCGGATTCACAACCACGGTGTACGAGGCCGGCGGCCGGGTCGGGGCCGCCGTCCGGGCCTGGGGCCACGTACGGATGTTCACCCCGTGGCCGATGGCGATCTCCCACCGCATGCGCCGCCGTCTCGACGCCGCCGGGGTCAGGGCGCCCGAGGACCCCGACCGGGCCCCGACCGGCGCCGAGTTCGTCGACCGGGTCCTCGATCCCCTGGCCGCACTCCCCGAACTCCTCGACGTGGTCTCCACCGGGGTGCGGGTGCTCGCCGTGGGCCGGCACGGGCGGCTCAAGCACGACGCCATCGGCAACACCCCGCGGCGGGCGGCGACCCCGCTGCGGCTGCTGCTGAGCGACGGGCATCGGGAGTGGAGCGCGCAGGCCGAGGTGGTGCTGGTGCTGGACTGCACCGGCAGCTACGGACGCGCCAACCCGCTCGGCGACGGTGGGTTGCCCGCTCCCGGCGAGACCGGCCTCGGCGACCGGATCGTGCGCCACCTGCCCGACCTCGGCCCCGGCTCGCCCGAGCGGGCCCGCTTCGCCGGCCGCACCACCCGCACGGTGTGGGCGGTACGCGACCCGCACCCCGACTGGGGCGCCATCCCGAACGACACCCTGCCTGAGCGCCAGGCCCTGGTCGCCGCGGCCGAGGCCATGCTCGCCGGTCGCGTCGACGGGGGCCAGGTTCGCCTCGGCGTCACCGTCGACGCCCTACACCCCGAGACCCACCCCGAGACCCTCCACGAGACCGACCGGGCCGAGACCGACCGCGCCGGGGGTGCCCGCGACGGTGTCGCGGTCAGCCTGCGCCACGGCAACGGGCACCTCGAGCGGGTCCGCGCCGACGAGGTCCTGGGCCTGACCGGGTACCTCGGCGACACCAGTCTCTACCGGGCCCTGCAGGTCCACGAGTGCTACGCCACCGCCGCCCCCATGAACCTCGCCGCGTCGCTGCTCGCCGCGGCCCACCACGGGGACGGGCCGGTGGACTGCTTGACCCAACCGGCGCAGGGCATCGACGCGCTGCGCTGCCCCGAACCGGACTTCTTCATCCTCGGGGTGAAGTCGTACGGGCACACCAGCTCGTTCCTGCTGCGCTCCGGCTACGCCCAAGTCGACCAGGTGGCCCGGGCCTACACCGCCGAGCGCGGCCACCTTGGGGGGGCCGGGACGTGACCGGGCGGCCCGCCCCGACGGTGTCGATCATCGTGCCGGTGCTCGACGAGCAGGACATCATCGTCGAGCACCTCACCCGGCTGCGGGATGGTTTCCCCGACTGCGAGCGGGTCGTGGTCGACGGCGGAACCCGCCGCCGGCCACCTTCGATCGCTCCAGCCCGGCGCTGCGGTGGCTGGAGTGGACCACCGCGCTGCGCGCCCGGCGTCTGGGGTGGGTGTTCGGCGACCAGGCGATGTTCCTTCGCCGCGAGGTGTTCGACGCCGTCGGCGGCTTCCCCCCGATCCCGATCATGGAGGATCTCGAGCTGTCGCGGCGGCTTCGCCGGCTGCGGCGCTCTGGGCATTCGATGGTGGTGCTGCCGCAGACCAGCACCGCCTCGGCGCGACGCTTCGTCGCCCACGGCACGGTGCGGATGATCGTGCGGATGCAGTACCTCAAGCTGCTGTACTTCCTCGGCGTCGCCCCCGAGCAGCTCCACCGCCGCTACACCAGCCCCGCGGCCCCGCAGGCCCGCGGCACCCTCCCGGGCCCGCTCGGGCCGGCGGGGGCCCGGTTGCGGGCCCTCGAGCGGCGCACCCGCCCGGTCGACGCGGAGTTCACCACGGCCCTGGCCCGCCGGTGGCAGAGCCTGCCCGAGATCGCGCGCACCCCCGGGCAGCTGTTGGGCCGCCACGCGGTGGGCTGCGAAGGCACCCACGGGGTGTTCCCGCGCTGCAACCTGGCCTGCACCCCGTGCTACCACTCCCGCGACGCCAACCGAGTTCGCGTGGACGGGGCTCACACGCTGCGCGAGGTGGCGGCGCAGATGGCGCTGCTGCGCCGCGAACGCGGCCCGGCCGCACACGCCCAGCTCATCGGCGGCGAAGTCAGCCTGCTCGACCCCGACGACCATGCGGCCGCGTTGGCGATCATGCGCCGCTACGGGCGCGAGCCGATGAGCATGACCCACGGCGACCTCGACCCCGACTACCTCGACCGGTTGGCGGTCGGCCCGGACGGGCGGCGCCGGGTGCGGCGGCTCTCGTTCGCCGTGCACGTCGACTCGCTGATGTTCGGGCGCCGCGGCATTCCCCGCCCCCCGCACGAGGCGGCCCTGCACCCCTACCGGCAGCGTTTCGTCGACCAGGTGGTGCGGTTGCGCCGCGAGCACGGGGTGCGCAGCTTCCTGGCCCACAACATGACCGTCACCCCGGCCAACCTCGCCCAGATCCCCGAGGTGATCACCGGCACCTGGAACATGGCCTTCGGGATGCTCTCGTTCCAGCCCGCGGCGTTCCTCGGCGATGACCGGCGCTGGCACGAGGACTACCGCGCCACCACCTCGGACCAGGTGTGGGCCGAGATCGAGCGCGGCGCCGGCACCGGGCTGGACTACACGGTGCTGGCCAACGGCGACACCCGCTGCAACCGCACCGCCTACGGGGTGCGCGTCGGGTCCCGCTGGGTGCCGCTGCTCGACGGCGACGACCCCCGCGACCTCGCCACCCGCGACGCGTTCTTCCGGTTCTACGGCCCGGTCAGCCTCACCGGCCAGCCGGGCTGGGTCATCACCGCCCGCCTCGCCCGGGTGGCCGCCGCCCACCCCCGCGTCGTACCGATCGTGGCGGGGTGGCTGGCCCGCGCAGTGCGCCGCGGCGGCGGGCCCGGCGTCGTGGCCCGCGCCGCGCTGCGGGGACGGGTACGGCCGTTGACGTTCGTGATGCACCAGTTCATGGACGCCGCCGACGTCGCTCCGGCCTGGGAAGCCACCCAGCGCGGCGAGCTCTCCGACGACCCACGGATCCGCGGCACCCAAGAGCGGCTCGCGGCCTGCCACTACGCCATGGCCCACCCCGAGACCGGAACCCTGGTCCCGGCCTGCGTGCAGCACGCCCTGCTCGACCCGGTCGAGAACCAGCACCTCCGCCGGCTGCTGCCGCTCACCCCGCTGGCCCACGACGTCGAGGCACACGCACGCGCGGACACACCCGAAGGTTCGGGCTAGTGGCGCGCGCTCGGTCATCGGCGCCACCGCGACACCAGTCGCGACACCAGCCCGGACAACGGCCGGGGCGGAGGCTCGGTCTGGTCGTAGAGCTGCGGGGCATACCAGCGCACGTTCTCCTCCACCCGCGCCCGACTCGGGTTGATCA
>JAABVA010006360.1_pt1 | contig 10480 bp, 11 predicted proteins | sample 5560331 | NCBI WGS metagenome assembly JAABVA01 (sample SAMN12812661, study PRJNA571458) | rock metagenome | isolation source: Antarctica rocks | place: Antarctica: Victoria Land, Mt New Zealand sud | collected 2016-01-07 | reverse complement strand
CCCCGCCTCTGTGGTGTTCCGCTTTGCCTTGGACGCACCGGGCTGCCGATCGGTTCCGCGCACCCCACGACACTCACCCCACGACGCTCACCCCACGACGCTCACCCCACGACACTCACCCCACGACACTCACCCCACGACGCGGGCGAGCAGGAAACCGTCGTGCCCCTTGCTGCCCACCGTCTGCACCACGGTGGCCTCCAGCCGAGGTTCGGCACTGACCGCCTCGATGACGGCGCGCGCCCCGCGCACCCCGGGGTCCTCGCTGCCGGCGTCGGCGACCCTTCCCCGCCGCACCACGTTGTCGACCACGATGACGGCACCACGCCGGGTGAGCCGCAGGGCCCACGCCAGGTACGCGGTGTTGTTCGGCTTGTCGGCGTCGATGAACACGAAGTCGAACGGCGCCCCGTCGAGCAGGCCCGGCAGGACGTCCAAGGCGGCACCGACGAGGACCTCAGCGCGGTCGCCGACACCGGCGCGCTCCAGGTTGGCGCGGGCGGTGTCGGCGTGCTGCGGGTCGACCTCCACCGTGACGATGCGTCCGTCGGCCGGCAGTGCCCGCGCGAGCCACAGCGTGCTGTAGCCACCGAGGGTGCCGATCTCCAGCACACCGTCGAGCGCCGTGGATACCGACGATCATCTGGAGCAACTTGCCCTGCAACGGCGAGACGGCGATGTTCGGCAGTCCGGCTGCGGCATTGTTCGCGGTCGCCCCAGCCAGCGCAGCGTCCAGCGGGAGCAGCTGTTCGGCGGCATAGGTGTCGACAGCGTTCCAGACGAGTTCGGGTTGGGTCATCGCCTCACCCAACACCTACGCCGAGGGGACCACAATGTCGCCGGCCACCGCGCGGGCGGCGATGTCGCTGCGGTAATGGCCACCGGGCAGGTGCACCTTGGCGAGCCGTCGATACGCGTCCTCGCGGGCCGCGGACAGATCGGCGCCGGTACCGACGACGCTGAGCACCCGGCCACCCGCCGACACCACCGTGCCGTCCTGGCGGACCGCGGTGCCCGCATGCAGCACGTCCTCGGCATCCGCGCCGGTCACCACGTCACCGACCCGAGGCTTGCCCGGGTAGTTCTCGGCCGCGAGCACCACCGTCACCGCCGCACCCGGTTCCCAGTCGAGCGGACGGTCCTCGGCCAGTGCGCCGGTGGCCGTGGCGTGCAGCAGCGCCGCCAGCGGGCTGCGCAGCAGAGCCAGCACCGACTGGGTCTCCGGGTCGCCGAAGCGGCAGTTGAACTCCACGACGGCCGGGCCGTCCGCGCCGAGGGCGAAGCCGGCGTACAGCAGCCCGGAGAACCCGCACCCTCGCCGTACCAGTTCCGCGGCGACCGGTCGGACGGTCTGCTCGACCAACTTCGACACCAACCCTGGCGGTGCCCAGGGCAGCGGGGCGTAGGCACCCATGCCGCCGGTATTGGGTCCGACGTCGCCGTCGCCGACGCGCTTGGCGTCCTGGGCGGGCAGCAGTGGCACCACGGTGGCGCCGTCGACCAAGCAGAACAGCGAGACCTCCGGACCGTCGAGGTAGCTCTCCAGCAGCACCGGGTGCCCGTCCTCCAGCAGGGAGGCCGCGTGCATCCGGGCGGCGTGCCGGTCGCGGGTCACCACCACGCCCTTGCCCGCGGCGAGACCGTCGTCCTTGACCACCCAACACGGGCCGAAACGGTCTAGCGCCTCGTCCAGCAGCGCGGGGCTGTCCACGATCTCGCTGTGCGCGGTACGCACGCCCCCGGCGGCCATCACGTCTTTGGCGAAGGCCTTGGAGCCCTCAATCCGTGCCGCGGCAGCCGACGGTCCGAAGCAGGCTATCCCGGCCGCCCGCACCGCGTCGGCCACGCCGAGCACCAAGGGGATCTCGGGTCCGATGACCACCAATTCGGCGTCTACCGCGCGCGCCAGCGCTGCGACGGCTTCCCCCTCGGCCACGTCCACCGGGTGCTGCTCGGCCAGGCGTGCCGTGCCGGCGTTGCCCGGGGCGCAGAAGAGCTCGGTGACCTCGGGGTCGCGGCGCAGGGCCAACAGCAGGGCGTGTTCACGGGCTCCGGAGCCGATCACCAGTACGCGCACAGGTGCACAGGTTACGGCGCGGCCTTCGCGAACGCGTTCAGCGGGCTCAACGTCGTCAAACGCGGCGAGAAACGACATTCAGCCCGCTGAATGCGGGTAACGGGCGGTCAGTCGACGGCGACGAGCGGGTAGACGCCGTGCTCGTCGTGCACCTCGCGGCCGGTGACCGGGGGGTGAACACGCACAGCATCCGCAGTTGGGTGTGCGCCTGCACGGTGTGCCGCTCGTGGCCGTTGAGCAGGTACATCGTTCCGGGCGCCAGCGGGTATTGCTCGCCGGTCTCCCGGTCGGTCAGCGTGCCCGAGCCCTCCGTCAGCCACACCGCCTCGACGTGGTTGGCGTAGTGGAACTCGTTGACGGTGCCGGCGCGGATTACCGTCTCGTGGAAGGAGAAGCCCACCCGGTCGCCGCCGAGCACGATGCGCTTACTCCGCCAGTTGCCGTCCTCACTGGTGACGTCGCGTTCGGTTCCGGTGAGCTCGTCGGTGGTGCGGACGATCATCTGCTGCTGCCTCCAGGCGCCAAAGGGTCAGGAACTGACGGTCTCGGTGGCCTCGGCCAGGATCTTCAGGCCGTGGTCGAGCTCGTCGTTGGTGATGGTGAGCGCGGGCAGCAGCTTGACCACCTCGTCGGAGGGCCCCGACGTTTCGGCGAGCAGGCCGTTGTCGAAGGCCAGCGAGCACACCTTGCCGGCCAGCTGCTCGTCCTCGAACACCAGGCCCTGCACCATCCCGCGGCCCCGGGTGCTGACGCCGTCGTACCTGTTCGCGAGCTCGGTGAACGCGGCGTGGATGCGTTCCCCCTTCGCCATGGTCTCGTGCTGCAGGGTGTCGTCGGTCCAGAAGTGCTCCAGCGCAACCCGGGCGGTGACGAACGCGGGGTTGTTCCCGCGGAAGGTGCCGTTGTGCTCCCCGGGACCCCAGACGTCCAGTTCCGGCTTGAACAAGTTGAGCGCCATCGGCATCCCATAGGCCCCGATCGACTTGGACAGGCACACGATGTCCGGGGTGATGCCGGCGGTCTCGAAGGAGAAGAACGGGCCCGTGCGGCCGCAGCCCATCTGCACGTCGTCGACGATAAGCAGGATGTCGCGGCTCGAGCACACCTGCGCCAGGGCCCGCAACCACTCGGGGCGGGCGAGGTTGACGCCACCCTCGCCCTGCACCGTCTCCACGATCACGGCCGCGGGACGGTTGAAGCCACTGCCGGAATCGTCCAGCACGCGCTCGAGCCAGCCGAAGTCCTGGGTGGTGCCGTCGAAGTAGTTGTCGTAGGGCATCGGGGTGGAATGCACCAGCGGAATCCCGGCACCCCCACGCTTCATGGAGTTACCGGTGACCGACAGTGCGCCCAGCGTCATGCCGTGGAAGGCGTTAGTAAAGTTGATGACGGACTCGCGACCGGTGACCTGCGAGCGAGCTTCAGCGCAGCCTCGACTGTGTTGGTGCCCGTCGGGCCGGGGAACTGCACCTTGTAATCCAGTCCCCGTGGCTGCAGCACCGTCTGCTGAAAACGCTCCAGGAACTCGCGCTTGGCCACGGTGGACATGTCGAGCCCGTGCGTCACCCCGTCCCGGCTGAGGTAGTCGATCAACGCCTTCTTGAGGACCGGATGGTTGTGGCCGTAATTCAGCGCCCCGGCACCAGCGAAGAAATCGAGGTATTCCGCGCCGTTCTCGGCGCGCATCCACGACCCCTGCGCGGTGTCGAACACCACGGGCCAGCCGCGGCTGTAGCTTCGCACCTCCGACTCGAGCGTCTCAAAAGTTGAACTCACTGCCGACCTCCATGGTTGTGGCCGACGGTATAAAGCTCTTCGGCCTCGTGGCTGCCCGGGAAAAGACTGGGCGCAAATAGGTTTCGCCGGGTGATGTCGGTGCTTCGCCGTCGGGCCAACGCGGTGAACATGGCCTTCGAGGCAAAGTTGTCCGGGCTGATGGTGGTTTCCAACCGCTGCACGCCGTGGGGCTCCAGCCGGTCGAGCAGCCCGTCGAGCATCCGGCCGGCCACACCCCTGCCCCGTTGGTCCGCGTCGACGGCCACCTGCCAGACGAACACGACCTGCGGGTCGGCAGGGCGCCGGTAACCGCTGACGAAGCCGACCACCCGCTGACCATCCAGCGCTACCACCGAGGTGGCACTGAAATCGCGGCACCACAGCACGTACGCGTAGGAGGAATTCAGGTCGAGCACCTGCGAATCCCGCGCGATCTCCCACATCCGGGTGCCATCAGCCAGCACCGGAGTTCGGAACGTCAATCCATCGAGAGACCCTGAACTCGCCGCATCGTCAGCGGCGTGTGGGGTCGCTCCTAGGTGAATGGGAGGCATGCAGTCAGTAAAGGTAACAAGGACCATTGGTGTAGTCACGAAAAACGCCACGGATCGTGACATGCGCTACACCCGACGAATCGGACAGCAGGCGCCTGCCTCAGCCGAGCGTCTGGTGCAGGTAGCACCAGCGCCAGTTCTCCCCGGGCTCGAACGAGCGCATCACCGGGTGCCTGGTGCTCTCGTGGTGGGCCTGCGCATGCCGGTACGGGCTGGAATCACAGCAGCCGACATGCCCACAGGCCACGCACAACCGCAGGTGCGCCCAGGTCTGTTCGCCCAGTTCCAGACACTCCTGACAACCTTGCGGGGTACCCGGCTGAGGGTCGGCCTCGGCCGCAGCGGCCAGAAGGGGTACGACGGCTCCGCCGCCCGCGCTCCTCTGAATCTCATCAGGCACCATTCTGCACATGGTCAATGGACTGCTGCTGGTGGTCGTGGTGCTCGCGCTGCTCGTGTCCGGAGCCGCCCGGCATCGCGGCCTATCTTCCCCTCTGCTGTTGGTCATGGTGGGGTTGGCCGCCTCACTGTTGCCCGGCCTCCGCGAGGTGCAGCTGGACCCCGAGCTGGTGTTGTTCGCCGTGCTGCCGCCGCTGCTGTACTCCGCGGCCCTGGAGAGCTCCTTCAGCGGGCTGCGCGACAACCTGCGCCCCATCGGCCTGCTGGCCGTGGTCCTGCCGTTGGTGACCACGGCCGTCGTCGGCTGGGTGTCGTGGCTGGTACTGCCGCAGCTGCCCTTCACCGCCGCGCTCGTGCTCGGCGCGGTGGTGGCGCCACCGGATGCGGTGTCCGCTACTGCGGTGGGTCGTCGTCTGCACCTGCCGCGCCGGACGATGACGCTGCTCAGCGGGGAGAGCCTGCTCAACGACGCCACCGCGCTGACCGCCTACCGGGTTGCCCTCGCTGCGGCAGTGGGCACCGGTGCCAGCCTGCTCAGCGGCGTGCGTACCTTCGCGCTCGCCGCCGTCGGAGGGCTGCTCGTCGGTCTGCTGGTCGGCTTCGTGGTGTCCAAGGTGCGCCTGCGGTTGGCGGACCCGGTCCTGGAGAGTGCGATCGGCCTGGTCGTCCCCTTCCTCGCCTACCTGTCCGCCGAGGAGGTGCATGGCTCGGGGGTGCTCGCCGTGGTGGTCGCCGGACTGGTGCTGGGCAACAGGTCGGTGCGGAGCGGGTACGCCACTCGGCTGCAGAACACCGCCGTGTGGAAGGCCGCCGACGTGGTCTTGGAGTCGTTCGTGTTCCTGCTCATCGGGCTGCAGCTGCCCACCGTGCTCGAGGGGCTCAAGGGGCACAGTCCCGGCTCGCTTGTCGCGGCGGCGGCGGCGGTGCTGGCCACCGTGGTGGCGGTGCGCTTGCTGTGGGTGATGCCGATGGCCCTGCTGCCGCGCCTGGTGTCACGCAAGAACGCGCCCTCGGCCCGAGGTGCTCTCGTCGTCTCCTGGGCCGGCATGCGGGGGGTGGTCTCGCTGGCCGCGGCCTTCGCCATTCCGCTGACCACCAACGCCGGTGCCCCGTTTCCCGCGCGGGCGGAAATTCTGTTCCTCACCTTCGTTGTGGTGGTGGGCACGCTGTTGCTGCAAGGCCTGACCCTGCCGGGGGTGATCCGTTTCCTCGGCGTGCAACGGGACGCCGAGGCGCGAGCGGATGCCCTGGCCGAGGCAGCCGCCCAGCATGATGCGGCCACCGCCGCGGTCAACCGGCTCGACGAGCTGGTGGCCGATGATCCGCCGCTCACCGAGCAGGCGGCCGAGGTGCTGCGCCGGCTGACCCAACACCGCAACAACGCCGCGTGGGAACGTCTAGGCCGCGACGAGGCCGAGGTCGGGGAGAGCCCGTCCACCGCCTTCCGCCGGCTGCGCCGCGAGATGCTCGCCGCCGAGCGCGAGGTGTTCCTCGATCACCGTGACGACGACCGCATCGACGACGAGGTGCTGCGCCGGGTGCTGCACGAGCTGGACCAGGAGGAGGCCCTGCTGGATCGAGACTGAAGCCTGTGCGTGATAAAGGCCCACTGCCGCTACTTTTCAACGCACAGATTTATCCACAGGCCCACGCATTTCGGCCTGCGGACAAGCCGCCCCGTGTTGAAGTGCAGGCATGACCGAGGACCACACGACCTGGCACCGGCTGCTCAACGAACAGCACGGCGTGCTGACCACCGCCCAGTTGCACCACTGCGGTATCACCCCGCAGCAGCTACGGCACCGGGTGCGGTCCGGGCGCTGGCAGCAGGTGCTGCACGGAGTGCATTCGGTGACCAACGGTCCGTTGATCCGGCCCGCCACGCTCAGCGCCGCGCTGCTGTTCGGCGGCCCGGATGCGGTACTCAGCCATGACACGGCGGCGCAGGAATGGGGAATGCTTGGTGGTGACACCAGCGCGCCCGTCCACATCACCGTCCCCTACGGGCGCTCCGCGGTGAGTCAGCCACCAACACAGCGCCGCGCCGGCCCGTGGCACCACCAGACGGCGGCCGTCGGGTCGCATCTGCATCCTGGGGTGCTGGTCCACCGCTCGCGGGCGCACGCGCACATCGTGGTGGCCACCGATCCGCCTCTTACCTCGCGGCCGGATACCGCGCTCGACCTGGCGGTAGCCGAGCCGACCGCCCGGGACGCGGCCCGGCGGCTGGTTTCCGTCGTGACCAACGCCCGCATTCCGCTGCTCGAGGTGCGCACGCGTCTGGAGTTGCGCAGGCCTCGCAGGTACCTACGGCCGCTGAGCGATGCGTTGCAGCTGATGGCCGACGGCGTGCAGTCCGCGTTGGAACACCGCTACGCCGTCGACGTGGAGCAGGCCCACAACCTCCCGTCCGCGCGGCGGCAGTCACCGGTCGTGGTCGATGGGCGCACGCTCTGGGAGGACTGCGACTACACCCGGTCCGGCGTCGCTCCGCTCGTCCGCTTGGACGGGCGGCGCTATCACTCGGCGGCCGAATACGCCTTCCGCGACCGAAGACGGGACAACGCCGCGGAACTCCAGGGACGGCCCCGGCTGGTCTACGGCTGGGACGAAGTTGCCAGCGACCCCTGTGGCGTGGCGCGAGAGGTCGCGACGGTGCTCAAGCGCGGCGGATGGGCGGGGGAAGTCGGCGCCTGCGGCGCATGTGCGTGAAAAAGCATCGGCAGTGGGCCCTTATCACGCACGGGTGGGCAGCACATCGTGCCGCACGATGGTCTCGTCGCGGCCCGGACCGACGCCGATGCAGGACACCCGTGCGCCCGAGAGCTCCTCGATGCGCTGCACGTAGGCCTGCGCGTTGCGGGGCAGCTCGTCGAAGGTCCGGCAAGTGCTGATGTCCTCCCACCAACCGGGCAGTTCCTCGTACACCGGGATGGCGTGGTGCACGTCGGTCTGGGTCATCGGCATGTCGTCCACGCGCACCCCGTCCACCAGGTAGCCGACGCAGATCGGCACCCGGTCCAGCCCGGAAAGCACGTCAAGCTTGGTGAGGAAGTAGTCGGTGATGCCGTTGACCCGGGTGGCGTAGCGGGCGATGACCGCGTCGAACCAGCCGCAGCGCCGGGACCGTCCCGTGGTGACCCCGATCTCGCCTCCGGTCTTGCGCAGGTACTCCCCCATCTCGTCGTGCAACTCGGTGGGGAACGGTCCGGAACCCACCCGGGTGGTGTAGGCCTTGAGGATCCCGAGCACCGCGTCGATGCGGGTGGGACCGATCCCGGAGCCGACCGCGGCGCCCCCGGCCGTGGGGTTGGAGGAGGTGACGAAGGGGTAGGTGCCGTGGTCGACGTCCAGCAGGGTGCCCTGGCTGCCCTCCAGCAGCACGGTCTCGCCCCGCTCCAGCGCCTCGTTCAGTTCCCGACGGGTATCGGCGATGCGGTGCTTGAAGCCCTCGGCCTGCTCCAGCACCTCCGCGACCACCTGCTCGGGGTCCAGCGCCTTGCGGTTGTAGATCTTGGACAGCACCTGGTTCTTGAACTCCAGTGCCGCCTCGACCTTCTGCCGCAGAATCTTCTCGTCCAGCACGTCGGCGACGCGGACCCCGACGCGGGCGATCTTGTCCTGGTACGCCGGTCCGATGCCGCGGCCGGTGGTGCCGATCTTGGCTTTGCCGAGAAAACGCTCACTGACCTTGTCGATCGCCACGTGGTAGGGCATGAGCAGGTGCGCGTCCGCCGAGAGGTGCAGCCGTGAGGTGTCCACATCGCGTGCTTCCAGGCCGGCCAGCTCGTCCAGCAGCACCCCGGGGTCGACGACGACGCCGTTGCCGATCACGTTGGTGACGCCGGGGGTCAGGATGCCCGAGGGGATGAGATGCAGCGCGAAGTTCTCGCCCGTGGGCAGCACGACGGTGTGCCCGGCGTTGTTACCGCCCTGGTAGCGCACCACCCATTGCACGCGTCCGCCGAGTAGATCGGTGGCCTTGCCCTTGCCCTCGTCGCCCCACTGGGCTCCAATCAGGACGACTGCCGGCATGGTTGCTCCCCTAGATGTGCATGATCCCTGTGTGAATCAGCTCGAGTGTGAATGAATGCCGGGAGAACCCTAGACTAGGAGTGTGTGTGACGACCTTCGTGCTAACTTGCGGCGGCGCATCCACGCCTGAACCGCTGCAGGCGTTGCCGGGGGCAGCAGTCGGTGCCCGGCCCGGCAAGCCCGAGGTCGACCCGCCCCTGTCCGGCGTCACCCGGCTGATCGTGGTCGGCGGCGGTGACCAGCCGGATGCGGACCTCGCCGCGGTACTGACCCGCCTGCTGCGGACCGAACGTCTGCACATCGAGCTCGCCTACGTGGCGCCGCGGCCCACCCCGGCCACCCGGGTGTGGAGTCTGGCCAGCGGGCAGGAGGCCGCCCTGCGGGCCGGGCGTGAGCCGGCCGTCTCGCTGCCGCTCGTCCGAGACGATGCCGGGCAGGCTCTGGTCGCCAGGGCCAGCCTCGCCGGACCGGCCGGCGCGAAGATCACCGGCGAGTCCTATGTAGACAGTGTGCTGCTGTTCTCCGGCAACGTCGACCAGGTACTCATCGAACCCACGCTCGACGGCCTTCGGGCGGCACTGCCTCGCCGCTGGCGTCAGCGGTGGGTTGCCGGCCGTGCGGTGCAGACCGGGTCGACGGGAATGGCACTGACGCGGGACGGCGTGACCCACGACCGCGTCGTCAACCGCTCGACGTTCTACCGGCACACCCAGGACTGGCTGCTGGTGCGCTAACCGCAAACCTTCTGCTGCAACAGCCGCAGCGGCGCCTCGGCGTCGTCGGTGAGGACGCGGGGAATGCCGCGAACCCACTCGTGGTTGTCCAGCCCAGGTTGTGGGTGCTGGTGCCGTCCGGCCAGAACACCTGCGGGCTGCCCTGGATGGGCAGGCTCTTGCTGCGCTCGTAGTCGGCGAATACGTCGGCCCGCACGGCGCCCTGCCGCCACACGGCAAGCACGTCGTCAGCTCCGGGCAGCTCGGCCAGCTCGAGCGCTTGGGCCAGCCCCGCCTCGATGCTGACGTCCACGCTGTGCCGGAAGAAGGCCACTCGCAAGGCGTAGTCGACGTCCTCGGCCGCCCGCAGGCCCTGCACCTGCCGAGCCGCGGCCACGAGCTCGAACCCGGGCAGGAAGGTCGACGGCCAGGAGTCGTTGGCGTAGACGCTGAAGAGCTCAGGTTCGTGGTTGGACAGCACCGCTGCCTCCGGGGCGACGATGTGCCGCGGGGTGCCCTGGCCGTTCACCAGCTCCAAGGGCCAGGGCCGCTGATCGAACACCAGGCCCTGCTGCGCCTCGTCGCGAGCCTTGCGCAGCCGGTGCACCACGACAGAGGCCCATGGACAATGAATGTCGGACCACACGGTTACGGTCGCCATGCTCGCAGCCTATGGGGTGAGCGGGGCCGAGGAGCACTCAGCTGTCGCCGTCCTCCACATCCGGTGGCACCGCCGGGTTGGGCACCGTCGGCGGCAGGCTGGCCAGGGCCGAAACCCGACTGGCCCCCGTGGCCTGCAACAGGTCCACCACGGTGGAACGCAACTGACCGACGACCACCTTCACCGACAGGCCGCCGTCGCGGCCCAGATCGCTGGCCATCCCCGCGGCGACCCGACGAAGCTCCCGCGCGGCCTGCCCGACGTC
>JAABVA010006359.1_pt1 | contig 10480 bp, 4 predicted proteins | sample 5560331 | NCBI WGS metagenome assembly JAABVA01 (sample SAMN12812661, study PRJNA571458) | rock metagenome | isolation source: Antarctica rocks | place: Antarctica: Victoria Land, Mt New Zealand sud | collected 2016-01-07 | reverse complement strand
AGTACAACTTGATAATGAAAAGAAATTTAAAGATAAACTCATCATTAAATGATTATGAAGTCTCAGAATTATCTATGAAACAACAGTTCTTTATGAACTGAAGCAGAACAGAGTGATAGAAAAAAGTAATGAACTTTTAACAGCAAAAGTTAAAGTTATGATTCTAAATAATGAAGTCTTTAAAATTCTATGATTAAAGACTGTCAAAACAGTATGCTATCTTCTTAATTAACTCTCAATGTCAGCTTTTAAAAACAACAAGATCTCAATTCAGCTACTGTTTAAATCTTTTAATAAGAATAGATCAGCAGACCTCATTGATCTTAAACATTTTCAGTGTTTTAAATGCACAACATATGTACATATTTTAAAGAAGATCTGAACAACAAAAACTAAATTTGAATTCTAAAGCAATAAGAAGATTCTTATTGAATATAAAGAAAGAAATCAATATAGAGTATGACTTTCTGAAAAGAGAAAGATAGATTAAGTAATTAAAGCAAGAGATGTATAATTTAATGAAGATTCATCAATTTATAATATTAAAGTTGCAGTCTCAATTTTTAGAGTCATCTGACTTTACATCATTAATGTAAAACAAAAAGATGTGCAGTTATCTTTTTTATTTTCTTCTTAACTCTCATCATTGTCATCATCTTCAAAGTATGTGTCATCATATTCTTTCATATTGATATCATCAAATCAGTTAAACAAAAGAAAGAAAAAGAAAGAAGATATTACAGATATTTCTTTCACAATTAACAGATCAGTATTAGCTGAGTCTTAATGCTTTAAAAGAGAAAGATAACTCTCTATAAAGCTAGAACTTAAAGCAATCATAATTTATCTGACTGTATTTAATGCAATTATTAATGTCATAAAAAAGAAAGAAGACTTTAAGAGTAAATCTTAGATATTTAAACAGATAATTATAAGTTACAAGTTGAAAGACTGAAAGAAAGCAATGAATAGTGAGTATAACTTGTTAATGATTAACTTTACATAAACTTTAAAGACATTGTTATTTAATTGATGAGTTTTAAGAAGCAAATAAATTTATTATTACAAAAGAAAACTTAATGACTCAATTCTACAGCATAAGGCTTGATGAGTAGTCAAAAAATTTGAATAATAATTTAAAATTGATTACAAAGAGATCTTTGCAATAGTTGTCAAATCAATGATTTATAAAGTCATCTTTATCATAGCTGCATTTTACAACTACAAATTGAAACAAATAAACATCAAAATGACTTTCTTACATAATGATTTGAAAGAAAAAGTCTATGTGATTTAACTTACTGAATATGAGAAAGAGAAAGACAAGATATATAAATTGAAGAAAGCTTTATATAAGTTAAAATAGTCATCTCATCTGTAATATAAGATGATACATTGCTTTCTTGTTGATCTCAGATACACACAGATTCATGTGAACAATAATATGTTTAGAAAGAGAATTTTAATCATTGCTGTTTATGTTAACAATATTCTTTTATATAAATTCAATAAGAATGAAATTCTAGATCTTAAGATTAAATTGAGTAATCATTTTAAAATGATTAACTGTGAAGCATGTAAGCATTACTTAGAAATGCTAATTACACAAAACAGAACTTTATGAATGCTTATTCTGTCTCAGAAAATCTATTTTATAAAAGTATTTAAAGACTTCAGTCTACAGAATATTAAGATAGTCACAACTTCAATGAAATTTGAGATCTATCTTACAAAGACTACTAAAACAGCTGAATCAAAGCTAATAACTTAATATTAGAAGATTATAGAATTTCTTATGTATACTATGACACAAACTTGACTCAACATTGCATATATGATGTCAACTCTTAGTCAGTTTGCACATAATCCTAATGATACACATTGAAAGACTCTAAAGTGAGTGTTTCAATATGTGTAAGAGATTTTAGATGTTGTTTTTGAGTACAAATTGAGTGATTAACTTGAATTGCTAGAGTATTCAAATTTAGACTAAGAGAAAGATCTTGAATCAAGAAGATTTACATCAGAGTATATATTTAAAATGATTAATGAATCAGTATTTTAAAGTTCAAAAAGGCAAAGAATCATTGTCTTATTCTCTTATAAAGTGAAATACATGATCTTAACAGAGACTACAAAGAAAGCAGTTTAAATGAAGAGATTACTTAAAGAGCTAGAGCTAAAGAAGTTTGAGACAGTCACAATTTAAATGAACAATCAGAGAGCTATTGCTTTGATCAAGAATCTTAAGTTTTATGTTAGAACAAAACACATTGACATATATCATCACTTCATAAGAGAAGTTGAATCTCACAGACTTATTTATCTTAATTACATTCTTATAAGTGACATGATCACTGACAGACTTACAAAGTCACTTTTAACACTGAAATTCATTCATTTTATCAATCTTATCAACTTAATCAATCACTAACAAAGGCTCTGTGATCTAGTGATAGAACAATTAAGATTTCAACATCTCAAAGACACTTGTTTAAATTGAGTCAAAGATGTTTTAATATTGTCTTATTGACTTTTAAAGTTAATGAGACACTATAAGATTTTGTTTTTTATCTCACCTCACTGTTGCTGAAACAACCTGAGAGAGTGTGTCAAAACATCATGTCTTATTTCATTATCTTAGTGGTTCAGAGCTCTACAGAGATTTTAGAAACATGCAGAGTTTGCTAGAATAAATAGTTTGCTATGAATAAAAGTTTTTTCTTTCACTAATTAAAGGTCTTCTTATAGGGCCACATTTCCATAGAGTAGCTAGACACTTATGATTACACATTCATTTCACTAGTCACTTCTTTTATGTTTAACATAACATACTCATCATCTAGTCAAGTCAGTCACCTAAGCAAGCCACCTCAAAATCTTATAGAAACCATGAACATTTAGAAATTCATAACTTCAGAACATCTATATAAAATTCAGAGAGTGTAGTTTAATTTGACATTATATGAATATATTTACTTATAGCTCTATTATAATTCAATAAAAATACATAATCTTGAGTTCTTCACTTATAAAAGCTGTAATTTATGAAATTTATAATTATATCATACTTCTACAATTAATTCTTGCAACTTGTTAAATATATAACTCACAATAGCTGTGCTATTAGTGTGGTGCCACCTTTTAACACAACTCTTATATAATATTTTTATTCTTAATTGATTTATCTATTTTCTGAGCAGAATATCAATTCTTAAGTAAATACATCACAATGTGATAAAGTTATGAATTTTCAAAATATAACTATTGTATAAGATTTTGAGATGACTCACTTAGATTGACTGACTCAACTAGATGACAAAGACATTAGTGAATAAGAAGTTTATCATCTCAGCACTAAGATAATGTAATAAGCTAAAATAGATAACACATAGACTTCTAATTAATCTGAACTTACACTTTATAATCATTTACATCAACATCATTATCTCAACAATCTCTCTACAAATCTGTAAATAAACTATTTTAATGTTTCAGCTACTAATAAAACTTTTTACTACTATACTTCAGAAACTGTTCTGAAAATTTAAAGTTTTAATTAACATTTTAATAAAATTCACTTTTAATCTCACTTTTAATCTGTACAGACTCAGTACAGAACTCTATATACATTATATTATCAGTTACATTATTATATTAATCATATCAAGCAATACACAACTCAGTGCAGCTTCATTTAGTAATAAATAGATTTAAAATGTAGCTGTGTAGCATAAAATGAATTATTTGTAGAAGATTAAAATTTAAAATGAATTGTATAGAAAATTTATAGTTAATAATAAAGCTTAAAACTATAACTGTAATGCACTCTGTTATTCTTCAATGCATTTAAAAGAAGTTTACAAATAAAGTTATAAAACTTATTAAAATTAATACAGTCTGCATAGTATACATATTGATACTGTACAGATCTAAATATAAAATTATTATATAGAAATAATTCTGCTTTATATCATTAAGAACACAGAACTGATCAGTATAGATATGTATAAATTGTATTAAAAGCTTTCTTTTTTTATTGACTTTTTTGTAAACTGTATTAAGTTAAAAGAATATTGTGAGAAGATGTGTTTAAATTGTATCTATTTAGAAAATAAGAAGTGTTGTAAGCTAAAGAAGAAAATTAATTTAAACAATAAATATATTAAATATATTTATACAAATTTGTTCTGATCTGTACAGTCAAGAATTTCTTCAATGTTTAGAAGATTAAATTCTTAAAATCTTTCTTACTGCATAAATATAAATATAATAAAACTTTAAACAGTTTTTACAAAACATATATTGATACAATACATTTTTAATAGAGACTGCTAATTCTTTAAGAAATTATATACATTTCAGAAAAACTCAGAAACTCTGTGTTAAGAGAAGTTATTTAAAGATATTTAATTTTATTAAAGAAAAGCACAGCAATCTTGTATTTTAATATAACAGCACTGAAATAATTTAAAAAAAATCATTAAGATCAGATACAGCTCTGTGTAAAGCAGATATTTTGATGAATAGATTAATTTAAATAATTTTTTAATTTAAATAGCTATGTATAAATCATTTTAAGAATTATTAAAGACAGAATAAAATCTATACAGTATGATATTGAGCAGTACAAGTTAATATTATATTATATAGTGTTACATCAGTGCTGAACAACACATAATAAGAGTATAAAAAGTTAAATTAAAATCTTTAAGTATATTATATTGTTCATAAAGATCTATGCATTAAATATAAATAAAATAAACAGTCTATTCATATTTATAATTTTAAATAAAGTTACATATAATTGATTATGACTGAAGCAAAAACTCTGTAAATTAACTTTAATAGTCTTTAAAGACTGATTCTGAGTCTTGTTCACTGTTATAGCAAAATATAAATAAATAAATAATTATTTATAAATCAATATTTATAAATAATCATTCTCATTTATATTAAGTTTAAACCTAAACAGAATTTATTTCTGCTCATTAAAATATTTATTCAGTATATAAGTCTTGATGCAGTTTCTGTGCAAATGTATAACAGTTAAGCAAGTATCATTGTAGAGATCTTTCTTAAGAAAAGATTTTAAATAAAAATGATAAATGTATTTATCTTCAAATAAAGATGAGCAGAAATCAATAAAGATAATAACAAATTTTATAAAAATTCTATAGAAAGCTTATAATTTTCATTTTCTTTATTATATCTGCTGTATTGAAAGTAACTATCAAGTTAAATTGACTCAGCAATCTTATTAATCTGACTTATACTCAGTTTAAGTTAAGTCAGAAATCTTAACTTATTAAGTTAAACTAGAATTAAAGATTTAACTTTAGCTTAACTTACAGATCAAGTCAGATTGTATATAAGTTATATATAAGTTAATATTTTTAAATAACTTTTATACATAATTGTGAAATCTGTCTCTATATATATGAAGAAAATGATGAAGCAATACAATAAAGCAATAATTATGAATGTTTAAATGTATTTTACTTGCTAACTTAAACTTACATGCACATTCACTTTAACTGATGATCATCATCTTCTATTAAGATACTAATATTTAAGAAATCTAAATTTTATAAAATAACTATCTCATCAAGTATCTATGACAATTCTGCTTAATCAGAGTTTTAAGAAGCTTTAATCTTATTATATATTTATAATGTTTTTAATAGTTCAGAATCTTTTAATTTTATTTAAAGTTATATAACACTTTTAAATGTTAATGATTTCATAGTCTTTAATCTAAAGCTTAACATTGACTTCTTATTACTTTTGTTGAAGTCATATATCTTAATGTTGTGAGTCAATGTTGAATTTTAAGATATTGCAATGTGATTTAGATTGATGTTGTGTTTAAAGAATATTAATATATTAAGTTAATTTTCATTATTGCTTTTTTCTATTATTCTCATCATTAAATAATTAACTTCATCTTCATCATTCTTATCTCTCTTTAACATTCACTCTGTAATCTGTAACACATTCTTATTAGAATTCTCATCAATTAAAAAATCATTAATTACTTTTTTATTCTTAAAATTAACATTAACATCAATAAGATCTCTTTGAACAAGCTATAATTTGTAATACTTAATAAATATAATCTTTTCAATAATAACTGCATTGAAACAATTTCAATGATAGTGACAAACATTATAAATTATATTGAAAAGTTATTTAATCTCAACATTAATTATTAACACTGCAACAATATTCTTAGCAAACTGTTTTATGACTGATTTAAGTATTATTATGTGCTTTTATGCATTCAAGACATTCTTATCTTCAATTAAAGAACTTATCAGTTATGCTGTAATCTTAAATGTTATATTATAATTTAACTTTCTCTATATTAATGTTTACTGAAAGACAGTTGTCACTAAATCTTTTAATGATATTGATGAGATCTTTAAGTTAATAATTGTAATTGAAGTAATTTTAAGATATTGATAATGATTTTAATAATAGATGTAAAAATCTTTTTTATAAAGTGTAATATCTTAAGCATTTTATATTGCATTCTATATGAGGTCAGTGCACAATAGAATAAAGTAATAGATTTAAAATACTTACATAATAAAGTTTAAGCTTAATGACAGAATTTAACATCATGTTAAGATTGTACAAAGTATTCTTTTTATTTAAAGTTTATTTATAATATTAATTGAGTTTATCTTTTATCTTCATTACAGCAATAAATAATTCTGCTATTTATTCAATGTTATATATATTCTTTAACTTCTGTCACTGATTCTCTAAGTGATTAAAGAGCTTATTGTAAATAAATTAATCTTTATAAATTAATGATTTACTAATATTTTCTAGAGTCTCTGTTCATATCTTGAAAGACTTAAAAATATTAATAATATACTGAATTTATCTTTATTTAAATGAATCTATTTTCAGAACTTTCATCTTTTAATTTTAATTTTAAATTCATTTGAACAACTCAGTCTTCATAGTGAAAGCATAAATCAATATATTATAAAATGAATTTCATTAAATCTTTACATTCTATATTATTTTAACAGACTTATGTTTTTACAGCTTCTTGAATTTAATAAGTTACTGAGAAAAGACATTGATGATAATGATTAAAGTGTGAATTTAAAAGCAATAGATTTAAATAATAAAAATATAAATATAAATATATTAAAACTTATCTTCTTTAAAATATTTTCAAAGAACACTATATTCAAACTGATATGATGCAGAATTCTTAAATTAAAAATAAAAGTAATGACATTATTTTAAGTGCTTATATCTAAAGTTTAAGAAGTTTATTCACAGATAACTGTATAACATATATTATATAATTAACTATACATTCTTCATAATCTTAAACAATGTTATATTTCTTTAAAAGCTTACTTAAGTGTTGTTAAAGTGTATTATTATTATAAACATCATTGACAGTGATGATCAGTAGTTAATGTGATAGTTTTCATTTTGAAAGTGTTTTGAAGATATAGATAGTTAAATTCTTATTATTATGATTTTTTTTAAGTTCTTTAAATGTCAACAGTGTCTCATGATATCTTCAGTCTAAATTAATGAAGTATTCAGTAATATTTATAAATACAAGATTATTAAGATTGATTCAGCAATTTAATATTAGTGAAATCTTTATTTAAGATTTTAAGTCATTAAGAATCTTCAATTTAATTATTATATATTGATTTTTCAGAAGCTTTGCAATCTTGATTTAACTGAGAATATTGATGTTAAAACACAGCATTTTGATGAGTTACTTAAATTAAGAATTTTTCATTAAGCAAAAAAACATATTAAGAATTAATACAGTTCTTAAAAGCTATGCTTTAAAGATATGAGAAGTATATGACTTAAAGTAATATAATGACATGTTGTAACTCTATTTATTAATGTTAAAATGAAGTGATACAATAAAGTAATATAATTAAATGACAAATTAAACTGTTTAATTTACTTTATTTTTAAACAAATTAAAAATCATAAAGTTATTATGTCTAATCTTGATGCTTCAACATGTCTTTTAATTAAGATGTCTTTTTATTGTATTTATATCAGCATTTTTAATAGCAGAATAAGCAAGTCAAAGTATGCAATCTTTACAGATTAACTTTAATTCTTTATTTTAAATTTAAACAACTTCTTCATAAAAACTTCATATCATTACTGAGTAATCACTTTGATTTTATATAATTAATTACTGAAAATTATCTCTTACTTATTCAATAATAACTCATCATTTCTGAAAGTCTGCACTGATTTTGTTCTTTCATACTATATAACTTTTAACACTTAAAAAACAGAGATTAGAAAAAACAGATTTAGCATTATTAAATTAATACTTTGATGATGCATTATCATTAATTTTATTAAGTTGTAATTAACTCAATGAACTGCTCAGTAAGAATGATTATGATGAATTTATAATAAATATAAAATGTTATAATGTTTAGAAGTACTCAATTTATGAAGATAGTTAAAATTAAACTATTTGTAAATGTTATGTAAGCATTTTTTACAGCAGCTTTGTATTGTTTAATTGTATTACTTTATATAAGCTCATAGCATTAATCTATAAATGAAAAAAATAAATAAAATATTTAAAAACTAAAAGTTAGTCTTGCATTCTATATAAGATTAATGATGCTAAGGCAGCTACTAATATATTAATTAAAATTAAACAGAAAATTGCAAAAAGTTTTTTGATGAATTTATTAAGTAAGCTTATACAAAGATTGTTTTTTTATATACTTAAAAATGAATAACTTAAATTTTAAAATAATTTTTAAAATAATTTTTTCATTATCTTCTGCAGTCTTCTCAATCATCTTCTTGTTAAATTTCTTACTCACTTTCTCATTAAGATTAATTTTCTCAATCAGTTCATTTTTAAGTTTCTTACTTACTTTCTCATCAATATCAGTCTCTCTAATTAACTAACTGTCAGATTTCTTATTAATAATAAAGTTTTCAGTTTCTTAATTAAATAAGTCATCAGCACTTTCTTCATTATCTAACAGCTCAACTTTAATTAAGAATTCTTAATAATATTTTTGTTTTCAATATTGTTTTGCTTAATCAACAAAGACATCTTATATCTAAGTGATCTGTCAGTGATGAAAGTAATAAAATAAAGCAATAAAATAAAACAATAAATTTATATTTTTATTTTTTATTTTCTATATATTTTGAGTTCATAACCTGACAGCAAAATTCAATCATATCATTCTTAAGATTAAAGTCTTCAGCATTCATTAACTTCTTAAGTTTATACTTATTAATTAATTTCTTATGGTGCTTAATCATTACTTTAAGCTTGAAGATCATATTATGCTTAAGAGAGTCAATAAAAGACAATATATAAATTTAAATACATTAACATTATTTTTATGCACACTAAAGATTCTAAATACTTATCTTATTCTCTTCTTTATCATCTTTCTCATCAACAAATTTATTCTTTATCAATATCTTATATATTTCATTAAAATAGTCTTAATGTTTCTTCTTCTCTTTCACTTCAGTCACATAACATTTCTTTACTTTTTAAATTTTCTTAAACTCAATTATAAACTTCTTTATACAACAGTGTGAATATATAAACAATACAATAAAGCAATAGAATTTCTCATTATTAATTTCTTTAAGATAGCAATCATTCATAACATTATATTCAGTAACTGTTATCATACATATTTTTCTATCTTTATTCATTTACTTATACTGAGTTAAGCTCTTCAATTTATTCAACACAATCTGTTTTACAGCTCAATCTACTACTTCAATATATTTAATTTTAATTTCACTAAAACTTTACATATAAGTCTGTTGAAGCTTTTTAATCTTAATGATCTTCAACAAAGTCAAATACTTGCTTACTACTTTTAATGAAATGTATTTAACTATTAATTTAACTTTATTTCTCTATCTTAATTCTCAATTATAACATAGAGATTCTCTGATTGACAGATGTTCAGAAGATAAAGAGAGTATATTAATAAATTTAATCTTGATGTATTTATTCTTGTAAAAATTAAAAGAAATAGACTTTTGCACATTTTGCTTCTTAAAAGATATATTGTATACTGTAAGTAGTTAACATAATTTATTAATCTTAAATTGAGTAATATAAAAGAGCAATACAAATCTTGATGCTATGATCTGATAATAAAATAAAGATATAAGATATTTTAAGTAAGTAATAAGCTTTTTTAATGTAGTAAAAATAATTTTGCAAATCTGTCAGCTAAGATTCAGCAAGATATAATTATTGCAATAAAATATTATAATAAAATTATATTTAATCAAGAAACATATCAGCTGACAGTGTTGTAGATAGATATGATGTGAATGTAAAAAGTTAAAAGAAGAATAAATAAGATTTTATGATTTGTTTATTTTTATTTCTTGTGTTATGAGTAAATATAGTGAATATGAAGTCTCAATCTCATGTTTATCATAGTAATGCATTATA
>JAABVA010006354.1_pt1 | contig 10484 bp, 10 predicted proteins | sample 5560331 | NCBI WGS metagenome assembly JAABVA01 (sample SAMN12812661, study PRJNA571458) | rock metagenome | isolation source: Antarctica rocks | place: Antarctica: Victoria Land, Mt New Zealand sud | collected 2016-01-07 | reverse complement strand
TCGTGCATTGTAGCACCACTGGCGTTCACGGTGTTACAGGCATCATGCCAGCGGCAGAGGATGCACCCTTCGCACCTACCAATCCCTATGAAGCGACCAAGCTAGAGGGCGAATTGCTTGCGCTTGATGCATATAAAGAACACGGCCTCCCTGTAAGCGTAATACGTCCCGGCCTCGTCTATGGACCGGGCGATCTGCACCTGCTCGGTTTCTTCGCATCCATCAATAAGGGACGCCCATGCCTGATAGGTGGCGGCAGGGCGATGATTCATCCGGTGTATATCGACGACATGATAGAGGCATTTCTAGCAAGCGCGGAGCGACAAGAGGCGATTGGACACAGCTATAATATCGCGGGTGAGTATCCTGTGAGCTTCAAAACGCTCTCGACCGCCATTGCACGTTCGCTTGGCAAGCGGCTCCCCAAAGGCGACATTCCGCTCTGGCTCGCCAATCTCGCCTCCGACGCCTTCTCAATCATCCCTGGCATGCAGGGAGAACGCGCCCCCTTGACCCGTAGTCGCGTCAAATTCCTGACGAATAGCCGCGTCTATGCCATTGAACGCGCACAGACAGAGCTTGGCTATAAACCAAAGGTGGGGTTAGACGAGGGCATGAAGAGAACAGCCGCATGGTATCGGAAGCATGGATACCTGTGAATATATAGAATGGGCTTTATCGCAAATCGCGTATGGGGTGTAACATATTATACCAACGGGCGACCACAAGGGTCGCCCCTACCATACATGAAGTCCTCATAAACCAACGTATAGTAGGGGCGACCCTTGTGGTCGCCCGTTGGTGTTGATTGAATTGATGTTGATTGAAAAAGATTATCGTTTCGAGAGGTTTATATGCAACGACAAGAGCAACAGGCACAACCCATGTGGAAGATCGCCCTTAGTTCTACCACCGTCCGTATTATCATCAGTCTTGGCATTGGCCTTGTGCTGCTGTACCTGACGATAAAATCTATCAATCTGCAAGACACGTTTCATACGCTGACGAAATACCTGCTGACGCCGCTCGGTCTTACCTATGGCGGAATTTCGGGCGTACTTTTTATCGCATCGTTCACAGTTCGTGGTGTGCGCTGGAAACTCTTTCTCAACCCGATTGGCAAGATTAGCACGCTACGTGCGGTCCAGCTTTTCTGGATCGGTGTTTTTATCAACTTTCTGTTACCTGTACGCGGCGGCGAACTCGCGAAAAGCCTGATGCTGAAACGTATCGCGGGCATGCCGATCAGCCAGACATTGCCGACTGTCGCGATGGATAAAGCCCTCGACCTGATGCCCGCCCTTGTAATTATGGCGATTGTGCCATTGCTCCCTGGCGTGCATATGACGCTACAACTCTGGCTTGTGCTGGCAGTAGTTGCTAGCACACTAATTGGGCTTATGCTTTTTATCATCCTTGCCGCCTGGAAGCGCACCGCCGCGATTGGCTTTATGAAGCTCTTCACGCGCTTTCTGCCTGAGAGAGTGAGGAGCGGGATCGAAGGCTTCGCAACAGGATTTGTGGACTCGCTGCTTGCAGGTGCGAGCCAGCCGCGCATCTTTGTCCCTGCTATGTTGCTCACCGTTGTTGCTGTCATCTTCGATGGCCTCTTCGCCATGTTTGCATTCTGGGCGGTTGGCCTCTACATGCCCTTTGGTATGGCAATCTTCGGCTATACCGTCTATAACATGTTCTGTATTCTGCCCAACGCACCTGCTGGTATCGGCAGTAACGAGGCTACTGGTGGCATTGTTTTTGTGGGACTTCTCAACTACAATTCCAGCAGTGTCGAAGCCATGTTTGCCTTCTCGCACCCCTGGACAACGCTGCTCATGGCGATCATCGCGCTGGCCTCGCTCAGTGCGCTCGGCTTGACCATAGGTAGTGCCATGAAGATGCGCGTGAGAAGCGATGAGGCATAAAATAAACGTGAACGAAATGCTTGTAGAGACCGATTTATCGCGTCCTGGGGTGGGGTAGTGGGGCGCATGTCACCGGAAGGAATTGTTGCACACGCGTTCCCCTCTCCAACCCCACCCAGGACGCGATAATTGGTGCATCCACTACATGATAGGGGACTCGCACCTTGCTTCGCTCGTGCGAGGACGCGATCAATTGGTCCCTACAAATATGATATAATCATACCGTTATTTATACGTACTAATTTTTACAAAGAGGCTATTATGCCCGATACCATTCGTATTCTTTTATGTGAAGACCAGATGTTGATGCGTCAGGGTTTGCATACCGTGCTGGAACTTGAGGATGGTTTCGAGGTTGTCGGTGAAGCGATCAACGGCGAGGATGCTGTCAAACAATACTCGCTTTTGCAACAAAGCGGACTGGGGCCGGACGTTGTGTTGATGGATATTCAGATGCCGCGCAGAAATGGCGTCGATGCCACCGCGATGATCACGCGACAGTATCCCGATGCGCGTATCATTATGCTCACAACGTTCGAGTACGACGATTATGTGTTTGAGGCGGTGAAGGCGGGTGCGATGGGCTATCTGCTCAAGGATGTACCCGCCGACGAGCTTGCAGTTACCATTCGCAAGGTGCATACGGGCGAACCCTTTATCCAACCCAGGATGGCAAGTAAATTGCTGATCGAATTTGGGCGTAAAGGTCATGCGTCTGCTACAACACCGCAAACGTTATCTGCTACATCCGCAACAAATTTAACAACACATGATGAAGACTTGAGTAGTCGCGAGATCGAGGTGCTGAAACTGCTGGCGGCAGGTGCCAGTAATCGCGAAATCGCCGATAAACTGGTACTCGCCGAGGGTACGGTGAAGAATCATGTTTCCAACATCCTCAGCAAGCTCCACGCTGAAAATCGTACCCACGCGGCCAACGTCGCCCGTGAACGCAAGCTTATTTAAGAAGCATCTATATTGCATTCGATTTGTTCCCTGTGCTATAATCCTATAGGTATAATGAAGAGAGAAAAGACAGGTGGGGTTACGTACATGGAAAAAAAGCCCAATCCCACTGTTTGGGGACCATTGGCACTGATGGGGCAACTAGGCTTCACTATCGCCGTGCCAGTAGTTCTGGGTGCTATCGTAGGAAACTACCTCGATGGCCTATTACATACCAACCATTTTATATTATTGTTCGGGCTGCTGCTTGGCCTGATTTCGGGAATATATGGAGCGTACCGTTTATTTAAACGCGCTATGAGCTAATGAATAAATAGACCAGAGATGAACGGAAAAAACCATCTAATAACGATCAGGTCCAGGAGAGGCCGGTACTCAAGGAGGATACCGCGTGCAACTCTGGAAACTTCCACACATAGCAATAGCACCGGATGCAATCTTTCCAATATTTGGCTTCCAGGTTACTAATACGCTGCTCGGTAGCGTTCTTGCTGGTATCATTTTGATACTCGTTTTCGTGCTAGGTACGAGAAAGCAGGGGCTTATCCCAAGAGGCTGGCAAAATGCTATCGAGGCACTCGTCGTGTTCTTGCTCGGCCTTAGCTACAGCGTTGTTGGTGGCGATAAAAGCCGTGTGAGAAAGTTCTTCCCTCTTGCAGCGTCGCTCTTTTTCTTCATTCTCGTGGCGAACCTGATCGACGTTATTCCAGGTGTGGACACTATTGGACAGATTGACGCCAAAGCCGTTGCCGAAACACCAAACCATACTCAGCCATTTCTGGGTTTCTTGTTGTATGGTAACATCTCAAACGCGATTATGCCTTGGATTCGTCCCGCGACAACCGATCTCAATCTCAACCTTGCTATGGCGGCTGTTGTGGTTGTAACGTCGCAGGTGCTTGGCTTCGCTACTTTGGGACCAAGACTACATCTCAGCAAATACTTCAATTTCAGAGGCCCTATTGATTTCTTCGTAGGTATCCTCGAACTTGTTGGCGAGATCACACGTATCATCTCGTTGTCCTTCCGTCTCTTTGGAAACATCTTCGCGGGAAGCGCAGTGCTCGCAGTCTTTGCCTTTCTCCTCCCAGTTGTAGCAGATCTCGTCTTCGTCCCATTCGAGATATTTGTTGCGGGGGTACAGGCGTTTATCTTCGCACTGCTCACGCTCATCTACTTACAGCTCTCTAGTGTGAGCCATGAAGAACACGGACATGAGGAAGAGCAGGGAACAGCTGATACAAAAGAGGGGCGCGAGGAGATGGCAGCAGCACATTAGTCACATAGGTGAAACAATCATGGTGGTTGCTCGTTAAAGTATTTGCTACTCGCGGCAAAATATTTCCGCGATTGCATATAGAAACAAAATACATCGTCTACTTTTTTTATCCTTAAAGGAGGATTTTATCATGAATCTTAAAGAACTCGGAGTTGCATTGGCTATTGGATTTGGAGCTATCGGACCTGGCATTGGTATCGGCCTTGCCGCAGCAGGTGCCCTAAACTCAATAGGGCGCAATCCTGAAGCCGCACCGATTATCCAAACAAATATGATTCTTGCTCTAGCTTTCGCCGAAGCTATCGCTATTTACGCACTGGTCGTTGCCCTATTGATCCAATTCATCGGATAGTATTGTCCCTGTTCTAACAATGAGACGTAGCATGTTGCTCTCTTATGAACGGCTTCATTATAATATGTTATGAAGAGAGAAAGGGCAGATGCTGCGTCTCCACTTTACAGATACTGGTACAGTATTACTCCGACGAAAGGAAGCATACTATGCAACTGGGAATACATACATTCATTTTTGCTGCCTCCGGCCCCGGTGCTATTTCTAGCGGATTGGGCATTAATGCTTACGCCTTCCTCTCGCAGCTTATCACGTTCGGTATTGTCTTTTTCATCCTATGGCGTTATGCATTTCCTCTCGTACTTCGTACTCTGGAAAAGCGCGAGGCGACGATTCGTGAAGGTGTTGAGAATGCCGAGAAAGCCAAACGTGAGCTAGCAGACGCTAGAGGACAATCTGATCGTATTCTGACTGATGCACGACGTGAGGCGCAAACGATCATTGAACGCGCCCAGAAGACTGCTCAGCAGGAAGCTGATCACATTGTGGAAGATGCTCACGCGAAGGCACAGCAGATTGGTGAACAACAATCTGCCCGTATTCAGCAAGAGGCTAGTCGAGCGCGTAACGAACTGAGCCGTCTGGTGGTCAATCTCTCGATTGATGCATCGAAGCAAGTAATCGGTAAATCGGTCGATAGCAACGACAACCGCCGTCTGGTACAAGAGTTTGTCGCCTCCAGCAGTAATTCGAGGGAACAATAATGTTAAAGGGAGCGGTAGCACGCCGCTATGCAGCAGCCATCTTCGATCTTGCCCGCAAGCAGGATACGCTTGATCGCACCCTGGAAGATGTGCAAGGAATAGCAGACCTTTTTTCAATTCGTAAGATATCGTTTCTCTTGCGCGAACCCAAAGTCCCGGCAAAACGCAAAGAGAAAGCCATGCGCGATGCACTACAATCAAAGGTGCTACCGACATCGCTCAATTTTGCACTTCTGCTCATTCAACGCGAACTCGTGGAGTACGCACGCAATATCGCTAATGAACTAGAGCAGTTGGTACGTAACTATCGAAACGAGGCAATTGCCGATATAACGACGGCAACGCAGATAGATGCAACGCAGAGCCGTACTATTCAGCAGGTATTAGAGCAACGTACAGGAAAAACAATTATTATGCATCCACACGTTGAACCTGCTATCCTGGGTGGTGTGATTGCACGCGTCGGCGATCAAGTCATTGACGGGAGCATACGTTATCGCCTGAGCGTGCTGCAACAACAGATGCTCAACGGTGTCGCCAACTCTCACACGGACTTCTTCTCACCAGAGGAACTTGCCGAAACTGCACGCGAGATAGGTGCTGTGGATACAGACGCTGATGCAGCATATCAAGCTGTTCCACAAGCGGTACCAACAGAGGTTGGAACAGATGGGGATGATACCTATAACGCTGTTCCACAAGCGGCACCAACAGAGGTTGGAACAGATGGGAGTGACACCTATAACGCTGTTCCAAGTTCAAATCCAACTGTAAATCGTTCGTAGGTCTATCTAGTAGTTTACTAGTATAAAATATACGTTTATTGCTCCATGCAAGGAGGAAACAGATGGCATCTTGGGCTGATGAAATCAGTGCTATCATAGAGAACAATATCGTAGGCTTCGACACAAAAGAAGCTTCTACGGCAAGCGTTGGAACTGTTATCTCAGTTCAGGACGGTGTTGCTCGTGTCTATGGTCTGCAAGATGTGAAGTATCTTGAGTTGGTAGAATTTCCCCGCAGTGGGCTATCGGGCCTGGCTTTCAACCTTGAAGAAGAGACGGTCAGTTGTCCAATCATGGGTGACTTTACACAGATTCGCGAAGACGACGAAGTACGCACCACCGGACGTATCGTACAGGTACCTGTCGGTGATGCCCTGTTAGGGCGCGTCGTCAATCCTTTGGGCCAGCCAATCGACGACAAAGGTCCAATCAATACTGACAAGTTCCGTCCTGTCGAGCGTGTTGCCCCTGGCGTTATCACGCGCCAGAGCGTGAACACACCTGTACAGACGGGCATCAAAGCAATCGACAGCATGGTGCCAATTGGACGTGGGCAGCGCGAACTCATCATTGGCGACCGCCAGACTGGTAAAACAGCTATCGCCATCGACACCATTCTTAACCAGAAGGGTCAGAACCTGTTCTGTATCTATGTCGCGATTGGACAGAAAAACTCGACGATTGCGCGTACACAGTCAATTCTGGAGCGGGGTGGTGCGATGGAGTATACCATCATCGTTGCTAGTAGTGCCGCTGATCCTGCACCACTGAAATATCTTGCCCCCTATGCTGGTTGTGCAATGGGCGAGGAGTTCATGGAATCAGGTCGTGATGCCCTCATCATCTATGATGACCTCACGAAGCACGCCGATGCATACCGCAACATTTCGCTGATCATTCGCCGTCCTCCAGGACGCGAAGCTTATCCCGGTGATGTGTTCTACCTGCACTCTCGTCTGCTGGAACGCGCCGCTCGTTTGAATAAAGACTACGGCGGTGGTTCACTCACAGCACTACCGATCATCGAGACAAAGGCGAACGACATCTCGGCCTACATTCCGACCAACGTTATCTCGATTACGGATGGGCAGATATTCCTTGAATCAGACCTGTTCAACGCCGGTATACGTCCAGCTATCAACGTCGGTAACTCGGTTTCACGCGTAGGAACGAGCGCACAGAGCGCGGGCATGAAACAGGTTGGCGGCACGCTCCGTCTCGACCTTGCTCAGTTCCGTGAACTCGCGGCCTTCGCGCAGTTCTCCTCTGACCTTGACAAGGCCACAAAGAGCCGTATTGATCGTGGTCAGCGCCTGACGGAGGTTCTCAAACAAGGCCAGTATCGACCAATGGCCGTTGAGCAGCAAATCATCATCATCTATGCTGCTACAAAAGGCTATCTCGATGATGTTGCCCTTGATAAGGTTGCCGAATGGGAGTCGGGCTATCATAGCTATATGTCGTCGAACCATCCTGAAATCCTTGACGAGATTGTTGAACAATCGGTCAAGCAGAAGAACAAGATGTCTGGCGACTTGTTGAAGAAGCTCGATGCAGCTATCAACGAGTACAAGCAGACCGCGGCACCGCGCAGTGATGATAACGCACGGCAGCAAGCAGAAACCGCTCAAAAAGCGGCTGGCAATGCTCAACCAGAGGCGAATGCTGGTACGCCCGACACTGCCGCCGCGAACAGCCAAACCAACGATGCGCGTTAGTTAGGAGGAACCTATGCCATCACTCCGAGATATTCGGCGGCGTATCGGCTCCGTCAAAAATACCGCACAGATCACCAAAGCTATGCAGATGGTGGCAAGTAGCAAGATGCGGCGAGCGCAGGAGCGTGTCCAACAGGCACGCCCCTTCGCCGAGCAGATACGCGAACTTGTGTCACGTCTCGCTGAGGCATCAGGTGAGGATATCGGCGAAGGTGTGGCACTGCTGACGAAGCGGCCTGTTCACAACGTCGGTTTTATCGTGTTGTCACCAGATCGCGGACTCTCTGGCGCGTTGCCGAGCAACATTAACCGTAAGGCGATAACCTCGTCACAAGAGATACAAAACGATACCGCGAACGATGGTGGCGAGCGTCCAAAGGTCGAGTATATCGCGGTCGGACGTAAGGGACGCGATTTTGTTGTGCGCTCACAACTGCCGCTGATTGCGGAGTTCACCAACTATGGTGATCGTCCTTCACTGGCCGATGCACGTGCCATTGCACAGGTCGCAACCGATGCCTTCTTGAAGGGCGAGGTAGACGCGGTGTATCTCGTCTTCGCACAATATGTGAATACAGTAACGCAACGTCCTGTCACCACGCAGTTGCTTCCTGTCACTCCCCCTTCAAAAGAGGAGCAAGAGGAAGAGAGACACAATGTGGACTACATCTATGAGCCTGATGCACGAACGCTGTTCGAGGCTATACTACCACGCTATGTAGATGTACTGGTCTATCAGGCACTACTCGAAACTATTGCTAGCTTTTATTCAGCTCAGATGGTAGCGATGAAAAATGCTACCGATAGTGCTCAAGAACTTGTCGAAGACCTGACCTTGGCATATAACAAAGCGCGTCAGGCAGCGATCACCACACAAATTCTTGAGGTGGTTGCTGGTTCAACACAATAATATGTTCATTCTTACCCATGCATCAGGAATGCTCGTCACTCCTGATGCATAAAAGGGAAAAATATAATGACCACAAGCACAATGACAAAAGGGACCGTTGTCGAGGTGCTGGGAGCCGTCGTAGACGTAGAGTTTCCAGCCGATCAAATTCCTGAAATTTATAACGCCGTTCTTGTACGCATTGCTGGTGCCGAGCAGGACCTCACGCTTGAGGTCGAGCAATTGCTGGGCAATAACTGGGTACGTTGTGTGGCAATGGGACCAACCGATGGTCTACAGCGTGGTATAGCTGCCTACGATACCGGTAAATCAATTTCGGTGCCCGTTGGCGAACAGACGCTGGGCCGTATCTTCAACGTTCTCGGCCAACCCGTTGACAACAAACCTGATATCCCAGATGCACCACGTTTGCCTATTCATCGCCAGCCACCTGATCTGGAAGAGCAGTCAGGTACCATCGAGCCATTCGAGACAGGTCTGAAAGTGATTGACTTGATCTGCCCCTTCCAGCGCGGTGGTAAGGTTGGAACCTTCGGCGGTGCGGGAGTAGGCAAGACAGTTATCATCCAGGAACTTATCAATAACATCGCCAAGGCGCATGGTGGTTTCAGTGTCTTCGCTGGCGTTGGTGAGCGCACACGCGAGGGCAACGACCTGTATCATGAAATGCAGGAGGCAGGCGTTATCGACCGTCTTGCAATGGTGTTCGGCCAGATGAACGAGCCTCCCGGCTCACGTCTACGCGTGGCATTGAGCGGCTTGACAATGGCGGAATACTTCCGTGATGAAGAAGGTAAGGACGTGTTGCTTTTTATCGACAACATCTTCCGCTTCACACAGGCTGGCTCTGAGGTGTCGGCACTGCTCGGACGTATGCCTTCCGCAGTAGGCTATCAGCCAAACCTGGCTGAGGAGATGGGCGACCTGCAAGAGCGCATTACCTCGACCAAGAAGGGTTCGATCACCTCGATGCAAGCCGTGTATGTACCTGCCGACGACTACACCGATCCAGCACCGGCTACGACCTTCGCGCACCTTGACTCGACGATTGTGTTGGAGCGTTCAATTGCATCACAGGGTATCTATCCCGCCGTCGATCCTCTGGCATCAAGTAGTCGTATTCTCGACCCACAGATCGTTGGCGAAGAGCATTATAACACCGCCCGTGCTGTGCAGCTTGTCTTGCAGCGTTACAAGGACCTGCAAGATATCATCGCCATTCTAGGTGTTGACGAACTCTCCGACGACGATAAACTGACCGTCGCCCGCGCTCGTAAAATTCAGCGTTTCTGCTCACAGCCAATGACTGTGGCCGAGGCATTTACAGGTGTGGAAGGTAGGTATGTGCCGTTGAAGGAGACCATCGCCGGATTCCAGGAAATACTCGCTGGCAAGATGGACCATGTGCGTGAGGACCTCTTCTTCATGGCGGGCAACATCGACGACGTGAAGCGCAAATATGACGAAGATCAGAATCAGAATAAGGAGTAAGCAATGGCGACACGCGACACACTCCATGTCGAGGTTGTGACCGCCGAGCGCAAACTCTATAGCGGTGAGGCAACGCTTGTCAGTGCCCCTGGCTCTGATGGGCGACTCGGTGTTCTGCCACGTCACGCCGCTATGCTCGCTCTGTTGAAGGAGGGCGAGTTGCGTATCGAGTTGAACGATGCGGAGGAGCCTATCTTTGTCTCCGGCGGCTTCCTCGAAGTCTCGGACAACAGAGTTATCGTGCTAGCCGATACAGCAGAACATGCCGAGGAGATCGACGAGGCACGCGCTCAAGAGGCACGTCGTCGCGCCGAAGAAAGCCTTGCAAACGCTGACTCTGATACGGATAGAGCAGCA
>JAABVA010006351.1_pt1 | contig 10486 bp, 12 predicted proteins | sample 5560331 | NCBI WGS metagenome assembly JAABVA01 (sample SAMN12812661, study PRJNA571458) | rock metagenome | isolation source: Antarctica rocks | place: Antarctica: Victoria Land, Mt New Zealand sud | collected 2016-01-07 | reverse complement strand
ACGCAAAGCGTCCATAACGTGCGGCTCGGCCATCGCAACTCTCCATCCTGGATCAAGGCTTAGGATGGTAACCGGACGCCCCTACCCCTCGGAACAAGGCCGTGGTGGCGGTTGCTACATGATACCGGGTTAATGCGATCCAAGCAGCGTTACCTGTGCAAAGGCTGCGGCCTGAACTTCACCGACACGCCCGCCCGCGGCAAGCCACTGGCCATGAAGGCCACCGCTGTTCTGTTACATGTTAGCACTACCTGGGCACTTTCAGGTCAGGCGGTAGCTGGAAGCAGTTGCGGCAGTGCGGGCACTGAATGGGCGGGGCGAGGCAGGCGAACAGCCGCGTCATGATGGCCTGCCGCACCGCGGGCAGGCTGGGTGACGGGGGTGGCCCCGGATGCCGGGTCCGCATTTTTCCCCCACCCCGTCCGGCGATGCCCGGCGAGGCGCAGGTGCTGCAGGTAAGCGTAAGCGATGCAGGTCATCAGCGCGTGCCGGTGCAGTCCCGTCCAGGAGCGACCCTCGAAGTGGCCCAGCCCCAGTTCGCCCTTGAGCTGCTGATGCGCTTGCTCGCACACCCAGCGCGCCTTGATGGCCGCAGCCAACGCCCGCAGCTTCGTGTCAGGCGGGAGATTGCTGAGGTAGTACTTGCGGTCGCCCGACGAGCGCCACTCGCCGACCAGCCAAGCTTCCTTGCCCGGCAGGTGCCTGTTGTTGCCCCAGACCGGGCCGTCACCCACGCGCACGCGGGCGGCTGCGAACCGGGCCGCGAGCGGTCCTTTGGTGCCCCGTCGCCACGTCACGCGCCGCCAGCGCTGTTCGGCCAGCACGTCCTCGGCCGCGCGCGGCTCCTCGCTGGGCACCGGCTTGCGGGCACGCCCGGCAGGCGGCACAAGCTGCACAGCCGCGCTGTAAACCTTCTGGTTGCGCGGGATGCCGACCACCCAGAGCAGCCCCCGCGCGTCCAGGCCGTGGCGGAACTCGGCGCTCATGCCGTAGCCCGCGTCGGCCAGCACGATGCCGAACTGCACGCCCGCCGCGCGCGACCGGTCCAGTTCGGCCAGCGCGATCTCGCCCTTGCTGTGCGGCGTCATCGCCGCCTCGGGCACGCCTGCCCGGGCGCAACGGTCCGCGTCGCTGGTCCATCCGTCGGGCAGAAACAGCCGCAAGCCCACCGAAACCGGCACCTCGTCCCGCGCCAAGGTGAGCGACACCAAGGATTGGCAGTTGGCCTTCTTGCCCAGTTGCCCGCAGTACTGCCGGGCCACGCCGACCGACAGTTCACCCTTTTTGGGCAGCGCCGTGTCGTCAATGACCAGAAAGGCATCTGGTCCACCGACCAGCTGGTCCGCCTCCTGCGCCAGCACGGTCCAAAGCGGGGCGTCGTCCCAGGCAGAACTTGCGACGAAGTGCTGCAACTGGTCGTGCCCTGACAAGCCCAGCCGTGCCGCCATTGGCTGCAAGCTTTTGCGCTCGCCGGGGCCGAGCAGGCCGCGCAGGTAGAGCGGCGCCCAGGTCCGCCGCGTTTTGCGGCCCATCACAACCAGAAACGGCGCGAGCCACTCATCCAGATCATCCACGACGCCGCCATCCTCCATCGCCACCTCCCGCCAAATCCATCAGCAGGTGGTAAGCGATGCCCTAACCTGAAAGTGCCCAGGTAGTGTTAGAAGCCGTACGCGATTAAATCCCTTGCTGCGCCTGGGTTTGCGCGACGAGCCGACGCGAAATGATCGAGATCATCGCGATCCAGACGTGAGCGGCGAGGAGATCGGAGGCACGGTCGAAGACGACGTTGAGACGTCGGTAGCGGCTCAACCAAGCGAACAATCGCTCGACCACCCAGCGGATGCCGCTCGGCAGGAAACGCCCGTCCCGGGTGCCGCCGGGTGAGACCGAGACGTGGACGCCGTGCGCGAGCGCCGCGACGGTAAAAGGCGCGCCCTTGAACCCGCTGTCACCGAGCAGGTCGCCCTGGAAGCCGAGCGCGGCCAGCCGTGGCAGCATCGGCAGGGTGCCGGCGCGGTCGTCCGCGTTGGCCGGTTGCAACTCCAGATCGAGCAACGAGCCGTGCTTGTCGCAGATGGCCAGCAGCTTCACGCCCTTGACCAGCTTGCCGCCGTCGATGCCCCGGGTCCAAGCGCTCGGGGCCGAGCGCAGCGAGCGGCTGTCCACCACCACGGCCGAGGGCAGGACCTCGTCGCCGCCAGCCAAACGCCAGTCCAGGGCCAGTCGCCGGCCGAGCCGGCGCCACAGCCCAAGCCGCGTCCAGCGGGCAAACGTGCTGTACAGCGTGGTGAAAGGACACCCGAGAGCCAGCCGGCGACGCGCCACTGCATGCCGCCGAAGGTCAGCATCCAGATCAACCCGATGAGGCGTCGCCGCAGGACGGGATCCGGCTTGCGGCCGCGGCGATGCACGCCGACCCGCTCGCGCTCCATCGTCTCCAGTTCGGCCTCGATCGCGAAGACGAACACCTCAATGTCGGCCAGGGCGTCCCAGCCGTCGCCGCGGCGGGAACGAGGAACGAGACGAGCGGAAGGTGGCGGCAGATCGACGGTGTTCAGGTTGCTGGCACGCGACATTGGCCCGACATGGTGAGCCTGAGCCGCAGTCGCGCCCTATGCGCCAGGACAGCCCCTACAGCACGAACCTATTTCGCGTACAGCTTCTAACCTTGGCTTTACGCCTTCAGGCCGCGTAGCAGGCGAGTGTCGTCAGGCGGTTGAGCACGGGCCTGGGCACTTCCACGAGGTCGCGCTGCCGCGGGGATATGCGTAAAGCTGCCTCGGCCCACAGGGTGCGACGCACCGAGGCCAGCGCATCACTGAACGTGATGCGTTCCTTCCCATACCAGGCAGCGGTCAAGGGCAGCAGCTTGCGCGAGCGGCACAGGTCATCTGTCCACAGGGTCACGAGCGAGTAGAGGCCGAGCAGCACGGGCGTGGTGCGCGCGATGGCTAGGTCGGACCATTGCCGCTGCGTCTCGACCCCGAGGTGGCGCCGGGCTTCCCCAAACGTCACCTCGCACGCCCAGCGTCGCACGAACCAAGCTAAGATGTCGGCGGGCGCCGCGTCCTGATCCGTGCAGAGGAAGGCCTGCGGCCTGAACCCGCCTTTGGGGTCGCGCGCCAGCACCCAGCGCAGGGGCACGCGGGGCAATCCTGGATGCTGCCAGACGGCGGTGCCGGTCGCGATCTCGACGGGACGGTCCTCACCGCCATACCAGCCCGCGACCGTAGTGACCCGCCAGCGCGTGTGCGGGTCCACGAGGCGCCGGGCGAGTGTGGGCTGGCGCTGGCCGATTGTGCAGGGACGTCCGACGACGTGGCGCTTGCGCGGCGGTGCCGGGTCGAACAGGCGCGCGTCCAGCCTGAGCCGGGTCACGACACACACCCGATGTCGAACGCTGTCGAGCAGGTCCAGTGCAGCGTAACCGCTGTCGGCAACGGCGACGATCCGCCTGCCTGGCAGCCAGCGCGCGACCTGGAGCAGGCCCTGCCTGGCTCAGTCGGTCAGCTTCTTATGATGGCGCTTCCGTTCCTGGGCATACCGCTCCGAGGGTGCCAAAAGGGTCAGGAACGGCAACGACCAGACGCGGCCTGCCCACGGGATCAAGGTCAAGAGCGACAGCGACACCCAACGCAGCCCGCTTGCCTTGACGAAGTGGCCATGACTGGAGCGCACAGGGTCGCGGTAGATGCCGCGCGCCGCGATCCGCTTGCCCCAGCGCCGCTCTAACGTGTCGTCCACGCCGACAACCACAGGGCCGCTCGGCACGAAGGTGGCCACCAGCAGTCCGAGCAGCACATGCGCCGCGGCGCGGGCCGACCAGCGCGCCATGTTCAGCACGCGATGATACCGGGCGAAGTCGGAGGCGCGATCCCGCCCGGCGGCGCGCAGCGCGGCGCTGACCGTGCGTCGGTGCACGGCGAGCAACGTGCCCTCGACCAGCACCGGCACCCGGCCCCAGGTCGGCCGGGTGAACAGGCGGGCGAACGGCGCCAACCAGGCGGCAAGCAGCCCAGACGTGGACAACCAAGACGAGGGCACGGCGGAACGCTCCGGGGCAGATCAGACAAGCCCCACCATGTCGCGATCAACCCCGTGCAGGCCAACTCACCCTGCCAAAAGGCGCAAACTCAAGCTAACCGCCTGTGCCTTGAACTCCGCCGTGAACCGCCGTCGCGTCCGCGTCTCCGCCATCGTGCCCTCCTGGGGTGCCTGGGTTCCTTAACGAACCCTCCAGGCCCCCGGGGAAGTCCACGATCGCGTCAATTGCGCTCGGATCGTGCACCTGACCGAGACGTGCGATGACGGCCGGCCGCACCTCATCACCCACGTCCAGACCATGGCAGCGCCGGTGGCCGATGATGAGGCGACCACGCCGGCGCACACCGCCCTGCGGGACAAGGGCCTGCTGCCGGCGGTGCACCTGGTCGATACGGGATACCTGGATGCAGAACTCCTGGTGACCACGCGTCGGGACTTCGGAGTCGACCTCGCTGGTCCGGCCCGAGCCGACGAACGTCGACAGGCGCGCGAGGGAAGGCTTTGCGGCCGCTGACTTCAACGCGGATTGGGAGCGCAAGGAGGCGACCTGCCCTCAGGGCGCTCGCAGCGCGAGTTGGACGCCGGCCCGCGACAACCGCGGCGTCCTGGTGATCAAGATCAAGTTCTCCAGCGCCGACTGCGGCCCGTGCCAGCGCCTGGCAGACTGCACACGCGACACGAGGGCACGGCGCTGCCTGACGCTGCGCACGCACGAGCAGCACACGGCGCTCGTGCGTGCGCAGCATCGGGAAACGACGGCCGAGTTCGCTGCCCTGAGCGCGGTGAGGGCCGGGCGTGGCGCGCACGGCGCCACGGGGCACGATCTCGCAGGCCGTGCGGGCTTCGGCCTGCGCCGGTCGCGCTATGTCGGTCGAGCCAAAACCCACCTCCAGCATGTCGCGACCGCGGCAGCGATGAACTTGGTCCGGATGACCGAATGGCTCGGCGGCGCCGACCTGGCGACGACACGGCGCTCAAAGTTCCGGGCGCTGATGGCACTGGCCGTCTGACCCGAATTCGCCAGCGGTATCGAGAGTGGCCAAGAACCCAAGAAGGGCGCGCCGCGTCGCCTGAACGCCGGACACGCCGTTCGGCCAATTGCAACAGCGAGCGAGACATCCCCCGGACCGGTCTCATAAGAGCCACTTAGGTGCGCAGTAACATCTTTGCGGCTTGCATATGCGCTTAGACTGTGAATTCATCTTTAGCCAGATCGACCAGCACCAGGTCCGATGTAGAGAAGGTGATCTCAACCTGAGGTTCAGGAGTTCAAATGAATCTTATGTCAAATCAACATCAAATATTTGCTGATTCCTTTTTTGCTCAAGTCTCGGCAAGACCTCAGGCGACCGCTGTTCGATATAGAGGGGAAATGGTTAGTTTCGAAATGCTATACTGTTATACTACGGCCTTGGCAGAGAAATTGCATCAACTTAGGTGCTACCAAAGACAAGCTATTGGAGTGTGTTTAGATAGATCACCCGAGTGGCTGGCTGGCATGATGGCTATTAATCACCTTGGCTGCTTATACGTGCCGTTGGATCCTGCCTTTCCAATGGAACGCCTGGCCCGTATAATAGAGGCTAATCGCATTAATGTAGTGTTGGCGCATCCCAGCTATGTTGATAATCTTGTATCACTTGGTATCGAAGTTGTAAGTGTTGAGCGCGAACGACTTGCAACAGGGGTGAGGGTGCCGCCACGCCCATCAGAAAATGAGCCAGAGAACTGCTTAGCTTATATTATGCCAACATCTGGGTCTACAGGAACCCCGAAACACGTAATGGTGAAGAATTCTTCTGTGTCTAATTACTTGTTCTCTTTGATTACAGAGAATAGTTTAGATTCGGAAGACATAACGATTCAAGTCGCTCCCATATCAGTAGATGCTTCGATTCGGGACAGTGTTTGCCCTATAATTAGCGGAGGACAGCTTCTCATATTGAGCGAATCTGATCAGAAAGATCCGCGAGTGTTCGCAGAGGCTGTACTCGCAAACTCGGTAACATCCATTCTTGCCATAACGCCTACTTTTTTACGTCAAGTATTGTATTGGATAAGACAAAACATTCAAAGAGACACCAGTATAATGGAGAATTGCGCTCTCAAAAGAATAATAGTTTCTGGGGAACCTCTGTCTAGTTCATTGGTAAAAATGGGCTATGAGGTGTTTGGGCGCGACTTAAAAATTATTAATCATTATGGCCCAACAGAATGTACGATGACCTGTTGCTCATATTTAGTACCTTTTGATCTTGACGACGATGGTGTTGTCCCGATTGGGCAGCCGTTCGCCGGTGCTGAGATTTACATATTGGATGAGAACATGCGTCCTGTTCCAGGTGGCGATATAGGCGAAATTTGCGTGACCGGTCCCGGGGTGTCAGATGGGTATCTTGATCAACCAACTTCAACGTCCAATTCATTCGTAAGTAGTCCTTTAGTGGAACAAGAGCGAATGTATAGGACAGGTGATCTCGGTATTTGCCGGCCACACGACAGAAACATTTTATTTGTTGGCCGTCGAGACAGACAAGTGAAAATCCGTGGCAATAGGGTTGAGCTAGAAGATGTTGAGAGTGCATTGCACTCACACTCTTCCGTCCAGCTTGCTGCTGTGATCGCTAACAAGGGTAACAGCAAGGCATTACGGCTTACTGCCTTTGTCGTACTTTTGAACCAAGCCGCATTGGACTTTGACGAGTCTGAGTTTAAGGTATTCTTGGCCTCGCGAGTTCCTAGCTATATGGTTCCATACGAAATCGTGTTCTTAGAGACGTTACCTTTGACGCGCTATGGAAAGATCGACCGTCGCAAGTTGGAAGAGATGGTGCTGCTGCCTGACACAATCCCGCATGTATCTGAACACGATCTTCAAATGCAATTGACTCAACTGTGGTATCAAACAATTCATAAGATGCCGGAAAGCATCGATCAGAACTTCTTTCTTTCAGGGGGTGAGTCTATATCAGCTATGGAGTTAGTGGCAAGCATCCAGCATAAAATGGGAAAACGTATCTCTCTAAGCGAGATATTTGACAATCCCACTATCAGAGGCATAATAAATCTATTAAAAAATGACTAATATTAATTAATATTGTTAAGTTATAATTCAAATTTTTACGTATCTAGTTAAATAATAATATATATTCAATATATATTTAGATAGATTGGTTTGGATGCTTACAAGATACTTCGTTCGATCTGGAACGTTGCGGCCTTGATATGCACTCGCGACGCGGAGCCTTCATGGCAGCGACGGGTGGGTGCGAAGCATACAGATGTTGCACGTGTGGATATCGGGTAATCGCGGCGGGGGCCAGAGGTCATCCATGATGCCGCGATCCGGGCTTTGTCGCCCGGCGGTTCGCACATGGGAGGCGTAACCGGGCAGACTCCGGGCGGTCAGGCTGGTGCGGCTTGTCGGACGAGGTCTGGCAACGGCGGGACGGTGACGGCGCCGGGCACGTGTAGGCGGTCGCCGAGGCAGGGCTGTTCAACGCTGCTGGATCGGCTATTGGAAGGGGGTTCCCGAGCCGGCCAATATCTGACCCTTGAGGTGACCTGACCCAAAAATCGTGGGGCACCGTCAACTCGCCAATCTTGGCGTGCAACGTCCTCACGTCGGTGGCCGGCGCGGCCGTATCCGGCTTCGGCGCCGAACCGAACACCCCGGCAGCCCCCTCCAGGAGCTGCGCCTTCCAGGCCGTGATCTGGTTGACGTGCACGTCGAACTGCTGGGCCAACTCGGCCAGCGTCCTTTCGCCCCTTACAGCGGCCAAGGCCACCTTGGCCTTGAAAGCCGGGTTGTGGTTCCGGCGTGGTCGCTTGCTCATCGTCGCTCCTGCTCCACAGCCATCTTGGCTGTGACCTGACCCCCGTATTTTCCTCCACTTGGAGCTAGAGTCCGGCCCATAGCGGGGCGGACGGATGAAGCAGAAGCGGTTCACGGACGAGCAGATCATCGGCATCCTGAAGGAGGCTGATGCGGGGATGGTGGTGGCGGACCTGTGCCGCAAGCACGGGATGTCGAGCGCGACATTCTATGCCTGGAAGTCGAAGTATGGCGGGCTGGAGCTGTCCGAGGCGAAGCGGCTGCGCGGGCTTGAGGAGGAAAACGCCAAGCTGAAGCGGCTGCTGGCCGAGGCCATGCTGGACAACGCAGGGCTGAAGGACCTGCTTGGAAAAAAATGGTGACGCCCACTGCCAGGCGTGAAGCGGTCGCGCACCTCCGGGCGAGCCTTGGGGTAAGCGAGCGGCGGGCGTGTGTCAACGGCGACTGGACTGTCCGCAAATCGGGCGGAGTAATTTTCCCCAATTCGTAGCGCTCGCCAGCGCCGGAGCCGTCCCGCGGCTCCGGCGCTGGCGAGCGCTGTAGGCTAGGGGTCCGAACCCGTTATGTGTGCGCCAGGCGAAGCTGGCGCGGTCCAGCCGGTGGAAGACCGGTCCAGGTAAGGGGTAGCGCCCGCCTGGTAGCGAGTGTTGCGTTGCGGAAGGTGACGACCGCGGCGAAGCGTACACAGCGATTGTGTGGGGTGGGCTATTGAGCCGCGAAAGGGGTAAAACGCAGAGGCCGAGACGGTATGTAACGTCGAAGGCAACATGTCCGGCACCGTTATGCGAGGCGCTGGCGCTCTGCCGTGGTCTGAGACCCTATCACGCACAAAAGGAACGCGTCGGAACCTGGGAGATCTCAGGCCCGGCCGGGCAGTCGATGGCTGCGCCGGTCCGCGACGGGAAGGCGAGGAGCCGTAGCCGTCGATGAACGGGCATGAGAAGTCAGACCCGATCGTAGTAGCGATGAAGCCTGCGAACAAAGCCGGGCAACCGGTGGCGGAGCGGGTGGAGCGAAGGGTTGGGACCAAGGGGAACGTGGGTCAGCACAACACGCGCCGGGCTCAGAACCGGGAAAGCGTGACCCAGGCGCTGACACGCGTACGGCAAGCATCACGGACAAGGCCCCGTGAACGCTTCGCCGTCAGACACCCGAGGTAGGAGCCGTATGCGGGCAAGCGTGCGCCGTGAAAACGGCGAGTTGAATATCCGTTCCAGACGGAGGAAGCCGGGAGAAGTGCTTCCGGGTCAACCATCTTACCGGACGGTGAAAGCCTTATGGGACAAGAGCATGATGGTGAAGCGGGGGTTTGGGCGAACATGCCAGACCCAACGCCCTGCAAGGCCCGCGCGATATGGTCAAGGCTGAATTGCTTGAACCCCAGCCTCCAGCGATGGAAACGCACATCCCGCGCCACGGCGTGTCAGGGCGCGGACGGCAGGATAGGACGGTTTCATTTGCGCCGTCCAAAACTCCCCCTGCCGAGCGACGGCCAACGAGGCTGTTCAAGGGGGCGAACAGGGGACCTAAGTCGCGCTAGAACGTTCAACTCGCACGGACACGGGATCGCCTACAGGCTGCGAGGCCCATGGCGACGGAGCGGCCGTAGTAGTCCGAGGGCGGGAAAGCCGTCCACATGGCGAAGGGCCGCAGGTGCCTTGACGGCCAAAGCTGGGAGGTAGCCGCAATGGCAACAGCCGAAACAGTGATGGCCGTCACTTCGTGAGAGGACAAGGCACTGGAAAGCCGGATGAGATCGAAAGAGTGCGCCGTGCAAAACGGCAGGTCGAATCCCCGTTTCAGACGGGGGAAGCTGAGAGAGATGCTTCCGGGTCAACCATCTTACCGGACGGTGAAAGCCTTATGGGACAAGAGCATGATGGTGAAGCGGGGGTTCGGGCGAACATGCCAGACCCGACGCCCTGCAAGGCCCGCGCGATATGGTCAAGGCTGGATTGCTTGAACCCCAGTCTCCAGCGATGGAACGTCACATCCCGCGCCACGGCGTGTTAGGGCGCGGTCGGTAGGATAGGACGGTTTAGCTTTCGCCGTCCGAAATCTCTCCCTGCCGAGCGACGGCCAATGAGGCCGTTCAAGGGGGCGAACAGGGGACCTAAGTCGCGCTAGAACGTTCGACTTGCACGGACACGGGATCGCCTACAGGCCGCGAGGCCCACGGCGACGGAGCGGTCGTAGTAGTCCGAGGGCGGGAAAGCCGTCCACATGGCGAAGGGCCGCAGGTGTTCGACGGACGGATGCGGAGGTAGCCGGAATGGCAACAGCCGAAAGCAACCCGACCGTCAACGAGCACTGGAAAGCCGGATGACACGGAAACGGTCACGTCCGGTTTGGGGAGGGGGCGCCGGAAAAGTGCCGCATTGGCAACTCGCCGACGCCCTACTCTACCTCATGTCCGGTTTGGGGAGAGGGCGCCGGAAAAGTGCCAAACTGGCGACTCGCCGACGCCCTACTCTACCGCACGTACGGATCTGTGCGGGGGGCGCTCAGCAATGGGCGTCCCTTGTACGTTGCCGCTTGCTCGGCGGGTAACGATATCTCACCGAGTAGCAAGGAAAGCGGTGAGTCTCATGCGTCCCTTCGGTC